>WNGJ01000159.1_pt1 | contig 61155 bp, 59 predicted proteins | sample 5400611 | NCBI WGS metagenome assembly WNGJ01 (sample SAMN13153375, study PRJNA577476) | soil metagenome | isolation source: 40 cm soil or saprolite under Garry oak tree replicate 1 | place: USA:California | collected 2016-06-15 | reverse complement strand
CTGGAGAACGGGCCCCCGGTGTGGCTGGTGAACCCGGGCAGCGAGCCGTGCAGCCAAGTCCGCGCGCCATCATGCGACGTGGCGAAGCCCACTCCGGTGGCCCCGCTGCCATCGCCGAACAGTCCCTGATCGAACGCGGCCACCACCGTAGCACCGGAGGAGTAGATGCTGGGATCGGCCTCGGTGGCGTGCTCGGCCGAAGCGTCGGTGAATGGATCCGAGCTGATCCGTGTCAGCCTTGCCATGTCCGTCGCGGCCGCCTTGGCTGCCAGAGCCTTGCTCCCCGCGTCAGCCGCGAAGCTCCCCGCGTCAGCCGCAAAGGCTGTGCACAGCGCGATGGACACCGCCGCCAGGCCGCACGGAGCCAAACGACTGGTAATCCAGCAGGACACCATCCGGAACCTCCCGGCGGGCAGGACATCACGATTACCCCGGGTCAGCGGGCACCGAAATGCGTGCCTCGCTCGATCACGCTACGAACCCGGCGTGCCGGGCGGAACGCGGGAAACATCCATCCTCACCCCGAGCTTTTCCCCGGTGGTGCGGCGGATGCGGGTTCTTCAAGCCGCGAGACGGCGCGGCTTACGTCCCCGTACGAGCGCTTTCCTGCTGCTGCTATCGTCTGCAGCGCTCTGCGGCGCGGATGTCGTTCACGTTCACGGAAGTGGTGTATGGGATACCTGATTCTGATGTGACTGCTTTAGAGCTATCTGCACAGGACCTCGTTGCCACCCGCGCGTTGCTCGCCTTTGAGCTGATCAGAACGGAAATGTCAAAGTTACCTTCCGGTACTTGTCCGGCTCCTGAGGCTTGGCTCATACTGGCCTATGCTCACCCGACGAAGCTTTCTCCAGCTCATGGGCGCCTCCACCGGCGTAGCTCTCACCGGAGCGGAGTTCTTGTCCCAGACGGTCGCCAACGCCGCCCCTGCGCTGTCCCCGCACGGCTCGAACGGCATCGAGCACGTTGTTCTGCTCATGATGGAAAACCGGTCATTCGACCACTTCCTCGGCTGGCTGCCGGGCGCCCGTGGCCTCCACGACAGGGTCTACCTGGCGACGGACGGCAACTTCTATCCCAACTACCCGCTGGCTCCTGATTTCCAGGGCTGTGGGTACAGCGACCCCGACCATAGCTGGGAGGGCTTCCTCGTCGAGTACAACTTCGGCAAGATGGACGGCTTCCTCCAGCGGCCAACCCCCCTGGATCTCAACTCAGGGGTGACAGCGGCCGCCACCAACACCTTCCCGATCGGCTTCTACACCAACCTCAACCCCGATCGCACGCCCAAGGCGGTTCCCGACCTGCCCGTCCTCGGCGCCCTAGCCCAGAACTACACCGTCCTGGACCATTACTTCTGCTCGTTCGCCGGGGAGACCTTCCCCAACCGTCTGTACCAGCACGCCGCCAGAACGGACCGGGACCACAACATCACCAAGATCTCCACGCTGCCGACCATTTGGGACCAGCTCTCGCCCATCCCCAACAACAAGGGGATCCCTACGGCCGGTTACTTCTTCAGGGACCTGCCGTTCCTGGCGCTGTGGGGGCTGAAGTACTACCCGTTCTGGCACCTGTTCGCCCCGGGCGACAGCGACGTCCTGGGGATCCCGGTCACCACCAAGTCGTTCCTCGACACCGTGGCGGAGGGATTGCTGCCCAACATTAGCTTCGTCGACCCGGAGTTCGCCCTTGCAGACGACGGTACCGGCGGTGACGACCATCCCAAGGCCGACATCAGGCGCGGCGAGCGGTTCATCGCGGATGTCTACCACGCCCTCGCCGACGCGGGCTACCTGCACAATACGGTGCTGGTCATCACGTTCGACGAGTGGGGCGGGTTCTTCGAGCACGTGCGGCCGCCTCGGGTGATCGACGACACCAATCCGGCGGACGTCGACCATACCGGGAACAGCACGACGCCGACTGACGGCCGCCTGGTTCCCGACTACACCCAGCTCGGGTTCCGGGTGCCGGCCATCGTGGTGTCCAACCTGGCAAGGCGGAGGGTCATCCATGACGGCCCGTTCGAGCACACGTCCACGCTGAAGATGATCGAGTCGACCTTCGGGCTGCACCCGCTCACCGCCCGGGATGCCAATGCCGTGGACCTACGTCAGGTCCTGCACCATGAAGCCCGGCACCCTGTCCCCCCGGGTCTCATCCCGACCAGCAGTCAGGTGCCGGGGCCCGCCACCGACGCCGCCGCGGTCTGCAGCGCCGCCAGCGTCCAGTCGGTCTCTCCGGTCCCTGTATCCAAAGGCAAAAGAAAGCCTGAGATGCCCCTCCTGCCGCAGTCCGGGTATCCAACCCGAACTGGGATGGGGGAATTGGCGCGCCGCTACGGCAAGGGGACAACCAGATAAGCCACGACTCCGGCGGCTAATATCTAGATGTCATAACTGCATAGGCCCGCCTGAGCTCCGGTACCCTCGGGCCATGAAACTCCACGTCGGATGCGCGATGTGGACGTACGCACCCTGGCAAGGCCGTTACCTGCCTCACTCCCTGTCACCGCGTGATCGCCTCAGCGCCTACGCGACCTGGTGCAACGCCGTAGAGGGCAATACGACCTTCTATGCGACACCCACCCTCGACACGGTGAAATCGTGGGCCGGGCAGACCACCCTGGACTTTCGGTTCATCCTCAAACTGCCGAAACCGATCACCCATGAGCGCCGCCTCGCCGACGTTGGCGACCCCCTCCGCGCCTTCCTGGCCGCGATCGAACCCCTCGGGCGGCGTGCCCACGCCCTCTGGATCCAGCTGCCGCCGTCCTTCAGCCCTGCCGACCTCGGCGCTCTCACCAGTTTCCTGCGCCGTCTCCCGCACGAGTACCGGTACTGCGTCGAGGTACGGCACCGCGCGTTCTTCGAGGACCCGCGATCGGAACATCAGCTCGAGAGGGCTCTCGGTGACATCGGCGCCGAATGGGTGACCTTTGACACCACCGTCCTGTTCGGGAGCCCTCCGGTGAGCGACGCCGAACGGGAGGCGCGGACGAAGAAGCCACGCCTGCCCCGCCGGTCACGGGCACTCACTGCCTATCCCGTAGTCCGCTACATCGGCCGGGACGACGCCGCACGTACAGTCGCGGGATGGCAGCACTGGCTCGGCGCAGTTGCCGACTGGCTGCGTGAGGGGCGTTCCCCGACCGTCTTCATCCATACGCCCGACAACGTCGGCGCGCTCGAGCTGGCCCGCCGATTCCACTACGACGTGCGAGCCCAGGTACCCGAGGTCGAGCCGCTCCCAGAGCCGATCCCCTCCGGACCGCCGACTCTCTTCTGAACCTTGCCCCAGACCCTCGCGGCAAGGCGGGTGTTCCTGACGATCGGCCCTGACAGGACGAAGGCGGACGTCGTCCGTCAGCTTTGCGCCATACAGATCAACCAGTTCGGACGCAATGCGGCTCGGGTTGGGTGCCCTGCCCGGCCGCAGGGGCACGCAAGTGCTGTCACGCCGCGCTGGGGAATTCGCTGGCTTGCGGAGCGACCGCCAGCACCTCAGCGGGCCAGATAATCCAGCCTTGGGCAGACAGCGCTGCCCACTGCTGGCTCGCGCAGTGCCTGCACAGGTACAGTTCGCCGCACCGCTCCACGCGGTACGCGGCACGGACCACAGGTCCGCATCGATCACACGCCTCGTTCATGTCGCCTCTCCTTTCCCGGCCGAGTCATGCCGGAGCCGACGGTATGCCCAGCCCCGTCGCCATCGATAGCCGCGACCTGGTGTCCCGCGCCGCGCCGACGCGATCGCGGTGTACAGCCCGGTTGGCCCTGCCCGACGAGGACTGCCGCATGCCGTCCCTGCTTTCGCCCCGTGAAAGCGATGGTTACGCCGTTGGCCATCCCTGTATCGCCGCATGCAAGCGGACAAGACCCCCGCGAGCGGCCAGGCATCCCCTCCACTCAACCATCCAGAGGAGACAGCATGCCGCCTGATACACCCGCGCTCCGCGGGCTCCGGGGACTGTGACCAGGCCCGGCTGGCTATTACTGATCATGCGATGGTGCGCAGCCGGCGTGTGGTGCTCGCCCAGCCCGAGGACCCGCTTGGCTGCCGCCCGCGGCATCGAGGTGCGAAAAGGGAGTGCCTGGTCGCTCGTGGCCATCGACTAGTCAGGTCTGTGCAGGTGCTGGAAGTGCGGGAGGCCGGTTCACGTGGTGGGCCACAGATCCTCCGGTTCACGCCCGCGGGTTTCGGGGAGCAGCCAGAACAGCACCATGATCAGTGCTGGAGGCACGAAGGTGACCAGCCCGGCGGGCCTCATCGGCATTGCGGAACCGGAGCGCCGATGCCGTTGCGCAGCGCCGGGGCGGCGGCTGGTCAGAGCCCTGCGATGGTCACCTGGGCCGGATGCTCGACGGTGAACCTGTGGCGTATCGTTGCAGTCTGCCCGCCTTCAAGCGAAATTTCCCAGGTGAGCTCGCCCAGGTCATTCTGCTCGGCTGGATTCGGGCTGGTCTCCCGCAGCCGCACCTTGATATCACCGTCGGTGGACACCGGGACATGGTCATGAACGCTGACCCGTGCCTTATTCGGGCGGTGATTTTCCACCGTGATCTCGTAGGCCACGTCGATCGTGCGCGTGCCCCCGATCACGGCCTTGCTCGTGCTCCGGCGGCGCAGCTCGCGTTCCACCCTGATCTGGTCATCGACTCCGAGCTGCAGCTCGAACTCCTCGCCCGCGGCGACGGTCTCCAGGGACGTCTCCCCGACGAACTGGGTGTCATGGAAGACACGTGCCGGACCAGGGAGCAGCAGCAGCGACGAGGTATTGGTGACGGTCGCCCGCAAATATGCCTCGGGAGCGAGAACCGGAACCGCGAGGTGGTCGAGCGCGGCGTCGAGTGCGAACCGGGCGACCATGGTCTTGTACGGCCCGCCGTCGGCGGGCACGGCTAGCGGACGCTGGACCCGGTATGCCACGCCCGCCCCCGACTCGCCGGGTTCGGCGGCAAGCGGCGCGGCCTCCTCCAGACCGGCCTCCGGAGCGCCGGGACCGGCCGATGCGGCAAACATGGCAGCGCGCGCAGCGCGCTGAGGAACCGCCCTCGCAAGCGCCATGGACCCGCCCGCAGGCGGCCGGGGAACCGGCTGGGCGCGCCCTATGTACCAGGGATCCAGCTCTGGCAGGGTCTGGTGCAGCCCGCGCCGGGTCGTGGACAAGACCAACTCGACGGCGGGCCAGTCCTCTCCAGTCTGCTGCGTGACCTCGGCCAGGTAGCTGACGGCCAGCCGCTCCCCATCCAGCGCCAGGTCATACAGCGGTCGCCAGGAAGCGCCGGACACATGATAGGAAAGCTCCACTTCGGCGCTGGTAGCGGCGCTGACCTCAAGGGTCGCGGACACTTCGGCGAACGCGACGGAATGGCCGGCCCGTTTTTGGGCGGCGCCGAGGCGTTCCTCGGCGGCCTCGAGTTCCCGCTCGGCGGCGCGCCTGCGCGCGCTGATTTCGCGGCGGCGGCCGAGCGCGCCCGCGGTGTCAGCGGACAGATGACCGGCCATCCGGGCGAGGTCGTCGTGGTCAGAACGGCCGAATCCCACCGCCCGCGCAAGTGCCGTAGCGGCCGCCTCGGACAGGTGGCCCAAGAAGTTCAGCCGCGCCTGTTCGGAGGTGTCCTCGTCGTCAAGCGCCTGGACGGCATCGCGGCATCTGTCAGCCTCCGAGCGCAGCCGTGCGGTCTCCTCACGCAGAGGATCGGTGCGGTAGCGACGGTGTACCTCGACGTTCAGCAGGGCCAGATCGCGCCCGCGAGCCGCGACGCGAACCGACGCCGGATCCGCGCTGGCCGGCAGGTTGCCGATCATGATAGGCCGCAGCCCCGGCTCAACGCTCACCGTGCCGCGGCGCTGTATCCGCGCGCCGTCCCTGAAAACGGTCACGGCCGCGATCGGCACCTCAAGGCCGCTGCCCTCCGCCATCCGGCTCTCCTGTTCCCGCGCGTACTTCCATCGTGCCGCACTTTTATCTGCCCAGTATCCGCCCATCGGCCTACTCGCGCCTGGCGGGCGGGTTGGTGCTGGTTGCTAACGGGTGGCGCGGCGCAGGTAGCGGGTGATGTCGTGCATGTTGGGGAACACCAGGTCGGCGTGGGCCAGCGCGGCGGCCTGGTGAGTGGTGGTCACGGCCAGAACAGTCATGTCGGCCCGCTTGCCAGCCAGCACCCCGGCCGGCGCGTCTTCCACGCGCCCACCGCCGCCACGCCCGCTCCACTACCCGCACCGAATCCACCAGCACCCCGTCCAGATCAAACAGCACTGCCGACACCCGTCTCGGCGGCAATCCATCACCATCGCCAGTCACATGACGCTCTGATCGGCGCTGAGGGTGTCGCCCACGGTGAGCCAGCCGGTTTCCGGGCGGGGGACGGACTCGAGGAGCTTGACCGTGTACGGATCCCGGGGGCTGGTCAAGACCTGCTCGGTGGGACCGGACTCGACGATCTGCCCGTGGTGCATCACGTAGAGGTAATCGGTGATCTGCCGGACGATGGACAGATCGTGGGTGATGAATAGGTAGCCGATTCCGCGGTCGGCTCGCAGGGCGGCGAGCAGGTTGAGAATCTGAGCCTGGACGGACACGTCGAGGGCGGAGACGGGTTCGTCGCAGATGAGGATGCGGGGCCTGGCCGCGAGGGCGCGGGCGATGGCGACGCGCTGTCGTTCGCCGCCGGACAGCGCGACGGGTTTGCGCTGGGCGTAGGCGGGAGGCAGGCCGACCGATTGAAGCAGGTCCGTGACCTGGGCCGCGACGTTCCTGGCTATCGGCTCATGGGTGGTGATGGCTTCGCCCAGAGTCCAGCCGATCGTGCGCATCGGGTTGAGGCTGGAGTAGGGGTCCTGGAAAACGATCTGGACGGTACCCCGGAGTTTGCGCCGGTCCCGGCCGCTCAGGCTGGCCCAGTCACTGGCCGGGACGCCGTCAATCGTGATCTCACCGCTGGTGGCGTGCTCCAGGCCCACCAGCATGCGAGCGAGAGTTGTCTTGCCTGAGCCGGACTCGCCGACCACGCCGACGCTCTCGCTCGCCCCCACGTCGATGCTGACGCCGTCGACCGCGGTCACCGTGCGGGTTCCGTTATGGAAGATCTTGTGGGCCCCACGGACCTGGATGAGCGCGGTCGCAGCCCGACCTGGCACGGCCGGGTGAGCGTCCTGTTCCGCGCGTTCCCGCAGCGCCGTCATCTCGTCCCGGATCTCAGCAAGGCGGACACAAGCAGACAGGCGGCCGGGAGCCACCTCGGCCAGCGGCGGCACGGCCTGCCGACACTCCGGCGCGGCCCAGCGGCAGCGGGGCGCGAAGGTGCAGGAGCCTGCCACATCGTCCGGGGCCGGAACGGCGCCCGGGATCGTGACCAGCTCGCGGAGATGCCGCCCCCCACGCCCAGCACGATCGTCAGGATGTAGGCGTACAGGCCCAGGAACAGCGTCGTCGGCAGGCGTGTCCTGATCTCGTTCGTCACCGGCAGCGACGTCTGGATCGAAGTCCCGAAATGGAGGCGCAGCGCCTGGCTGGCCCAGATCCAGTACTGCGTCCAGAACGGCTGGTTGAGGTGGTACTCATTCGTCAGGTACCGGATCTCCTCCGGGGTTCGCGGGTTCGTGCCAAGCAGGGAGTCAATGACGCTCCCCGGCGAGATATACAGCAGCGAGAACACCACGAACGAAATCACGACGAGCAGCACCACGAGCGCCACCAGCCGGCGGGCGGTGAACAGCAGCCAGCCGCGCCCGGTCATTCTTTTCTCCCCGGGGGAATCATCATGGCTATGCCGCCGGCTTCACGTTGAGCGCCCAGGGCGTTTCAAATGAGTCATTGCCAAGCGCCGGCAGCGTGAACTTGCCGGAAAGGGCGAGATAGGCGTTCGACTGGTACAGGGGAACGTAGGGAACATCGGCCGCGACGTCCTTGATGATCTGCCCGTAGATGTCCAGGCGCCCGGCCGGAGAGGCCGTGGCGACTCCGGCGGCGAGCAGGCTGTCAACTGACGGCGGATCGTAGTTGGCGATATTCAATCCTTCCGCCGGTTGCGACCAAGGAAGTCCCACCTTCAGCAACGGGACGGTGAGGCTATTGCCGGAACTCGATTCAGAAGCCGTTCCCGTGCACGCGGTGAGGCCGACAGTGAGCACAGTGGCCATCACGGCAGCGAGTGTGACCGGCACGCGGACCTTCATGCCGCCTCCTTCTTCACGGAACCGGGCTACAGCCGCTACGATAAACGTGCAAGATTGCGCATGATCAAGAAGTAACAGGAAAAATTTGTGTAACATTTGATCCTTGTTCATCCCTTTTAGCAACTTTCGTCAACCTGGGTCGGTGAGCGAGCCGAAGGGCGCGGCGGCGCCTGGACTGGTTTCCCGGCACGTCTGGAATGATGGCGTGCTGGCTTGCTCGGCGCCGATGGGATGCGCGGCCGGGACCGGCGCCACACCGGTAGGACGCGGCCGCGAGATCGCACGCCCTTGCTGGAACAACGGGTAGGATCGTGCGAAACCAAGGAGAAACACGATGCTTGCTGCCGAACGCCGGGACCTACTCGTGGCACGACTGCGCCGCGACGGAAAACTGGTCGCCAGGGACCTGGCGCAAGAGCTTGGCCTGTCAGAGGACAGCCTCCGCCGAGACCTCAGGGAACTGGCCGCCGCCGGGCTCTGCCAGCGGGTTTACGGCGGGGCGCTGCCCGCCTCGCCGGCCCTCGGCACCATCACGGTCCGATCGGGGATTGCGCCGGAAAGCAAGCGGCGGGTGGCCGCCCGCGCCGCCGAGCTCATAACACCAGGGAGCACGGCCATCCTGGACAGCGGAACGACGGCTCTTGCTATCGTCGCGGCGCTGCGTCCCGACCTGGACGCGACGATTATCACGCACAGCCCGACGACCGCGGCAGCTCTGGCGGGCCACCCGACCGTGGACGTCTTCATCCTGGGGGGCCGGCTGCTCAAGAACTCCGTCGCCGCTTGCGGTGCCGCCGCGGCCGAAGCGGCTGGCGGCATCTCCGCCGACCTCTACTTCCTTGGCCTGGCTGGCATACACGCCAAGCAAGGGCTCACCGCCGGCGACCCCGACGAGGCCGCCATGAAGCGGATCCTCGTCGGCCGGGCGGCCGACACCTACGTGGTCGGGAGCATCGAAAAACTCGGGACCGTCTGCTCCTACACCGTCGTCGGCCTGTCCGAAGTGGCAGGCATCATCACCGATGCTCCTGCTGACCATCCCACGGTCCAGCAACTCCGCGAGCGGGGAGTGAGTGTCATCCCGGCCTAGCGGCGGGTGGCTTGATCGGCCACGTGCCGACACCATCACCGGGCTCGAGACGCTGTGGTCGCGGACCGGGGGCGGGCACGCGGGAAGGCGGCGAGGTTTCCGAAAGGTGTACAGGGTCTTGCCGCCGCCGGCGCACCCGCGCTCGCCCGGCTTGTCTGGCCATATCTCGGAGGGTTAACGTGACATCGGGGTCTGGAAAGGTAGCGTTCTACGCGGATATTTTTTACAACTCCCCTCTTTCCCCAGCCTATTGGATCCCGCCCGAGAACCTCGATGTGGAGGCGATACTCCTCGGCGGCGACATCCACTACCTGCCGGATCGCCTCGTACGATGTTGAGGGCGATCCGGGAGACGCAGCGCGACACGACAAAGATCATCGTCGTCCCGGGGAACGGCGAGTACACCGACCAGGAACTTAACGAATCACGGAGACAATACCGAGCGGCGGTAGAGAGCGTCCCGAATACCATATTCCTCGATGACGACGTGGTCGTACTGCCGACTGGACTAAGGGTCATCGGGTCCACTTTGTGGTCTTTGGTAGCCGACGACGAGATCGACAGCTACAGCAGGATGCTGGCCGATTACGGCATGCAGGGTGTCGACAACATCCGGCTGGGGGACCGCTTTCTCACCTTGCAAGACACCAATGAGCTGCACCTTCAGGCACGCTCGTTCATAGAACAGCAACTCCGGAGCCTGTCACAGGCAGAGCGAGACAAGACGATCGTCTGCACTCACTTCTGGCCGACATTGCGGCCATGGCTAGACCGGACTTACAAAGACTCGGAGTGGCCGCAAGTGATCGGATCGGACCTGGACGCGCTGATAGCCGAGCGCGGCCCGAAGTTCTGGTTGTGCGGGCACGCTCACACAACCCACCACATGACGATCGGCACCACGCAGGTCTCTTCAAATCCACGGGCCGGAGACGGGCCAGGACATGTCAATCCAGAATTCCAGGAATCCTACATCGTGGACCTGTGAAGCATCCGCGATGCGTTAGTTAAGCCTGATGTTCAACGCCCACGGCGATGAATAGAAGTACTGGTTGAACCCGGCCCATCTGAACTTGGGTGAAAGCGCGAGATCCGAGCTGTGCGTGTACAACATCACATATGGCACATCGCTGGCCACAATCTTGAGTATCTGCCCGTACAGAGCCAGACGCTCGGCTTTGTTCTGGATGCTGTCGGCTTGCGCGATCAGCGAGTCAACCGCAGGCGAGCTGTAAGCGGCGAGGTTGGACCCTCCGGTCGCTGCCGCGTTCTTGCCGGAGAGCATGGAGACCGCATCCGGATCCGGGTCGGGGCCGGTACCGGTCATATTCGTGACGACCCAGAACCCGGTTGTCTTCGGGCCCTCATACTTCGCGATCCACCCGTTGAACGTTAGTTCCTTCACGTCGACGTTGATCCCGATTTTCGCGAGCTCGGCGGCAACTACCTCACCGATGCCCCCTCCGATGACCCCACCATCCACCAGCTCCGCAAGCAAGGAGTCAGCGTCATCCAGGCCTAGCGGCGGGGTCATTCAGGCGGCTCACGCAAGGGTGCCGGCGCCGGCGATGATCTGCTGCAGGGCGGCTGCGTGGCCGCTGAAGGCGCGGCGGCCGCGTGGGCTGAGCCGGATGTGGGTGCGCCGGTTGCGCCCGGCACCGGTTTTACGCACCGTCACGTAGCCGGCTTCTTCCAGCGTGGAGATCTGTTTCGACAACGCCGAATCGCTCATGCCGATGCTGTCCCGCACGAACGTGAACTCGGCCCACTGCGACACGGCCAGCAGGGCGACGATCGACAACCGGGTCGGCGCGTGGATCAGCTCGTCGAACCTCGGCACCGGGTTCATCGGTGCCCCGCCAGCAACCGCCGCGTGGTCATCCCGTATGCGGCAGGCAATCCGGCTGCATACGCGCCCGCCATCAGCACCCCGGCGATCGTACTGGGCAGCGGCGCGCCGGCCGCGGCAAGCACCAGCCGCGCGAGCACGTAGACCGCGGCCACCGCGATCAGCAGCGCGGCCAGCGGCCAGTTGGTCCGCAGTGTGTAGCGGGACCGGTGCAGCCGCACCCGCATGCTGGCGGCCAGCGGGACCTGCAGCAGCGCCACGCCGCAGCAATACACCACGGTGAACAGCGCAGCGTCATCGTGGAAGTCCAGGGCGGCCGATACCGCCAGCATCAGCGCCGCCGTGCCGGCCACATACCACCATGGCCACCGCCAGCGTGCCGCCTCCTGCAGTGCCTGTGCCTGCCGGGCCTGGATGTCGGCCAGTCCTTCGCGTGCCCCGTCGGTGTTCATCGCAGCTCCCGTCCCCCCGTTTGGCTTTCCTACTGGGAAAGTCTAAGCTTGGCTTTCCTGGATGGCAAGTCAAAGCACGGCCTGCGTTCCCGCTGCCCAAGGCGTACCCGCTCCGGTTCTGCGCACCGGGGCACCGCTTCAGCGCTTTGGTCATTGTGCGGCGTTAGGCGCCGGACCAGCCACGGCGAAAAGCCGGCCACATGCACTCATGAGTCCACGCGCCGCTACGCGTGAGGCGTACCCGGCCCGCAACCACCTGGCCGGGTACGCCTCACGAACCTGCCCGCAGCGCGGCCGCGAGCCGGGCTTACCTCAATGCTGTCCTAGTCCCGATTTCCTCCCGCAGGGCACGGGTTCGAGATGATCTGGCGGAAGTTGTTGATGCGCTGGATCGTCGTACCGCCCCCGCCGACGGCGAGGTAGGTGCTGGTCAGCAGCGACCCGTACTGCGCGTTACGGCCGAAGTCGGTTGCACCGGGCAGGTGGTTGCCGAACGCCCACATACAGCCGCCGTTACCCCGCTCATCCTGGACGCCGTTCTGGAAGGCGCTGAAGAACGGGTAGAAGGCGGCGGGCGTGCCCTTGTCCGTGGTCGGGATCAGGGTGCAGCCCGCACCGGTGGACCTGTTGCAGGTGCTCTCGATTCTCGGCAGGTCAGCCTCGAATCCGACGCGGGAGTAGTTGACGGCATCACCGGGCCCGGTGCGCGGGCTGGAGAACAGGATCGGCTGGGGGTGCAGCTTCCTGTTACCGTCCGGCCAGACGGGCTGGTAACCGAGGCTGTCGAACCCGGTGTTGGTGTCTGTGCAGCCGTTGATATGGATCCGCAGCGCCTCCGTCCCCGGGAAGCAGAAATCGTCATCCCCGTCGGTCGGGGATTTGTTGCTCCCGAATCCCTCGGAGTTGCCCGCCGGGCAGGTAACGGGGTTGCCGCTGGCGTCCAGCCCGAACGGGGTGGCCGGGATGGGGTTCGGACCGGTGCAGTTCTCGAAGTGCCCGATCTCGCTGGTGAAGGAGATGTTGTAGCTGTGCGCCGCCCAGATGACCCGGGTCTGCTCGGAGGAGGTGGAGTACATCGGGTGGAAGTTATACGGGATGTCGACGCAGCTGCTACCGGTCGGAGCGTACTGAACCTGGCCGAACCCGTTAGCCGCACTCGCGGTCATCGATCCTGTCTGCCCGCTGGTCCGGTCGTTGATGACGGCCTGCAACCCGTTTGCCGTGTCGTGGAGCGAAACCTTGAGATCGTCGCCGGAGTTCATGAACAGGTCGTTCTTCCGGTCCGGTGTGAACGTGGCCGTGGTGGAGTCCACGGGGTTCGCCGCGGCCGTGGTGCGGCCGTTCTTGCTAACGAACGCGAAGTTGACGTACTCAACACCGGTCTTGGCCGCGCAGGTCGCGTTCAGGGTGGTCCCGGCGACCGGGTCCTGGGCGAGGCTGAAGATGTTCATCGCGGCGCACCACTTGGTCGGGTCGCAGCCGCTCGCCCCCACCGCGACCTGCCAGGTCGGCCAGGGCACCCATCCGGGCGGGTAGAACTGCAGCTCCAGGAACGCAGTGCCCGGATGCTTGGGCGAGACAGCGGGGTCCACGATGTTACTGTCGCTGTTCGGGGTACAGGTGGAGACCTGCTCCGGGTAGGACTGCGTGTCGCACAGCGCCATACCCAGCCACATCGCCCCGTTCAGCTGGAACTGGTAGGACTTGCCAGGCGTGTTCGGGTTGGCCGGCGAGGGGTCATGGGGAAGCCGCAGCGAGTACGTCATATGATTACCCGCCCCGGGGGTATTGGAATAGAAGACCGCGGACGGCTCGTCGTGGCCGACGTACTCCGAGCCGAAGACATCGGCAGAGTTGGCCACCTCGGCGCACATGCCGCTGTACTCGCAGTTAATCGCCGCGTGCTGGCCCGCGCCCGCCGCAGCGGGCGCCGCGGCGAGGTTAGCAGTCGCCAAGGTCGCGCCGACCAGCAGCGCAGTCCCCGGGATAGCGACCAGCCGTCTGAGGTTCATTGCCCATGCTCCCCAGTGAGCCGGACACCGGCTGGGCATACCCCAGCACCGCTTCGTGCCGAGCTCCGACGCGGAGCCTAACACCAGACCATTCGGCCCGGAAAGACCTAATTCACAAAAGCAGACCTGGCCGGACAAAACAGCACTCAAAGCATCAGTGGCATGACGGTTGGCCTTCAAGCGCCGCTGATCCCGCCAAACGGCCCGAGACCGAAGTGGGAGCTTGCGTAGCTAGCCACGGTGCTACCGTGCGGGCAGCAGCACGCTTAGGCAGGTTACGCAGCCTTCGAGTTTCTCGAACTCGCTGATGTCCACGATGACCGGTGTAAAGCCCAGATCCTCAAGGAGCCCGGCGGTGCGGGGAGCGGACGCGGCGATCAGCACGCGGTCCCCGCCGAGCGGGACGACGTGGCTGCCGCCCTCTTCGGCTACCGGGCGCACCGCCGGGAAAAGCTCGGCCGGCACCAGCCCGGGGAGCAGCAGGAACGTGCCGTCGGGCAGCGCGGTCACCGCGGACTTCAGGTGCAGCACGTTTCCCAGCGGGACGGCGATCACCGTGCGGCCCAGCGGAGCCAGCAGCGACCGCAGCTGCCGGATGCCCTCGCCGTTGGTCCGCCCGCCGCGTCCCGCATAGACCGTGTTGCCTACCTGCAGCACATCGCCCCCGTCCAGAACCCCGGGCTCTTCGATGCGAGCGGTGCGCAGGCCCAGCGACCGGACGGCCTGCGCGACTCCGGCCACCTCTGCCCGGCGAGCAGGCGCGCCCGGGCGGGTCAGCACGGCCAGGTCTTCGCAGATCACCACGGTGTCCTCGATGAAGACGGAGTCCGGACAGTCATCGGCCACGGGTACCTGCTGGATCATCCAGCCGCTGGCCGCCAGCGCATCGACATAGGCACCATGTTGCGCCCGGGCCACAGCCACATCCACGGGGGTGCGGCTGATGTGGGTGACGATGCCCTCGGCCAGCCTGTTGCTGGGCCGACGGACCAAGCCCATGCTGTTCACGGCATCGCTCCTTACCCCACCGGGTACCAGGTGCACACTACTAACAGCCTGGCGACATTCGACGTCGGTGCGGGGTGCCGGTTTGCTCCGACGGCAGCACTTGCGCGGGCCATCACCGGACGGTGCCGCCAGCATTGGCGTGCCGTGGCCAGGGAGTAGCGTGGGATGCTAGCCTGCCTGGCCGATCGGAGGCGCAGATGACGCCAGTTGCAGGGCGGGGTGGCCGCGTGCTCGGCCGGAGCCTGCGGCTCTTGGCTTATGGGCATGTCGGCCCAGAACCGCCGCATGACCGGCGGCCCGTTCCGCCGGCCGGAGTCAGCGCCCGGCCAGTACGACGGACAGGGCGCCACTGTGCTGTGGGAGCGGGCGCTGGCCGTTTGCCGTTCCCGCGTGGCTGACGGTCAGCACATGGCCGCGAAGCTTGACGATGAGCGGCTGCGCCGGCTTCGGCTCGCCGCCCAGCGGCTGACCCCGGCGACGGCGGCGGCTGACGTGGCCGCGGCGGCGCGGGCGGTCGTCGGGGTGCAGGCCCAAGACGTGCGGGCGGCCGGCCTGGCATTTCGTTCCCGGGTGCCTGGCTTGCGACGGGTCGATGTCGACGACTCCGGGCTGGTCCGGACGTGGACGGTGCGGGGCACGGTGCATCTGATCGACCCATCGGACTTGCCGTGGCTGCAGGCGGTGGTGGGCTCGCGTAACCGGGCCCGGTTCGACGCGGCGATGAGAAAGCGGGGCGACCATGATGTCGCCGTCGGGATGCTCAACGACCTCGTCGCCCTGCTGGGCGAGCGCCCCTTGGACCGGGCCGGTCTGCTCCGGGAGCTGGCCGCTCGCGGACATCCCGGCCTTGGCCAGCGCTCGATCAACGTCCTCATGCCGTGGGCGGCCGCCCAGGGACTCATCGTGGGCCTGCCCGACGGCCGCTACCGGGCGGCCCAGCCGCCGGCCGCCGTCGATGGCGACCTAGCCCTGGCGACGCTGGCCCACCGCTACCTCGCCGGGTACGGACCGGCAGGAGCGGCCGACCTCGCGTCGTGGTCCGGCCTGCCGCTGATCACTGTCCGCCGGGCCCTCGCCGCCCTGGATCACACCGAGGCGGCCGGCGAGTTGCTCGCACTGCCCGGCACCCTCGACGCGACACCACTACCGCCGGCGCCGCCAGCCTTGCTGCTCGCCGCCTTCGACACCACCATGCTCGGCTACCGTACCCGCGAACCTCTGGTCGCGACCCGAGATGACCGCCACATCCTGCCCGGAGGCGGCATGCTGCGCCCCCCGGTCCTGATCGACGGACTTGCGGCCGGGACCTGGACCCTGACCGCCAAGAGCAAGCGACGCACGGTGACGATCGACTGGTTCCGGCGCAATGCTGAATCCGCGGAGCTACGCGCCGAGCAGGTCAGCGTCGAGAGGTTCCTGGGCCCGGGCTGAGCGCCTCACCTTAGCTTCGAGCGCAGGACCACCGTCGAGGCGTAGGTGCATCACCGTGGATATTTTTACCCACCGGATCTTGACTGGTGCGCTCAACCGGGCTTGAGGGTCTTGACGGGCTGGCGGGTTACCGTGCCGGGCGGGCAGCCGCAGCTTGACCGCAGCACGAGTTCGGTGGGTAGCAGCTGTACGACGGGGCTGAGGCTCGGGTGGGCGATGCGGTCGAGCAGACGGGCGCAGGCTCGCTCGCCGAGCGTGCGCATCGGCTGGCGGACGGTGGTGAGGGGCGGATCGGCCAGGCGGGCGGGATAGAGGTCGTCGAAGCCGGTCACGGCTACCTCGTCGGGGACGCGGACGCCGGCTGCGGTGAGGGTGCGCAGGACGCCGATTGCCATCTGGTCGTTGGCGCACACCACGGCGTCCGGTAGCGCCGTGCGGTGCCTGGCGAGTAGCTCCTCCCCGGCCTGCTCGCCGCTGGAGATGCTGAAGATCCCCTGCGCGGAGCCGGTGAGCTGGCATTGCGGATTGCCGCGCAGCGCGTGGTCGAGGGCGAGCCGCCGCTGGATGGCGTCAGGGGAGTTCGGCGGCCCGCCGACGTGGAACAGGCGCCGCCTGCCGTGGTCGGCGATGAGGTGGGTGATGAGGGCGGCTGCGCCGGAGAAGTTGTCGGCCGCCACCACGTCTGCGGCTTGCGCGTCGAGGGTCCCGGCGATGACGACGACGGGGAGCCGTGCGGCGAGGCGCTGGATGTACGGGGAGGCGGCGAACCCTTCGCCGATGAGAATCCCGTCGACCTTGCCCGACAGGGGATTGAGGTGGGAGAGTTCCGGCTCGCCGGCCCCGTCTGCCTGCATAAAGGTGCTGAGCAGCAGCCACTGGCTGTCACGGATCCGTGCCTGTACGCCGCGCTGTACCTCGTCGTAGTAGAGCAGGCACTCGGTCTCGATGTCATGCTGTCCTGCGTTCTCGCGCTCAAGGCACATCATGCCGATGATGTCCTTGCGGCGGCGGGACAGGCTCTGGGCGGCGCCGTCGGGCACGTAGCCGAGTTCCTCGATGGCCTGCTGCACGCGGATCCTGGTGGATTCGCGGACCCGGTCCTGGCCGTGCATGACCCGCGAGACCGTCGCGGTGGAGACGGCGGCCCGGCGGGCGACATCGTAGAGAGTGACCATGATGGCTCGATCGGCGGCGTTGCCGTGTTCGGTGCGTGCCAGGATGTAAGCGTTTCAGCGAAATTCCGGCGGGCTCACGCTAACCCTCGATATAGGGGGCGTCAAGATCGGCTGCCGGGGCCGCAGCTCCCGTCACGGTCGCGAGCCGCCGCAGCCCCTGGCGGCGGCGGCTCGCCGCCCGGCTTCCCGGCTCGCTGGAACAGCGCGGCCAGGCCCGGCGTGTCAGGGATTAGCCGGCCGGTCCGGGTGGACTTGCGGACGCCGACCAGCCCAGGGTGCAGCTTGTTCCAGCTGGCTGGCGACCTGGATGAGCACGTCCTCCTGGCCGTAGGCGGCGACCAACTGCACGCCGACCGGCAGGCCGGCGGGTGTCCAGTGCAGGGGCAAGCTGATGGCAGGCTGGCCGGTCATGTTGAACTGCGCGGTGTATGGGATGAAGCTGGCGATTCGCCTGCCCTCGTGCTCGGGCCCGGCAGCGGTGAACCACCCAAGCTCGGGCGGCGGTGCGCCGAGGGTGGGTGTCAGGAGCAGATCGTGTTCGGCCCACCAGTGCGCCATGCGGCGCGCCCACATTCCCAGCCATTCGCGGCTCTGCAGGTACGCCACTGCGCCGAGCGCCTGCCCGGCCCGCCGGTAGGCGACGTTGCGCGGCTCGATCTCGCCGTCGGCGATCGGGCGTCCGAGCATCATCTCGAACGCCTGGAACGTCGTTTCGGTGTCGGCTGCGATGATCGTGTTGAAATGCCCGGCGAACTCCTGCTCGAACATGCTCGCCGGCGCGGACTCCTCCACATGATGGCCGAGTGATTCCAGCAGCCGTCCCGCCTTGGCCACCGCCTCGCGGCACTGCGGATCGTCCAGGTATACCTCGGCGCCTGGCCGGTCGAGCACCCCGATCCGCAGCCGACCTGGATCGGCACCGACCTCCTGCCTTAGCGGCCGCCGCAGCGGCGGGGCGTAGTAAGGCTCGCCCGGCATCCGGCCGCTGATCGCATCCAGCACGCCAGCCGCGTCCCGGACGCTCCGCGTCACGGCGCCGTCAATGACGCCGCCAGCCCAGGCCTCGCCGATCAGCGGGCCCTGGCTCACCCGTCCCCGGGTCGGCTTGAGCCCTACCAGCCCGCACTCGCTCGCCGGGATGCGGATGGATCCACCACCGTCGTTGGCGTGCGCCACCGCCACCATGCCGCTGGCCACCGCAGCCGCCGACCCGCCCGACGAGCCACCGGTGGAATGGCCGGGATGCCAGGGGTTGCGGGCAGGCGGGAAGCTGCGCGGCTCAGTCGTCACCGTGGTGCCGAACTCCGGCACGTTGGTGCGCCCCAGCGGGACGAAGCCAGCCGCCAGGAATTGCCCGGCGAGATAGGACGTCACCGGCCAGGCCAGTTCGCGGAGTGGCCCGAGGCCGAACGCCGTCGCCGCCCCGGCCACAAAGCAACCCAGATCCTTGAAAAGGATCGGCACACCGCGAAACGGGCCATCGGGCAGCACGCCTGCGGCCTCCTCCCGGGCCCGGTCAAACCGGGTCCGGATCACAGCATCCAGCTCCGGGTTGAGCGCCTCGATCCGGGCGATCGCCGCCTCCACCAGATCCCGCGGGCTCACCTCGCCACGACGGACAAGGTCGGCCTGTGCCGTGGCATCCATCCAGGTCGTTTCCATCACGTCACGCACGTTACCTCTCGTCGGCGGCGCTGGGCCGCTGGCTCATACTGACCGCGCGGCGCGCCGCCCTGCGCCGCGGCCTATGAAAGTGAGTAGTCCGCGCTGGACCATGAGCCGGGTGGTGTCATTGATGGCCGCGATCGGGTGGGGCCGGGAAGCCGCCGCACAGCGCCTCGAAGGCGTGCGCCACGCGCAGGCAGGTGGCGTCGTCGAACCGTCTGCCGATGAGCATCATTCCGACTGGCAGGCCCTTAACCAGGCCGGCCGGGATGGTGATGGCCGGGTGGCCGCTGACATCGAACGGCGCGGTGTTGGGGATCATTTCCAAAGCACGAGAGATGTAGGTTTCGCGTGGGTCGGAGGCAGTCACCAGCGGAGTAGCGACCATCGGCAGGGTAGGCATGACCAGCACGTCGAAGGAGGCCAGTGCCTCGTCATAGCGGCGGCGCACTTCGAAAGCAAGGTTGCGGGCCATCGCGTAGTGCCGCGCTTGGTAGTTCTCCACCGAATAGCGGCCGCCGAGGACAACCAGCTTGACGGTTTCCGACCAGGCGTCGGCTACCTCCGCGCGCTGCCTGCCGTAATAGGCGATCAGCTCCGGGTCATACAGCCCATCCCAGTTGTAGCCGTACCCGTTACCATCGATCATCTGCACGGTGGCCCCGTCGGTGGCGATCACATTCCATACGTGCATCGCGTGCCGGTGCCAGGGCACGCTGACCTCATCGACCTGCATGCCGACCTCCCGCAGCCGAGCCGCGGCCGCCCGGACGGTTTCGTCCACCCCTGACTCGGACAGGCCGGGGATGCCGAAACCCTCGCTGACCACGCCCGCCCGCAGGCCGGCTACATCACGGCCTAGCGCCGCGACGTAGTCACCCGGCCGCACGTCGGCGGGCTGCCGCGGATCCCAGCCGTCCCGGCCCGCGATCACGCTCAGCATCAGCGCCGCATCAGCCACCGTGCGGGCGATCGGCCCCAGATGATCAAGGGTGAACTCGATCGGGAACGCCCCCGTGTAAGGGACCAGGCCATGAGTGGGCTTGTGCCCCACCGTGCCGCACCACGCGCTGGGAATCCGCACCGAACCGCCCTGGTCCCCGCCCAGCGCGAGATCTGCTTCCCCCACCGCTACCAGCGCCGCGCTTCCGCTCGAGGACCCGCCCGTCGTCCGGGTCACATCCCACGGATTGCGGACCGGCCCGGTCACCGAGGTGTGGCTCGCGCCGGAAAAGCACAGGTCCTCACAGACCGCCTTACCCGTGATCGTCGCCCCGGCCGCCAGCAGCCGGGTCACCACGGTCGCATCACGGCTCGGCACGAACCCTTCCAGGGTGCGCGAGCCGTTCATCATCGGCACCCCGGCCACCTCAATGTTGTCCTTGACCGCCACCCGGCGCCCAGCCAGCGGCCCCTCCGGCGTCTCCTGAATCTCGGTCTTCACATACCAGGCGCCCAGCGGGTTCTCCGCCGGCTCCGGCTGCCTCCAGGTCCGCCCGGCGGGAGGCTGGGGAGCGGTCTGCGCGTACAGTTCCTCGACCGCCTCGTAAGAGGACAGCAGCCCGGCAACCATTGGCTCGAACGAGCCAAGGTCCTCCTCGCTCAGATGCATGCCGTAACCGCGGGCGATCGCCGCAAGCTCGTCTTTGCTGGGGGGACGGACAGCCATGCGCGACCTCCAGGCGACTCGGCGGCCGCAGACCGCGCCCGCCCGCAATCCGCAGCCAACTCTCAGCGCAACCCGCCGGGGTTACGAGCCTAGGATCGGCCCGTTCGACCAGTCAATAACGTCACCACATTGACAGGTCAGACCTTGCCGCCCTTGCGGGTGATGGTCAGGGTCCGGCACCGTGCCAGATCTGCCCATCCGACAACGTCTCCATCCGCCGACGTCTGCGGCCAACTTCGGGTATAGCCCACGCTAACTTGCAGCGCTCTTTCAGGAACGTGCCCTACTTTGTTCGCATGGACGAATTTCGGGCCCGCAGGGTGGTCGACGCCCTTCGTGACCGCGGCGTCGATGCCCACCTGCTCCGCGGCGGCGTCGGCCAGTTCGGTGTCCGCGTGTCGCTGCCCGGCGGCTGCGAAGCCGAGTGGGACACCGACGGCACGGCCGGCCTCGAAGCCCAGGTCATGCGCGACGGCATGCTCGTCGGCTACGTGCCCCAGATCGAAGGCTCCGAGGACTTCGACGAGTCCCGGATCGTCGACGCCATCGCCCGCACCGACTACGACCAGCCCGTCGCCCGCCAGCGCACCGTTGCGCCCCCACCCGGCCCCGCCCTTACCCGCGAAGGCGGCGTCTTCCGCCGCTTCCTCGACGGCTTCCGCTATCGGTAAAGACCCATGCCGTTCGGTCACCAGATGCATCAATCTGGCCGTCTACGGTGCAGGCCGCTCCGGGTGCCCAGGCCGTCTGCGGCAGTTGCGCTGGACCGCGGCGTGCAGTCTATTTCCTGGCCGATCGCGGGCGGTCGGTGACCCGGGCGGGGCTGGCGGACGCGGTCGCCCCGGGCACCGCTGGCGCCTTGTGGCTGACCAGCTACCCGTCAGATGCCGATCCGCGCACTGCCGCAGCCATGGCGTGGGAAGTCAGCACCGCTGGCAGGCTGCTCGGGCCGCAGCTCAGGCTTCCGGCCGGATACCTGATCGAACAGGGAACCGACCACGGCCTGCTGCTGGCGCCAGTGGCCCAGCGGTCTGGAACGATGGCCGACAAGTTGTGGGATCCAGCCACCCCGCAGGCCAGTCGCACCTTTGACGGAGTGATCGCGGCGAGCGCGACCCAGATCGCCTGGGCGCCGCCGTGCATCGCACGCTGTCGTGTGCAGGTGCTGAATCTGGCCACCGGCCTCGTGCCACAGACCTGGGTCAGCAGCGATGCCCTGATCGGCTTTGGCTGGCCTGCCAGCAGCGACAACCTAGTTGCTGAGCTGAGCTTCACGACTAAGGTGCAGATAGCGTCATGGCGCCCAGGTGCCAGCCGGCTGGCCATCGCGGCGCTCAAGCCACAGCACAGCCCCGCCTCCCTGGTCGTTGGGCAGCATTTCCCCTAGCGTCAGCAGCCAGTACAGGTCGAGGTAAACCGCCGCCTATTCGGCGCCCCACCCGGCCACGACGCCGCGCCTACGCGCGGACACCCACCCGCACAACATGCGACACCTGCCCTAAGCCTTCCCGGCGTCACACCGGAATAGATCTATGCCCGGTTAGGAACGTTCGCGGATGAATCCACCGATTTGATAGCGGGCGGCGGCTATATCAAAAAGCGGAGGGCCCTGGATTTCGGAGGGCCCTCCGCTTCTGTACTGATCGACAGCTATCACGAGCGGGAAGCTACAGCACTTTGCTTGTGCGGTCACTTCCTACCGAAACTGTCGAATTCTCCCTTTCGTGCGCCTCCGAGAAACGCGTGCCATTCGTCCGATGTAAATCGGAGAACCGCCCCTTCGGGGTCCCTGCTGTTGCGAACGCCGATCCCGCCATCGGGTAGGCTTGCCACCTCGACGCAGTTGCCGTTGGAGAAACTCAGAGAGCTCTTAACCCAGTTAGAACCTGAATCCGACCTTTCGGGCGAACTTCCGAACGTAGGCCTTTCCACGTTACTACCTCACTGATTGTTGTGTATTATCCGAAATGAGCGATTTACGGAATGTAGTTAACATCCTACTTACCGTAGTCACTTAACTTTTAGACTAGCAGACATCAGTGGTATCCCGGGTCCCTCTCGGCCCAAGTAACACTACGGCCCGGTAAATGTCTGTTGGACCCAGGGTGTACCGCACACCTCAAATTTGAGTAGGCATGGCGACGCGGGGCCTCCCAGCAGCGTCGCTGGCCGCTCCTGGCGAGAACTGGTCACTTTCAGCAAGAAGACGTCAGCTTCCGGGCAGCCGAGCAGTCGGGGAACGGGAACGCCAGAAGGCCATCACCGTCCGTAAGGGGACAAACGACTAACGTCATTTACGCGTTAGCGTGCCGCGAGGCACCTGACCAATGCGACTCCGCTGTCTCGAGTATGAGTTCCCTAGACGCCACCGGGTCGAGCGACGCCTGGGCGAGCATCTGGAATGCGATCCTGTGCAGGTACGTTTCCCTCTCCCCCTCCAAGGTGAAGCCGCTCCGCAAATGCTCAGTGCTCACCACATCTTGCAGCATCGCCTCGCTATCGGCCCCGAAGCCGAATATGACAAAGGACTCGCCGAAGACCGTGTGCTGCGTGTCAAGGGGAAGAATCTGCAACGTCAGGTTTGGCCGCTCAGCCTCTCGCGCGAGACGCTGAAGCTGCTCATACATCACCGGCGCGTCACCGATCCGGCGCTTCAAGACCGATTCATCGAGCACGACCGATAGCTGCAGTCCGTCGCGATCCAGCACCTGCTGACGTTGCATGCGGACCCTGACCAACCGTCCGATCATTCCCGGCGGGACTGGCTCGACCCGGCTGTAGCTGCTAATTATATGCCTGGCATAAGATTCCGTTTGCAGCAGGCCAGTGACAACATCAACGTGCCATACGGCCATGGAAGTCGCCTCATGCTCCAGGCCGATGAACTGCTGGTAGTCATCTGAAAGGCTGTCCCCGAATTCTTCCCACCAGCCCTTCAGCGCCGCATCCTCGGCGAGCGCGAGAAGAAGCTCGCGGCGGGACCCGGTGATCTGGTAGTAGTCGAGCAGTCGCTCGACTTCCCGTGGCCGCAAGCCGGTCCTGGCCCGCTCGTACCTGCTGATCTTGGAAGGCGACCATCTGAGCGCGGCGGCGACCGTGTCTCCGCTCTTGCCCTTGCTCTCCCTGATCCCGCGCAGTTCAGCGGCAAGCCGACGCCGACGCACCGTGGGGCTTCCTGGCGCGATCATCGGGCGTGTCTCCTCCTCGGTGCCGCGCGGACTAGAGGGACGGTCGCGCAGATTTCACGGAAACCATTTGTGAAATCTTTAGTACACCGTACACTCGCACATCGCAACCAAGGATGCAGCCCGCACCGAACCGCGCCATCGGGCGCCAATACTTCGTGGCGGCATACCGCCTGCTGGGCTGGACGAGGATGTACAACCGGACGCCGATGGATTTCCCTGGCGTCTGAGATTGCGCCGGTTAGCGTCGGGCGGGTGCGCTTCCGGGCGGTAGCGGAAGCGCACCCTGGTGCGCTCGCTTCGGCCGTGTATGGCCGAAGCGAGCACGCCTGGCCATGTGCCCCTATCGCCCTGGAGGGCTGGACAAGCTCCGAGGCGGCGGTCTGGACAGCGTCGGCTCGGACCGGCCTGGAAAGGTGAGGCGGGACCCCAACCGGGCCGGCCGCCTAGCCGGTATCGGGGTGCAGCCAGCTCATGGACTGGCCGTTGATACGCCACGTCACGCCGGTCTTGCCAGCGCTTATCGCGGGAGAATGCCTAGTGCTGCGACTGCAGTACAGCTACATGGCGCTGGGGACAGTCGGGAAGAAATACGCCTGGAGTTACTGGGCCGACCGGAGCCGCGAGCGGGCTCCGGCAGTCAGTCAGGCTCGCGGAATAAAACCTGGCACGCCTGGCGGTAATCGCACGATCGGCCTGCCGCAGATTGGGCGAATCAGCGACAAGGACCGTTAGTCGTGCGCCAGGTAGTTCACCCGTGATAGTAAGTGCTAGGGGCTGCGGAAGAGGTCGCTGCCAGCACGTGGACGCTGGGCGCCTGCGCCGCTGTCGCGGATACCGCCGAGCCAGCCATAATTGACCCAGCCGCGCTGAGTGCTAGGATAGCGGGAATGATAATGGTTCGCCTTATGAACATGATTCCTCCATGGCGTCTGCCGAGGTCAGCAGCCCGCTGCATGTCTCCGTCGCCACGCACGGCACATCTGAGTTACCTGATGCAATAACCGCCTTTCGGCTATTACATGACCTAGCGTAAATCCTCGACTACAAGCTTTTCAAATACTAAATATTTCAAATTTCTGTTATGCAATATTCGATGTTCGCATGCAGGGAATTATCAGTTGTTAATGCAGCGCAAGATGCCATGCAATTTGCGCTGCATGGTGCAGAGAAACGTGGCAATATTGCCGCCAGAAAGCGCTCCGGATGCCGAATTAATGTCCGGAAATGGCCAGCTTGTTCCGTAAATGTTCTGGTAGTAAAGTTTGTCCCATGCCCTCGGTGACCCCGGCCGGCGCGCTGGTCGGCCGCGATAGCGAGATGGCGCTCCTGACCGGGCTGATAAAAGAGGTGGCTAAGGGGCGCGGCAGTTCGGTGCTCATCGAGGGCGAGCCGGGCATCGGCAAGTCCGCGCTGGTGCGGGCGGCGGTGACAGGGGCACCGGAGGCCGGCTGCCAGGTGTTCTGGGGTGCCGGCGACGAGCTAGGCCAGGCCCTGCCGCTGCTGCCGTTCCTCGACGGGATGCGGGTACGCGAGCCTTCCACCAACCCCCGGCGGAACACGATCGTCCGGCTGTTGCGCGGCGAGGTCGCCGCCGACCGCGGCGCGGACGTGCCAGCGGTGCTGGCGGAGCAGCTGCTGGCGCTTGTCGCCGAGCAGTGCGCCGTGCGGCCGACCGTCCTGGTCGTCGACGACCTGCAGTGGGCCGACCAGGCCAGCATCACCTTGTGGGGACGGCTGGCGAGGTCGGCGCAGCAGGTGCCGCTGCTGCTGGTCGGGATGATGCGCCCGGCGCCCCAGCGGGATGACCTGCTGGCGCTGCGGCGCATGGTGGACGACGCCGCCCGGCTCCAGCTCACCGGGCTGGCCGGGGCAGCGGTGGCCGACCTGGTGACCGACCTGGCCGGCGGCAAGCCCGACGGCAACCTGCTGCGGCTCGCCGACGGGGCGGCAGGCAATCCGCTCTACCTCACCGAGCTCGTCGCCGCGCTGGCCCGCAGTTCCGGTCTGACCGTCACCGAGGCGGGCGCCGCCGAGCTGGCGGGCGGTTCCGCGCCAGGTTCCCTATCGGCGGCCATAGCGGACCGCCTTGGCTTTGTGGCCGGGCCGGTGCGCGAGGTGCTGCGGGCGGCGGCCCTGCTTGGCACGGAATTCGCGGTCATTGACCTGGCGATCGTGCTTGGCCGCGGCGTGGCGGACCTGATCCCGGCGGTCGACGAGGCATGCGCCGTCGGCGTGCTGGCCGAGTCCGGCCACGGCCTGGGGTTCCGGCATCCGCTGATCCGGGCGGCGCTGTACGACGAGATGCCGGCGCCGGTGCGCGCCGCCTGGCACCGCGATGCTGGGCGCGCCCTGGCCGAGGCGGGCGCGCCGCCGGACCGGGTGGCGCGGCAGATGCTGCGGGCGGTCGGCGGACCTGGCGACGCGATCGAGCCGGTGGATGAGTGGATGCTGAGCTGGCTGGCCCGCACCGCGGACCCACTGGTCGGCCAGGCACCCGGGGTCGCGGCCGAACTCCTCACGCGGGCGGTCGCCGGTTCCCCAGCTGACTCGGCCCAGTATGGCTGGCTGGCCAGTCGGCTCGCCGACGCTCTCTACCGTATCGGTGACAGGGCAGCAGCCGAGCAGGTGGCGAACCTCGCGCTGGAGCATGCCGCCGAGCCCGATCTCCTCGTGGACCTGCACTGGACGCTGGCGCAGTGCCGGATGCTGGCGGGTGAGTCCGCAGAGTCCCTGGCCACGCTGGACCGGGCGCTGACGTCCCCTGGGATCTCGGCCCGGCACCGCGCCCGGCTGCTTGTACTCGCCGCGCGCACGCATAGCAACCTCGGCGAGGTCGAAACGGCCGGCCGGGTCGCCACCAGCGCGCTCGCGGCGGCGTCGGAGGCGGGCGACAACTGGGCCATGGGCTGGGCGTTGCACGTGCTGGCGATCGTGACCGCGGTGCAGGGGCACATGACCGACGCGCTGCCGCTGTTCGACCGGGCGCTGATCGTGACCCGGTCCGATCCGGCACTGACCGACCTGCGGTTCCTACTGCAGATCAACAAGGCCGTCACGCTGGGCAATCTCGACCGGTACGAGGAGGCACTGGCCGCGGCCGGGCAGGCACGGCACCTCGCCGACCAGGTCGGCACGACGTTCCGGCTGGCTCAGGCCCACGGCGCCCTGGGCCAGTTGCTCTTCGAAACGGGGCGATGGGACGAGGCCCTAGCCGAGCTAGAAATCGTGCATGAGGACCTGAAGGAACCCGCTGCGGCCTGCTGCGAACTCGGCATCGCCGCCGTGATCAGCTTCCATCGCGGCGATACCAGCGCGGCGCGCCGCTACCTCGCTGCTGCCGTCCCGCACGCCAAAGGGCTCGGGCACCGGGTTATCGGCCCATTGGCACTCGCACGCAGCTTGGACTGCGAGCATGACGGCGCACTGCCGGAGGCTCTAGGCGCGCTCACAGACGCTTTCGACGGCAACACGGAAGAACTCGAGGAGATCGAGGACCTACTTGCCGACGCCGTCCGCCTCGCCACCGAGACCGGCGACCTGAGCACCGCGCAGGCCGCCGCGGGCCACGCCGACGCACTCTCCGCCGGATCGGAGATCCCGCATCAGCAGGCGGACGCGCTCTATTGCCGCGGCCTGCTGGACCATGATGCCTCCCGGCTGCTCACGGCCGCGGAGCGTTATGACGACGCCGGCCGCCCGCTGCTGAGGGCGAAGGCGCTGGAGGCGGCGGCAGAACACTTCGTCGACGCCGACGACCGCGGCCAGGCGCGGGCCGCGTTCACCAGCTCCGTGGAGGTCTACACCTCCCTGGGCGCGGCCGCGGATGTCGCCCGGCTGCAGGCTACGTTCCGCGCCCACGGCATCCGGCGCGGGCCGCACGCCAAACACCGGCGGGCGCGCAGTGGCTGGGACAGCCTCACCGCGACCGAGATCAAGATCGCCGCATTCGTGGAGGAGGGATTGTCCAACCCGGAGATCGCCGCCCGGCTGCTGCTATCCCGGCGGACCGTCGCGACCCACGTCTCGCACATCCTGAAGAAGCTCGACGTCCATTCGCGGATCGACATAGCCCGTGAGTCGGCCCTGCGCACCATCGCGCCGAGGTGATCCCGGTGCGGGATCGCAGGCCGTTCGGTGGGGACGGTGAGGCGCCGGGGGTGTATGACTCACCGTCCCCACGTTTGTAACCCCTGCGGGCCGCGTTCGCCGCCCTCGGCAAGCTCGGGCTGGAACGCAAGAGTGAAGTACACGGCCTTGCCCGCAGGGGTGCGGTAGACGCCCCACTTGGCCGACAGCGTGGCGACCAGCATCAGGCCCCGCCCGGCTTCCGCATCGGCCGGGACGTCGATAAGCACCGGCAAGGAGCACGCCGTGTCGTGGACATCGACGCGCAGCTGACCGCGGGAGGAGGTGACGGCAAGCGTGACGGTCTCGCCCGGCTCGTGCCTGACGGCATTGGTCACCAGTTCGCTGGTGAGCAGGACCGCGACGTCCGGGTCGACGGGGATGTCCCAGGCACAGATGGCCGCCCGGACCTGGCGGCGCCCTTCGGCAGGCGCGGCCGGTCCCGTGCTCAGCCGGACGCGGCATCCGTGCATCTCGGTCGGGCGAGTCGGCGCCATCGCGTTCATAAGGTTCCTTAGTGGGCCGGTTCGAGCTGGTCCGGGAGAGCGCTGGTCACTCTGCGCGGCTGCTCCCGGGAGGTCCGAGCCCCTTACTGAAGTGCTCGGTGCCGCTTTCATGACAAATGGTGCTGCAAGTTGCACCGCAAGACATCGGTCAGCTGACGGATTTTGAACCACAGCCAACGAGCCCCCCCGAACCTGGCGGCGCATTCGGGTTCTCCTGCCCCTCTAGGAGCTTCCGCATCACCGTCCGGCCGCGCCGCCATCAGCGGGTACGCGGGGCCGCAGGACGGACGATTCAGAGTGCCGCGTTGATCAGAGCCGGCGCATGTCCGGCGAGGCCGGCCTCTACTGACCAGCAGGCCTGGAGCAGTGCCTGGGCGAACACCTGCGGCTTTGTGACGCAGACCGCGTGGTCAGCGTCCACCTCGTGGACCGACGCGCCGGGAATCGCCCGGGCCAGCTTCAGCTGACGGCTGACCGGCACGATGCGGTCCCGGGACGTGACCACCACCGCCGTGGGGACATCGACTTGCCCGATCCACCTGTGCGACGTGAACTCGCACACGGCCTGGATAGCCGAGAAGGAGGTGGCGAGCGTGGTCCGCCTCAGCTGAGCGCGGGCTTGCCTGGCGGTTTCCGGGTCGTCAACGGGACCCAGCAGCGCCATCCCGAGAACTTCGGCGCTCATCGGCTGCAGGAACGGGTTCCACCGGATGGCCGCGGCCGCCGTCGGCAGCGAGAGGGCGACCAGCTTCTCCGCCGGCGAACCCAGGACGTTGCGGGCGGTGGCGCACAGGACCAGGCCTGACAACAGCTCCGGGTGCCGCCGGTACAACAGCTGAGCGACCATGCCGCCCATGGAATAGCCCACCGCGATGAACTTGCCGATGCCGAGGACCTCCGCCAGCGCGGCGATGTCGTCGGCGCACTCCTCGAGCCGGAACCGCGGACCGGCGCTGATCCCGTCGCCGTGGCCGCGCAGGTCGATGGCGATCACGCGGAAATGCCGTGAGAGCGGCGCGAAGACCTTTCCCCAGTTCAGTTCGGCCGTGAACGTCACCCCGTGGATAAGCATGAGTGTCTCGGCGCCGGGCGGACCGGTGCACTCCCATACCCGCGTGACCCCGCGGCCTGGCAGCTCAGCCAGGCGCGTACGCGGAGTCGCGGGCGCCCCGGGCACCTGCCGCACGGCCCTCACTCCCCTACGATGCCAGTCAGCGAGAGCCAGCCATCGGCGCCCGGCCAACGATCCGCCATTGCATCTGGACCACGCGTACCGACTTCGCGCAAGCGACAGGACCGAAGGCCCGGATGGTATACGTTCTACCCGTACTGGTGGTGAGTATGCTCGCGGACTGGCCCCGCCTGGCCCCGGTGACTGAGGATATGCCTGGGAATACTGAGGATGCGCCTGGGACTAGTGCGCATGCCGCCCGGGTTACGCTGGCGCGCGGCCGGTCATGATGTAGCCGCTGCCGAACGCCATCTCACGGACCTGAACGTCCTGGACCATCTGCTCCAGATGCCGCCACGGCCGGTCGAATCCGCTGAAGCTCCGAACGTAGGGAGCGTGAAGCATGCTGACCACCGAGTTCAGGGCCACCATCATCGGCGCGGCCCATTTGCCTCCGCCGGCCGCTACCCATGCCCCCGGACGCAGCTTGGTCATGACGTTGCGCAGCGCACCCGGTGATTGCAGGATGTCGTGGACGGCACAAAAAAGAGCGGCGTCGGCAGTCAGCCCGATGTGGGCGTCCTCGGCCGGCGCATGCACGACCGTGACGTTTCCCCAGCCTTCGCAGGCGATGTGCTCGCGCGCCAGCGCCACCATCTCCGGCGACTCCTCGATGCCGACGACACCTCCCCGGGGGCCTACCTTCTCCCGCAGCAGGCCGCAACACAGCCCGGTCCCGCAGCCCACGTCGAGGACCACCTGCCCGCGGCGGAGCGGGAGCGCCTCGACGACAGCGCGGCGATAGGGCTGGAATGCGGCGGTATCACCCTCGTAGGACCGGGCGTGCGCGCCGTAGGCCGACTGCCGCCCAGGCGCGGGCGCCGCCAGCTCAGGGTTACGTGATGTGCTCATGGCTCTTCACCCGCTTTCGGTGGAGCGGCATCTCCCAGAGTGTCCAAGGTAACCACGAATCGCCGCACCCGCGTAAACGGGGTGTGTGCGCCGTGTTACGGATTGCCTCGTGTGTCTCAGGAGCACGCCTAGCCCTAGCCGACCACCCTTAGGCTGTGCTGATGGTGATCCGCCCGCTGCTCGCCGTGGTATCTGGTTGCCTGGCCCTGCTCCCCGCGGCAGCCTGTACGACGGCTCCGTCCGCGCCCCGGGCCGCGGCCACGGCCAGCCGGGCGGCACCGCACCGGGCGGCGCCTCATCGGGCGGCGCCTCATCGGGCTGGGCTGGCCGGGACGCGAGGCCATACTGGTGCAGCTACGGACGGCATCACGCTGGCGTTCGCCGGGGACGTCAACTTCGCCGGGCGCACCGCGCGACTGCTGGGCAACCCGGCCACCTCGTTCGGACCGATCGCGACGGTGCTGCGGTCGGCTGATTTCGCCGCGGTGAACCTGGAGACGGCCGTTACCAGCCGCGGCACGCCGCAGCCGAAGACCTACCACTTCCGCGCCCGGCCGAACGCCTTCACCGCGCTGCGCGACGCCGGCATCGACCTGGTCACGATGGCGAACAACCACGTCCTGGACTACGGTCCGGCCGGCCTGTCGGACACGCTGGCGGCGGCCCGGGCCGCCAGGTTCCCTTACGTGGGGATCGGGGTCAACGCCGCCGCGGCCTGGGCGCCGTACCTGACCACGATCAAGGGCGTGAAGATCGCCGTGATCGGCGTCTCGCAGGTCGCCGAGCTCGCCTCTTCATGGGTGGCGACTCCCAGCCGGCCCGGTGAGGCCAACTCGATCGACCTGGGCCGGACCCTTACGGCGGTGCGGACCGCTAAGCGACTGGCCAGCATCGTCATCGTGTTCATGCACTGGGGCACCGAGGGCCAGGCGTGCCCGGATCCGGCCCAGCTGTCGCTGGCGCCCCAGCTCGCCGCCGCCGGAGCCAGCATTATCATCGGCGCCCACGCGCACATGCTGCAGGGCTCCGGCTGGCTCGGCCGCACCTTCGTCGCCTACGGCATGGGCAACTTCCTGTGGTGGGAACACTCCTACAGCACCGCCACCGGCGTCCTGGAACTCACCGTCCACCCGCACGCGCCGCTGAACGCACGGTTCATCCCCGCGGTCGTCTCCGGCACCGGCCAGCCCATCGCCGACCGCGGCGCCAGCGAGCGGCAGGCCGCCGCCCATTACGCCAGCCGGCGCGCGTGCGCCGAGCTGGCACCGCAACCGTCCTAGCCGCCTGGCCTGCTTACGGTTCTTTCCGAACGGACCGTCGAGGTGCCGGGCCGACGGCAACCGCACGCGTCACCGGGAGGGTCAGAGCCGGTTGAGCGCGTGGACACTCGCCACAGAATGTTCCGTGGGGTGATAGCCGGTTAACCCGGGCCGAGCCGGGTAGCCGCTCCCGATACGCCGGCACCGCCGGCCGCTCTGAGAGGAGGCCCCGTGTACATCGGAATCGGAACCCTGGTTCTCATTGTCATTATCGTGCTAATCGTGCTTTTCCTGCGCCGCTTATCGGGCCGCCGGTGCACGCATTCGTGGTGAGGCGACGCGGCGGAGCGCCTAGCCGATGGCTAGCGCGCCCCACCGCTGCGCTGGACGGTCAGATCGGCTGGACGAAGTCAGCCTGGGGACCCTTGGTGCCCTGGCTGGCGGTGAATTCCACCCGCTGGTTGTCCTGGAGGCTACGGTAACCGTCAGCCTGAATAACGGAGTGGTGAACGAAGACATCGCTCGTGCCGTCATCGGGGGCGATGAAACCATAGCCCTTGTCGGCGTTGAACCACTTCACTGTACCCTGAGGCATTTTGCGCTTTCTCCTACTGAACGACTTTCGGGATCCGCATGCGCGAACCCCAGCTGCTGCGGCCGCCTGTATTCAAAAGCCGGACTCTGGAAATCCGCGGCGCCCGCTGTCAGAAACTTCGCGGGCGCTGTGACACGACACGAATTTCTACCACAACCAGAACTACTGAACCCTACCATGCCAGCCCGCACCCCGGGTGCGCATGCCGCCGATGCCCGCGGGAACCGCCGCTAGCTGAGCCCTTCGCCCTACCAGCCACGTCCCGCTGGTATGCGATAACTTAGGAGAAGGGTCCAGGGGCATTCCGAACGCTGGCAGTCACGCCGGTGCCGTCCGCGGGCCCGGTGAGCCCGGTGCACCATGCGCCAGGGATGGGACGGCCGAGATGTTCGGCTTCAAGGTCATTAATCAGTACGAGCAAGGCGTCGTCTTCCGCTGGGGCAAACTGCTGCCCGACATCCGCCAACCGGGGCTGACCTGGGTTAACCCCCTGACGGACCGGATCCGCAAGGTCAACATGCAGATCATCACGGCGACGGTACCCGGCCAGGAGGGCATCACCCGCGACAACGTCACCGTGCGGGTGGACGCGGTCGTCTACTACCGGGTCATCGACCCGGTCAAGGCGATCATCAACGTGCAGAACTACACCTACGCGGTGTCCCAGGTCGCCCAGACGTCGCTGCGATCGGTGATCGGCCACAGCGACCTGGACCAGCTGCTGTCCGAACGGGACAAGGTCAACGCCAAGCTCAAGGAGGTCATCGACGCCCCCACCGAGGAACCCTGGGGTGTCCGGGTGGAGCGGGTCGAGGTCAAGGACATCTCACTGCCTGACTCGATGAAACGATCGATGTCCCGCCAGGCGGAGGCCGAACGCGAGCGACGCGCGCGGATCATCTCCGCCGACGGCGAGTACCAGGCGTCCAAGAAGCTCGCCCAGGCCGCCAACGTCATGTCCGCCGACCCGGCCGCCCTTCAGCTCCGGCTCCTGCAGACCGTCGTCGAGGTCGCCGCCGAGAAGAACAGCACCCTGGTCATGCCCGTCCCGGTGGAACTGCTTCGTTTCTTCGACCGCGCCGCCCGGCCCGTCACCGGGGCCGAGCCGTCGGCCGGGAAAGCCCAGGCCGACCACAGCCTGCCGTCCGTGCCCGCGATGCCTGCGCTCACCATGCCCGCCGACCTGCCCGTCAACGCCGCCCTGACCGCACCGCTCAACGCCGTGCCGCTCAACGCCGTGCCGCTCAACGCATCACCGAAGGCACCGGTCGCCCGCTGATCAGTCCCGGAGCTCGCGCAGAATGCGGGCGAGGTGGGCGCGGTCGGCCGGGCTCAGCCGGCCAAAGACCCGTTCGGACTCGGTTCCGCGGATCGCGTCGAGGACGCTGGCGCCGTGTTCGGTCAGCTCGACCAGCGTGGCCCGCCGGTCGTCGGGGTCGGGGCGCCGCTTAACCAGGTCCCGGGATTCGAGGGCGTCGACGACCTCCGTGGTGGAGCGCGGCGCGATGTGCAGGTGGTCTGACAGCTCCGACAGGCGCATCATCCCGTGGCGCGTGAGCACGCGCAGGGCACGCAGGTGAGAAGGGGTGATGTCCCAGGGAGCCAAGGTCTTCTGGGAGGTCTCGCGCAGCTGGCGCGCGACGGACCAGAACGCTTCGGACAGGGTCTCATCGCCGGCCGCGGCCGCTACGCCGGCCTCGCCGCCTAGGTCCGGCCGCGGGATTACACTTCCAGACCTACGTCTTTGCCGCGTAATGGTGCGCTCTGGGGGACTAGGTGGCTGACCCTGAAGTCGAGGAGCCCTTCAGCCGCAGCTTCCTGGCGCGACTGCCGCCGGAGGTGGCCCGCGCGCTACGCGCGGAAGGGGAAAGGACCGAGAACCCGCCGGGCACCACCATCTACCAGCCTGGCGCGGAGCCGCACGCGGCCCTGGTCGTCCGCGGGAGGATCGATGACCACCGCCGCTTCGTTTACCTTTGTGACGTCAGCAGGCGTCACCGGAAGGGGCAGCATGGACCGAATCGAGCGCCGGGAGTTCGTGCGGAAGCACAGGACCTGCATCTTCGGGTACAACCGCACGAACGACGGGCCTGCCATGACCGTGGTGTACTACGTCCTGGACGGCGACGACCTGCTGATCTCGACCATGGCGGCCCGCGGCAAGGCGCTCGCCGTGCGGCGCAACCCGAAGGTCAGCCTGTGCATCCTCGACGAGCAGTGGCCCCTCACCTACCTGCAGGTCTACGGGGACGCCACGCTCGAGGAGGACTTCGGCCAGACCGTGGACGTGCTGCGCCGGGTCATCGACCTGATGGCCGGCCAGGAGGTGGGGTCCGCCAAGATGCCCGAGATCGAGCGGATGGCCCGCGAGGAGAACCGGGTGGTGATCCGGGTCCGGCCCTACGCCACCTTCGCCACTCCGCCGCGCCACGTCTACAAGGCCGAGGACATCGACACGCTGACCCACTTCACCAGCAACAGCCAGCCGTGGTAACCCCGGCAATGATCCCGAACGGACCTGGTGTCACGCCCTAGCGCATGATCCTGATGCCCGGCGCCGGGTGGGGATCGGGGCTGTCCCCATCTAGGTCGGGCGGGTGAAGGCCTGGCTGGTGGGACCGGATTGCTGGTGCGGCCCGGCCAGGGCCAGTTCCAGCAGGGAGCGGAGCTCGGCGAGTTGCCGCGTGCCGAGTGCGCCGAGCGGGCCGACCTCGCTGATGAGCCGCTGCCAGAACGCCGTGCGGAGGCTGAGGCCGGTGTCGGTGAGGATGATGCCTTTCACGCGCCGGTCATGCGGGTCTTGGCGCCGTTCGACGGCGCCCAGCTCTTCCAGCCGGTCGATGACGCTGGTCAGGTTCGATGGGTCGTACTGGAGCCGGTCGGCGAGTGCGCGCATCGTCACCGCGCCACCCTGATCGAGCTGGATGAGGACCTTTGCCTGAATCGCTGACAGTGAGTGCTCAGCAGCCAATGCAGCGAAGTGCGCCTGCAGGCGTGACTGCATCTGGACCCAGAGGCCGACCACCTCCCGGACCAGCTCCAGATGGTCGGCCGCAAGTTCCCCACCGGTGCGCTGAGTTCTCACCATGCCTAGGATAGGCGGGGCATTTAATGGTAGATTACCTTCATGGTTATCTACCATTAAATGCCTCAGGAGGTCTTGACATGCAGACTGGGCTGGCCAACCGGGTCGTCGTCGTCACCGGCGGGTCCTCGGGCATCGGCCGCGCGGCGGCGCTTGCGTTCGGCCGGGAAGGCGCGCGAGTCGCCGTCACCTATCACGCGGACCAGTCAGCCGCGGCCAAGTGCACCGCGGAGATCGAAGCCGCCGGGTCTGCGGCGGCTGCCCTCCCCTTCGACCTTGGCTCCGACGACAGCGCCGTGGAACTCGTCCGCCAGGTCACCGACCAATGGGGAGGCATCGATGTCCTGGTCAACTGCGCGGGTGGCCGGGACCGCAACGCTCGGCGGGGCGGCCGCTTCGAGGACGAGACGGCGGCGCATTGGCGGACCATGCTCGACACCGACCTGGCCGGGCCCTTCGCGCTCCTCCAGGCGGCCGTCCCGGCCATGCACGGCCGTGGCTGGGGCCGGATCGTCCTGGTGTCCTCCGGGGCGGGCGAGGAAGGTTGGGAAGGCGCCGCCGCCTACGCAGCAGCCAAGGCCGGTCTGGCCGGGCTCGCCCGCAGCCTGGCCTGGGAACTGGGCCGCGAAGACATCCTAGTCAACGTCGTCGCAGCCGGGCTCACCCTCACCGACCGCGTCCGCCGGAACGCGCCGCCGCAGATCCGGGACGCCATCGCCGGACGGGTGCCAAGCAGGCGGCTCTCCGAACCAGAAGACGTCGCGGAACTGATCGTGTTCCTGGCCTCCACCGCCAACCGGAACATCAGCGGAGAGATCGTGCGGGAAGGCTCCGCGACCGGTCGCTCCGCCCACGCTAGCTGACAGCAGGGCCGCTACCGCGGCGGCGGCAGCAGCATCTCCAGGTTGATGGCGTTGGCCATGGCCTGGTAGCCGGCGTCATCGGGGTGCAGGTGATCACCGGAGTCGTACGCGGGGTTCAGCCTTAGCGGGTCGGCCGGGTCGCGCATCACCGCGTCGAAGTCGATGACGCCGTCGAAGGCGCCGCTGGTGCGGATCCAGGCGTTCACCGCCTCGCGCGTGGCTTCGCCCGCCGCGGTGTAATACCCCGCTCCCTGGAACGGCAGCAGGGTCGCGCCGAATATCCTCAGCTCCCGGGCGTGCGCCTGGGCGATCAGCCGCTCGTACCCGGCGATGATCTGGCCCGCGCTGATATCGGTGTCCGAGTCCGGCGGGCCCGCGCTGAACCCGATGTCGTTGATCCCCTCCAGCACGATGATGTCCCGGACACCGGGCTGGTCCAGGGCATCGCGCGCGAACCGCGCCTCGCCGCTCGTACCGCAGCACCGCGAGCCGGTAAGCACCCGGTTGCCGCCGATCCCCTCGTCCGCCACCGCCAGCGCGAGGCCGGCCAGCATATCCAATCTCCGGGCCAGGTCGTTGGGCCAGCGGAGATTGGCGCCGACCGTCGACTGCAGGCCGTCGGTGATCGAGTCGCCGAACGCGACCACGGTCCCGGCCGCTCCGGCGGATCGCACGATGAGGCCGCTGAGGTAGTACCACGACAGGCCCTCGACCGGGAACGCCCCCGCCCCCGCCTCGGCGGCGTGATCACCGGCTACCGACACCCAGTTGACCTGCTGGGCGTCGGAATGGAGCGTGGCCGCGCCGGTCCGGCCCGGCAGGTACACGCTCACCGCCAGCTCCTGCAGCGGCCACACCTGCATGCCCACCGGATCGCTGAGGACCTGCGCGCCAGGCGGGATCCGGACCGACGCGCCGCCACCGAATGACACCGGGTGGATCGTGCCGGGCACCACCTCAGCGCCCAGGTCCGCCACCGCCACCGTCACGTGGCCGACTTGCAGCGGCGACGCGCCGAAGGCGTTGGTCAGCTCGAGCCTGATCGGATCGCCGCCGACGCTGGTGACGATGATCTCGCGAACCGTTTGGTTATCGAAGCCGGCCGCGGCGGCCGTGCCGGGCATGGCGTGCTGCGGGCTGGCGCTCCAGCTGGTCATCCAGTGGTCCCCGCCCCTGGCCGCGGCAGCCGGGCGGGAAGTCGCGAAGACCGCAATGGCCGCCACCAGGACCAGCGGGACCAGCAGGACAACGGCACCCAGAAGCCCGATACGGACCAGCCGGGCGGCTTTCCAGCGGGCGGTCCAGCTGGTTGCGATCATGGTGTCTCCACACTCTCACCTCGCGAGCGCCGAAGCACCTTCTCAGGGCCGGCTCCTACCGGGTGTTATGCCACTTTCCGCCCGCCGGGAAGCCACAACCTAACGACACACCGCCAGCCCGCCAGTCAGGCATCTGACCCCAGCGCCGATTTATCAGACATTCACCTAGATGTTCGCTTTGTGTTACTAGTGCAACGGTTACATCAGCATGATGCGATCTGTTCGCGCCAGGCATTAGGGAGCATGTGCGAAAAAAGGCATTTGCGAAACGGGCGGAGCAGTACATTAATCCGAACCGCTCTAGACATACGCCGGGCATTGAGATATCAGTATTACGACGTAGGAGTCTCTCGGGGGAGGATTTCATGGCATGGAGTAACTTCGAGAACCTGGGCGGAGGATGTACCGGCGGCCCTGCCGTTTCATCGTGGGCGGCGGATCGACTCGACACGTTCGTCATCGGCGAAGACAGCGCCCTGTGGCACAAGTACTGGGAGGGCTCGGTCTGGAAGGACTGGGAGCGCCTGGGCGGGGTCTGCATGGGCGGCCCAGCCGCCGTCTCATGGGGCCCCAACCGCATCGACACGTTCGTCATCGGCACCGACCGCGCCATGTGGCACAAGTGGTGGGACGGCTCAACCTGGAAGGACTGGGAGAGCCTGGGCGGGATCTGCATGGGCCACGAAGTGGCTGTCTCGTCGTGGGCCGCTGACCGCTTGGATCTTTTCGTGATCGGCACCGACCACGCCCTGTGGCACAAGTGGTGGGACGGCTCGGCCTGGCGAGGCTGGGAGAACCTGGGCGGGGTCTGCATGGGCGGCCCAGCCGCCGTCTCATGGGGCCCCAACCGCATCGACACGTTCGTCATCGGCGAAGACAGCGCCCTGTGGCACAAGTGGTGGGACGGCTCGGCCTGGCGAGGCTGGGAGAGCCTGGGGGGAGTATGCGTAGCTGACATAGGCGGCATCGGTGCGTCGTCATGGGCCCCCAATCGCATCGACACGTTCGTGATCGGCACCAACAGTGCCATGTGGCACAAGTGGTGGGACGGCTCGGCCTGGCAAGGCTTCGAGAACCTTGGAGGAGGATGCGCAGGAGGCCCAGCCGCCGTTTCATGGGGCCCCAACCGCATCGACACGTTCGTCATCGGCGACGACAGCGCGATGTGGCACAAGTGGTGGGCCTGACACAGCCAGGGCCTTAGCAAGCGAGATGTCTAGCGACTATGAGCCGGACCGTCCGAGGATGGCCCGGCTCATGGTCGATCAAGGCGTCTCGTCCCGCCATCGCGTCGCGACATATCTGGGGCAGCGCTTCGTCTACCCCGCGAGCAGCTGGATCGGCGCGCAGATCAGCAGCGGGACTGAGTGGACACCCGCACTGCGCGACCTGGCAGGGCTGGTCGAAGACGATGCCTGGATAGTCGATGTCGGCAGCAATGTGGGAGCAAGCCTGCTCCAGATGCTCGCTGTCCGACCGGCGGCCCGGGCGATCGCCATCGAGCCTTCCGCGCGCTACCTCTCCTGCCTGCGGCACAATCTAAATGAGGCTGGGTTCTCCCATGCGCAGATCGTTCCAGTCGCCCTCGGACAATGCCCGGGAGAGATTTGGCTCTACAACAACACCACCTCGGCGTCGGTCCTCAACATCCACTACTGCGGCTTCGAGCCTCTCGGCAGGCAGCTGGCGAAGATGCGCACGCTGGATGACGTGATGCGGCATCGGGGCCGGGCGAGCTTTATCAAGGTGGACACAGACGGCTACGACATGGAGGTCTTGCGAGGTGCCGGAGCCGTCCTCCGTGAGGATCGGCCCGTTGTGTACTTCGAGCTCGAGCCCCGTTTGCTTCACCAGGCCCCAGACGTCGACCTGGCCTGGCTGCAAAGCCTTGGGTATCGTCACTTGGCCTGCCTGGATGCATCCGGCCAGTACATCGGCATTACCGACGACCCAGGAAAAGCCATAATGTGGGCCAGCGCCCCCTCTTCCAAGGGCTATTGCGACGTGATTTGCTGTGCGGCGGGCACCGAACGAGAATATCGTCTGCTCGGGCTGATCCAGCGCTGGGAAAAAGAAAGAGGGAGTTGATCATCAGCGCTAAGCGGCCCGCAGATATACGGCGGGTGACGCACTCGGCATCGGGTACCTAAACTGGGGCAGTGCAGGTGCTGGAGCTTGCGGGGGGTGAGCGGCGGATGGCGCCACACGGCCTCGGCGGTGCGGCCGGGGAGGGAGCAGGTGATGTCCATCCGGTGCGGAGTTTCCAGGAACTCGGCATGACGCGAGCCTAGGACACGACAGATCCGGGAACTACGTGACATCGCGCCGGCCAGCCTGGGCTGGACGGGTCAGGACGGCCCCGCTAGGGTGATGCCGTCCTTACGAGAGGCTGCGAGGCTCATGCTGGGGGATAATCCAGGGCTCACCGTCTCGCGCATCGCCCTGGGATGCGGGAACTTCGGCGGGGTGGGCTCGGCGCCGGAGTTCTTCGGCCGAGGGCTGACCGAGGACCAGGCGTTCGCGCTGATGGACGCGGCCTGGGAATCCGGTATCGGCTGGTTCGACACCGCCGACGCCTATGGCGGCGGCCGCAGCGAGCGGGCGATCGGCCGCTGGATGGCCGCGCGCGGGGTCCGGCCTCGGCTCACCACCAAGACCTTCAACCCGATGGAGTCCGGCGCGGATCACGGGCTGAAGCCGGACCGGGTCGCCCGTCAGCTCCGCTCGAGCCTGGACCGGCTGGGCGTTGGCCACGTCGACCTGTACCTCGCGCACGAGTACGACCCGGATGTCCCGCTGGCGGAAACCTTCGGAGCGTTCAGCGCCGCCCAGGCCGACGGCCTGATCGGCGCGTACGGCGTCAGTAACTTCGACGCGCCCCAGCTCACGGCCGCCCTCGCGGCAGGCGCGCCGCAGGCAGTGCAGAACAGCCACTCGCTGCTGGCGCGGCGGGACGAGCAGGAAGTGTTGCCGCTTTGCGCCGGGCGGGGCGTCGCCTACCTGGCGTTCAGTCCGCTGGCGGGCGGCTGGCTCACCGGCAAGTACCGCCGCGGCGTGCCGTACCCGGCCGGGTCGCGGATGACCCAGCGGCCCGAGCCGTACCAGGAGTTCGTCACCGGCCCGATCTTCGACGCGCTGGACCGGCTGCAGGCGATCGCCGCGGGCCGCGGCACCTCGCTGGCCGGGCTCGCGCTCGGCTGGCTGCTGGACGATGACCGGGTCGCCCAGGTCGTGATCGGCCCGGGCCGCCCGGAGCACCTGGCCCCGGTCGCCGAGGCGCTGCGGCAGCCGGTCACCGGGGCGGAGCGGACCGCGATCGAGGCGGCCGTGGCCGGCCTGGCCGGGGAGGGGCAGCCGTGATCGCGCTGACGGAGATCGAAGCGGCCCGGGCGCGGATCGCCGGCTCGGTGGTCCGCACGCCGCTGGTGCGGCTGCACGTCGAGGACGCCCCGGCCGAGATCTACCTCAAGCTGGAGAACCTGCAGCCCGTCAACTCGTTCAAGATCCGCGGCGCGACCAACGCGGTCATGCTCGCGCCGGCCAGCGCGCGGGCCAAGGGCCTGGTCACCGCCAGCGCGGGGAACATGGCGCAGGGCATCGCGTGGACGGCGCGCGAGCTCGGCGTCCCGGCCACGATCGTGGTGCCCGACCACGCGCCCGAGGCGAAGCTCGCCGCGATCGAGCGCCTGGGCGGGCGGGTGCGGAAGATTCCCTACGACGACTGGTGGAACGTCATCGTCACCAGCCACCTGGACGGGCTGGACGGACTGTTCGTGCATCCCGTGCAGGATCCCGCGGTGATGGCCGGCAACGGCACAATCGGGCTCGAGATTCTCGAGGACCTGCCCGACCCAGACGCGGTCGTGATCCCGTATGGCGGGGGCGGGCTGACCACGGGCATCGCCAGCGCGGTCAAGGCGCTGCGGCCCGGCACGAAGATCATCACGGCCGAGCCGGACACCGCGGCCGCGATGGCGGCGGCGCTCGCCGCCGGGCACCCGGTCGACGTCGACTACCACCCCTCGTTCGTGGACGGCTCCGGCAGCCGGCGTGTGCTTGACAGCATGTGGCCGCTGGTGGCGCCGCTCGTCGACGACGCCGTGGCCGTCCCGGTCGCCGAGGTCGCCGCCGCGGTGCGCATACTCGCCGAGCGGGTCCGGGTCATCGCCGAGGGCGCGGGCGCGCTCGCGCCGGCGGCCGCGCTGAGCGGCCGGGCCGGGACCGGGAAGATCGTGTGCGTGGTCTCGGGCGGCAATATCAACCTGGGCAAACTCGCCGAGATCCTGGGCGGATCCCCGGGATAACCCGGTTCCTCGAGATAGCCCGGTTCCTCGGGATAACCCGGCTCCCCGGGATAGCCCGGATAACCGCAGGCCGTTCAAGGCCTCGGTCAGACGGTCGACCTCGCCCGGCGAGTTGTAGTGGATGAAGCCGATCCGGGCCGACTTGCCGGTGTAGCCGAGACCCTGGTACAGGCCGAGCGAGTACCACGAGTCGTGCGCCCAGACCCCGATCTGCTCGGCGGCCAGCCGCGCGGCCACCTCCTCGGCGGCCACGCCGTCCACGTTGACCAGGAACGTCGGCACGCGGCCGTCCATCCCGGGCCGCCCGTAGACGGTGACCACGTCGGACAGGCCGTCGAGGAACCGCTGGCCCAGCGAGCGCTCGTAGGGGGCGATCGCGGCGAAGCCCCCGATCGAGTCGAGGTAGTCGATGGCCGCGTTGAACCCGGCGAGCAGCTCGTACGGCTGCGTGCCGGTCTCGAAGCTGCGCCCCAGCGGGCTGGTGGGTGCCGGGCGCGCCTTGTACGGCCGCCACTGCCCGAGCACCTCGGCCCGGCCGCAGGCGACGCCGAGGTGCGGCCCGCAGAACTTGTAAGGCGAGCAGATGAGCATGTCGGCGCCGATGGCGCGGACGTCGATCGGCTCGTGCGCCGCGTAGTGGACCGCGTCCACCCAGGCGAGCGCCCCGGCGTCGTGCGCGAGCCGGCAGACGCGCCGGGCGTCGGTGACGGTACCGACCGCGTTCGACGCCCAGGCGAACGCCACCACCTTGGTGCGCGGCCCGAGCTTGCCCTCCAGGTCCGCAAAGTCGAGCGTGGTGTCGTCGTGCAGCGCGACGTGCCGGACGACCAGGTCCCGGTCGCGCGCGATCTCCAGCCAGGGGGCGACCCCGGCGTCGTGGTCAAGGCAGGACACCAGGATCTCGTCGCCGGGCCGGAACGCGCGCGCGGCGGTCCGGGACAGCGCGAAGTTCAGCGTGGTCATGTTGGACCCGAAGATCACCTCGTGCGGCTCGCAGCCGAGGAACCTGGCCGCCTTGTGCTCGGCCTCCTCCAGGATCTTCCCGACGCGGATGCTGGTGGCATAGCCCGCGCCCAGGTTCGCGCTCGCCTCCCGCAGCGCTCCCGCGATCGCGTCGCCCACCTCGTCGGGTACCTGAGTGCCGCCGGGAGCGTCGAAGAAGGCGAAACCCTGCTGCAGCGACGAGAAGCGGGCCCGGATGGCCGCCACATCGAGGCCTGCACCGAGGTCCTGGCTAGCGCTGAGGTCTTCGCCAGCACGGAGCACTTCGGCCACCGAAGCTCCCTCCCCTGGGGAAACGTGCCCCATTTGATATCGACTTCACAACTGCCAGCCAGTCTCACAGTAGTCCCCTTGCCTTGGCGTAAACGGCAATGGTTTGATCAGCGGAACGAATTCGGCCGCTGGGGAGGGCGTATTGAGCCTGCTCGAACGCAGCGCCGAGGCGCAAGACCCCGCATGTGGCCGATCTGGCGGCTTTCGCTAGCCCGCGCGCGGTGCGCGCAACATGATTCCTACATTGTGAGATATCCCGGGAAATGGAGGCGTATCCATGAAGGGACGCCTAGTCATAGCGGCGGCGGCGGTTGGCTCGCTCGCCGCGGCTGGTTGCAGTAGCAGCAGCAGCAGCACCCCGAGCGGCGGATCCACCAGCAGCTCCGCCAGCACTAAGTCGTGCACCACGTCGATCGGGTTCGAGGGCCCGATCACCGGCCCGGTGGCTCCGCTGGGCGCGGAGCAGCTGCACTTCGCACAGCTCGCGCTGGCGACGGACAACGCGGCCAACAACACGAAGATCACGCTCGTCCAGGGCGACACGCAACTGCAGCCCGCACAGGCGACGACCGTGACCCAGCAGTTCATCTCGAACTCGAGCATCGTCGCCGTGGTCGGCCCGGCCGGCAGCCAGGAAGTCGTGGCCGTCGGCGGTCCCTTCGCGCGAGCGGGGATGGCGTTCATCTCTGGGTCGGCGACCAATACGACCCTGACGACCGGAAAGTACCCGACCTTCTTCCGGGCCGTGTCCAACGACCACGTGCAGGGTATGCAAGACGCGAACTACATCGTGAAGAACCTCCACCCGAAGGCCCTGATGATCGTCGATGACCAGGAGGTCTACTCAACCGGCCTGGTCGCCACGATGACGCCGGTCTTCCAGGCGGCCGGGATCAAGGTCGACCACGAGTCGGTCTCGCAGAAGCTGACCGACTTCTCCTCGCTGGTCGCCAAGGTCACGCCGGCCACGTCGGTGGTGGTCCTGCCCTGGCAGGTCGCGGCCAACGCCCAGCAGTTCGGCCGTAACCTGGCCCAGCAGCACAAGAACGCCGTGATCTTCGGCACAGACGGCCTGTTCTCACCGGGCACGTTCACGATCACCGGCTCGTATGTTTCCGCGTTCGGGCCGGACATCACCGCGATGCCCGCTGACGCGGCCATAGTCTCGGCCGCCAAGGCGAAGAACATCTCCTTCGGCACGTTCGGCCCGCCGGTGTATGCGGCCACGCACGTGATCGACGAGGCGATCGCGTCGGTCTGCAAGGCGGGTCAGACACCGAGCCGCAGCAATGTGCTGGCCGCGGTCAAGCAGACCAACGAGTCGACCTCGATCCTGGGGCAGCCGATCTCCTTCGACGCCCAAGGCGACCTGTCCAACGGCAAGTTCTTCCTGTTCAAGATCAGCTCAGCGAGCAAGTACCAGCTGATCCCGAGCTCCTGATCGGCTGACATGAGGCATTCGCTCCGCCGCGGGCTAGGTTTCTACGAGGCCAGCCCGCGGCGGAGCGCGTGGTGATGGGCGGGAGTCGCGCCGGATGAGCTTCTTCTTTCAGGAACTGGTGAACGGCGTCACCACGGGCGCGCTGTATTCGCTGGTCGCGCTGGGCTTCTCGATGGTGTACGGGGTGCTGAAGCTGCTCAACTTCGCGCACGGCGATCTGTACATGATCGGGGCGTACGTCGGCTATTTCGTGATCCAGTGGTTCGGCGGCGCGGCCCATCTGACGATCCCGGTGCCGCTGCTGCTTGCGATCATGTTCGTGCTGGCGGCTGGCCTGGTCGGCGGCCTGGGTGTGGCGATCGAGCGGTTCGCCTACCGGCCGCTGCGCGACGCGCCGCGGATCGCGCCGCTGATCACCGCGATCGGCATCTCGTTCTTCCTGGAGAGTGCGGCCCTGCTGCTGTTCGGCGCTCAGTACCGTATCTACAACACGCCGGAGTTCATCTCGCTCTCCAGCGGCATCCGGATCGGATCGGTCACCATCGACAGCGTGCAGATCATGGTCCTGGTCCTGGGGGTCGCGTTGATGGCCGGCCTGCGGCAGCTGGTCAACCGGACCAAGCTGGGCAAGCAGATGCGAGCGGTGGCGGCCGACCGGGAGGCCGCCGAGATGCTGGGCATCAACGTGAACTTCACGATCTCGGCGACGTTCTTCCTCGGCTCGGCCCTCGCGGGCGTGGCCGGCGTCATGGGCGGGTTGCTGTTCAACCAGGTGACGAGCACGATCGGGTTCCTTGTCGGGCTCAAGGCGTTCACCGCGGCCGTGGTCGGCGGGATCGGCTCGCTGCCCGGCGCGATGCTCGGCGGCCTGCTGATCGGCCTCGCGGAATCGTTCGCCACCGGTTACATCTCCTCCACCTACACCAACCTGCTCGTGTTCGGGCTCCTGATCGTCGTGATGCTGGTGCGGCCGAGCGGGCTGCTCGGCCAGGCCCAGCTGCAGAAGGTTTGACACGCCGATGAGCGTGGATCCGCAGGGGCCGCAGGTCGGGGCCGACGAGTGGGTGGCCAGGCAGGCGCACCGGCGCGAGTACCTGCCGTCCTGGCTGGGCCGTGCGCAGCGGGGAGGCGAGCGGATCGGCTGGTGGCCCAGGCTGGCGGTCGCCGGGCTGGCCGGGCTGGCGCTGCCGTTGCTCGGCCTCGGCGGTTTCCAGCTCCAGGTCGGGATCGACGCGCTGGTGATCGCGCTGCTGGCAGTGGGACTGAACATCGTGGTGGGCTGGGCGGGGCTGCTCGACCTCGGCTTCATCGCGTTCTTCGGCTTCGGCGCGTACGGGTTCGCGCTGCTCTCCTCGGCCCAGCTCGGCAGCGCGGGCATCCACCTGCCGTACTACCTGTCGCTGCCGATCGTGATGATCGGCGCGGCCCTCCTCGGGCTCGGCGTCGGGCTGCCGTCCCGGCGGCTGATCGGCGACTACCTGGCCATCGTGACGCTGTTCCTCGGCGAGGCGTTCGTCGAGTTCACCAACAACGTGGCCCCGAGCAAGCTCGGCGGGCCGAACGGGATCACCGGGATCGACCCGATCCGGGCCTTCGGGTTCCAGCTGACGACCAACGCTGGCTATTACTACCTGCTGGTGATCGTGCTGGTGGTCACGATGGCGGTGCTGCGGTTGCTCGACACTTCGCGTACCGGGCGGGCCTGGCGCGCGGTCCGCGAGGACCCGCTGGCGGCGGCGGCGATGACCATCCCGGTCAACCGGGTGAAGCTCCTGGCGTTCGCCTGCGGTGCCATGGTCGCGGCGCTGGCCGGCACCATCTACGCCGCGCAGCAGGCGAGCGTGTTCCCGACCGACTTCGACACGCCGATCCTGATCCTGATCTACGCCGGGCTCATCCTAGGCGGCGCGGGCAGCATCGCCGGCGCGGTCACCGGCGCCCTGGTGGTGATGGTCATCTACGACGGATTGCTGCGCAGCCCGGCCGAGGCCAGCTACCTGTTCTACGGGCTGGTGCTGCTGACCTTGCTGGCCAGGCTGCGCCCGTGGCCGAGGCTGGGCGCGGTCCTGGCCGCGACGATCGCCCTCGGCTTCGCGGCGCACGCCATCGCCGCGGCCGTGTCGGCGAGCGCCGTGGCCGGCGGGCCGCAGTCGGGCGGCTGGATCGCCAGCGCGCTGCGCGACTGGGTGATCGTCCCGGCCAATGCGCAGGTCGCGGGGAACTTCGGGTTCGTGGTGCTGATCTGCCTGCTGGTCGCGCTGGTGCAGGTCAGCAGCCGCTGGCGGACGATCCTCCTGCCGCCGACCCTGTACCTGGCCTCGTTTGTGTGGGAGACCAGGCTGGTGGCGGAGCCGTCGATCACGCGACAGCTCATGATCGGTGCGATCCTGATCGTGATGATGAATGCCCGCCCGCAGGGGCTGCTCGGGCAACGGCGCGTCGAGGTGGTTACGTGAGCGCCGCGCCTGAGGAGGCAGCCCACGTACTTGAGCTGGATCACCTCTCGCTGTCCTTCGGCGGCCTGCGGGCCCTGTCCGAGCTGGACCTGCGGGTCGGCGACCGGGAAGTGGTCAGCGTGATCGGGCCGAACGGCGCGGGCAAGACCACGATCTTCAACGTGATCACCGGCGTGTACCAGCCGAGCGCGGGGGATGTCCGGTTCGCCGGGGAGTCGATCGCGGGCCGTCCGCCCCATGTCATCGCCCGGCTGGGGATCGCGCGTACGTTCCAGACCTTGCGGCTGTTCATGAACATGTCCGTGATCGAGAACGTGATGGCCGCGACCTACGGTCGGACCAAGGCGATGCCGTGGGAGTCGGTGCTGCGGCTGCCGCGGGCCCGGCGCGAGGAACGCGAGGTCCGGGCGCTGGCCGAGGACGTGCTTTCGTTCTTCGGCCAGCGGCTCGCCGGATACCGCTGGGACCAGCCCGCCTACTCGCTGTCGTACGCGAACCGGCGGCGGCTGGAGATCGCCCGGGCGCTCGCCACCCGGCCCCGGCTGCTGCTGCTCGACGAGCCGGCCGCCGGGATGAACCCGACGGAGACGCATGAGGTGACCGAGCTGATCGATCGGCTCCGCGACGAGCGAGGGGTCGCGATCCTGGTCATCGAGCACGACATGCACGTCGTGTCGGGCTGCTCGGACCGGGTGGTCGCGCTCGACCACGGCGTCAAGATCGCCGAGGGCGGCTTCGACCAGGTCGCGGGCCATCCGGCCGTCGTCGAGGCCTATATGGGGCGCCATCCGGAGGACCTGGCGGGGGCCGGATGACTCTGCTGCCTCCGGGGGGGACGACCCCCCCGAACCCCCCCGATAACCGGGTGCTGCCTCCGGGGGGGACGACCCCCCCGAACCCCCCCGATAACCGGGTGCTGCCTCCGGGGGGGAATACTCCCCCGAATCTCCCCCAGCACCGGGTGCTGCTGAACCTGGACCACGCCACCACCTACTACGGCCAGATGCGGATCCTGGAGGGGATCTCGCTGCACGTCGACGAGGGCGAACTGGTCTGCCTGCTCGGCGGGAACGCGTCCGGCAAGTCGACGACGCTGAAGACCATCCTGGGGATCGTCCGGCCGCGGTCCGGCCGGGTCCTGCTGAACGGTCAGGACGTGACGCAATGGCCGGTGCCGAAGCGCATCGCCGCCGGGATCGCCATCGTGCCGGAGAACCGCCGCCTGTTCGGGCAGCTGACGGTGCGGGAGAACCTGGAGCTCGGCGCGGTGCTGCGTAAGGGCGAGTCGCTCGCCGAGGACTTCGACCGGGTCCACGAGCTGTTCCCCCGGCTGCTCGAACGACGGAGCCAGCTGGCCGGCACGCTATCCGGCGGCGAGCAGCAGATGGTCGCGATGGGCCGGGCGCTGATGTCCCACCCGCGGCTGCTGTTGATGGACGAGCCGTCGATGGGGCTGTCCCCCGCGCTGGTCCTGCAGAACTTCCAGATCATCAAGACCATCCACGCCTCCGGCGTCGCGGTCCTGATGGTCGAGCAGAACGCGACCATGGCGCTGTCCATCGCCGACCGCGGCTACGTGCTGTCTACCGGGGAAATCGTGCTCGAGGGCCCGGCCGGGGAGCTGTTGCGCGACGAGGAACTCAAGCGCGCCTACCTGGGACGGTAACCCCTCAGGATTTGTGCAGCGTGGCAATCGTGATGTGCGGCCAGCTCAGGCCGTTGAAGTTCAGCAGTACGGTCTGCGCGTACTGCAGCTGGGTCGGAGCCGACTGTCCCTGGAGCGTCTCCAGCCAGAACGTGGCGTTTACGCTCACCGCGTCCGCGTTCGGGCCATCGGCACCGCCTTTCAGGAAGGCGGTGTTCGCGGTTCCACCGCCTGGAACCGGGGTGTTGGTGCTGGTCACGTGCAGCGTGGTCGTGGCGGTGATGTGCTGGCTCGCGATCGCCGCCTGCAGGATGCCGTTGGGGTTATTGACCATTACCTGCGTGACCCCGGTCAGCCCGGCGCCGGAGGTCCGGAAGCTGGTTTGGTTGGTCAGGGTCTGCTCGGGAAAGTCGAACTCGGGGGTCGGATGGCCGATGGCGAACGGCTTGATGCTGGTGTTCGGGATGTGCGGCGCCGCGGCCGACGTGGTAGCGGTGCCCTGGGCCACGATCGTCGTGCCATGCGGGATAGAGGCCAGGCGGGCCACGGTGGGAACCACATTGGGGTCGCTGGTATGGGGGATGGCCACCCACAGGCCCGGCTCGATGTGCAGGCCCGCGTTCACGTTCGCGTCGGAGATCTGCTGCAGGTAGGTAAGGCCGAACATATTGATGTCGGGCTGCAAGAAGCCGCGGTTGGGTATCGGCCCGTTAATCGGGGTGAGTTCGAGCTGCTCACTGGTCACGTTGATCTCGAGGAAGCGATCTTGCCCGGGCGTGTGGTTGGGCCGCCAGATGATGTTGAAGCCCCGGCCGCTCCACTTCCCCGCGAGCCCGGCGAGCGGACCCAGCGGGCTCGCCACCTCCGGGAACGGCTGCTGAACCAGGTTTTCCAGCGCCGGAAGCGGCTGAAAAGTGAAGTCTGGCGCAAGTTCCATGAAAACCCCCCAAACCGAGTTCGATCATCACGCCGTGGCGCGTCCGTCACTTCGGGTCCGGACGCTCCACATTCGACCCGTAGCCATGGCCTTGTCAAGGGCCAGATCCGGGAAAGGCGCCCCTTGACAAGCCGGCCGGGAGCGCGCCCGGACAGCCGGGCTCGCGGGGACGGCGGGGGACGCGCCCAGCCCGTTTGGTATCCCGGTTTTCAAATGTCCCTATACTGCCGGGTGATGACAACGCCGCCCTTTGACACGACCAAGCCGAACGTAGCGCGCATGTACGACTACTGGCTCGGCGGCAAGGACAACTTCGAGGCCGACCGCGGGGCGGCCGAGGCCGTGCGGCAGCTCCGCCCCAACGTCGCTGAGCAGGCGCTGGACAACAAGCGGTTCCAGACCCGCGCCGTCACCTATGTGGCCGGGCACGGCGTGCGGCAGTTCCTCGACGTCGGCTCGGGGCTGCCCACCTCCCCGGTGCGGACGCCGGGCACCGAGCCTTTGTGGCGGGCCACCCACGAGGCAGCCCGCGCGGTCATGCCCGACGCGATGGTGGCGTACGTGGACCACGACCCGATAGCCGTGCTGCACTCCCAGGCGCTGCTCGACGGCGCCTTCCCCGGGGTGGTCGCCGTCGGCGGGGACATGCGCGATCCAAAGGGAATCCTCACCAACGACGAGATCCGCGCGGCCGGATTCGACCTGGACGCGCCCGCGTGCGTCGTACTGGCCTGCGTGCTGCATTTCGTCGACGCCGAGACCGCGCAGGGCATCGTGAGCACGTTCGTCCAGGCACTCGCGCCGGGGTCGTACGTGGCGATCTCGGTGGGGTTCGGCCAGGGGCGGGCGGGGACCGATTTCGCCAGCACGTACAACGCGCAGGACGGCCCCCGGATCTACGCCCATTCGTGGCAGGAGATCACCGGGCTGTTCGCCGGGCTGGAACTGGTGCGGCCCGGCATCGTGGAAACCTCCGCCTGGCTGTCGGGACAGCCCGACATGGTGCCGGAAGAGCGATCGAACATGGTCGTAGCCGGGGTGGGCCGCCGGGTATGAGCGTCCCGGTGGTGCTCGCCGCCGCGCTCGGCCGCTAGCTCCGCGTCCCGTAAGGCGCCCCCGCTAGTGCGGCGACTCGGCGGTGGCCTCGTCCCAGCCGGGGGGCGGGCCGATGGTCGCGGCGTCGGGGCCGAGGTGGGTGACGTAGCGCGGGTGAACCTCGCGCCAGCGCTCGCCCCAGGGCCGCGGCGGCGTGCCGTCGAGGTCGCTGACCAGGCGGTCCAGGCATTCGTGCCAGCCGGCCCCGTCGCGCGCGGCCTTGCCCAGGTCATCGAAGATGTCAGTAAGGGTGAGCAGGGTGCCCGCGCCGTCCGCCTGGAGTTCGATGCGGAGCCGGTCGGCGCCCCAGGTGAACTCCATGATCTCGGGCGGGTCGAAGACCAGCATCTGGCCGTCGAAGCCGTCGCCGACCGAGCTCACGAACCGCAGCGGCGCGCCGGCCTTGCGCTCGCCGACGATCTCCTGGGGGTACCAGACCGCCAGGTGCTCTGGCTCGGTCACGGCCCGCCACACCTTCTCGCGGGGGTGCGCCAGCCTGCGGGTGAACGTGAGCGTCCACTGGTCTCCCTGGCGGGTCAGCGTGCCGAGATCCGCGTCATCCATGTGGTCTCCTCAGTGTTACTTGTCTTCGAGATGGGCTTCCATGTCGTCGAGATGGGCTTCCAGCGCATCGAGGCGGTCGGCCCAGGCGGTCCGGTAGGGCGCCAGCCACTCGTCGATCTCGCGGAGCGGTTCGGTCCTGAGCCGGTACAGGCGCCGCTGGGCGTCGGTCCGCACCTCGACCAGGCCCGCCTCGCGCAGCACCCGCAGGTGCTTCGACACGCCAGGCTGGCTGATGCCCAGTGCGGACACCAGGTCGCCGACGGCGTGCTCCTGCTCGCGCAGCAGGTCGAGGATCCGGCGCCGGTGCGGCTCGGCCAAGACCTCGAACATGCCGCGAGCATAACCGCTTAGGCATATAACTGTCAAGAAATATACAACGCCAGCCGAGGCGAGGACGCGCGCTCGCGGCAGCCGACGGGTGTCAGCGGTTCCTGCGCAGCGCGACCCAGGTGAACGGCTGGATCAGCCCGGCCGGAGTGGCGTGATCCTCCCGGTCTTCCGCGACCACCGCCCAGTCGTGCCCTAGCTCGGCAGCGAGCCCGCGGGCACCGTAACGGGCCACGGGCAGCCCGGAGCACTGCGGCGGTCCTTCCGGGGCGAAGCAGCCGAACACGGCGACGGCGTCCGCGGCGGTGGCCGCGGCCAGCACGCGCCGGTAGGCCCGCCGGTCCGACTCGGCGGTCAGGAAGTGGAAGACGGCCCGGTCGTGCCAGGCGGCGAAGCGCCGGGGCGGCTGCCAGGCGCGGATGTCGGTGATCAGCCAGTGCACGCGCCCGGCCAGCGGGCCGAGCCGCTGCCGGGCCTGCCGCAGCCCGGCCGCGGAGATGTCGAGCACCGTCACGTCGCGGAACCCCCGCTCGAGCAGGGCTCCGGCGAGGGGCGACGCCCCTCCGCCGACGTCGATCAGGCTGTCGGCGGCCGTGACGCCGGCCGCGTCGAGCATCCGCAGGGACATCCGCGGGGTGGCCTGGAACCAGCTGCAGGTGGCATCATCCTGGGCGTAGGCGTCATCCCAGCGTGCCGCCTGATCCGGCTCCGTTGCCATCTCGAAATCATGCCCGGTCAGCCAGGCGGATACGCCTCCGGTCAAAGCTCGCGGGCGGCGGACTGTCGATTGGGGGCGGCCTCGTTCGTCCAGGGGTAGAACCGGTGACGGGCCGGTCGGAACGGAGGCAAAGATGCGTTATCTGTGTCTTTTGGTCGGCGAGCCGGACATGGAGGTCCCGGTCCCTGGCACACCCGAGTTCATGCAGATGCTGAGCGATTACGAATCCGCCACGCGGGCGATGGCGGCGGACGGCGTCCTGGTCGACAGCGGTCCGCTGCAGCCGCCGTCGTCGGCCACCACCCTGCGGGTGCGGGGCGGGGAGCCGCTGGTGACGGACGGGCCGTTCGCGGAGCTCAAGGAGCAGATCGGTGGCTACTACGTGCTCGACTGCGCCGATCTGGACGAGGCGCTGCGGCGGGTGGCGACCATCCCGGCCGCCCGGTACGGGGCGATCGAGGTGCGCCCGCTGATGGTGATGCCGGACCAGGCGTGACCTCGCAGGCCGAAATCGTCTTCCGGCGGGAATGGGGCCGGGCCGTGGCGGTGGTGGCCAGGCTGACCGGCGACCTCGGGCTGGCCGAGGATGCCGTCCAGGATGCCTTCGCCGCGGCCGTCGGCCGCTGGGCCATCGAGCCGCTGCCATCGGACCCGTCCGGGTGGCTGATCACCGTGGCCAAGAACCACGCGCTGGACCGGCTCCGCCGGGAGGCCCGCCGGTCCGCCAAGGAGCAGGCCGCGATGCTGATCCTGGGCCAGCGCGATCCCCCTCCCCCGACCGGGAAGATCGCCGACGACCGGCTCAGGCTCATCTTCGCCTGCTGCCACCCGGCCCTGGATCCCGGCACCCGCGTCGCGGTGACGCTGCGCACCTTGTGCGGGCTGAGCACGGCGGAGATCGCCCGGTCGTTCCTGCTCAGCGAGGCGACCATGGCTCAGCGCCTGGTGCGGGCCAAGCGGAAGATACGTGACGCGGCCATCCCGTTCCGGGTCCCGGCCGACGATGAGCTGCCCGGCCGGGTCGGCGGCGTGCTGCGGGTGGTGTACCTGGTGTTCACCGAGGGACATCAGGCCACCGAGGGTCCGCGGGTGGTCCGAGACGAATTGTGCGATGAGGCGGTCCGGCTGGCCCGGCTGCTGGCCGACCTGTGCCCCGAAGAGCCCGAAGTCCTCGGGTTGCTGGCCCTGCTCCTGCTCACCGACGCCCGGCGAGGGGCGCGGGCCACCGCCGGCGGGCGCCTGGTCCTGCTCGAAGACCAGGACCGCAGGCAGTGGGACCGCGCCAAGATCGACGAGGGCACGCAGGTGCTTGACCGGGCCATGCGGCTGCGGCGGCCCGGCCCGTACCAGCTGCAGGCCGCGATAGCCGCCTGCCACGCCGCCGCGGAACACTCCGGGGTCACCGACTGGGTCGAGATCGCGGCCCTGTACGCGGCCCTGGCCCGGTGCGAGCCCTCCCCTGTGGTGCACGCCAACCGGGCGGTCGCGGTGGCGATGGCCGAAGGACCCGCCGCCGGCCTGGCCATCCTCGACGAACTCCGCGACGACAGCCAGTGCCAGCGCTGGCACCTGATGCACGCCTGCCGGGCCGACCTGCTGCGCAGGCTGGGACGCACCGCCGAGGCCGGCGAGGCCTACCGGATGGCGCTCGCCCTCGACCCGCCACCCGCCGAGCGCGAGTTCCTCGCCGGGCGGCTCGCCGAAATCCACCACTGACTTCCTGGAGGCACCCATGCCCAGCGTGGAGGACGGCATCGCCGCCCAGATCCGCAACATCGAGGCCCGTTACGGCAGGCGGCTGCCGGAATGGTTCGGCCTGATCGCCGCGAGCGGCCTGACCAAGCACGCTGAGGTGGTCGCCATGCTCAAGGCCGACTACGGCATGGCTCACGGCGCGGCGCACCGCGTGTCGCTGCTCGGGCGAGGTGGCCGACGCGCTGTACACCGGGAAGAAGGCGGCCCTGCGGCCGCTGCACGACCAGCTCATGGCGGTGGTCGACGCCTGCGGCGCGGACGTAAGCCTGGTGCCAAAGAAGGGTTACATCAGCCTGCGCCGGCCTAGGAAGCAGTTCGCGATGATCCAGCCGAGCGCGGCCGGGCGGATCGACCTGGGCCTGATCCTGCCCGGCGTCCCAGTCGGCGGACGCCTGGAGCCGGCCGGCAGCTTCAACGCGCTGTTCACTCACCGGGTCCGGGTCACGTCCGGCGGTGACCTGGATGACGCGCTCGCCGGGTGGCTCGCCGCCGCGTACGCCGACGCGGGCTAAAGCCGCGGCGACGGGCGTACTCCTTGCTCGTTCTTTAATTAATAATTTTTAGTGATAGAGTCCTGGCATGAGCCTACCGCCCGGCGGTCCGGACCTGGCCTCGCTGAGCAGCCTGGACGATCCGGTGCGCCGCCGCTTGTACGAGGTCGTGACCCGGCAGGCCGGGCCGGTGGGCCGGGACGAGGCGGCGTCCGCTGCCGGGGTCGGCCGGGCGCTGGCCGTCTACCACCTCGACAAGCTCGTCGAGTCCGGGCTGCTGACGGCTTCCTACCAGCGGCCGCCCGGCCGGAGCGGACCGGGGGCCGGGCGGCCCGCCAAGCTTTACGCCAGGTCGGACCGCGAGTTCGCGGTCACCGTGCCGCCGCGGGAGTACGAGCTGGCGGCGCGGCTGCTCGTCCAGGTCGTCGAGTCCGATCCCAGCGGCCGCAGCCGGGCCGCCCTGGGCGAGGCCGCGCACCGGCTCGGCGCGGAGCTGGGGAGTGGGTTCCGGGCTGACGCCGCCGACGAGGACGTGGCCGGCCGGGACGTGGAGGGCGCGCTTACGCAGCAAGGCTACGAGCCGAGCCGCGGCGGCGATGGCGTCATCCGGCTGTGGAACTGCCCGTTCCACCAGCTGGCGAAGCGGCACCGGGACGTGGTCTGCGGCATGAACCTGGCGCTGGTCAAGGGGTTGGTCTCAGGCCTGGGCGCGGACGGCTGGCGTCCGGTCCTTGACCCCCGGCCCGGTCACTGCTGCGTCGCCATCGGCGGTGACCGGTCATGACGCCCTGGCCGGCGTGCCCCGCTGAGGGGCGCACCAGAAAGGATCACGAAAATGTCCGATCCACTCGATGACCTGAGCAGAAGGGGCGTCTCCGTCTGGCTCGATGACCTGAGCCGCCGGCGGCTGACCAACGGCAGCCTGGCCGACCTGGTCGCCCATGACCACGTGGTGGGGGTGACCACCAATCCGACCATCTTCGCCAAGGCGATCGCCAGCGGTGACGACGCGTACGCCGGGCAGCTGCACGACCTGTGGGTGCGCGGCACCAGCGTCGAGGAGGCGCTGCGCGCGCTGACCACCCACGACGTGCGCTGGGCCTGCGATGTGCTGCGGCCGGCCTACGACGCCACGGACGGCGTGGACGGCCGGGCGTCAATCGAGGTCGACCCGCGGCTCGCCCACGATACCGAGGCGACCATCGCCGAGGCGCGGGCCCTGTGGTGGCGGGTGGACCGGCCCAACTTGTTCATCAAGATCCCGGCCGCGCGGCAGGGGCTGCCCGCCATCGCGGCCTGCCTGGCCGAGGGCATCAGCATCAACGTCACGCTGATCTTCTCCCTGACCCGGTATGACGCGGTGATCGACGCCTTCCTCGACGGCATGGAGCGGGCCCGGCAGGCCGGCCGGGACCTGTCCTCGATCGCGTCGGTGGCCTCGTTCTTCGTGTCCCGGGTCGACACCGAGGTCGACGCGCGACTCGACAAGATCGGCACCGCCGCCGCGGCCGCCCTGCATGGGCGGGCCGCGGTCGCGAACGCCCGGCTGGCCTACCAGCACTACGAGCGGATGCTCGCCTCGCCGCGGTGGGCCGCCCTGGCCGCGGCCGGCGCCCGCCCGCAACGGCCGCTGTGGGCCTCGACCTCGGTCAAGGACCCGGCCTACCCCGACACCCGGTACGTGACCGACCTGGTCGCGCCCGGCGTGGTCAACACCATGCCGGAGGCCACGCTGCGCGCGGTCGCCGACCACGGTCAGGTGCCGGCGGACTCGGTGCGCGGTCACTACCAGGACGCGCTGCAGGTGCTAAGCCAGCTGCGCGCGCTCGGCGTCGACTACGACGACGTCACGGCGAGCCTGGAGGAGCACGGCCTGGACATCTTCGATGCCAGCTGGCGAGGGCTGAGCGACCAGCTGGCCGCCGCGCTCCGCCATCCAAGAGAGAGCCATCCACGAGAGAGCCATCCACGAGAGAAGAGCGAGCAATGAGCGTGAGTAGCACGTACGTGATCGCCGGGGCGGGGCTGGCCGGGGCGAAGGCCGCGGAGACCCTGCGCGAGGAAGGGTTCGACGGCCCGGTCGTGCTGATCGGCGACGAGGCCGAACGGCCGTACGAGCGGCCGCCTTTGTCCAAGGACTACCTGCTGGGCAAGGCCGAACGGGAGACGATCTTCGTCCACCCGGCGTCGTGGTACGCGGACCACGGCGTCGAGCTGCGCCTCGGCGTTACGGTCACCGGCATCGATCCCGCGGCGCACGAGGTGGCGCTGGCCGACGGCAGCCGCATCGGCTACGCCAAGCTGCTGCTGGCCACCGGGTCCTCGCCGCGCCGCCTGACCGTGCCGGGTGCCGACGCCGACGGCGTGCTCTACCTGCGCCGGGCGGCCGACAGCGACCAGATCAAGGCCGCCTTCCAGGCCGCGTCGCGGATTGCGGTGATCGGCGCGGGCTGGATCGGCCTGGAGACCGCCGCCGCGGCCCGCGCGGCCGACGTCGAGGTCACGATCCTGGAGGCGGCCGAGCTCCCGCTGCTGCGGGTGCTCGGCGCCGAGGTGGCCCAGGTCTTCGCCGGCCTGCACCGCGAGCACGGCGTCGACCTGCGTTTCGGCGTCCAGGTCAGCGAGATCACCGGCTCGGGCGGCCGGGCCGGCGGCGTGCGGCTGGCCGACGGAGGCCACGTCGAGGCCGACGCGGTCATCGTCGGGGTCGGGATCACGCCGAACAGCCAACTGGCCGAGGCGGCCCGCCTCGAGACCAGAAACGGTATCGTGGTCGACGCGGGGCTGCGCTCCTCCGATCCGGACATCTACGCCGCCGGGGACGTCGCCAGCGCCTACCACCCGGTGCTCGGCAGGCACGTCAGGGTCGAGCACTGGGCTAACGCGCTGAACCAGCCGCAGGCGGCCGCCCGGGCCATGCTCGGCCAGGACGTCTCCTACGACCGGGTGCCGTACTTCTACACCGACCAGTACGACCTGGGCATGGAGTACACCGGCTACGTCGAGCCGGGCGGCTACGACCAGGTCGTCTTCCGCGGCGACGTGGAGCGGCGCGAATTCCTCGCGTTTTGGCTGGCCGACGGGCGCGTACTGGCCGGCATGAACGTCAACATCTGGGACGCCAGCGACATGATCCAGGCCCTGGTGCGCAGCGGCCGCCCGGTGGAGCCGGCCCGGCTCGCCGATCCCGGCGTGCCCCTCGACCAGCTCACCGGCGACTGATCACTTGCCAGGTCCCCGTATGCGGCACTACTCGCGTGGTCCGGCCGCGGTGCCAACGGTGCGGGTGAGCCCGGTCCGCGTGCTCACTATCCTGGGCCTATCAGCTCATGGAAGGCACCGGCTCTATGGACGCTCAGCCGACCGGGATCGGCGAGCGCTTGCGGAACGTCCGCAAGCGCCGTGGGCTGACCCAGCGTCAACTCGCCGACATGGCGGGGCTATCCCTTTCACTGATCAAGAAGCTAGAGCAGGACAGTTACGGACACGTCAGGCTTGAGACTGCTCATAAGCTGGCGAAAGCTCTCGGGGTAACCACCACGACCCTGCTCACCGAGCCAGACGCCCCGGTGCCCGAGCCGCACAGCGGGCAGCGATGGGAACCGGTACGACTCGCGCTGGAAGGCGCGCACCAGGCCGAGCCGCAGGAAACGCCGACGATGGACGGGGTCAGGCGCTCATTCAGGGATGTCCTGCCGCTGCTGCTCGCTAGCCGGTTCGACGCGATGGGCGCAATCCTGCCCGGCCTGCTCCGCGATGCTGACACCCTGGTCGCGCTGTCAGCCGATGGCGCGCAGCGGGACGCTAGGACGCTGCGGTCCCAGGTCCGGCAGGTTACCGGGTCGCTCATGCTGCACAACTGGGAGTTCGAAACCGCCGAGCGGGCGTTCGCGCTGGCGATGGCGGACGCGAGCGATCCGCTGACGGCAATGTCTGTCGCGGACGAACGCTGCTGGGGCCTGATCCGCCAGGGCAAGCTTCCTGAGACGATGAGCACGGCGCTGGGACTGGCGGACCAGAACGAGCCGAAGATGACAGCGGGCCGGGACGAAATGGCAGCCTACGGTCGGCTCATGATCCGCGCGTCTATGGCCGCCGTCCGCGACAACCGCCCGGATGAGGCGACGCAGATGCTCAGGCTAGGCCGGATGGCAGCCGTAGGCGCGGGGCCCGATTTCGTCCTGCCCTTCTCCCCCTGGCACGTGTTCGGGCCGGTCACGCTTTCGGTTTCCGCCGCCGAGAGCGCCATCATCCGGGAGCAGCCCGAGGGGGTCCTGTCGATCGCCCGCCGACTGTCCAGAGCAAGGCCCGCCATGCCGCTAGGAAGGTTCGCGCCTAGTTTCCGGCTGGATGTGGCGTACGCCCATACTCTGCTGCGGCACGACGACCAGGCCGTCGCGGTCTTGCGGCGACTCCGCGACGACCGGCCCCAGTGGTTCCCCCGCCAGCGCTACGCCGCCGACATCATCGCCAAGATCATCAGTCACCGCCGGACCCTGATCGCCGAGGTCCGGGAGCTAGCCGACGCGGTCCGCCTGCCGTTGTGACACCGCATGTCCCTTCCGCGCCCCTGCGGCCGGAAGGATCATTGAACCGGCTCACCTGGCCGCCTAGCGTCGGCTGTGTTCCAGCGCAGTCACACGCGAGCAGGAGGCATGAGCCACATGGGGAGGGCAGAAACGCCCAGCACCCGGTCAAGACGACCGGCCAGACCTGCCCGGCGCAGACAGACGTCCGCCACCGCAACGCCCGGCAGACCAGCGGCCGCCAGACCAGCGGCCGCCAGCACCCGGGCCACCGCCGCGCAAGCTAAGCGAGCTGACCACCTCAGAGCTGACCACGCGCCGGCGCGAGCTAGAGCACGCCATCAAGCACATACCCGGCACCGCACCGGTCCAGGCTGACCTGCGCACCTGGCTCGACGAGATCGAAGCCGAGGAGCACAGCCGGGCGAAGATAGCAGCCGCCATCAGGAAGGCTGCCCGGTGCGCGAGCAGGACCTAGAACAACGCCTTAGGAACATGCCGGATGCCGAGCTTGAGGCCACCCGCAGGGACCTACGGTGTGTCCCGTAGCTCATGGGACAGGTGAGGACAGCGCGGCGCCGCCGGGCCCGCGGCCAGCCTTCCCCAGGGCCCCGCTCGCGCCCGGGGAACCACGGCGATGTGACATGGACGTTGCCCTGACCACGGCGATGTCACATCGCCGTGGTAGCGCCCGGTGCCCGGAGCGGCGCAGGACGGGACGGGCGGGACCTGCGGGCCGCACGGTGCGCACGGTGCGCACGGTGCCCGGCGGGATCCGGCGGCGGGCGGCGGGCGGCGGGCCGGGCGGCGCCGCGCCGGTTCGCGCCCCTTGACGGCACCTGCCTGCCAAGATCTACGGGACACACCCTAGTGACCGGCCTTGGGTTCATGACACCGGGCAACGGCATGTACGCGCCATCTCATACGTTCCTGAGCGCGGTTACCAGCGAGCTTGCCCAGCGCCAGCGCCGGGCAAGCGGGCAGCCTCTGGTCCCGGAGGCATCGTGACCAGCCGGCGCACCGTCGGCAACGGCAGGGATGACCCGCGCCAGTGGGTCAAGGCGGCATACCTGCTGCTCGACGCGACGGAGACCGGCCCGCAGGGCAAGCTCCCCCCAGGGCCGAGGTAGCCGCCAAGCTGGGCATCAACCAGGCCACGGTAACCCGCGCCTACCGGGAGCTGACCACGCTGGGCATCATCCGGGAGGTACCAGGACTGGGATACTTCGGCGGCCGGACATGAGCCACAGCCCGCCAGACGACGCCGCGATGATAGTCATCACGATCACTCTGCCCGAAGGAACCGGCGTCCGGGTCAGGATCACCAGCCGCCAGGACTCCCCGCAGTCGGCGACGCCAGAACCGGACGCAGGCTGACAGAGGTCCCCCTTGGCCGGCCAAGGGGGACCATGCCGTATTCCCTTCGGAACACAGGGAATCGGCTGCTCTAGAGAACATCAGGAATCATCAGCCCCAGAGATCAAAATTGTCCCTGTGGTTTGGGACGCGCACCTAGGGAATACCCGGGAACCAGGCCGGGTCGATCTCCCGGTGGCGGTCAAGCCGCCGCAGCTCCGGCGGGCGCGCCGCAGCCGCGCCGCAGCTCCGGCGGGCGCGCCGCGGCCGCGTGCAGCGCGTCGAGCACCAGCTGGGCGGCGAACTTGTCCACCCCCGCCGCGCCGCCGTAGACCTGGCGGAGCGGCCCGGTGTTGTCGAAGGACAGCGTCTCCAGCCGGGCCAGGAACGCGCCGGCCTCCGCCAGGCCGAGCCGCGACCGCGCTTCGCATTCCACCGCAGGACCCAGTTCGGCCACTCACGGCTCCTCGGGTCTCGGGCTGACGGCGGGCAGCCGAAGTTGATCGTCGATGGCGACGATAGCTGCACCGGCCCGCGCACGCTAGCAGGGGCTGGCGGTAGACCTGAGGAGAATTACCGGCCCGGGAGCTTGCCGCCCATCATGCGCCTGAGCCGCAGGATTTCGGTGTCCCGCGCGTCGAGCACCGGCTCGACGACGTTCATCGCGGCATGCACGGCAGCCTCGGGGTCGCCGGGAATGCCGTAGC
>WNGJ01000154.1_pt1 | contig 61243 bp, 63 predicted proteins | sample 5400611 | NCBI WGS metagenome assembly WNGJ01 (sample SAMN13153375, study PRJNA577476) | soil metagenome | isolation source: 40 cm soil or saprolite under Garry oak tree replicate 1 | place: USA:California | collected 2016-06-15 | reverse complement strand
CGGCCGCGTGAAGGTCGTCGATCCGTCCTTCCGGAACTGGCCCGCGCTCGAGTACGCGGTGCTGAAGAACATCGTTCCGGACTTCCCTCTCTGCAACAAATCCTTCAACCTCTCGTACTCCGGGAACGACCTCTAGCTATAGCTAGGCGATCGTGCGGCTAAGGCCGGGCGCGCGCCGAGAAGCGCCGCATGTCGGCCATCTCGGATCGGCCCTCGACTTCGATCGCGAAGCCGGCCGTCTCGACCGTGCGCTCCGTGTCGCGATTCGGGTGACAGCCGCCGCTGAGACGCGTCCAGAGCGGCTGCACACGGTCCTGGAATTTCGCCTTCCACGCTCGGCGGGAGCGGACGTGCTCGAGCATCCGTAGCCGCCCGTCCGCGCGCAGCACGCGTTTCACCTCGGCGAGCCCGCGCGCGGGCTCGGGCACGCTGCAGAAGACCAGGCTGGCGACGACGGTGTCGAAGGTCCCGTCGCGAAACGGCAGCGCCTCGGCGCTCCCCTGCACCAGCGGCACGGCCGGCGCGCGACGCCGCGCGCGCCCGAGCGAGTCCCACGCCGGATCGAGCCCGATCGCGCGGACGTCGCGGGCGTAGAGCGTGAGGCCGCGCCCGGTTCCGCACCCGACGTCGAGCGTCCGCCCGCGTGCGCCCTGCGCCAGCCACCGCCGCCAGGATGCGAGCCCAGTTCGCTCCAGGACCGCGCAGAGCCCGTCGTACAGCCACGGGATCTGCTCGAGGCCGCGCACTCAGTCCTCCGGGAAGATCACGAGGGCGCCCGTGTAGTTGTGGAAGAAGTTGCGGCGCCCGATCGGCGCGAACTCGCCGTTGCCGAAGAAGCCGACGAGTGGAAAGTCGCCAAGCCGCTCGCGGATCAGGGTCACGTCGTGATCGGGGACGCCGAAGAGCCCTCGGCCGCGGCCGGCACAGTCGAAGTAGCAGCCGAAGGCCGGGCGCCGCCCGTTCAGCCGCTCCACCAGCTCATCGAGCATCTCGCGCAGGTCCTCGCGTGACGCCTGGGCGTCGCGGATCTGGAATTGTAGAGTTTGTCCGACCCGCACGCGCTCGGCGACGGCCAAGGCACCGCTCGACTGATCGACGCCGACGAGATTGCGCACGAGGAAGTCTCCGCGCTCGAGCGGCAATTTTGCGGGATCCATCGCGAGCCCCGCGAACACGCCCGCGTGGCGAATGCGCGCTTCCGTGTCCGGATTCGCGCGAATGGCCTGGGTGAGCATCTCCAATGCCGGGCGGCTCCCGATCCGCTGGATCACATTCGCCTCGGCGTGCGTGATGACGTAGGGCTCGCCGATCGGTGTGCAGCCCTGCGTCACGCCGATGACCGGCGCCAGACCGGAGAGCGCGACGCCCACGAGCGCGCCCTCGACGGCGTCGGTGTTGTAGAGCTCGAACATCGGCCGGCCCGCCGCGACCGCCCCGAGCACGGGCACGAAGCCGAGCGACTCACCGAGCTGGGTGAGCAGCGTGGGCGGGTTGCACCCCATCGCATCCGGCAGCACGAGCACGCACCCGCCTTCGGCGACGGTCGAGCCGATCTTCTGAGCGAGCTCGGTGCCGAGATCGCGCCGCTCGCCCTGGCGCTCGAACGAAAAGGGCGTCGCGACCAGGCGCTCGCAGCGCACCACCAGGACGGCGACCGCCAGCTCCTCTTCGACTTCACGCCGCTCGGTCAGGATGCCGGTCCCGCTGCAGCCGAGGACCACCGGCGCCCCGGTTACGCGACGGACTGCGTGCAGAGCTTCGTGGGCGCGCGCGTAGGCGTCGCCGGTGACGAAGACCAGGGCGAGATCGGCGCGGTCGGTCCCACTCCGCTCGATGGCCTGGAGCGAAGCCTCGAGCGCGGCGTTGTCAACCGTGCCGGCGACGGCGAGACCGGTTCCCGCGGCGATCATGCCTGGACTGTAACACCGGTGCTGCTACACTTTGCGTCGCCATGGGCCTCAAGATCACCCAGGTCGACGCGTTCACCGAGACGCCGTTCGCGGGCAACCCCGCGGCGGTGTGCCTCCTGCCCGCGCCTCGCGACGAAGGCTGGATGCAGAGCGTCGCGCGCGAGATGAACCTCTCCGAGACGGCGTTCCTCGTCCGTCAGGCCGACGGCTTCGCGCTTCGCTGGTTCACGCCGGCGGTGGAGGTCGCCCTCTGCGGTCACGCCACGCTGGCGAGCGCCCACGTCCTCTGGGAGGAGGGGCACCTGCCCCCGACCCAGCAGGCGCGCTTTCACACCAAGAGTGGCCTCCTCACCGGCGATCGCGCCGGCGAGTGGATCGAGCTCGACTTTCCGGCCAAGCGAGAGGAGCCGGCGCCCGCGCCGGCGGGGCTCGCCGAGGCCCTCGGCGCGGCGCCGAAGTACGTCGGCAAAAACCAGTTCGACTACCTCGTCGAGGTGGACAGCGAGGAAACCGTCAGGCGCCTGGCGCCGAATCACACGATGCTCGCGGCCTTGCCGGTTCGCGGCGTGATCGTCACGAGCCGCGCCGACTCGGGCGGCTACGACTTCGTCTCGCGCTTCTTCGCGCCGGGCTCCGGCATTGCCGAAGACCCGGTGACGGGCTCGGCTCACTGCGCGCTCGGCCCCTTCTGGCAGGCGCGCCTGGGCAAGAGCGATCTGCTCGCCTACCAGGCTTCGCCGCGCGGCGGTGTCGTCCGCGTCCGCGTCGTCGGCGATCGCGTGAAGCTCGGCGGCAAGGCCGTCACGGTCCTCCGCGGTGAGCTGATCGCGCCGTAGAGCGGTTCCGGACTCCGGCGGCCTCCGATCACTGGATCACCTGGTCCGAGCGGACCAGCACCGATTGCGGGACGGTCAGGCTCAGCGCCTTCGCGGTCTTGAGGTTGACGACCAGCTCGAACTTCGTCGGCTGCTCGACTGGAAGGTCGGCGGGCCTGGCACCCTTCAAGATCTTGTCCACGTAGGTGGCCGCCCGGCGGGCGCCATCCCGGAGGTCGGGGCCGTAGCTCATCAGACCGCCAGCTTCGGGATAGATCGAGTACGGGTACAGCGCCGGGAGCCGGTTCGCCATCGCGAGGTCGGTGATTTGTGCGGCCCGCGAGTGAAGACGCGCGCAGTCGAGCACGATGATCGCTTCGAGCCGTCGCCGCGCCGCCGATGCGATCGCGTCCGTGGGATCCGGCTCGCCTCGCACCTCGAGCGACGACGGCGTCAGCTTCAGCAGGTCCGCGGCGGCCTGCGTCTCCTTCCACTCGCTCTCGCCGAGCGGCTCGCCCGGCCCGCACCAGAGCACACCGACGCGGGACAGCTTCGGCAGCATCTCGCGAAGAATCTCCAGACGCTTTCGGCTGAGCTCCGGGGAGATCATGGTCAGCCCCGTGACGTTGCCGCCGGGACGGGCCAGGCTCGCGACCAACCCCTGCTTCACCGCGTCGCCGCTCGACACCATCACGATCGGGATGGTCCGCGTCGCCCGCTTGGCGGCGAGCGCGGCGATCCCGCTCTGGGTGACGATCACCTCGACCTTGAGACGGATCATCTCGGCGACCAGGTCTGGAAGCCTCCCCGGCTTTCCTTCCGCGTATCGGATCTCGAGAACCACGTCGCGTCCTTCCTGATAGCCCAGATCCCGAAGGCCCTGCCGAAACGCATCGAGATGCGGGTTGTCGACGGGTCCAGAGCGCAAGCTGACGAAACCGATGCGACGCGCCTTCCCCGCCGACTGCGGCGCGACGGCGACCGGCGCGGCGAGAAGGCCGAGAACGACGACCAGGGCCACGAGCCGTGACGTCATCCGGTGCGGTCTGGCGAGCGCGATCACGATCGGACGCTCAGAGCCGATAGAGCATCCAGTAGACGAGCACGCCGGTCACCGACACGTAGAGCCAGATCGGGAGCGTCCAGCGGGCGATCCTCACGTGCCGCGCGAAGTTCCCCTGGAGCGCGCGGTAGACGGTCGTGAGCGCCAGCGGAACGATCGCCGCGGCCAGCACGATGTGCGAGAGGAGCATCGGATAGTAGATGAGGCGAATCCATCCCGCTCCCACGAACGGCCGCGAGCCCGCGATCGAGTGGTAGGTGACGTACGAGACCAGGAACAAGGTCGAGACCACGAGCGCCGAGACCATGCACGTCTTGTGGGCGGTCACGCGCCTGCGCCGGATGAACACCCAGCCCGTGCTGAGCAACGCGGCGCTCGTCGCGTTGAGGCAGGCGTTGAGCAGTGGGAGCGTTGCCGCCAGCGCGCCGGCTTCGGGTTCTCGCGTGTGGCCGAGCAGCAAGTAGCCGACGACCAGCACGACCGCGAGCGAGACACCGCCGATCACGACGAGCGCCGAGCGATCGTCGGTCGCCGACGCGCTCATAGCGAGATCACGAAGAAGGCGATGGCGGCGAGGAACATGATGACCGTCGCCAGCCAGCCGAGCAGGTTGAGCCACGGACCATTCGCATGCTCGCCCATGATGGCCCGGTTATTGCCGACCAGCATGACGAGCAGGAGGAGCGGCGGCGCCAGGAGCCCGTTGACCACCGCCGAGAGAAACAGCATACGGATCGGGTTCGTTCCGACCAGGTTCAGCGCCATGCCCGCGGCCACGGCGCCGGCGAAGACGAGGTAGAAGCGCCGGCCGTGCCGCGGTGTGAGATCGAGCCCGGAACGCCAGCCGAACACTTCGGCGATCGCGAACGACGCCGATCCGGCCAGGACGGGCACCGCCAGAAGCCCCGTACCGATCAGTCCCACCGCGAAGAGCAGGTATGCTCCGTCGCCGGCCAGCGGGCGGAGCGCCTCGGCGGCCTGACGCGCGCTCTCGATCTCGGATCGGCCGGAGGCGTGGAGCGTCGCGCCGGTCGCGAGGATGATGAAGAACATGACGAGGTTGGAGAAGAACATGCCGGTGGCGACGTCGAGCCGCGCATCGGCAAGCTCGTGCGCGGTCGCGCCGCGGCGCTGGGCCACGGTGCGCCGGCCCTGGGCCTTCTCCTCTTCGACCTCGTGCGAGGCCTGCCAGAAGAAGAGATACGGTGAGATCGTCGTGCCGAGCACGGCGACCATCGTCGTCACGTAGAGCGAATCCCACCCCAGGCGCGGTACGAAGGTCGCGAGCACGACCTGCCGCCAGTCGGGCCTGGCCAGAAAGGCGGTGACGACGTACGCCAACAGCACGGCGGTCAGCCACTTGAGATATTGCGCGAAGCTCGCGTAGGTCGCGTAGACCGTCGTGACGAGAATGAGAAGCCCGAGCACTGGCACGGACACGAGCGGCGGCACGCCGGTGAGCATGTGCGTGACGCCGGCCATGCCCGAGAGATCGGCGGCGATGTTGAAGACGTTGGCGACCAGCAAGAGCAAGCAGGCGCCGTAGATGAACGGGCGCGGATAGTGGCTGCGGATCGCAGCCGCCAGGCCGCGGCCGGTGACGAGACCGATCCGCGCGCAGATCAGCTGCACAGTCGCCATCAGCGGAAAGGTGGCCAGCGCCATCCAGAGCATCCCGTAGCCGAGCGAGGCCCCGGCGACCGAATAGGTCGTGATCCCGCTCGGATCGTCGTCCGCCGCGCCGGTGACGAGGCCCGGCCCGAGAACCCTGAAATAGCGGACGAGCGGATTGTGGCTGTGCCGATCGGACTCCTGGCGATGACCCATGAAGGCCCTTAGTCTACAGCGCGCACAAGATGCCCGGACACGAACCTGTCGATTCGGCTACCATGGCCCGCCGTGAGTGGAGGGAGACGAACGTGAGCGGATTCGCCGACTACGAGCAGTACGACGCGACCGGTCTGGCCGACCTCGTCCGCCGCCGGCAGGTCAGTCCCACCGAGCTCCTCGAGGCCGCCATCGAGCGCGTGCAGGCGCGCAACGGCGCGGTCAACGCGGTGACGATGCCGCTCTACGACTACGCGCGCGCGGCGATCGCCGCGGGTCTGCCCGACGGACCGTTCACCGGCGTGCCGTTTCTCATGAAGGACCTCACGGCCGCGATCGCGGGCGTGCCGATGACGCGAAGCTCGCAATTCTTCGCCGACGCGCCGCCACCCACGGCCGACAGCGAGCACGTCGCGAGGCTCAAGCGCGCCGGTCTCGTCATCTTCGGTCGCACCAACACGTGCGAGCTCGGGCTCTCGCTCACGTGCGAGCCCAGGCTGCACGGTCCGACGCGCAATCCGTGGGATCCCACGCGCATCTCCGGCGGCTCGAGCGGCGGCGCGGCCGCGGCCGTGGGAGCGCGCATGCTCCCGATGGCGCACGCGACCGACGGCTTCGGCTCGATCCGCGCGCCGGCGGCGTGCTGCGGCGTCGTCGGCCTCAAGCCCACGCGCGGCCGCAACACGATGGCGCCGGTGCTGGGCGAAGGGCTCGGAGGCTGCTCTGTGGAGCACGCGGTGACCCTGTCCGTGCGTGACTCCGCGGCGCTGCTCGACGCGACGTGCGGTGCGGGCGCGGGCGACCCCTACGTCGCGCCCCCGCCGGCTCGACCCTACCGGCAGGAAGTCGGCGCCGATCCGGGCGCGCTGCGCATCGCGTTCACGAGCCTGGCGCCGAACGGCGCGAAGGTCGAGACGGAGAGCCTGCGCGCGCTCACCGAGACGGCCGGGCTCTGCGCCGAGCTCGGGCACCGGGTCGAGCAAAACGACCCGGCGATCGATCGGTCGGTGGTCGTGCCGACGTTCCTCACGCTCGCCGCGGCGAACACCGTGGTGAACCTGGCGAGCCACCCGACGAAAGGTCGCGCGGCTCGCGCGGACGAGGTCGAGACGGTGACGTGGGCCACGGCCAAGCTCGGCGAGAAGGTGAGCGGCGCCGACTACGTTCGCGCCACGCAGGCGGCCCATCGGCTCGGGCGCCAGATGGCCGCGTTCCATGGTGACTGGGACGTGCTACTCACGCCGGGCCTCGCGACCGTGCCCGTGAAGCTCGGCTGGATCGACATGATGATGGGCGATGTCGACGAGTACTGGCGCCGCGTGTTCGCCTTCTCGCCCTTCACCGTCTGGTTCAACCTCACCGGCCAGCCCGCGATGATGCTGCCGCTCGGCCGCTCGCCGGACGGGCTGCCCGTCGCCGTGCAGATCGTCGCCCGCTACGGCGACGAAGCGACCTTGTTTCGCCTCGCCGCGCAGCTCGAAGCCGCGCGTCCGTGGTTCGATCGGAAACCCGCGCTCGCATCGTGAGGTGAAAGCGCCGCTGTGGAATCCGGACCTGGCCGGGACGTACGACCGGGTCGCCGAGCCGTACGGCGAACAGTTCTTCGACGAGCTCGCTCGGAAGCCGTTCGATCGTGAGCTGCTCGATCGTTTTGCGGCGCGTCTGAGCGGACGCGGCCTCGTGTGCGACGTGGGCTGCGGCCCGGGCCACGTCGGCCGGTACCTGACAGAGCGGGGCGTGGATGTCTTCGGTCTCGACCTCTCATCGGAGATGGTCGCCCTCGCCCGCAGGCGGAACCCGTCGATGCGGTTCGAGCAAGGTGATCTGCGTGCCCTCGGCCTGCCGGACGCCTCGCTGGCCGGCATCGTCGCGTTCTACTCGCTGATTCACCTGGAGCGGGCCGAGATCGCGAGCGCCCTCACCGAGCTGGCCCGCGTCCTTGTTCCCGGGGGGCTGATCCTGATCGCCTTCCACGGCGGCGACGGCGCGGTGCACGCCGACGACTGGTTCGGGCGAGGCGTGTCGATCGACGCCACGCTCTATCGACCGACCGAGATGGCGGCCGCGATGGAGCGCGCCGGCTTTCACGTCGAGACGATCGCGACGCGCGCCCCGTACGACTTCGAGTACCAGTTGACGCGCGTCTACGCTGCCGGCATGAAGCGGTGGCCGCCGTTCTCGCGCACGATGTAGCCTGGCCGCGGGAAGTGCCCGGCCAGGATCACGGTGCCGGAATCGGCGTGGCGTTCGACGAACGCGCGTCGCGCCACGCGTGCCTGGGCCGGGTCGTAGCAGAAGCGGCTCGACCACTGCGGCTCGGCGACCTGGACCGTCCGGTGCATGAGATCGCCGGAGAAGACGGCGTTGCCGGCCGAGGTCGTCAGACGCACGCACACGTGGCCCGGTGTGTGGCCGACCCACGGCTCGAGGCGCAGGTGCTCGCCGATCTTGAAATCGCTGTCGACGAGAAGCGCCTGGCCCGCGTCGACGATCGGCACGACGCTGTCGGCGATGCAGCCCGACTCTTCCTTGCCGGATTCGTTCTCGTACTTCCAGAACTCCCACTCGGCGCCGGCGATCACGTACTTGGCCTTCGGAAAGGTCGGCACCCAGCGCCCGCCCTTCCAGCGCGTGTTCCAGCCGACGTGATCGACGTGCAGATGGGTACACACGACGAAGTCCACCTGCTCGGGCGTGACGCCGACCGCGGCGAGGTCGTCGAGATATGAGCCCGTCCGCATGTTCCAGGCCGGTGCCCCGGTGCGCGCCTTGTCGTTGCCGACGCCGGTGTCGATCAGGATCGTGTGGCGCGGCGTCCGCACGACGTAGGTCTGGATGCGCGAGGCGAGATCGCCCGTGCGCTCGTCGAAGAAGTGCGGCTTGAGCCAGCGGAGATGGCCGGTGATCACGTCGGCCTGCGAGTCGGGCAGCATGGACGCGGTCGGGAACGACGAGCGGTCGATCTCGATCACGCGGGAAACCGTCACCTCGCCGAGCTTCATCGTCTGCATCGCGTTCCCTCCCGATCGTTGGCGATTACGAATCGGTGATAGGGTAGCCGCAAAGGAGGCCGTATGCGTGGCGTAGTGTTCCTCGGTGGCCGGAAGCTCGAGCTGCGTGAGTTCCCCGACCCGACACCCGGCGCCGGCGAGGTCGTCGTCGCCATGAAGGCCTCGGGGATGTGCGGGAGCGATCTCCATCCCTATCGCGCGGTCGGCAACGCGGCCGCGGCGCTGGGCCTGGGGGGCAGCGGTGGTCCCATCGTGGCCGGCCACGAGCCCTGCGGCGTCGTCGCCGCGCGCGGCGCCGGCGTGAGCGAGGCCGACGCGCCGACGGGCCAGCGCGTGATGGTCCATCACTACAAGGGCTGCGGGCGCTGCAAGCACTGCAAGGTCGGCTGGGCGCAGCTCTGCCGTCAGGGCATCGTCGTCTACGGTATGACCGGCCACGGCGGGCATGCGGCCTACATGACGGTGCCGGCGTACACGCTCGTCCCCCTGCCCGACTCGCTCAGCTTCGAGGAAGGCGCGGCGATCTCGTGCGGCACCGGGACCGCCTACGGCGCGCTCAAGCGCCTGGACGTCTCGGGTCGCGACACGCTCGCCGTCTTCGGCCAGGGGCCGGTGGGGCTCAGCGCCACCCTGCTCGGACGCGCGATGGGCGCGCGCGTGATCGCGATCGACGTCGCTCCCGAGCGGCTGGCGCTCGCGCGCGACTTCGGCGCCGAAACGGTCGTGAACGCGAAGGAGACGGATCCGGTCGCGGCGCTGCGCGAGCTCACGCACGGCGAGGGCGTCGAGACCGCGATGGACTGCACGGGGAATCCGGATGCGCGCGTGGCCGCGGTGCGGAGCGCCACCACGTGGGGCCGCGTGGCCTTCGTCGGCGAGGGCAACACGACGACGTTCGACATCAGCCAGGACATGATCCGCCGGCAGCTCACGATCCACGCCTCGTGGACCTTCTCGAGCGTGGGCCAGGCGGAGTGCGCGCGCTTCGTCGCGGATCGGAAGGTCGGGCTCGGGCGCCTGCTCACGCATCGCTTCCGCCTCGAACAGGCGGAGGAAGCCTACCGGCTCTTCGACACGCAGACGACGGGCAAGGGCGTCTTCATGTTCTGATTCCCTCGTCGACGGCGCGGCGCTCGTCCAGAGTTGACGCACTCGAACGTCCGGAGCTATCCTGTCGATCGAGTGGTTCCATTTTGGTACCACTTTGGATACACGGGAGAGCTCGATGGCGAACCTCACGATCAAGAACGTCCCCGGGCCGGTGCTCCGCCGACTGAAGGCCCGCGCCGCCACGCATCGCCGGAGCCTCAACCTCGAGGTGATCGCCTGCCTGGAAGCCCTCGTCCAGGCGGCCCCGGTGGACACGGACAAGCTCCTCGCTCACGTCCGGGAGATTCGACGGACGCCTGCGCGCACGCGGCTCACCGACCGGGTGCTGACCCGTCTCAAGACCGCCGGGCGGGCGTGATCGTCGCCGACACCAACCTCCTCGTCTACCTCTATATCCGCGGCCAGCGGACGATGCAGGCCGAGGCCGTGCTGATACGGGATCCGGCGTGGACGGCACCGCTTCTCTGGCGGTCCGAGTTTCGCAACACCCTGGTGGGCCTTGTCCGCGCCCGCGAGATCGACCTCGACGATGCGCTGCGGATCAGCCACGACGCGGAGCGCCGGATGGGCGGCGCGGAGTTCAGCGTGGCGTCGCAGCAGGTGCTTCAGCTTTCGATTCGATCCAGGTGCTCGGCGTACGATTGCGAGTTCATCGCGCTCGCGCTAGATCTTCGAGTGCCGTTCGTCACGGCCGATCGACAGGTGCTCGCCGCCTTCCCGTCGACCGCGATGTCACCGACCGAGTTCATCGGATGAGGTTGGGCTGAGCTGGAACCAACGAGACGGTCTCGGCGCCGACGACGCGATCCGCCGTCGGCGCCGCGCGGCGACAACTAGCGCTTCGGCAGGACTTTCAGGATCGGCTCCAGGTTCTTCGGGTCCGGCTTGAGCTTGCCGACGCCGTAGCTGTGGACCGCCTGCACCACCGCGTCGTTGACCGGCGTCTTCACGCCGCGCCGCCGCCCCTGGTCGCAGACGTAGCCGTTCAGGTAGTCGATCTCGGTGCGACGCCCGCGCATGACGTCCTGAAGCAGCGAGGGCCGGCCGCCGCCCCGCCGGGCACCCTCCGCGGCCACGTCGGCCTCGACCTCGGCGAGCCCGCGTCCTTCGTACGCGTCCACGAACCGCTGCGATGCGATGCCATAGATCGGCTCGACTTCGTAGCCGCAAGCCCGTCCGACCTTCACGACCTCGCCGCCCACGTAGATCGCGATCAGCCGCGGCTCGGGACGGGTGCGCACCTCGGCGGTGCCGAGACCGGAGAGCCCGGCCAGCGGGTTCGCCATGCAGTTCACGGTGAGCTTCGACCACCGCTCGCCGAAGAGGTTCGCCGTCACCTTCGTCACCGCGACGTCGCTCATGATCTTGGCCAGCTCGCGGGCACGGTCCGTCTCCTTGCCGTCGAGCTCACCGATCTTGAACCCGATCGAGCCGGTATCGGTGCGCATCGCGTGGCCGGGCTCGTACATCCCGGCGCCGATGGTGATCACGCTGCCGAGCGTACGCTCGCGCCCCGCGATCGCCGCCACGCGCTCGTCGTTGATGCCGTTCTGGAAGTCGACCACCACCCCGTTCGGCTTCTTGAGGTACTGGATGCCCAGCGACGTCGCCCACTCGGTGTCGTACGACTTGACCGAGATGAAGACTGCGTCGAAGGGTTCGGTGATGGCCTGGGCCTCGTAGATGTGGAGCGCCTTGACCGGGATCGTGTGATCGCCACAGGTCCCGCTGAGGTGAAGGCCGTTCTTCCGCATCGTCTCGACGTGCTCGGGCCACTGATCGATGAGCGTCACGTCGTGCCCGGCCTTGGTCAGCATGCCGCCGACGACGCTTCCGATCGCCCCGGCCCCGATGATGCCGATTCGCATTGCCATGGTTCCCCTCCCTATTAGGCGCCCTGAGCGGGGCCCCAGCCCCGCGACGGCCTGCGGCGCGCACGACCGTTTGGCCGGAGCATGATAACTTGAACCGCCATGACCTACGACTTCGATCGTCTCGTCGACCGCCGGCGAACCGACAGCTCCAAGTGGCAGAAGTACGGTCCGGACATCTTGCCGCTCTGGGTGGCGGACATGGATTTCCAATCGCCCGAGCCGGTCATCCGCGCGCTCCGCGACCGGGTCGAGCACGGTGTCTTCGGCTACCTGGCCCTCGAGCAGCCCGAGTTCCACGAGCTGTTCGCGGATCGCCTGCTGAAGCGCTACGGCTGGCGCGTATCGCCGGACGCGGTCGTGATCATCCCGGGGGTCATCCCGGGATTCAACGTCGCCGGCCGGATCCTGACGGCGCCGGGCGACGGGCTGATCCTCCAGACGCCCGTCTACCCGCCCATCCTGCGCGCGGCCAGCAGCATCGGACTCACGCGCGAAGATGCGCCGCTAGCCAGGCGGGCCGACGGGCGCTACGAGGTCGACGTCGACGCGTTCTCGGCGGCGATCCGCGAGCGGACGCGCTTCTTCCTGCTCTGCAACCCGCACAATCCGGTCGGCCGCGTCTTCACGCGCGACGAGCTCACGAGCCTGGCTCAGGTGTGCCTGCGCCGCGGGCTCGCGATCGTGGCCGACGAGATCCACTGCGAGCTGACCCTCGGGAGCAATCGCCACACGCCGATCGCGTCGCTCGACCCGGAGATCGCCGAGCGCACGATCACGCTCATGGCGCCGAGCAAGACTTTCAATCTCGCCGGGCTCAAGTGCTCGGTTGCGGTTATTCCGAACGCGACGCTCCGCGAAAAGTTCATCGCCGGACGCATCGACCTCGTGCAGACCGTGAACGTGTTCGGCTACACCGCGGCCTTCGCTGCGTACCGCGACGGTCAGCCGTGGCTCGACGAGCTTCTGCGTTACCTCGAGGCCAACCGCGACTTCGTGACCGGCTACGTGCGGAGCCGCCTGCCGGGCGTATCGGTCTTCCCGCCCGAGGCGACCTATCTCGCTTGGCTCGACTGCCGGAACGCCGGCGACGCCGGCCGCGACCCGTTCACGTTCTTCCTCGAGCGGGGGCGCGTTGCGCTGAACGACGGGACGTTGTTCGGCCCGGGCGGTACGGGATTCGTTCGGCTCAACTTCGGCTGCCCGCGCTCGCTGCTGGCACAGGCGCTCGATCGCATGCGAGGGGCCCTCACGGGCGACCGAGCAGCGCGCGTCTGAGCTGATCGAGGTGGTTGTCGTCGTGCCAGGCCATCACCGACAGAAACTCGTCGATCGTCCGCCGGCCGCGCGAGTCGGTGTGGACCCCGGCGCGCGCCCAGGCATCGGGCGCGAGGGGCCGCAGGAACTCGAGAGTCTCCCGGCGCCGGCGGGTGAATGCGGCGAGCGCGACGGACGCGTCGTTGGTCAGGTACTGGCGCTCGTCGGCCCAGCGGTCGGGATTGGTCGCGACGAACCGCGGCAGGTCCATCACCACGATGAGTCGCATCCGCTCGAGGAACCATTCCTCGTTGTCGCGCAGGTGACAGATGACTTCGGTCGGGGCCCAGCTCTTCGGGGCCGGGCGGCGAGTGAGCACGGCGGCATCCACGCTCCGTACGGCGGACGCCAGCTCCTCGGGCGTCCGCGCGATCCGCGCCAGCCGCTCCTCGCGCGGGCGGCGCGTGTATTCCTCGATGCTCGGCATGCCTCACCTCCAGCGAAAAGATGGTAACCGAAGGTGACGTCGCGCGCCGCCGCGCGCACATGCCCGAGGGCACCACCGCGATCCTCGACGCCCGCTCGCTCGCGACCGCTCACCGGCGGCTCGCCGCGCTGCTCAGCCCGGGCCTCGCGGTGCTCGACGTCGGATGCGGCACCGGAGCGATCACGCGCGGCATCGCCGAGGCCGTGGGCCGCGACGGCCGCGCCGTCGGTGTCGACGTCAACGCGGCGATGATCGAGAAGGCGCGCGCGGCCCACCGCGGCGTCCCGGGCCTGTCGTTCGAGGTGGCCGACGCCGGCGCGCTGCCGTTCGACACCGCGTTCGACATCGTGACCGCGGCGCGCGTGCTCCAGTGGCTCGCCGATCCCGCGGCCGCGGTGCGCTCGATGACGGCCGCGGGGAAGCGGGGCGGGCGCGTGGTGGTCCTCGACTTCAACCATGAGAAGGCCGCCTGGACGCCGGAGCCGCCGGCGAGCATGCGCCGGTTCCACGCCGCGTTCCTGAGCTGGCGCGCCACCGCCGGCATGGACAACGCGATCGCCGATCACCTGGCCCTGTTGTTCGCGGAGGCCGGCCTCGCCCAGATCATCACGACCGAGCAGCACGACGTCACCCGCCGGATCGATCCGGACTTCGAGGCGCGCGCGGGGATCTGGGCCGCCGTCGCGGCCAGTCGCGGCCATCAGATGGTCGCCGACGGCGTGATCAGCGAGAGCGAGCGCCGGAGCGCCGAGGTCGACTACCGAGTCTGGCTCCGTGACGGCGCCGAATCGCACGCGATGTACCTTCTCGCCGTCGAGGGCGTGCGGACATAGCGGCCCGGGCGTGGGCCAGCGCCTCGCGCGTGCGATCCAACATGGGGTCGAGCGCCACCGCGCTCTCGAGATACCCGATCGGCTCCGGCGCGGTCGATCGCCTCGTCACTCTATGGGGGTCCGGGCCGGCGACCAGGAAACGGCGGCTCAGCGCTTCAGCAGGTATGGCACGTCGGCGACGACGGTGTTCCTCCTGAAGAGGAGCGCGCCCTTGACCAGGAGGGCCGTCTGGTTGTGCAGGACGTGCTGCCACCAGTGACGGGGGAGGAACTCCGGGAGCACGATGGTGACCATCTGCTCGTCACCGCGCGACTGGATCTGGTCGAGATAGTCCAGGAGCGGCCGCAACAGCGAGCGGTAGGGCGAGGTCAGGACGACCAGCGGCACGCCGAGCCCCCACTTGCCCCACTTGTCCTCGAGACGGGCCGTGCGCGTCGGGTCCGTCTCGTTCTAGAGGGTCGAAGACGCCCCCGCGTCCGTCCTGGAAGGGGCTCTACGCGCTGGCCGGGCTCATGCTGGCCGCACTGCTGCTGGCGCAGGCACTCGTTGCGACGGGCCCAGAGCGCACCGGCCTGCAGTGCGTGCTCGTCCTGGGCGGCTTCGGGGCGATGGTCCAGTGGACGCGCCGAAACCGCGCGGCGCTCGATCACCTGGATTGGTGCGACTGCGCCAGCTCGCGTGTGACCCTGCGTGTGATTCCGTCGGGCCGCGGTCAGCTCGCGCGCGCCGAGGGCGTGCGGGAGCCGGCGCTGGTCGACGCGGAGCCGGTAGAAGCGAATCTAGAAGAAGTCGCGCGGTAGGAGCCCGCGCGCTCGGCGCTCAGATGATCCAGCGCAGGAGCGCGGTCGCGAGCGACAGGAAGATCGTCACGCCGAGCACGTCCTGCAACGCCGTCTCGAAGGGGCCGGCCGTGATCGCCGGATCGAACCCAAGGCGCTTGGACAGCATGGGGATCAGCGTCCCCGCGAAGCCCGAGAGGTTCACCGAGGCGAACATCGAGACGGCCACGACGAACGCGAACGCCGCCGAATGCCAGACGAGACCGACGGTGCCGACGACCAGCGCGCACACCCCACCAAGGATGCTCGACGTCTGCACTTGCCGCCGTAGCGGCTCCCACCAGCGGCTCAGCTGCACCTGCCCGGTCGCGAGCCCGCGGACGACCATCGTCACCGACTGTAGCCCGGTGTTGCCGGAGATCGCCTGGATCACCGGCATGAAGGACGCGAGGAGAATGACCTTGCCGAGCGTCTGATCGAAGAAGTGGATGACGGCTCCCGCCCCCAGCTCGATGACCAAGGTGGCCATCACCCAGGGCAGCCGCATGAGCGCGATCTGGCGCGGCGAGCGCCGCTCGAGCTCGGCGGCGTCCGACCCGGCCATGCGGAAGATGTCCTCCGTCGCTTCCTCGCCGACGATGTCGACCACGTCGTCGGCGGTGATGGTGCCGACCAGACGGTGGTTGGCGTCGACCACCGCGACGGCCACCAGGTCGTACTTGGCGACGATCCGCGCCACCTCCTCCTTATCCATCCCCGTCGGCACGCTGACGACGTTCTCATCACGGATCGAGAGCACCGGGGTCGCCGGGGCGGCGATGAGCAGGCGGCGCAGCGGTACCGTCCCCACCAGGTGGCGATGGCTGTCGACCACGTAGAGCTCGAAGGCGCGCTCGCTGGCGACCGAGTCGCGGATGTGCTTGATCGCTTCCTCGACGGTCACATCCTCGCGCACGGCCACGAAGTCCGGCGACATCAGCCGGCCGGCCGAGTGCTCAGGGTACTCGAGGATCTCCTGGACTTCCTCGGAGTGCTCCTCCTCCATGAGCTTGAGGATCTTTTCGGCCTCTTCCCGGGGCAGCTCCTCCACGACGTCAGCGGCGTGCTCGGGCGGCATCTCGTCGAGAATGCGCGAGACTTCGACCTCGTCGAGGGCTCGGACGAGTGTCAGCAAGGTGGTGTCGTCCAGCGACGGCAACACCTCACCCGCCCGTTCCGCCGGGAGACGCCGGAAGAGCGCGACCTGCTGCTCGAGGGGCAGGTGCTGGAGGATCGCGGCGACGTCCGAGGGGTGGGCTGCCTCGACCGCCTGGTCGTCGCGCGCGTCCTTGCCGCCCTCGAGGACTCGGCGCAGCACTTCGAGCAGTCGCTCCTGATCCTGATCGCTCATGGCCACAGAGTACGCCAGGCGCCTAGATCGGCGTCGGCCGACACGGTGTCGAGCTCGTGCGGCTTGTGATGATCGCTTCGACTTTTTTCACCGCGTCCTCCCTGATCTACCGCGAATCGAGCGCGAGATTGAGCTCGAGCACATTCACCCGGGGCTCGCCCAGCAAGCCGAACAGCCGGCGCTCGGTGTAGTGGGCGACGAGGTCGCGCACGATGCCCTCGTCCAGCTTGCGTGCCCTGGCCACGCGGCCGACCTGATAGAGGGCGGCCGCCGGGCTGATGTGCGGATCGAGGCCGCTGCCCGAGGCGGTGACGAGGTCCACGGGCACCGGCGACGTGTTGCCGGGATCGGCGGCTCGGAGGGCGTCGACGCGCCCCTGAACCGTCTTGATCAGATCGGCGTTCGTTGGGCTCAGGTTCGACGCCGCCGAGGCGCCCGCATTGTCGCCGAACGGGGTGGTCGCGGAGGGTCGGCTCCAGAAGTATTTCGGGTCATCAAAGGGCTGCCCTATGAGCGCCGAGCCGACGGCCTTACCGTCCCTGACGATCAGGCTACCGTTCGCCTGGTGCGGGAAGACGAGCTGAGCGATGACCGTCACGAGCACCGGGTAGACGACGCCGGTGACCACCGTGAACAGGGCGAGCGAGACGATCGCGGCGCGAACGTGAGTCAGCATGGTGTCAGCTCCCTGTTGATAGGCGTGGCCCTACACCAGGTGAAGGGCCACGAGAATCATGTCGACCAGCTTGATGCCTGGGAACGGGATGATGATGCCGCCGATCCCGTAGATCCACACGTGCCTGCGCAGGACGGCGGCGGCGCCGATGGCCCGGTAACGGACGCCCTTCAACGCCAGCGGGATCAACGCGATGATGATGAGCGCGTTGAAGATGACCGCGGACAGGATCGCGCTCTGCGGTGTCGCCAGGTGCATGATGTTGAGCGTCTCCAGCACCGGATACGTCGTGGCGAAGGCCGCCGGGATGATTGCGAAGTACTTGGCGACGTCGTTGGCGATACTGAACGTCGTCAATGCCCCGCGCGTCATCAGCATCTGCTTGCCGGTCTCGACGACCTCCAGGAGCTTCGTGGGATTCGAGTCGAGGTCGATCATGTTGCCGGCTTCCTTGGCTGCCTGAGTCCCCGTGTTCATCGCGACGGCCACGTCGGCCTGGGCGAGCGCGGGGGCATCGTTGGTGCCGTCGCCGGTCATCGCCACCAGCCGGCCCTGAGCCTGGGTGTCCCGGATGAGCTTCAGCTTGGCCTCGGGCGTCGCCTCGGCCAGGAACTCGTCGACGCCGGCCTCGGCCGCGATCGCCGCCGCCGTGAGCGGGTTGTCGCCGGTGATCATCACGGTCTTGATGCCCATGCGACGCAGCTCGGTGAACCGCTCCTTGATGCCGCCCTTCACGATGTCCTTGAGCTGGATCACGCCCAGCACGCTGTCGCCGTCGGCGACGACGAGCGGAGTCGCGCCCTCCTTCGCGATCCGGTCGACCGTGCCATGCACGCCTGCGGACACGGTGCCGCCAAGCCGCTTCACGTGGGCCTCGATCGCGTCCGCAGCGCCCTTCCGGATCTGGCGGCCGTTCAGGTTGACGCCACTCATCCGTGTCTGCGCCGTGAACGTGACGAATGTCGCGCCCATCTTCTCGACCTCGCGCTCGCGGATCTGGTACTTCTCCTTGGCGAGCACGACGATGCTCCGACCCTCTGGCGTCTCGTCGGCCAGCGACGCGAGCTGAGCGGCGTCCGCCAGGGTGGATTCGGTGACACCATCGGCCGGGAAGAAGGCGGTGGCCTGACGGTTACCGAGCGTGATGGTGCCGGTCTTGTCGAGCAGCAGCACGTCCACGTCGCCGGCCGCCTCGACGGCGCGACCGGACATGGCGATGACGTTCTTCTGGATCATGCGATCCATGCCGGCGATGCCGATCGCCGAGAGCAGCGCCCCGATCGTCGTGGGGATCAGGCACACCAGCAGGGCCACCAGGACCGTCACGGTCACCGGCGTCCCCTGACCGGCGGCGCCCACGCTGTAGAGCGAGAACGGCAACAACGTGGCGGTCGCCAGGAGAAAGATGATGGTCATCGCCGCCAGCAGGATGTCGAGCGCGATCTCGTTCGGCGTCTTCTGCCGCTTCGCGCCCTCGACCAGCGTGATCATCCGGTCGAGGAACGCTTCGCCCGGATCGGCGGTGACCTCGACGATGAGCCAGTCCGATAGCACCTGCGTGCCGCCCGTCACCGAGCTGCGGTCGCCGCCGCTCTCGCGGATCACCGGCGCGCTCTCCCCCGTGATCGCCGACTCGTTCACCGACGCGACACCTTCCACGACTGTCCCGTCGGCCGGGATGAAATCGCCGGCCTCGACCAGCACGTGTTCGCCCTTGCGCAGGCTCGAGGCCGAAACGATCTCGTAGCGCGCGATCCGCTCGGGCCGCGACAGCCGCTTGGCCTGGAGATCCCGGCGTGCTTTCCGGAGTGACGCCGCCTGCGCCTTGCCGCGCCCCTCGGCCATCGCCTCGGCGAAGTTCGCGAACAGCACGGTGAACCAGAGCCAGACGGAGACCCAGAAGATGAACCATCCCGGCGCCTCGCCCTTTCCGACGAGCGCCTGGACCCACAGCAGAGTCGTCAGGATCGAGCCCACGTAGACGACGAACATGACGGGGTTCCGCACCTGGCGGCGAGGCGTCAGCTTGCGGAAGGAGTCGACGATCGCCTGCCGCACGATCGCCGCATCGAACAATGAGCGTGCCTTTACGGTCGAAGCCATGGCCTCATCACCTCATTTCGTCGCGATCAACGTGAGATGCTCGACGATCGGTCCGAGCGCCAGCGCCGGCACGAACGTGAGCGCGCCGACCAGCAACACGACGCCCACCAGCAGCCCGACGAACAGCGGCGTATGCGTGGGCAGGGTACCGGCGCCGACCGGCACGATTTTCTTGCGCGCCAGGGCGCCGGCGATCGCCAGCACCGGCACCGCGAGCCAGTAGCGCCCGAAGAGCATGCACAGACCGAGCGCGGTGTTGTAGAAGGGCGTGTTCGCGGAGAGACCGGCGAAGGCGCTCCCGTTGTTGTTGGAGGCCGAGGAAAACGCGTACAGGATCTCGCTGAACCCGTGGATGCCCGGGTTGGCGATGCCGGCCTTGCCCGCCGCGGTCACGACGCCGACGGACGTTCCAATGAGCACGAGCGCGGGCGTGATCAAGATGACCAGCGACGACATCTTCATCTCGTACGCCTCGATCTTTTTGCCGAGGTACTCCGGCGTCCGCCCGACCATCAGCCCAGCCACGAAGACCGCGATGATCGCGAACATGAGCATTCCGTAGAGGCCCGAGCCCACGCCGCCGTAGATGACCTCACCGAGCTGGATCAGCCACATCGGCACGAGCCCCCCGATGGGCGTGAACGAATCGTGCATCGCGTTGACCGATCCGTTCGAGGCGGAGGTGGTGGCCGTGGCCCACAGGGCCGAGTTCGCGATGCCGAATCGGACTTCCTTGCCCTCCATGTTGCCGCCGGATTGCAAGGAGCTCGCCGCATGATCGACACCTTGTTTCACGAAGACGCTGCCGTTCTGTTCGGCCACCACGCACACGACGAGGAGGGCCACGAAGATGACGGTCATGGCCGCGAGGACCGCCCAGCCCTGGCGGGTGTCGCCGACCATGACGCCGAACGTGTAGCACAGCGCGGCCGAGATCTGGAGAATCACGAGCAGCTCGAGGAAATTCGACAGCGGCGTCGGATTCTCGAACGGGTGCGCCGAGTTCACGTTGAAGAAGCCCCCGCCGTTCGTCCCGAGCTGCTTGATCGCGATCTGCGACGCGGCCGGCCCAACCGCGATGACTTGCTCGGTCAGGGTGGACTTCTTCGTCTTGGGCTGGCCCTTCTCGTCGAGGACCGGCTTACCGTCCTTGTCGGTCACCGGCTCGTCGTACACGGTCGGTTGCAGCACGGCGACCTTCGCGTACGGGCCGAACGTCTGGACCACACCCTGAGACACGAGCACGAGCGCGAAGACGAACGACAGCGGCAGGAGGATGTAGAGCGTGGTCCGCGTGAGATCGACCCAGAAGTTGCCGATCGTCTCGGCGGAGCGGCGCGCGAATCCTCTGATCAACGCGACCGCCACCGCCATGCCCGACGCCGCCGACACGAAGTTCTGCACGGTCAGCGCGAGCATCTGCGTGAGATAGCTCATGGTCGTCTCGCCCCCGTAGCCCTGCCAGTTCGTGTTCGTGGCGAAGCTCACGGCGGTGTTGAACGAGGAGTCCGGCGAGACCGCGCCGAGGGCGGCCGGATTGAGCGGCAACACGCCCTGGACACGCTGGAGCACGTACACCGCCAGGATCCCGGCGAGATTGAAGAGCAGCATCGTCAGGGCATAGGTCTTCCAACCCATCTCGCGCTCGGGAGTGACGCCCGATGCCCTGTAGACGAGACGCTCGAGCCAGCCGAGCACCCGGTCGAGGACGATCGGCCGCCCGTCGTACACGCGCGCCATGTACGCGCCGAGCGGCTTGGCCAGGACGAGCAGAACAATGAGATAGAACGCGAGCTGAAGGATTCCGTTGCCAGTCATGCGAAGAGCTCCGGCTTGAGCAGCGCCAGCACCAGGTAGATCAAGAGTCCCAGCGAAACGATCCCACCGACGATATAGAGGAGCGGCATCGCGACCTCCTACACGCGCTCACAGAGCCTGACGAACGCCCAGGTGAGGCCGAAGAAGAGCACGCTCAGTCCGACGTAGAGAAAATCAGCCCAGTCCATGCTGAACCTCCACTGAGAACGATAGCGCCCATCCATCTCAAGAAACCGTCAAGATCCCGCACCAGGATGTTAAAAACCCGGCAAGACGTCCGCACAGGCCGTCCACAGCCTTTAGAGTGCGGGCGGGCCCCGGGCGCTACACTAGAGCCGTGGGCACCAACCGGCCAGACCCCGAGGCGCTCCTCGCCCGCGTCAAGGCGGAGGAAGCCCGCCAGCGTCGAGGAAAGCTGAAGGTATTCCTCGGCGCGGCCGCCGGGGTCGGCAAGACGTACGCGATGCTCGAGGCCGTGCGCGAGCAGAAGGCCGACGCAGTCGACGTGCTCGTCGGATATGTCGAGACTCACGGCCGGGCCGAGACCGACGCGCTGCTCGCAGGACTCGAGCTCCTCCCCGCGCGGATGGTCGACTATCGCGGCACGGCGCTGCGCGAGTTCGATCTCGACGCCGCGCTCGCGCGCCACCCCGCTCTGATCGTCGTCGACGAGCTGGCACACACGAACGCGCCCGGCTTGCGGCACGCCAAGCGCTGGCAAGACGTCGTCGAGCTGCTCGACGCCGGCATCAACGTCTACACCACCATGAACGTCCAGCACCTCGAGACCCTCAACGACGTCGTCGCGAAGATCACCGGCGTCGTCGTGCGCGAGACGGTGCCGGACTCGGTCTTCGAGCAAGCCGACGACGTCGAGCTGATCGACCTGCCGCCCGACGAGCTCCTCGAACGCTTCAAGGACGGCAAGGTCTACATGGCCGAGCAGGCCGAGGAGGCCGTCCGGCACTTCTTCCGTAAAGGCAACCTGATCGCCCTACGCGAGCTCGCGCTTCGGCGCACCGCCGAACGGGTCGATGCGCAGATGCGCGTGTACATGCACGAGCACGCGATCGGGAAATCGTGGCCGACGGCCGAGCGGCTCCTCGTGTGCGTCAGTCCGGGACCGGAATCGGCGCGGCTCGTGCGCGCGGGCAAGCGCATGGCCGACCGGCTCGGCGCGCCGTGGGTCGCCGCGTACGTCGAGACTCCTGCGCAGCTCCGGCTCCCGCCCGAGGTGCGCGATCGGGTCACGCAGACGCTCCGCCTGGCCGAGCAGCTGGGCGCCGAGACGGCCCGGCTGCCGGGAGAGAAGATGAGCGAGGCGATCCTGGGCTTCGCGCACGACCGCAACGTGACGAAGATCGTGGTCGGCAAGCCGCGACGCCGACTCTGGACGCGGATCTTGATCGGCTCGATCGTCGACGCGCTCGTCGTGGGCAGCGGCGACATCGACATCTACGTCATCAGCGCCGAGCGCGAACACCAGGGCGTGCCCCAGGCGCCCCTGGGCCGGCGCGCGATCCCCTCCGACTGGGCACCCTACGGCTGGGCGATGGCGGTCGTCGCGCTGGCCTCCGGCGCGGCGTGGCTCACCTTGCCCTTCTTCGAGCTCGCCAACCTGGTCATGGTCTATCTGCTCGGGATCGTCGTCGTCGCCACGCGCTACGGGCGAGGGCCGTCGCTCGTGGCTTCGATCTTGAGCGTCGCCGCTCTCGACTTCTTCTTCGTGCCCCCGGTCTTCACGTTCGCGGTCTCCGACGTCCGCTACCTTTTCACCTTCGTGGTGATGCTGGTGGTCGGGCTCGTGACGAGCGGTCTGGCCGCGCGGATCCGGCTGCAGGCAGAGGCCGCCCGACATCGCGAGCAGCGGACGGCGGCGCTCTACGCGATGAGCCGGGAGCTCGCGAGCACGCGCGGCCTCGACGAGCTCCTGACGATCGCCATGCGGCACATCAGCGAGGTCTTCCGGAGCCAGATCGTGGTGCTGCTACCCGGGACCGGCGGCGAGAGCCTGGTCGCGTGGGGCAGCGGGCAGTTCACGCTCGACTCGAACGAGCTCGGCGTCGCCAAGTGGGTGCACGAGCACCACCAGCCCGCGGGGCTCGGCACGTCCACGTTACCCGGCGCCGCCGCGCTCTACCTGCCGCTCCAGGCGCCGCGCGGCCCCGTCGGCGTGCTCGGCATCCGGCCCGCCGATCAGCACGCGCTCGACTCTCCCGATCAGCTCCACCAGCTCGAGACCTTCGCCAACCAGACCGCGCTCGCCATCGAGCGCGCGCATCTGGCCGACGAGGCGCAGCAGGCGCAGGTGCGCATCGAGACCGAGCGCCTCCGCAACTCGTTGCTCAGCTCGGTCTCGCACGATTTGCGGACGCCCCTGGCGACGATCACGGGCGCCGCCACGACCATGCTGGAGAACGGAACGAAGATCGACGCGCGAACGCGCCAGGAGCTGCTCGAGTCGGTGCGCGAGGAGGCGGACCGGCTGAATCGCCTCGTCCAGAATCTCCTGGAGATGACGCGCCTCGAGTCCGGCGCGCTCCAGCTCCGCAAGGAATGGCATCCGCTCGAGGAGGTCATCGGCTCGGCGCTGAGCCGTCTCGGCAAGGAGCTCGCCGACCGGCGGGTGGAGACGCACGTGCCGCCCGATCTGCCGCTGGTGCCGATCGACGACGTCCTCATCGAACAGGTGCTGGTCAACCTCCTCGACAATGCGGTCAAGTACACGCCGAGCTCGAGTCCCATCCGCATCCTGGCCACGTCGACCGGCGAAGCCGTCACGGTGGAAGTCGCCGACCACGGGCCGGGACTCCCGCGCGGCGAGGAAGACAAGGTGTTCGAGAAGTTCTATCGCGGACGCCCCGGCGGCCGTGGCGCCGGCCTCGGTCTCGCGATCTCGCTGGGCATCGTCAAGGCGCACGGCGGGCACATCTGGGCGCAGAATCTGCCCGAGGGCGGCGTGGCGTTTCTCTTCACGCTTCCACTCGCCGGCAAGCCGCCAGCCTCTGTGCCCGCGGATGCCTGATCCCGTCGTCGTCGTCATCGAGGACGAGCCCCAGATCCGAAAATTCCTGCGAGCCACCCTCGAGGGCCAGGGCTATCGCCTCTTCGAGGCGACGACCGGCGCCGACGGTGTGGTCGAGGTGGGCTCGCGCCAGCCCGACGTCGTCATCATCGACCTCGGCTTGCCCGACATGGACGGTCTCGAGGTGATCCGGCGCGTGCGCGAGTGGACCGCCGTCCCGGTGATTGTCCTGTCGGCTCGCGGCCAGGAGCGCGACAAGGTCACGGCGCTCGACGCGGGCGCCGACGACTACATGAGCAAGCCCTTCGGCGCCAGCGAGCTGCTCGCGCGGATCCGCGTGGCGCTGCGCCACACCGCCGGCGCGTCGCACGAGGCCGACGACGCCGTCTTCAAGGTCGGCGAGCTACGCGTCGACCTCTTGCATCGCCAGGTGCTGGTAGGCGACAAGGAAATCCACCTGACCCCGATCGAGTACAAGCTCTTGACGACCCTGGTTCGCCACGCGGGAAAAGTCGTCACGCACCAGCAGCTGCTGCGCGAGGTGTGGGGCCCGTCGCACACCGAGCAGGCTCACTACGCGCGGGTCTACATGGCTCACCTGCGGCACAAGCTCGAGGCGGAGCCGGCGCGACCGCGTTATCTGCTGACCGAGTCGGGCGTCGGCTATCGACTGGCGGCGGAGTAGAACGTTACTGAGTCGGCGGGGGCGGCGGCGCCGCGGGCGGCGGAGGCGGATTCGGGATCCACACCCACTGATACGCCGTGCTGACGCCGTCGCCGCGCAGCTCGTAGCGCCCGTGGGGATACCGCACCACGTTCGAGTATCGCGGCGCGGGTGCCGGCGTCTGAATGTAGACGGTCTGATAGTAAGGACGCTCCACGACCACCGGATACGTCGGGTACGTCGGGTACGCCGGGTACGCCGGATAGTAGTAGGCCGGCGCCGGCGCGGCGTAGGCGTATCGAGGATAGAAGAACGGCGCGACGAAGAGTGAATTGAACACGGCGAACGAGGCGAGGCCGAGCGCGATGTTGGTCGCGGCCCCACCGGCCTCCGCGGCCGGCATCACCACCACGACGACGACGAGGACCACGACCAGAGCGAGCGCAATCATTCTGCGCATGGTCTGAGCCTCCTGAGTACGTCATTTGCCACTCCGGCGGCCGGGTTGTCAAGCAATCGGCCCTCAGGTTTGACACACCGCGCCGAGAGCCGGCCTGCTCGACGCGTGGCGCGCGCTGGTTGCTTGCCGAGTGTTCGACAATGCGGTATCAGCGTGAAGCGAGAGGCCGGGAACGCCGGCACGGCCGGGCCCGCGCCGCCTGAGAGGAGACTCGGATGCCACGCTATCTGAAAGTTGCCGCCGCCCAGATGGGTCCCAATCAAGAGGGAACACCCCGCGAGGCGATCGTCGAGCGGATGCTCGCCCTCCTCGAAGCGGCGGCGCGCGATGGCGTGGAGCTGATCGTCTACCCCGAGATGGCGCTGACGACCTACTTCCCCAAGAAGATCCGCTCCGACTTCGATCAGTTCTTCGAGACCGAGGTACCGCCGAAGGCTCTCGAGCCCCTGCTTCGTCGCGCCGCCGAGACGCGCGTGGCGGTGCACGTCGGCTTCTGCGAGAAGGCCGACGGCCAGTACTTCAACACGGCGCTCCTCACCGACCGCGACGGGCGTCTCTGCGGCACGTTCCGCAAGATCCACCTGCCGGGCACGAAGGCCGTCGACGGCTTTGCCCAGGTCTATGAGCCCTACTACTTCGCCCACGGCGACACGGGCTATCGTGTCTTCGACGCGGTCGGCGCGAAAGTCGGCATCGCGATCTGCCAGGACCGTCGCTATCCCGAGAGCTATCGCTCGCTCGCGCTGCAGGGCGCCGAGATCATCCTGATCGGCTACAACACGCCGATCTCGGCGCTGGCGCTCGATCTCAACGAGCTCTGCATGCGCGCCGGGGCGTACGCGAACCTCTGCTTCGTGATCGGCGTCGCCAAGGCGGGCGTGGAGGACGGCGTCGAGCTGATCGCGGGCTCCTGCATCATCGACCCGCAGGGCCAGGTGCTCGCGAAGGCGGCGACGCGGGGCGACGAGCTCATCACGTCGCGGATCGACTTCGAGCAGATGGGGCCGCTGCGAAAGCGCTGGAACTTCCTCGGGCGGCGACAGCCACAGCACTACGAGGACGTGCTCAAGCCCGTCACCGAGAAGGAGCCGCATCGATGAGCGCCTCCGGCGTCGACGTCGTCGTTCGCGGTGGCCGGGTTGTCACGAGCACCGACGTGGTCGAGGCGGCGGTGGCGATCCGCGGTGACAAGATCGTCGCGATCGCGCCCGATTCGCTCCTGCCCAAGGCCGACCGGGTCATCGACGCTTCGGGCAAGCTCGTGCTCCCTGGTCTCATCGACTGTCACCTGCATATCGGGCCGGAATACGACGACTGGCGCACCGCCCCACTCGCGGCGGCGCGCACCGGGCTCACGACGCTCCTGCCCTTCGTGACCTACGACGAGGGCGAGACCCTGCCGAAGGCGGTCGTACGCCTGCGCGAGGAGGCCGAGTCGCTCTCCGTGCTCGACTTCGGCTTTCACTTCATCCTGAACCACGAGCCGTACATCCTCGAGGGCATCCCCGAGGCGTTCCGGATGGGCGTGTCGTCGATCAAGCTCTTCATGACGTACAAGAAGCGCGGCAAGCGGATGGTCTCCGACGAGTTCATCGCCAAGACCATGGAGCGGCTCGCCGAGCTCGGAGGCCTCTGCCAGCTGCATTGCGAGAACGGCGACGTGCTCTGTTATCTCGAGGACAAGGCGATCGCCGCGGGTCGTACGGCGCCGACCGACTTCCCGCCGACCTGCCCGGACTGGACCGAGGAAGAGGCGATCAACCGCGCGATCCTCATCGGGCGGCTCACCGGCTGCCCCGTGTACGTCGTGCACCTGTCGACGCGGCTCGGTCTCGAGCGCATCAAGCGTGCTCAGGCCGAGGGTCAGCGGGTGTGGTGCGAGACCTGTCCGCAATACCTGCTCCTCACCGACAAGGAGATGGAGCGCCTCGGCCCCTTCGCGAAGATCGGCCCGCCGCTCCGGCCTTTCGACGGACCGGATCGCGCCGCGCTCTGGGAGGGCTCGGCGCAGGGGTTCATCGCCAATCTCGCCAGCGATCACTCGCCGCGGGTCCCCGCCGCGAAGGAGCCGGGACGGAAGAACATCTTCGTCGACGCTCAGGGCAAGCCGATTCCGTTCGGCGCGCCGTCGCTGGAGACCTTGGCGCCGCTGGCCTGGAGCGAAGGTGTCGCCAGGCGCGGCCTGCCGGCCACGTGGCTGGCGCGCGTGATGGCCGAGAACCCGGCGCGCGTCTTCGGCCTCTGGCCGCAGAAGGGCGTGATCCGGCCCGGCGCCGACGCGGACTTGACGATCTGGGACCCGACGCCGGAGTGGACCATCCAGCAGTCGCAGCACCTGGGTATCGCGGGCTTCACGCCCTACGAGGGCTGGAAGGTTCGCGGGCGCGCGTGGATGACACTCGTGCGGGGCCAGGTGATGCTCAATCCAGCGGGCGAGCTCGAGCAGAAGCCGGGATACGGCCGGTATCTGCCTCGCCGCGGTCCGACACCGCCCATCGCCGGCGCGGTCGCCTGAGCGGCGCCGATATCGTGGACTACCTGGACCGGCTCGCGGCCTTCGTCGCCGCGACGCGCTACGAGGATCTTCCCGCCTCCACGATCGCCGCCGCGAAGCTGGTGTTGCTCGACACCCTCGGAGCCATCGTCGCCGGCAGCGCGATGGACGAGAACCGCGAGCTCGCTCGATTCGCCGCCGCGCGCGCGCCACAGGGCGCCGCGACCTTGCTCGGCCATCGCGGCCGGGCCGACGCGTTCTGGGCGGCGCTGACGAACGCCACCGCCGGTGTCGCGCTCGAGGTCGACGAGGGGAGCCGCCTCGGCGGCGGCCACCCGGCGATCCACGTCGTTCCCGGCGTGCTCGCCGTCGCCGAGGAGCGTCGCCTCGACGGCCGGCGCCTGCTCGAGAGCGTCGTCGCCGGCTACGAGGTCGGCTCGCGGATCGGTGGAGCGACCACGGCGCGGGCGAACGTGCATTCGCACGGCACGTGGGGGACGATTAGCACGGCCGCCGCGGTCGCGAGACTCGGCGGCGCGAGCGCCGACACGGTCCGCGCCGTCCTGAACCTGGCCGCCTCGATGAGCCCGGCGAACACGTGGACACCCGCCCTCGACGGCGCGACGATTCGCAATCTGTATCCCGGCCGCTCGGCGTTCCAGGGAATCCTCGCCGTCGAGCTCCAGCGCTGCGGGTTCACCGGCCTCGGCGACGCGCCGTCGGACGTCTACGGCACGATTCTCGCCGACCGATTCGAGCCCGAGCTGGCCGTCTCTGGGCTCGACGCGCTCACGCGCGCCGGCGGGCGCGGGCCATACCGGATCGAGCAGAACTACTTCAAGCTGCACGCCTGCTGCCGTTTCAACCACTTCGCCCTCGACGCGGTCATGGGGCTCAGGCGCGCCCATCGCCTCACGAGCGACGAGGTCGAGAAGGTGGAGATCACCACGATTCCGTTCGCGGTCCGGATGGGCGATCCCGCCCCGGCAACCTCGCTCGCCGCCCGGTTCTCGATCCCCTGGGCCGTGGCGGCGGCACTGGAGCGCGGCCGGACCGATCCGTCCGCGTTCGACGCCCAGGCGCTCGCAGACGAGCGCATCCGCGCCCTCGCGCGCCGGGTGGAGATTGGGACCGACCCCGCGATGACGCCGCGGCGCGCCGACGCCCCGACCGCGCGCGTGCGGCTCGTGCTGCGCGGCGGCCGTACGCTCGAGGAGACGACGACGGTCGTGCGCGGCGACGCGTTGAGCCCGGTGCCCCGCGACGAGATCACGGCCAAGTTCGTCAGCCTCACCGCGCCGATTCTCGGCGAGTCCCACTCTCGGAAGGTCGTCGATGTCGTCGAGGACGCCGACACGCTCGAGGACGTCGGCGCCCTGACCGCGATGCTCGCCCCCTGAGGACGTGCCCGTGAAAGCGCGGGTCGCCGTCGCGCTGATGCTCCTGGCGCTCGGGACGCCGCGCGCCGCGCTCGCCACGTGCCGGCAGACTCCGGTCGGCCGCGAGGTGGCGACCGCGCTGATCTTGACCGGAGGCGGCGCCAAGGGGGCGTACGAGGCCGGCGCCCTCGCCGCGTTCGCCGAGCGTGGACTGCCGATCCGGCTCGTCGCGGGCTCGTCGGCAGGCGCTCTGAGCGCCGCGATGGTCGTGGCCGGGCGCGCCGACCGGCTCGAGGCGACGTGGCGCACGCTCAAGCGCGAACAGGTCTACGCGCTGCGTACCCCCGTCTTCTTCGCCGGTCTCCTCCCGGGGTGGCTGATGCTCCGCGCGCTGGGCGGCGCCGGCTCGCTTCTGGACCCGCAGCCCCTGCGCGAGCTGATCACGGCCTCGGTCGAGCTCGAGCGGATTCGCAGCTCACCGATCAGCCTTCTGGTGACCGCCACGGACCTCGCGCGGCGCCAGACGCGCGCCTTCGACAACCGCACCGTGACCGTGGAAGTCCTGGTGGCGTCGGCCGCGGTGCCGGGCCTGTTTCCCGCGGTCCCCGTCGACGGCGCGCTCCTCGTCGACGGGGGTCTCACCGGCCGCGCGCCCGTGCTCGAAGCGCTCGACGCGGTGCCGGTCGCGCGCGCGCTGGTCGTGCTGAGCTACGCGCCCGACGAACAGAACGCCCCGGCCATGACGATCCGTCGCTCGCTCGAAGAGGCGTTCGAGACCACGATGCTCCACCAGATCCACCGCGACGTCGAGCTCGCGCGCCTCAAGCACCCCACCATCGACATCCAGATCCTGACGCCGTCGGCCCCGCTCAAGCTCCGCCCCCTCGACTTCGACCCCGAAGGAATCTCCCGAGCCATAGCCCTGGGCCGCACCGACGCCCAAACCTGCCTCGACACCCTCGGCAACTAGGCGATCGCCTGGGCACGACCCCGGCGACAGGCCCCGTCCGCCTCTCGCTATGCGGCTACGAACTGCGAGGCGGCCACGTGATGCCCAGCGCGTCGAGCCGTCGCAAGCGATCCTGGCCGAGCGCCGAGTCATACACGTCGGCCAGCGCCTCGGGCGTCCATCCATCCTGGCGCGTGATCGCGCGGATCTGCGCCGGATGCGACCAGAGCGACACCTGATTGCCGCGGACGTGAAGGACCTGTCCTGTGATGTGCGCCGCGCGATCGCTCGCGAGGAACGCGACGACCGGCGCGATCGCCTCCGGCGGAGCGGCGGCTTGCGCGCGGCGCCCGTCCGGCAGTCGCTCCGTCATGCGCGTCTCGGCCGTCGGCGAGATGCAGTTCACGGTCACGCCGTACTTGGCCATCGCGAGCGCCGTCGAGCGAGTCAGCCCCACGATGCCTTCCTTGGCCGCCGAGTAGTTCGGCTGGCCCGGGCTTCCCTCGAGCCCGGCCGTGGACGTGAACGTGACGATGCGCCCGTACTTGTGCTCGCGCATGTGGCGGGTGGCCGGGCGCATGACGGTGAAGTGGCCCTTCAGGTGCACGGCGATGACGGAGTCCCACTCTTCCTCGCTCATGTTGAAGATCATCCGCTCCTTCAGGATGCCGGCGCAGCAGACGACGATGTGCAGATCGCCGAACGTCTTCAGCGCGGTGTCGATCATCCCCTGCCCGCCGGCCATCGTCGCCACGCTGTCGGCGTTCGCCACCGCGTGGCCCCCGTTCTTCTCGATCTCCTTGACGACCGCCAGCGCGCGCTCGCTCGACGGATCCCGCCCGTCGACCGTCACGCCGTAGTCGTTGACCACCACACTGGCGCCTGCCGCCGCCAGGCCGAGCGCGACGCCTCGACCGATCCCGCTTCCCGCCCCCGTCACGACCGCGACCTTGCCGTCCAAGAGACCCATGGCTCTCGCCTCCGCGATGGTGTTCTGCCGAAAGACTAACACCATGGGGGCCTCGAAGGGCCCCAAGCCCCCCGCGTTCGGAAGCGTCCCGGCGAAGCCGTGACGCTCCTCGATGGGGCAAATCGTGAACGGGGGCCGCGACGGGCCCCGGGCGCTCCTCGACTCTATGCCACGCCGATCAGCGCGGCCAGCCGATCCGGATCGGCGCTGAGCGCGGACGACTCGCCGTCGTAGACGATGCGGCCCTTGTCCATCACCACCGTGCGCGACGAGTAGGCGAGCGCGACGCGGCTGTTCTGCTCGACCAGCACGATCGAGAGCGCGCCCTCCCCGCGCAGGCGTAGCAACACCGCGGCGAGCGCCTCGACGATCACCGGCGCCAGCCCTTCGGTCGGCTCGTCCATGAGCAGAACCGCTGGATTGGTCAGAAGGGCGCGGGCGATCGAGAGCATCTGCTGCTCGCCGCCCGAGAGCTGGTTGCCCATGTTCGAGAGCCGCGCGGCGAGATTCGGGAACAGCTCGAAGACGCGCTCCAAGGTCCAGTGACCCGGTCGGGCGCCGATGGTCAGGTTCTCGCGCACGCTGAGCGACGGGAAGATCTCCCGCTCCTGCGGCACCCAGCCGAGGCCGCGTCGAGCGCGACGGAAGATCGGGACGCGATCGAGGCTCACGCCGCCGAGCGTCACCTCGCCGCTATGCAACGTGGTGTGGCCCATCACGGTCGCCAGTAACGTCGTCTTGCCGACGCCGTTGCGGCCGATCACGCTGATGCTCTCGCCGGGCGCCAGCACCAGGTTGATGTCCTCCAGCACGACCGTCTCGCCGTAGCCGGCCGAGACGTGCCGAAAGGCGAGTGCCTCAGCCATGGCCCGCCCGACCGAGATACACGGCACGGACGTTCGCGTCGGAGCCGATCTCACGCGGGCTCCCGGTGGCAAACACGGCACCACTCACCATCACCGTGATCCGCTCGGCGAACCGGAACACCAGGTCCATGTCGTGATCGATGATCAGCACGCCGATGTCCCGCGGGAGGCTGTCGATCGCGTCGAGAATGATGTGGCTCTCGGCGCTGGGCACGCCGGCCGCCGGCTCGTCGAGCAGCAAGATCTCGGGCTTCAGGCCGAGCGCGATGGCGAGCTCCACCAGTCGCTGGCGCCCGTAGGGCAGCTCGGAGATGAGGCGGCTCGCGTCGGCCGTCAGCTTGAGCGTCTCGAGCAGACGTATCGACTCTTCGACGACGTCGCGGCGCCTCCCGGCCGGCCGGACCATCGACGTCGCCGCGCCGATCCGCTCGGCGACCGCGATGTAGACGTTCTCCAGGACCGAGAGCCGGCGGAACAGGCGATTGATCTGGAACGTGCGGGCGATGCCGAGCTTGACCCGCTGCGCCTGCGCGACCTTCGTGATGTCCCGCCCCTTCATCAAGATGGCGCCCGAGGTCGGCGGGATGACGCCGGTCAGCAGATTGATGAACGTGGTCTTGCCGGCGCCGTTGGGACCGATCAGCGCGTGGCGCGCCCCGGCCTCGAGCCGGAAATCGATGTCGCGCGCGGCGGACAGTGCGCCGAAGTTCCGGCACAGCGCGCGGGTCTCGAGCAGTGGCGCGCTCACGACGTCGGGCGCCGCGGCCGCAGCCGACGCGCCGCGGCCTCGGCGATGCCCAGGATGCCGTTGCGGGCGAACAGGGCGATAACGACGAGCAAGAGCCCCAGGCCCAGCTGCCACGCGGTCGGATAGATCTTCGACAGGAAGTGCGACAACGCCATGTAAGCGACCGCGCCGACGAACGCGCCGTAGAGACGGCCGTAGCCGCCGAGCACCAGGATGATCAGGACCGTAGCAGCGCGATCGAGGCCGAGCGTGCCGAGGTTCACGTAGGCATTCGCCTGCGCCCAGAGGCCGCCGGCCACGCCGGCGATCGCCGCCGACAACGCGTAGCAGAGGACGAGCCGTCCCCGCACGGGCGCGCCGACCGCGTGCATGCGCAGCGTGTTCTCGCGAATCCCCGTCAGGCTCTGGCCGAAGGGCGAGTAGACCAGCGTACGGACGAACACGAAGCAGACGAACAGCACCGAGAGCACGTAGAGGTACTGGGTCTTCGGATAGAGCGGGTTGAACTCGAACACTCCGAACAGCGGGGCGATCGGCAGGCTGTCGAGCCCGTCGAAGCCGCCCGTATACTCGTGCGCGAGATTGGCGGCCTCCTCGAGGAGTGCCATCGTGCACAACGTCAGCATCAACAGGGTCAGACCCTGCGTGCGCAGGAGCACCAGCCCCGAGCCGAGACCGATGGCCGCCGCCACCAGCGCCGCGAGGATCAGGCCGCTGATCGGCTCGGTCCAGATTCCTCGCTTGGCCAGAATCCCGACCGTGTACGCGCCGGCGCCGAAGAAGGCGGCCTGACCGAGCGTGACGATCCCAGCGTAACCGAGCACGAGGTCGAGCGAGATCGCGAAGAGGACCGTGATCAAGAGCTCGGTGCCGAAGCCGAGATACTTCGGGAACACGAAATAGAACGCGAGGGCGAGGACCCAGGGAATCGGCTCCCACGCGCGCAGCCGGTGGCGGCCGGCCAGCGCCACCGCCGCCGGGTGCTCGGACCAGCCGACCGCCGAGGGTGTCACGTGGTCTTGGCGCCGAAGAGGCCCTGCGGCCGCCAGAGCAAGAGGAGGATCGTGAGCGCGTAGATGAAGGCGGTGCCGCCCTGGGGCATGTACTTCTTGAGCGTGAAGTCGATCACGCCGATCAGGAGCGCGGCGTAGAAGACACCGGTCACGCGGCCGAGCCCGCCGACCGCGACCACGATCAGGAAATACACGAGGTACTTCAGCGCGTACTGGGGATCGAGGCCGAGGAACTCGGCGCCGAGCCCGCCGCCGAGCGCCGCCATGCCGCTGCCGAACGCGAACGTGAGCGTGAACAGGCGCCCGATGTTGATGCCGAGCGACTCGGCCATGCGTCGGTTGTCTACGGCGGCGCGGATCTGCGCGCCGGTCCGGGTGCGCTCGAAGCCGAGCCAGAGGCCGCTCACGATCAGGATCCCGACCACGATGAGCGCGACGCTGTAGGTGCGGTAGTGCGTGATGCCGAGATTCACCTGCCCCTGGAGAAACGCCGGGAGCCTCAACGGCTGGTTCTCGGGCCCGACCAGCAGGGTGACCGACGCGATCATCATGAAGACGAGACCGATCGTGAAGAGCACCTGGTCGAGCTCGGTCGTACGGTAGAGCCGAGCGTAGAGCGAGCGCTCCAGCACCGCGCTCGCGAGGGCGGTGACGACGAATCCGAAGACGAGGGCGGGCACGAACCCGAAGCCCCAGAGCTTCATCGCCTGCGCGATCGCGTAGCCCCCGAGCATCGCGAAGCCGCCGTGGGCGAGGTTGACGAACCCCATCAGGCCCATCGTGACCGAGAGACCGACCGACACGATGAACAGCACCATGCCGGCGGCCACGCCGCCCAGGAGCATACTGGCGACGTCGACGCCGAGGATCACGAGCGCGTCGCGTGAACGGCGCTCACCTTACATTGATAGGCGCACCACTATTTCGGCGCGCACGGCCCGATCTTCTGCTCCTTGCAGGCGTCCTTCACCCCGTCGATCTTGCCGATCACCTTCTGGAAGACCCGGCCGTCCTTCATCACGGCTTCGGACAGGTACTCGTTCATCACGATGTCGCGCGTGACGGGGTCGATCATGATGGGCCCGCGCGGGCTCGCGAACTTCCAGCCTTTGAGCGCCTCCAGGGCCGCGTCCACCTCGACCTTGCCCTTGAGCGCCTGAACGACGTGGACGATCGCCGCCATGCCGTCGTAGCCGCCCACGGCCATGAAGTCGGGCGTGGTGCTGGCGCCATACTCCTTCTTCCACGCCTCGACGAAGCGCTTGTTCTCTGGATTGTCGAGGTCGGCGTGGTAGTGGTGCATGGTGATCAGACCGACCGCCGCAGAGCCCATGGCCTGCAGTTTGGTGTCTTGCGTGATGTCGCCCGGCCCGATCAGCTTGATGCCGGCCTCGCGCATGCCGAGCGCCGTGTAGGTCTTCACCACCGCGGCCGCGTGGTCACCGGCCGGCACGAACACGAAGAACAGATCCGGCTTCTTGTCCTTGGCGCGCTGGAAGAACGGGGTGAAGTCGGGCACCGCGCCGGCCCCGCCCATCGGGATCTCGTCGATCACCTTGCCGCCGTTGGTCTCGAAGCTCCGCTTGAACGCGGCGAGGCTGTCCTTGCCCGGCGGGAAATCCGTGTAGCCGACGACGGCGGTCTTCGCGTTCAGGATCTTCGCCGACGCCTCGCCGAGCGCGTAGCCGGCGTGCCACATGCTGAACGAGGTGCGGACGTAGTAGGGCGACAGATTGGTGATGTGCGCGGTGCCGGCGTTCATGATGACCGCGAGCTTCTTGCCCGCGCTGACGATCGGCGCGGATGCGATCGCGTTCGGCGAGTAGATCCAGCCGGCCAGCACGTCGACGTTGTCCTGGGTGAGCAGCTCCTGCACGGCGATCTTGGCGTTGGCGCCGCTCGGATCCTTCACATCGCGCCGGATCAGCGTGATCTTGTACGGCTTCACCTTGTCGGCGTTGAGCTTGAGGTAGAGCTCCATCCCGCGGTCGACCAGCTGGGCGAACTCGGCGCCGATCCCCGTGTACGGCAAGGCGACGCCGACCTTCACTTCCTGCGCGTGCGCCGAGGTGAAGCCGAGGGCGAGCGCGACGGCGGCGATCGCAATGATGCGCTTGATCATGAAAGTCTTCCTCCGGAAGGTTCGAACCCGCTCTGTCTGGTGCAGCACCGTATGGCGAATACTAGGGCAAGAGTCGGAAACCGCGCAAGCCGCGCGTCGGCGGGCCTCTCGGCGGTGCGCGCTGCAGGCCGTCGCGGCGCTGGGGCTCCGCCGGCCGAGGCGCGCCTATACAAGGACGGGGACTGTGCGATGATCGCCCCAGGGAGGCTCGGGATAGCGGACCCCGCACGGCGCCGGATCCTGTGCGACAATGCGCACGCGACACGGGCGGTAAAAGTCAGGAAGACCAGGAGGACGAGCGTGGCGAAGTTCAAGGTGGTGACTCCGAGTGGGCCAAGCTTTTCGGTTCCCGGCGCGGGCTACAAGCTCGAGATGGAAGCCCTCGCGCCGATCGACGCCGAGATCGTCGAGATCGCGGCCAAGACCGACGAGGAATTCGTCAAGGAAGCGCGCGACGCCGACGCGCTCTACGCGAAAGGGCGGCGCGTCACCAAGCGCCTCATCGACGGGCTCGAGCGCTGCAAGGTGATCTCGCTCGGCAGCGTGGGCGTCGATTCGGTCGACGTCGACGCGGCCACGGCGCGCGGGATCCCGGTCACCAACGTGCCCGACACGTTCATCGAGGAAGTCGCCGACCACGCCATGATGTTGATCCTGGCCACCTATCGCCGCCTCACGACGATGGACCGGATGGTCCGCGACGGACGCTGGGCCGAGGGGCGCCCGCTCCTGTCCCAGTTCCCGCGCCTGATGGGCCAGACCCTCGGCCTCATCGCCTTCGGCCACGTCGCTCGGGCGGTCGCGGTGCGGGCGCGGGCCTTCGGGTTTCACATCTTGGCGTACGATCCGTACGTCGAGGAGCTGGTCGTCAGTCAGTACGGCGTCGAGCCGGTGAACCTGACCGAGCTCCTGCAGCGCTCGGACATCGTCTCGATGCACGCGCCGTCCACCGCCGACGCCCACCACATGATGACGGAGCATCACTTCCGGCTCATGAAGCCGGAGGCGCTCTTCGTCAGCACGGGCCGCGGCCCGACCACCGATGAAGCCGCGCTCATCAAGGCGCTGAAGGAAGGCTGGATCGCCGCGGCAGGGCTGGACGTGCTCGAGCAGGAGCCGCCCGACGCGAACAATCCGCTCTTGAAGATGGACAACGTCATCCTCACGCCGCACGTGGCCTCGGCGTCCGCGAGGTTCGATCCCGTGCGCAAGCGGCGCGTCGGTCAGGAGATCGCCCTCGTGCTGGGCGGCCGCTGGCCGCGGAGCTGCGTGAATCCATCCGTTCTCGAGAAGAGCAAGCTCGTCCGCTGGCAGCCCTACTCGATGGAGCGCGGACCGGGCGCGTAGTCGGATCGGCGATGAAGAGGAGGAAGGATGGCGCGTAGGCGGCTCGTCCTCAAGAACACCGCGCTGTTCAGCGACCCGGCGAACCTCAGCTGGGAGCGCTATGTCGTCATGCAGGCTCGTGAGCGCGAGCGGTATCTGGCCGAGCGCGCCGCCATCCCCGAGGACGTGCTGAACTACAAGACCGTGAGTCCGCGCTACCTCGAGAACGCGGTCGATCAGTTCGCCAACAACTACTATTCCGAGCTGTCGGCCACCCACTACGTGGCGACCGCCGCCGCCAACGCTCCTTTCGACGAGCTGAAGAAGTCGGCGCTGTTCCAGCTCGCCGACGAACAGCGGCATCTCGAGATGGACCGCGAGGTCTTCGAGCGGGCCGGCATCCCCGAGCGCGACTGGCTCGCCGCGTGGGAATCGCCCGGCACGACGTGCCGCTTCTTCCGGCATCTGCTCGAGCTCGAGGACTCGATCGAGATTCTCGTGAAGGGCAACTTCGTGGCCGAGGGCGCCGCCGGCCCCGGCACCTTCACCGTGCTGGCGGACGGCGCCGAGGCGCGCGGCGACGTGCTGTCCGCGGTCAATCATCGCGCGCGTATTCGTGACGAGACCCGCCACATCAGCTACGGTCGCGCCCTCGTCAAGGCGTTGATCGAGGACGATCCCGCCAATCTCGACACAATTCAAGCGTGGCAGGACGAGAGCCTTCGTCTCTTCGCGGAGGTGGCCCGCGACGGCGAGCGTCAGGCGTGGTGGGAAGGATTCCTCGCGTCGTACTACAAGATCGCCGTCCCGATGGGGCTTCGTCCGACCGTTTTCTAGCCCGATCCCCCTCGCGCGCCCCGCTTCGGATCGCCACTCGAATCGTGGCCAGGAATCGCCCAGCGGTGAGCCTGGATCATCCAATCCGGAAACGTCAGACTTTCTGGAATTGCCCCGCTTAACAGCTAGTTATGGGCCCGCATCTACTGGTATGGCGATTGCTGGAAAGACGGTAGCCCTATGCGCATTCTGGTCATCGACGACGATCAGGCTGTCTGCGAAGTCTTTGGGGAGTTTCTCCACGAAATCGGCCACGAGCCGGTCATCACCCACACGGCCGAGACGGCGCTCGACACCTTGCGCGAGGAGCGGCCCGACGCGGTGCTCCTCGACGTCTGCTTACCCGGCATGAGCGGACTCGATTTCATGAAGCTCGAGGCGGTGCGCGACCTGGCCGTCCCGATCCTCGTGATCTCCGGCCGCGCCACCGAGAGCCAGGCCCAGGAAGCGATGCGGGCCGGCGCGTTCGACTTCATCGGCAAGCCCGTCGCGCTCCGGCGCCTGCAAGAGGTGCTGGCGTGCTTCGAGGCGCCGGCCGCGACGCCGACCAAGGTCAAGGACGACGAAGTCCCGCCCGAACGGCGGCGCGCGCCACGGGCGGTGCTCGCGCTGCCGGTCCGGATCCGCGAGCAGAGCGGCGCCGAGTGGGAGTCGACCTCGGTCAACCTGAGCGCCTCCGGCATCAAGGTGCGGGCCAACGGATCACGCCGCACCGCGGGCATGGCGACGCTCTCGATCACCCTGCCGGAGAGCGAGACCCAGCTCGAGGTCCCGTCCATTCTCGTGCGCGCGGACGACGAGGGCTACGCGTTCGTGTTCAAGGACCGCGGCGACGAGCGGCTCCAGGAGCTCAACGAGCTGGTCCGGCGCTCCGTGGGCGCGCCAACCGTCGACGTCGAATCGCACGTGCGCATCCTGCACCGCATCGGCGAGGCGATCAGCGCCACCCTCGACGTCGACGAGGTCCTGCGCATCGCCCTTGACGCGCTCACGCACGTCACCGGTCACGAGATCTCGAGCCTCCACCTGCTCTCACAAGACGGCGCGACCCTGCACCTGCGCGGCGACCGGGGCCTGCGGCCCCGGCTGCGCGAGATCAACAGTGTCCTTCCGATCGGGCAAGGGCTCATCGGCGGCGTGGCGGCCACCGGCAAGACCCTTCACTGGGCGCACGTCAGCGAATCCGCCGATCTCCTTCCGGCGGCGAGGGCGGCCGTCACGCAGGAAGGGATCCACGCCTTCGTGTGCGTGCCGATCCACAGCCGCGGGCGGATCCTCGGCGCCTTGTCGCTCGGCCGCCGGACTCGGGAGGCGTTCTCGGAGTCCGAGATCGCGCTCGTCGAAGCCTGTGCGAACCAGATCGGTCTGGCGCTGCAAAACGCCCAGCTCTACTCCGCGACGCGGCGCCAGCTCGAAGACCTCAAGTCCGCCGAGGCGCAGCTGATCGAAGGCGAGAAGCTCTCGACGGTCGGCAAGCTGGCGGCCGGTCTCGCGCACGAGACGCGCAACCGCCTGACGGCGATCCTCGGACAGGCCGAGCTCCTGCTCATGGGCTCGGACGATCCCGTCAAGAGTCGCGAGCGCCTGCACACGATCGTCCAGGAGACATCGCGGGCGGCGCAGATGCTCCAGAACCTCTTGCGGTTCACCAGCCGCCACTCGGCCGAGCGCCACCCCTGTCGCCTCGAAGATCAGATCCAGTGGGTGCTCGAGCTCAAGAGCCACCAGCTGCGCCGCGACAGCGTCAAGGTCGTCACCCACTTCGGGAACGTCCGTCCGGTGCTGGCCGACGAAGGCCAGATCCAGCAGGTGCTGCTCAACCTCGTCCAGAACGCGCACCAGGCGATGGCCGATCACAAGGGCGAGCGCGAGATCACCGTGCGGCTGTCCGAGCCCGGCGGGCCGAACGTTCGCCTCGAGGTGCTCGACTCCGGGCCCGGCATTCACCCCAACGTGCTTCCGCGGATCTTCGACGCCTTCACCACGACGAAGGCCCCCGGCGAAGGCACGGGGCTCGGGCTCTGGGTCTCGTACTCGATCGTCGAGCAGCACCAGGGATCGCTGCGGGCCGTCAACCGCCCGGAAGGCGGCGCCGCGTTCATCGTCGAGCTGCCCGCCGCCACCGCCTGATCAGATCGTGCCGGGCGGTCGCCGCCTTGACCATTCCGACTCTCGCTCGTACGCGTGCGCCGCGCGAAGCACCGTGGCCTCGTCGAAGTGGCGCCCGATCAGCTGGAGGCTGATCGGAAGTCCGGAGCGTGTGAAGCCGCACGGAACCGCGATGGCCGGCAGCCCGGCCAGCGCCGCCGGAGTCACGTAAGACCGTCGCGTGAAGAATCGCCCGGCGACTTCCTGGCGGCCGGTGACGGCGCCGCGGTCGGCGGCGATGGGCGGCGCTGCCTGGTGCGCGGTCGGACACAGGAGCAGATCGAAGTGCGCCAGCGCAGCACGCATGTCGGCGCGCAGCAGCGCCCGGGCCCTCGCGGCCCGCTGCTGGATCGCGGCCGGAATCAGGCTGGCGGTCAAGAGACGCCGTCGCGTGCCCTGGTCGTAGTCACCCGGCCGGCTCCGGAGCCAGCGGTGATGCACGCCGGCGCCGTCCGCGTCAGCCAGCGCTATGAAGATCGCGCCCGCGAACGGCACGAGGCGGAGCGAGATCTCCTCGATGACGGCACCCAGGCGCTCGAGACAACGGGCCGCCTCGAGGACGGCCGCCCTCACCTCGGCGTCGGTCTCCGGACCGAAGGTCAGCTCGCGAACGATTCCGACTCGAAGCCCGCGCACTCCGTCGGCGAGCGTGCGCGCGTACTCCGGCACCGGCGCGCGGCTCGAGAGTGGATCCTTCGCGTCATATCCAGCGATCGCCTGCAGGAGCCACGCAACGTCCTCGACCGTGCGCGCGAGCGGCCCCGGCGTGTCCATCGACCAGCTCAGCGGAAACGAGCCGTGCCGAGACACGCGGCTCCAGGTCGGCCGGAGCCCGACGACGCCGCAAAACGACGCGGGCGAGCGCACAGAGCCGCCGGTGTCCTCGCCCAGGGACGCGGCGCAGAGCGCCGCCGCGACCGCGATGCCCGACCCCGACGAGGAGCCGCCCGGATCGTGGTCCAGATTCCAGGGATTCCGCGGCTGGCCGAATGGAAATCGCTGCGTGCCGCCGAGTGCGAACTCGGTCAGGTTCAGCTTGCCGAGCAGAATTCCGCCCGCCGAGTTCAGGCGCGAGATCGTCGTCGCGTCCTCGACAGGAACGTGGTCCTCGAGAATCCGGGATCCGGACGTCGTGCGCACGCCCGCGGTATCGAACTGGTCCTTCACGGCGTAGGGAACGCCGTGGAGCGGCCCGAGCGGTTGGCCACGCATCACCGCCGTCTCCGCCCCGCGCGCGGTCTCCAGCGCCTTCTCCGGCACCACCGTGATGTAAGCGCGCAGCCGCGAATCGAGTCGCTCGATCCGCTCGAGATACACCCGCGTGATCTCGACCGGCGACACCGTGCGCTCGCGCACGAGCGCGCTGATCCGCCTGGCGCTGAGGAAGGCGAGGTCGGAGTGGTCCGCGCTCACGAGGCGGGCGCGTCGCCGAAACCCGGTACGGGCTCGACCGTCTCGAGCGGCAGCTCGGCCAGAGGCTCGAGGGCCTCGATCAGCGCGTTCAGCCGGTGCGTCACCTCCGCGAGGTCATCGGTCGTGACCGGCAGACCGAGCGCCGCGGCGAGCGCGCCCACCTGTTCGGTCGTCAGGTCGCTCACGAATGCGATCCGATCCGCGTCTCAGCAGGCCGGGCGGCGCAGCACCTCGGACGAGATCTTGCGCGCGACCAGCTTGCCGTCGCGGCTGTCGGAGACCAGCCGGCGGTTCTCCACGACGACGCGCCCGCGCAGGATCGTGGTGACCGGCCACCCCTGGATCGCCCAGCCTTCCCACGGGCTGTAGTCGCTGACGTGGAAATCCTCGCGCACGAGCGTCTTGTTGATCGTCGGATCGATGATCGCCAGATCCGCATCGCTGCCGGGGGCGATGACGCCTTTCTTCGGGTAGAGCCCGAGGATCCTGGCGGCATTCGTGGCGGTCACGTCGGCGAACCGCTCGAGCGACATCTTCCGCTTCACGACGCCTTCGGAGTACACGATCCCCATCCGCGCCTCGGCACCGAGATTGCCGCCCGTCACGTTCTCGAGATCCTGCCCGCGCAGCTTCAGCTCGAGCGAGGTCGGGAACTCATCGGTCGCCGTGGTCGAGACGCCGTCGCGCACGAGCCCGTTCCAGAGCGCGGCCTGGTCCTCCGGATACTTGAGCGAGGGATAGGTGTGATAGCAGAAGCCGCGCGGGCTCTTGTAGTCCTCCGCGGTGAAGCAGGCGTAGTGGTGGAGCGTCTCGGCGTAGATCGGATACCCGCCGGCGCGCGCCTCCGCGACGGCCTCGACGCCTTCGCGGGCCGAGGTGTGCACGAAGTAGACGCCGGCGCCGGTGTGCGCCGCGAGCTGGATCGTGCGGCGAAACGCGAGCTTCTCGGAGAGCTTGTTGTGCACGAGCGGTAGGAGCCAGCCGTCCGTCTGCTTTTCCTCTCGGAACTTCTCGTACATGAACTGCACGATGTCGTGGTCCTCGGCGTGCACGACCATGATCCCGTTGTGCGGCGCGACCTTCTCCATCGCGAGCTGGATCCGTCCGAAGTCGAGCCGGTAGGTGTGGCGCTTGGGATGCGGCGGCAGCACGTCGACCGTGAACACCTTGAAGCTCGGGAATCCTGCCTGGATCGCCTCGGGCAGCTGATCGAAGGTCTTGAGCGGCAAGGCGCCCTGGAGCGTCACGTGGAAGGAGTAGTCGGCGTACGAGTTGCCCTTCCAGCGCGCGGCGCGCGTCTCGATCACTTGCTGGACGTCGGTGCCCGGGCGCACGAAGCAGAAGTCGACGTGGGTGGTCGTCCCGCCGAAGACCATCCCCCGCGTGTCTTCTTCCGGCCCCAGCGTGGAGAGATTCTCCTCCGGCTGCATCGAGATGAAGTGCGCCAGGTGCGTGTGCGGCTCGACGCCGCCCGGCACCACGATCTTGCCGCTGGCGTCGATCACCCGCCCCGCCTGGAACCCGTGCTCGGGCAGCCCGAGCGCGACGATGCGCTCCCCTTCGATGGCCACGTCCCACCGGCCGACGCCCTGCGGCGTCACCACGTCGCCCCCGCGAATCACGAGATCCAGCATCGCTCGCCTCCTTCGGATTGTCCCGAGCCCTCCGGTACCATGCACCGGGGCGCCGGGTCAAGGCGCCCGCCGGGGGGTCGTTCCTCTTGACAGAAAAAGCGACCGCCCCTATAGGAGAACCCGGGAGGATTCAACCGATGACGGTCTCGCCAAAATTTCGGCTCGCGCTCGTGCTCGTCGTGACGGCACTGACGCTCTTCACCGCGACGTCGCTGACCGCGCAGGAAGTGCTCACGAACGATTCGCTCGTCGCCTTGAAGAAGGCCGGGCTCTCGGATTCGATCATCATCTCGAAGATCAAGTCGAGCCAGACGAAGTTCGACGTAAGCACGAAGGGGCTCATCGGCCTGAAGAACGCCGGCCTTTCGGATCAGGTCATCGAGGCCGTCGTCAACGCCGGGTCCGGCTCGGCGGCTCCGCCCGCCGCGGCCGCGCCGGCCGCCGCGGCGGCTACGGCGACCACCAAGGAGACGATCTACCATCTGGCCGGCGGAAAATACGTCGAGCTGAATCCCGCCGCGTCGTCGATGGAGACCAACGTCTCGTTCTATTCCAACAAGAGCGAGCTGGTGCTCAAGGGCCGGAAGGCCCAGTACCGCGTCACGGACAAGAAGCCCGTCTTCTACAGCGCCTGGGGTCCGAACGAGGCGCCACTCGTGCGCATGAAGCCCGGCAGCGACCACGACGATCGGAACCTCAAGATCGGCGGCGGCTCGTTCATGCCGTTCGGCGGCACGCAGTCGTTCGGCGTGCGCAGCGAGGACAGGATCGACGTCGACGCGGAGAAGGACGCGCGCGGACTCTACAAGATGTCGCCGAAGGAGCCGCTGAAACCGGGCGAGTACGCCTTCGTGCTCACCTTCGGGTCGGCCGCTGGCGCGTCCGGCAAGGTGTACGACTTCGGGATCGACTAGGATCTAAGCGGGAATCGCGACCTTCTTCAAGAGCTCGAGGTCGTCGAGCGCCTTGCCGGCGCCGCGCGCCGCGCAGCTCAGGGGATCTTCGGCCACCCGCACGGGCAGCTGAGTCACGTGCTGGAGGAGCCAGTCGATCCCGCGCAAGAGCGCGCCACCGCCCGTCAGCACCACGCCCTTTTCGATGATGTCGGCCGCGAGCTCGGGCGGCGTGCGCTCGAGACACGTGCGGACCGTCTCGACGATCGTCATCACGGGCTCGCGCAGCGCCTCGCGGATCTCTTCGTCGGTGATGACGAGGGTCTTCGGGACACCGTCCACGAGATCGCGCCCCTTGACCTCGATGGAGCTCCGCTCCAGCGCTTCGGGATGCGCCGAGCCCAGAGCGATCTTGATCTCCTCCGCGCGCCGCTCGCCCACCAGCAGCCGGTAGTGCTTCCTGATGTGCTGGATGATCGCCTCGTCCATCTCGTCGCCGGCGATCCTGACGGAGTTGCAGTAGACGGTGCCGGACATCGAGATGACGGCGACCTCGGTCGTTCCACCGCCGATGTCGACGACCAGGTGACCACCCGGCTCGTGGATCGGTAGCCCCGCGCCGATGGCCGCCGCGGTGGGCTCCTCGATCAGATAGACATCGCGCGCCCCCGCCTGGAGCGCCGCGTCGCGCACCGCGCGCTTCTCGACCTGGGTGATCCCCGAGGGCACCCCGACGACGACCCGCGGCCGGTCGAGGACCCAGGCGCGCTTACGCCCGGACGAGATCTGCCGCGCCCGCTCGATGAAGTACTGGAGCATCCGCTCGGTGACGTCGAAATCGGCGATGACGCCGTCCTTCAGCGGCCGTATCGCCTGGATGTTCTCCGGCGTGCGGCCGAGCATCGCCTTGGCCTCGTGCCCGACCCCGATGACCTCGTTGTCGGTCTTGCGGATCGCGATGATCGACGGCTCGTTGAGGACGATGCCGCGATCGCGGACGAACACGAGAGTGTTGGCGGTTCCCAGGTCGATCGCCAGGTCCGACGAGAACAGCCCGAATAGACGGTCTGATAGCATCGATGCCACAGCTAGCAATCCCCGCGCCACAGGCGGCGCGCGCTCGAACTGCGTGATTCGAAAAGTCGTCGCGCCATCGGGCGCCGGGCACGGGTGATCGAGCCGTGACGGCAGCGACGCCCAGCGGACAGCGACCGAGCGCCCGCGACGACCAACCGCATGCCCCCCGCTACATCTTCCCCCAGTAGGCACGATCAGCCGGGAACACCGTTTTGCAGCGCGTCGGGGCGGTCGGTCCGTCCAGGGTGTCGGCCGCGGCGCGCCAGATCGCATAGTGCGGCGCCGCTCGATGCGCCTCGAGCGCCGCCATGTCCTTGTAGACCTCGTAGAAGTAGTAGATGTTCTCGTCCTGCTCGTCCTGAAGAACGTTGAATTGCAGGCAGCCCGGTTCGTCCCGCTCGGAGCCGAGCGCGTCGGCCTCGATCGCCTCGAGGAAGCGCTTCTTCTGGTCCGCCTTCACACGCACCTTCACCCAGATCGCCAGCATTGAGGCCTCCTCGGCCGCTGGGGCCAGAGCCCACGACGGCCCGCGGCGCGCACAGCGCGCTCTCTCGGTCGCTGTCAACGCGGGATGGTAACGCGAAGTCGGCGAGGCCGTCGGATTAATCCAGGGGAGCTCGGCCATGGCGACAGCACGAGCGGGCTGCGAAAAAACTCGCGTGTAGTTCTTACCGCCCGCCGTCGGGGCGCCTGGAGAGTGTCGGTGAGCCTGCTCTTCTAACCCCACGCAATCGTGTTGGCTTCCGTGTCGCGCGTCGCCAATCGAGGCTGTGGCACAAAAGATGCCCCATACCTCGGCAGGCGAATCTCGCCTAGAGCATGGAGGAAGAGACATGAACATCCGGGTCGTTCGTGCGGTGTTGATCGCACCAGCACTCCTGGCCACCCTGGGAGGCTGCGTGTACAGAAGCGAGGTCGAGAGGTCCACTCCAAGCCCCGTGGTCATGACGCCGGCGCCTCAGCAGCCGGTGGTGCTCCCACCGCCCGCGGCGGCTCCGTCAGTTCCCGCGGATCGAGTCGTCTATCCGCAGGGGCGCTGGCAGCTCTTCGGTGACGGCCGCAGCACGCCATACTATTGGGTGTGGATCCCGACGGGCTCGACCTTGACGACGGCTCCGGCGCCTCCAGCGCGCCCGGCCACGACGGCAGTCGTCCCGCAATCGGATCGTACCTATACGTTCACCGAGGGGCGCTGGCAGCTCTTCGGTGACGGCGGAGCCACGCCGTATTACTGGGTGTGGATCCCGAGCGGCATGACGCCGCCGGCCCCGCCGATGCCGCCTCAGGCCGGATAGCTCGGCTGGACCTCTCGATCACCTGGAGGGGGCTCTATCAGCCCCCTCCCCCATCAACCGCCCTCATCCGCCGCCTCCCTATCCTGTTCGTCTCACTCCGCGTGCTCCCTGGCTTGAGCTGGCGCGCCGCAGTATAGTGCGCGGTATCCATCGCTTCTTCGCTGGGAGATAACGCTATGCCCGACCGGTCTATCGACTATCGCGCAATCGAACGTCAGCTCACCGAGGCCCTCGGCCTCCAGCGGCGCCCCGTGGCCGTCGCCTTTCGTTCGACCCAGCCCGCCGGAATTCCCAAGTTCACCGGGACGGAGCCCTCAGGCTGTAGCTTCTGGCGCCTCGCAGCGGCCGAGCGGACCTTCTACACGGTTCCGGCCGACCACCACAACTGCCCGATCGGCAGTTACACGCACAACATGCCCCTGCCACCCAGCGCGCCGGCGAGCTCACCCAGACGTTGGGGCTGATGACCGAGCTCGGCTATCTCAAGATGGAAGAGGTGCCGGGAATTCCGCGACTGGCCCAGTCCCCCGGTGTCGTGATTTACTCGCCGCTGTCCGACGCTCCGGTCGATCCCGACGTCGTGCTCGTCGCCGGCCGGCCCGGCCGCGTGATGTTGCTCCAGGAAGCCGCGCTGCGCGCCGGGATCGCGGCTCTCGCTCCGCTCCTCGGTCGCCCGACGTGCATGGCGCTTCCCGCGTCGATCGCCCAGGGTGTGATCGCGAGCACGGGGTGTGTCGGTAACCGCGTCTACACCGACCTCGGCGAGGACGAGCTCTACGTGATGATTCCGGGAAAGGACGTCGCGCGAGTGGCCGCGGAGGCGCAGACGATCGCGTCGGCCAACCTGAAGCTGTCCGAGTACCATCAAGCGCGGCGTCACGCCCTGGCGACGGAATAAGGCGACCCGAGGAGAGCGCTCATGCCAGACAAGTCCGAGGCTCCGCTCCAGTTCCAGCTGCGCAAGCTCGGCCACGTCGTCCTCAACGTCACCGACCTCGAGCGGTCCGTGCGCTTCTACACCGACCTGCTCGGGCTCGAGATCAGCGACCGTTACCCGGACAGCATGGTGCCGGGCGGCATGGTCTTCATGCGCTGCAACGCCGACCACCACGGCGTGGCGCTGGTCGGCGGCGCCCGCAGGAGCGAGCCCAGCAGCCTGAATCACTTCGCATTCGAAGTGGCCACGCTCTACGAGGTGTTCCGCGCGCGGGCCTGGCTCTCCAAGCACGGGGTGCCGATCGTGTTCGAGGGACGGCGGCGCGCCGGCTGCCAGATCGCCGTCGAGTTCCAGGACCCCGACGGCAACAATCTCGAGGTGTACTGGGGAATCGACCAGGTCGGCACGAGCGGCTACGTGCGGCCCGCGAGCGAGTGGCGCCAGGCGCGCACCCTGGAGGACGCGGTCGCCAACCTGCCGCCGGGCCAGCGTCTCCCCCTCTACTCCGCGTGAGCGCGCGAGCACCGCGGCTGCCGGCGCCGGCCTGAGCCGTGGCCTCGCTCTCGACGACCTGCTGCATCGCTGGCGGAGGGCCGGCCGGGATGATGCTCGGGCTCCTCCTCGCCCGGGCCGGCGTCGAGGTCCTCGTGCTCGAGAAGCACGCCGACTTCCTTCGCGACTTTCGCGGCGACACGATCCACCCGTCCACGCTCGAGATCCTGCACGAGCTCGGGTTGCTGGAAGACTTCCTGAAGCTGCCGCATCAGGAGGTGCATCAGCTCACCGTGCAGGTCGGCGAGGTGGCCGTGCCGATCGCGGACTTCTCCCATCTGCCGACGCGCTGCAAGTTCATCGCGTTCCTGCCTCAGTGGGATTTCTTGAACTTCCTCGCGGAGCGAGGGGCGCGCTATCCGAGCTTCGGCCTCCGAATGCGCGCCGAGGTCGTCGGCCTCCTCCAGGAGGCCGGCCGCGTCGCCGGCGTCGAGGTCGCCACGCCCGAGGGTCGCCTGGATGTGCGAGCCGAGCTCGTGGTCGCAGCCGACGGCCGGCATTCGGTCGTCAGGGAGAAGGCGAACCTCCCGATCGAGACGCTGGGCGCCCCGATGGACGTGCTGTGGTTTCGGATCTCTCGGAGGCCCGACGACCCCGCCGTGGGCCTCGGCCGGTTCCAGGTCGGGCGGCTGTTCGTCATACTCAATCGGGGCGACTACTGGCAGTGCGGCTTCATCATCACCAAGGGGACCTTCGACGGGATCCAGCGAGCGGGGCTCCCGGCTTTTCGCGACAGCATCGCGGCGCTCGTGCCGTTCGCCGCGGATCGAGTGGCCGACATCCGCAGCTGGGACGACGTGAAGCTCTTGACGGTGCTCGTCGACCGGTTGACCACGTGGTATCGCGCCGGGCTTCTCTGCATCGGGGACGCCGCGCACGCCATGTCCCCGGTCGGTGGTGTCGGCATCAATCTGGCGATCCAGGACGCAGTGGCCGCCGCGAATCTCCTGGCCGAGCCGCTCGGCCGGGGATCGGTGACGGACGATGATCTGCGCCGCGTTCAACGACGGCGCGCGCCGGCCACGCGCGTCGTGCAGCGTTTCCAGGTCCTGTTCCAGAATCGTGTCGTCGCGCCGATCTTGAACAGCCGCGCCCGAACGCTCACGGTTCCGTCCGCGCTGCGCCTCTTCGTGAGGTTTCCATGGCTCCGCCGGATCCCGGCCCGGATCGTCGGTATCGGTCTCCGGCCCGAGCACGTGAAAACGGCGCCCAGGCGCTGAGGGGAGCGTCACGTCCTGCCCAGCCTGAACCTGATCGGCCAGTCGCTGCTCGCGGGCCTCTTCACGGGCGGGCTCTACGCGCTGCTCGGTCTGGGCTTGAGCCTGACGTGGGGTCTGCTCCGTGTCATCAACCTGGCCAACTTCGCGCTGGCGTTTCTCGGCGCGTACCTCACCTATCAGCTCGCCACGGGGCTCGGGCTCGACCCGATCCTCACGCTCGTCGTGATCGTGCCCGGGTTCTTCGTCGTCGGGATCGTGCTGGAGGAAGGATTCCTCCGCTTCAAGATCGACGAGCTCACGTCGCTGATCGTGACCTTCGGGCTCACGGTCATCCTCGAGAGCCTCATCCAGTGGGTCTGGACGGCCGACTTCCGACGTCTCGAGTCGCCCTACGCTCGCGTATCGCTGAAGGTCGGAACGCTCTTCGTGGGGCTCGGCGGGCTGCTCGCGTTCGCCGCGGCGGCGGTCTTGACGCTGGCCACCTGGGCCTGGCTTCGCTGGAGCTATCTCGGCAAGGCGGCGCGCGCGAGCGCTCAGGACGGGCCGATGGCCAGCGCGTTCGGCGTCAACCGCCGCCGTCTCGCGCTCATGCTCGCGGGATTGAGCTCGGCCTACGCGGCGGTCGCCGGGCTCTTCATCGCGCTCAACCACACCCTGGCGCCCTCGCAGATCTACTCGTGGATCGGCGTCGTGTTCGCCGCCGTCATCATCGGCCGGCTCGGCAATGCCCTGGGGCTGCTCGCCGCCTCGGTCTTCATCGCGGCGAGCGAGGCGCTGACCATGGCGGTCACCGCGCCGGGCTGGGCGCCGCTCGTGTCGTTCACGTTGCTGATCGTGATCTTGCTGTTCCGGCCCGAGCTGTGAGCGCCGCGCGGCTGCCGCCCGTGTTCGTGCTGGTCGCCGCGGGTCTCGTGCTCGCGCTGGTGCCGGCCTTCAAGCTCCCGGCATTCTACGAGTCGTTCCTCTATCTCGTGTTCTTCTGGATCTCACTGGCGACCAGCTGGAACATCCTGAGCGGATACGCGGGGTACTTCAGCTTCGGTCACGCCGCGTTCTTCGGCGCGGGGGTCTATACCACGGCGACCCTCACGACTGCGTTCAATACCCCGTTCCTGCTGAGCCTGCCCGCGGCCGGGCTGGTCGCGGCGCTCCTCGGCAGCATCATCGCCGCGGTCGTCTTCCGCGTCCGCGGGGTGCGCGGCGAGCTGTTCGGGCTCCTCACGCTCGCGGTCACCTTCGTGCTCTCGACGATCGCCCTCAACACACGACTCGATGGCGGCCCCGGCGTGTTCCTCGCGGCGGTGCCGGTGCCCACGCTCTTCGGCGCGCCGGCCACGACGCTCTACCATCTGGCGCTCGCGGTCGCGTTCGTCTCCGTCTTTGCCGCGCTCGCGATCTATCGCTCGCGGTGGGGCATGGGCCTCTTCGCGATTCGTGACGACGAGGACGTCGCCGAGGTGCTCGGGGTCCCCACCTATCGGTACAAGCTGCTGGCCTTTGCGCTCTCCTGCTTCATCGCCGGGCTGATCGGCGGCATCCACGCGATGTTCGTGACGTACGTGACCGTCGCCGAGACGTTCGCGGTCGGCGTGGCCGTGGACGCGATCATGATGGCCGCGCTGGGCGGCACACGCGTCTGGTACGGGCCGGCCCTGGGCGCCGTCAGCGTGACGACCCTGACCCAGTCACTCACCGGCGGCGAGCGCGCGGTACTGAACCGGGCGCTGATCGGAGCAATCCTGATCGCCGTGATCGTCTTTCTGCCCAACGGCCTCGCCGGCGGACTTCAGGGGCGCGCCCGGCGTGCCGCCGTCGCGTCGGCGGGCGCGGTGACGGCCGTGGCGGTCGCGGCGAAATCGGAGTGGGCGGCGTGGCCGGGCTCGGTTCCGCTACTCGGTTGCATCCAGGTGAAGAAGGCATTTCGCGGTCTCCAGGCGCTCGCCGGCGTGACGCTCGAGGTCCGCACCGGCGAGATCCTCGGCCTGATCGGCCCGAACGGCTCGGGCAAGTCGACCCTGATCAACGTGGTCAGCGGCTACTACCGGGTCGACGGCGGCCAGATCGTGCTGGACGGGCAAGACATTGCGCGGGTCCGCGCCCACCGCATCGCCGGGCTCGGCCTGGCCCGGACCTACCAGATCCCGCGCTCGTTCCGCCGACTGAGCGTCGTCGACAACGTGGCCCTCGCGGCGATGTTCGGCGGCGGCCACGGCCTCGCGGCCGGGCGTAGCCTGGCGCGCTCCTGGCTCGCGTTCATCGGCCTCGAGGCCAAGGCCGACGCGCTGCCCGAGGAGCTGAACCTGCTCGAGCGGAAATTCCTCGACCTGGCGCGCGCGCTCGCGTCCGAGCCGCGGCTGGTGCTGCTCGACGAGGTCCTCTCGGGGCTGACGCCGGCGCAGATGACCGACGCGCTCCGGCTCGTGCGCCGCATCCGCGACCGCGGCACCACGGTGGTCTTCGTCGAGCACATCATGCGCGCGGTCCTCGACCTCGCCGACCGTGTGGTCGTGCTGAGCGGCGGCGAGGTCATCGCCGAAGGCCTCCCACGCCAGGTCATGCGCGACCCGGACGTCGTCCGCGCCTATCTCGGGAAGGCCTATGCTTGAGGTCGATCGGCTCGAGGTCGCCCACGGCGACGCCGTGGCGGTCTGGGACGTCTCGCTCACCGTCCGCCCGCGGGAGCTCGTCACCGTGGTCGGACCGAACGGCGCCGGCAAGACCACGCTCATCGACGCGATCGCCGGCCTTCTGCCGGCCCGCGCGGGCACGATCCGTCTCGACGGACGCGAGCTGGCGTCGGTGCCGCCGCATCAGCTCTGCCGGCACGGCCTCGCGCTCGTTCCCGAGGGTCGCCGGCTCTTCCCGGCGATGACGGTGGAAGAAAACCTCGAGATCGGCTGCTACGCGCCGGCGGCGCGCCAGCGACGGGGACAGAACCTCGAGCGAGTCTACGCGACGTTTCCAGTCCTGCGCGAGCGCCGGCGCACGCTGGCCGGCTCGCTCTCGGGCGGTCAGCAGCAGATGGTCGCGATCGGGCGTGCGCTGATGGCCATGCCGCGGCTCCTGCTGCTCGACGAGCCGTCGCTCGGCCTGGCGCCCCAGATCGTCGATCAGGTGTTCCAGGTCGTCGCCGGCATCCACGCCGACGGCGTCGCGGTGTTGCTGGTCGAGCAGAACATCGTCCAGGCGTTCGCGATTGCCGCCCGGGCCTACGTCCTCGAGCACGGGCGCATCGTCGCCGAAGGCGCGCCGTCGGAGCTCGCGCGCGACGCGCGGATCCGCGAGGCCTACCTGGGCCAGCAGTGAACCACCAGCCTTCAGCCACTCGCGCTTCTTGCCCTGGGATTGACGGTGGTCTAGCATGTCGAGCGTCGGAACACAGGAGGAGAAGGCGATGGCACTGATCAAGGTGACGGACCTGGCGTACGGGCGGCTCCGCTCGCCGGACCTCGACGTGGCGGAGGAGTTTCTCACCAACTTCGGCATGGTGCGCGCGGCGCGGACGAATACCGCGCTTTACATGCGAGGCACCGACGCGCCCCATCACATCCACGTCACGGAGAAGGGCGATCCGGGCTTCATCGGGCTCGCGTACTACGCAGCGAGCCTGCAAGATCTGAAGAAGGTCGCCAAGGCGCCGGGCGCCTCGGACGTGGAGGACATCGACGAGCCCGGCGGCGGAAAGCGGGTTCGGCTGAAGGAGCCCAACGGCTATCAGGTCGAGGTGGTGTACGGCATCAAGAAGCTCAAGCCGATCACGGTGAAGCGCCAGCCACTCAACCTCGGCGCCGAGGGCCTCAAGCGGGCCGGCAAGGTGATGCGGATCCACCAGGGCCCGGCCCGGGTCAAGCGGATCGGCCACGGCGTCATGGCCTCACCCAAGGTCGTGGAGACGGCGCGGTGGTTTCGCGACACGCTCGGCTTCATCTGCTCCGACGACGTGTACGCCGGCAACAAGGACAACATCATCGGCTCGTTCAATCGCCTCGATCGCGGTAGCACGTTCGTCGACCATCACGTGTTCTTCTGTGTCCGGAACGAGCGGGCCGGCCTGAACCACTTCTCGTTCGAGGTGGCCGACATCGACGACGTCTTCACCGGCCACGAGTACCTGCGGAAGCTCGGCAAGTACGAGCACATGTGGGGGATCGGACGGCACCTGCTCGGGAGCCAGATCTACGACTACTGGTCGGATCCGTGGGGCCGGGTGCACGAGCACTGGTCGGACACGGACCGGCTGAACGCGAAGAACGGCTCGAACCTGATCTCGGCGGAAGACGGGCTCGTCTCCCAGTGGGGCGAGCGGCCACCGGAGCGCTTCCTCAATCGGGTGATCGCGTAACCGAGCGTTCTGATCTCGACGTCCATGCCCCGCTGGCCTGCGCGACCGGCGGGGCAATTCTTTTCACTCACGGGCGCCCGGCATCTCGCACATTCCGCCGACCGGAACAACCCCGCAAAAAGTTGTGGTACGGTCCCACTGATCGCAACTCGGTCGAGGAGGACGCGATGACGCTGCAGGAACAGCTCGATAAGCTGCGCGTGGCGTCCAAAGCGCGGATCCCGGTGGAGGCGCGGGCGGTGAAGGCGCTGGCTCCGTGAGCAGGGAATGAGCGGGCGCAGCACAGAAATCGAGATCATCGGCATGATCTCGACGACCCTCGCGTCGGAGATCTACGGCAAGTCCATCATCACCGGCGCGGTCGATCCCCGCTTCATCGCCGAGTTCGCGCGCGTCCACGAAGAAGGTGGCTTCGATCGCGTCCTGGTGGGCTACGGCTCGACCGGCGCGGACGGCTTCGTGGTGACGGCGCACGCCGCGGCGGCGACGACGCGGCTCGGGTTCCTCATCGCGCACCGGCCCGGGTTCGTGGCGCCGACCCTCGCCGCGCGCAAGGCCGCCTCGCTCGACCACGTGACGGGCGGACGCATCGCGCTCCACATCATCACCGGCGGCAGCGACGTCGAGCAGCAGCGCGACGGGGATTTCCTCGATCACGACGCCCGGTATCGGCGCACCGACGAGTATCTCGAGGTCCTGCGGCGGACGTGGACGAGCGAGCGCCCGTTCGACTTCGACGGCGAGTTCTACCGGGTGCGCGGCGCATTCTCCGAGGTCAAGCCGCTGCAGCGCCCGGCGATTCCGATCTACTTCGGCGGCGCCTCCGGCCCGGCGCTCGCCGTCGGCGCGCGGCACTGCGACGTGTACGCGCTCTGGGGCGAGCCGGTCGCCGCCATCCGCCAATCGATCGCCGAGGTCCGCGCGGCGGCGCCTCCGGGTCGGACGCCGCGCTTCAGCGTTTCGGTGCGTCCGATCCTCGGCGCGACCGAGGACCAGGCCTGGGACCGCGCGCGCTCCATTCTCGAGCGCATCCTCGAGCTACGCGGCGACACGAAGACCCCGGCGCGGCCGCAGAGCGTCGGCTCGCAGCGGCTCCTCGATCTCGCCGCGAAGGGCGAGATCCACGACAAGCGTCTGTGGACCGCGATCGCCGCCGCGACCGGTGCGGCCGGCAGCACCACGGCGCTGGTGGGCACGGCGGAGCAGGTCGCCGACGCGCTGCTGGACTACTACGACGCCGGCGCCGACACCGTGCTGATCCGTGGATTCGACCCGCTGCGGGACGCGATCGAGTTCGGACGCGATCTGGTTCCCCTCGTGCGGGCCGGGGTCGAGCGCCGCGAGCGGCGGGTGGTTGCCGCCGGCTCGCCGGATCGGGGGTTGCGCCGTGACGGCAAAAACGCGGTAAAGTAGGGCCAATTCGAGGCGACGCGGTTGGCGCCGGGGGCCGGCGGCCCCCGGGGGGAGGACACCATGATCCAGGCGAAGAGACTCGGTCACGTCGTGCTGAACGTCCGGGACGCTGAGAAATCGCGGGACTTCTACACGCAAACCTTGGGCCTCAAGGTGGCTCACGAGAATCTCGAGCGCGGCGCCGTGTTCCTCAGCTTCGGCAAGGAGCACCACGATCTGGCGCTGTTCCAGCAGGCGACCGGTGAGCCGCCAGCGAAGACCCAGCCCGGTCTTCATCACGTGGCCTGGCGCCTGGACAACTTCGAGGAGCTGAAGGCCGCCTAGCGCAGCGTCTATTTCTTCGATCCGGACGGCAACCGCGTCGAGCTCTACTGCGACATGGTCGAGAACGGCTTCGAGACGATGCAGACGGTGGGGCCCAAGCGCGACCCGCTGGATCTCGAGTAGCGCGCCGCCCTCCCGGGCTCCCGACGCCGGTCAGCGCCGAGGCGCGTTGACCGGCGTCGTGTTTCGTCACGGTATGGACGAATGCAGCTTCACCGATCGATAGAGGTCACCGCTTCCTGAGAGGAGACTCCGCAATGGCTCGCCTCGCCGCCTCGTCCAAGTTGCAGGACAGTTACGTCGATGCCTTGCCCGCCTCGCGCGCCCTGTACGAGCGCGCCCGGCGCCTTTTCCCCGACGCGGTGACTCACGACAATCGGCGGATGCAGCCGTTCCCGCTCTACGTCGCGCGGGCTGATGGCGCCTACAAGTGGGATGTCGACGGCAACCGCTACGTCGACTACTGGATGGGCCACGGAGCCTTGCTCCTCGGGCACAATCCGCGGCAGGTGGCGGACGCCGTGCGCGAGCAGGCGCTGCGCGGCACGCACTACGGTGCCTGCCACGAGAAGGAAGTGGAGTGGGGCGAGTGGGTCTGCCGGCTGGTGCCGAGCGCCGAGCGCGTGCGCTTCACCGCGTCGGGTACCGAGGCCACTCACATGGCCGTGCGGCTGGCGCGAGCGTTCACGGGCAAGCGCCACGTCGTCAAGTTCGCGGGCCACTTCCACGGGTGGCACGAGGGTCTCGAGATCGGAGTGCGCCCGCCCTACGAGGCTGAGCCCGAAGCCGGCCAGCTGCCCGAGGTCGTCGATCTCGTGTCGGTGCTGCCGCCGAACGACATCGCCGCGGTGCGCGCGCGCCTGGCGAAGGGCGACGTGGCCGCGGTGATCATCGAGCCGACCGGCGGTCATTTCGGCTCGGTGCCAGCGCCGGCATCGTTCGTCGCGGCGCTGCGCGAAGAGACGCGCCGTGCAAACGTGCTGCTGATCTTCGACGAGGTCGTCACCGGCTTTCGCGTTGCGCCCGGCGGCGCTCAGGCGATGCTCGGGATCCGACCGGATCTCACCACGATGGCCAAGATCCTCTGCGGCGGGCTCCCCGGCGGCGCCTGCGCCGGGCGTGAGGACGTGATGAGCTATCTGGCAACCAAGCCGAGCGCCGGGGAAAACCGCCGCGCCAAGATCGCCCACGCGGGGACGTTCAACGCCAATCCGCTCTCGGCCGCCGCCGGTGTGGCGATGCTGTCCTCGGTGGCCGACGGCCAGGCGATCCGCTTCGCCAACCAGCAGGCCGCCAAGCTGCGCCACGGCATGAACGAGATCCTGGGGCGCGAGAGCGTGCCGTGGAAGATCTACGGCGATCACAGCGACTGGAAGATCTTCTTCGGCGCCGGCGCCCCGCCGCGCGACGGCTCGGATCAGTCGGTGCAGGACGTCGACTGGCGGCGGCTCGACGCGAAGAACGCCGAGCAGAGCCGGGCGCTCAGGCAGGCGCTCATCCTCAATCACGTGGACTTCAACGGCGCGCGGGCGCTGGTGGGCACCTGCCACACCGACGAGATCCTCGGCGAGACCCTCACCGCCTTCGAGACCGCCCTTCGCGCCATGAAAGAGGAAGGCCTCGCATGATCCCCGAGATCTATCGCAAGCTCGGCGTCCGTCCGGTCATTCACGGCTCGGGAACGACCACGCGTTACGGTGGCTCCATGCTCCGCCCCGAGGCGCTCGAGTCGATGCGCCAGGCCTCGACGGCCCTGGTGAACATCGACGAGCTCAACGAGGCGGCGGGAGCCGCCATCGCCCGCATGCTCGGCGCCGAGGCGGCGTTCGTCACCGCGGGCGCCAGCTCCGGGCTGATCTTGCAGGCCGCGGCGTGCATCGCCGGCGACGATCCGGCGAAGATCACGCGCCTGCCTGACACGCGCGGGATGCCCAACGAGATCGTGATCCAGCGCGCGCATCGCTTCGCCTACGATCAGGCATATCGGGTGGCCGGCGGCGTGCTCGTCGAGATCGGCCTGGCCCGCCGCACGCAGCCCTTCGAGCTCGAAGACGCGATCACGGAGCGAACGGCCGCGGTCGCGTACCTGATCTCGCCCTTCACGAGCCCGCCCGGCGTCCTCACGCTCGAGCAGGTCGTCGTGATCGCCCATCGACGCGGCGTGCCGGTCATCGTCGACGCCGCGTCCATGCTGCCGCCGCGCGAGAATCTCACGAAGTTCCTCCGTCTCGGCGCCGACCTCGTGAGCTTCAGCGGCGGCAAAGGCATCCGCGGCCCGCAGTCCACCGGCATCCTCGCCGGGCGCCGCGATCTCGTGCACGCGGTCTCGCTCAACGCCAGCCCCAACCAGGCCCTGGGCCGCGCCGCGAAGACGTCGAAGGAAGAGATCTGTGGGCTCGTGACCGCGCTCGAGCTCTTCCTCGCCGAGGACGAGGCCGCCGAGATGAAGCGCTACATCGACGTCTGCGCGACGATCGTCGAGGCGCTCGCCGACATTCCCGGTCTTCGCTGCGTGGTCGAGCACGATGCCGTCAACCGGGTTATCCCGCACGCGGTCCTCTACTTCACGCCGGACTGGACGGGACCCTCGGGCCACGCCGTCCAGGTGGCGCTGGCCACAGGCGAGCCCCACATCTATGTCCAGCAAGGCGCCCATCAGGGCGGCTACTTCGACGAGATCGCCGTCGACCCCATCAACCTCCAGCCGGGCCAGGAAACGATCGTGGCGGCGCGCCTGCGCGAGGAGCTGACCCGGCGATAGACCACGGAGCCGATCGTGTGTAGGAACATCAAGACCCTGTTCAACTTCGAGCCGCCCGTGACCGACGAAGAGATCCGCGCGGCCTCGTTGCAATTCGTACGAAAGGTCAGCGGCTTCAACAAACCGTCGAAGGCCAACGAGGCCGCGTTCCTCGCGGCCATCGACGACATCGCGACGGTCTCGCGAGGTCTCCTGGAGTCGCTCGAGACGAATGCCCCGCCGAGGAGCCGCGAGGAAGAAGCAGCCAAGGCGCGGGCACGCGCGGCCCAGAGGTTCTCCCGCTAACCCACCGTGGAGATCGGGTTCTTCTTCTGGCCGTACGACGTCGCGCTCGTGCGCGCGATGGCCGAGGCGGCCGACACGCTCGGCTACGACATGGTCGGCATCGCCGACACGCCGGGCATCGCGATGGATCCCTGGGTGGCGACGACGATCCTTGCCGAGAGCGTGCGGCGCGCGCGGGTCTCCGTGTGCGTGACCAACCTCGTCACGCGGCATCCAGCCATCGCGGCGGCCTCGATCGCGTCGATCGATCTGCTGGCGCCCGGCCGCGCGGTCCTGGGCATCGGGGTCGGCCACAGCGGCACGCGCAACCTGGGAGCGCCGAGCCTTCCGGCAGGCGAGCTCGCCGACGGCGTCACCTTCATCAAGGAGCTCTTGCGAGCGCGGCCGGCGCCCTACCGCGGAGGCACCGCTCACCTGCCGTGGGTGAAGCGGCCGAGTCCGGTCTTCCTCGCGGCGTCCCATCCGCGCTCGCTCAAAGCCGCCGGAGCTCATGCCGACGGCGTCTTCATCAACTACGGGCTCGCGGCCGACAACGTGGTCGAGTCGGAGGGCACGGTCGCGAGTGCGGCACGTGCTGCCGGACGCAATCCGGACGAGGTCGAGATCTGGCAGATCGCGTGCCTCGACTGCGGTCTGGACGGCGACACCTCGCGTCGCAAGATCGGGGCGATCCTCGCGTTCGTCTCGGCCTACGTCATGGGCGGCGGTGATCTCGCCCGGCGCGGCGCTCCGGCCGAGCACCGCGCGGCGCTTCAGGAGCTACGCCGCCGCTACAGCACGCGCCCTGGCGAGGCCGACGCCGCGCTGGTCACTGAGCTCGGGCTGTTCGGCTATCTCAGTCGCCGACTCGCCATCTGCGGCACGCCCGACGAGTGTCTGGCGCAGGTGAGAGCGGCCCAGGCCGCCGGCGTGCGTCGCCTCATGTTCTCGGTCAGCTTCGCTGTCGATCCCGTCCGCACCGTGCGCCTCTTCGGCGAGAAGGTCCTCCCGGCCGTACGCTGATGGCCCCGCCGAACGGCACCGGACGGCGGTACGTCGTCGTCGGGCTCCTGTGGTTCCTGGTCGCGCTCGGGCTGGGAGCCACCGGCCGCGTTGCGAGCTGGCGCCCGCCGGTCCCGCAGCTCGTGCTCGTCGGATTGACCGTGCTGTTGCTGGTGGTATGGGTCGCGCTGCCAAGCTTCCGCCGATGGCTCCTGGCCCTCGATCTCCGCTGGTTGATCGCGCTTCACTTGACGCGCTTCGTCGGTATCTATTTCCTCTTCGTCTACTATCGGGACGGGGCGCTGCCCCGCGCGTTCGCCGTTCCCGGCGGATGGGGCGACATCATCGTTGCGACCCTGGCCTTCGGTCTGCTCGCGGCCGGAAAGCTCGAGCCCAAGCACTGGTTAGTCGGCCTGTGGAACACGCTCGGCTTGATCGACATTCTCTTCGTCGTCGACACGGCATCGCGGCTCGCCCTGGCTGACCCGGACTCTATGAACGCGCTGCTGCGCCTGCCTCTGAGTCTCTTGCCGACCTTCCTGGTGCCGCTCCTCATCGCCGATCACGCCGTGGTGTTCTGGCGTATCGCATCGAGGCGAACGAGAACGTAGCCCCTTCCGCTGGTCGTCACGTAGAATCGCGACGATGTCACGTCGTGGCGGCTCTTCGTGCGCCGAGGCCGATCTGTATCCCGCGGTCAAGGCCTTCCTCGAGGCTCAGGGCTACGACGTGAAGGGCGAGGTTCGCGGCTGCGATGTCGTCGCGACGTGTGGCGCGGAGCCGCCCGTGATCGTCGAGCTCAAGCTCGCCTTCAGCCTGACCCTCCTGCTCCAGGGGGTCGATCGGCTCGGGCTGACGGACCGCGTCTATCTCGCGGTCGGTCGGCCGCGCGGCCGACGTGGTCGGCGCGGATCCGTCCTGCGGCGCGACGTGCGTGATCTGTGCCGGCGGCTCGGCCTCGGCTTGATGACGGTCGCGCCGGGACGCTCGGCGGGGTGCGTCGAGGTGATCGTGGATCCCGTCCCCTACCGGCCGCGCCGGCGCGTGGCGAGCCTGACGCGCGTGCTCGGCGAGCACGCGCGGCGTGTCGGCGACCCGAATCGCGGCGGCATCACACGGATGCCGATCGTCACCGCCTACCGCCAGGAGGCGCTCCGCTGCGCGATGCTGATCGAGCGCGGCGGTCGGGCGAGCTTGAAGGCGCTGCGCGAGACCGGCCTGGTGCCCAACGCGTCGCGAATTCTCCAGCGCGACGTGTATGGCTGGTTCCGGCGGCTCGAGCGCGCGACCTACGCCTTGACCGATCGCGCGCGCCAGGACCTCGGCCGCTTCGCCGGAGCGAGCGCGTTGCCGGACTTCGCCGGCAGTGCGACGATACAGGACTGAGGGAGCACGCCCATGTGGAAGCCCAGGAAAACCGTCGGTCAGATGGTCGAGGAAGCGAAGACGCGGATCGAGAACCTGTCCGTCGAAGAGGTCGAGACCGAGATGGCCCGCGGCGACGTCCAGGTGGTGGACATCCGCGATGTGCGCGAGCGGAAGAAGCTCGGCTTCATTCCCGGCTCGACCCACGTGCCGCGCGGGATGCTCGAGTTCTGGCTCGACCCGACCTCTCACTACTACACCGGCAAGATCGACCCGACCAAGCGCATCATCGTGTACTGCGCAGGCGGCCAGCGCTCCGCGCTCGCCGCGGACGTGCTCCGCGAGATGGGGTTCCCCAACGTCGCCCATCTCGCGGTCGGCTTCAACGGCTGGGCGGAAGCCGGTCGCGCTGTCGACCGAGAACCCGAGGGGCGCTCGTGAGCCTCGGGGCTCGGATCGTCTGAATCGGCCAGTCTGAATCGGCCACGTTGACGTCTTTCGGCACGTAAACCGCTGTCATTGCTCTCGGGTGCGGCTAGGTTGCGGCTGGTCGCGTCGTCGAGCCGGTCCACTCCCCGATGGTTAGCTCTCGGAATGAAATGACCATAGACCGTCAGGGTGAAGGCTGCCGAGTGGTGGCCGAGCTGCTTCTGAACATAGGTCACGGGCTCGCCGGCCTGGATGAGGAGACTCGCGAAGGTGTGGCGCAGCGTGTGCGGCTTGCGGTAACGCAGCTCAGCGCGCTTCAGGATGCGCCGCCACACCCGCCGGATGTACGTCTCGGCGTCGGGCGTGGCTCG
>WNGJ01000109.1_pt1 | contig 61729 bp, 54 predicted proteins | sample 5400611 | NCBI WGS metagenome assembly WNGJ01 (sample SAMN13153375, study PRJNA577476) | soil metagenome | isolation source: 40 cm soil or saprolite under Garry oak tree replicate 1 | place: USA:California | collected 2016-06-15 | reverse complement strand
CCAGCAGGAGAACGTCGAACGTCCGCTGCGGCAAGATCGGGAGCGCTTCCGTCAATTGCATGAAGCGCGTCGGCCCCATTACATGACTGGCACGGTACGAGTGGAAACCACCGGCAAGAGCGTGGACGCGGTCGCAGCCGAGGTAACATGCGTCCTGGGAATTCGGGAAGACACAGGGACTGAAGGAGTGGAGACTTGAAGTTAAGAGCGATATTCGTAGTGAGTACGCTTTGGTTGCTAACCTCCGGTGTGGCGGTCGGCGCGGGCAAAGAAGCGGCCGGACAGATGGTGGATTCCGGATCTTTTGGTGTCTTCATGAATGGAAAGCGGGTGGCCACAGAGACTTTTTCCATTCAGCAATCCGGCGGCGCCAGCACCACCAGCGCTCAGGTGAAAGAAGAGGGAGGCTCGGGCGCGAGCCAGAGTTCTGAGTTGCAGATTACATCGGCGGGTGCGGTCATCCGCTACGAATGGCGTGAACTCAGTCCCGGCAAGAGCGCGTTAGTGATCGTTCCCAACAATGAATTTCTCATTGAGCGGATCACGCAAAATCCTGGTGACAAACCGGCTGAGCAACCCTTCCTGATGCCGAATACCTCCGTCGTGCTCGACAATAATTTCCTGGTTCATCGCCAGGTACTGGCTTGGAGGTATCTGGCCTCCAGTTGCGCGCACGACGCAGGTCCGATGCGCTGTGGCCCGGCCCAGTTTGGCGCAATCATTCCCCAGGAACGCACTTCGACCAGAGTGAATGTGCAACCGGTCGGCGAAGAGAAAGTCAAGATTCGGGACACAGAGCGCCAACTTCTTCGTATCAACATCAAGAGTGACGATGATGAATGGGCTTTGTGGCTGGATCCTCAGGACCATTACAAATTGCTGCGAGTGGTGAAGGCGGGCGCCAACACCGAAGTCGTGCGCGATTGAAGTGAATAACCATCGTGGCGCACCATGCTGTCACTGATTGACACACGCACCACACGGGTCCTGTTTACAGTGCTGCTGTTTGCGCTGGCCCTGGGATTTCTTTACGCCGCTCGCCGCACTCTGGTCGCATTCCTGTTTGCCATCTTTTTCGCCTACCTGATGGATCCAGCGGTATCACGAGTGGAGAAGTGGACACGCGGAAGGTCGCGCGCCATCGTGGTGATCTACATCCTTCTGGTAGCGATGGTGGCGACATTGTTCTTCGTCGTAGGTCCACAGATCGCCCATCAGGCACAGCGTCTGAGCGAGACTGTTCCTACACTGCTGACGGACCTGGGTACGGGGCGGATCGCGGAGCAAATTGGCCGTGAACACGGATGGAACACCAGGACAATTCAAAATGCCAAGGCTTTCCTGTCCAGTCATGCGGATTATTTTCGGGTCTTGACGCAGCGAATTGCTCTGCGCATTGCCGAAGTGGCGCAGCAAGCCTGGCTGCTGATCGTGGTGCCGATTCTGGCTGGATTCTTCCTCAATGATGGCCGTACTTTCGCCGAGGTCTTACTCTCCTTGGTGACCGCGCGCCCGCAGCGCGAGTTGATGGAAGGTGTTCTGAGTGATCTCAACCAAATGCTGGCGCACTTCATTCGCGCCCAACTGACCTTGGCGGCGTTGTCGCTGGTGGCTTACATCTCGGTTATGGGAGTGATGAGAGTTCCGTATGCTTTGGTGCTTGGAACGGCGGGCGGCATCATGGAGTTTGTTCCGGTAGTTGGGCCGCTGGTGGCCGCTGTTCTCATCGTAGGAGTCGCGCTGCTGACGAGTTATCCGCACTGGTTGGTGCTGCTTATTTTCCTGGGGGCGTGGAGACTAATTCAGGACTACGTAGTTTCACCGCGCATCATGGGAAAGAGCATGGAACTGCATCCGCTGGCAGCTATTTTTGGAGTGTTAGCAGGCGGTGAAATCGCGGGCGTGCTGGGTATTTATCTTTCCATTCCGGTTATGGCCAGCCTGCGCATTGTGTGGCGACGGTGGCGTCTTTATGCGGAAAAGAGACGCTTTGGGCCGCTGAATGAGTTCGCTTTCGGCGCAGAGACTCCTCGAAAGTAAAGACCTCAGCGCTAAAGCCGTCTGGGTGAGATGCTCTATCGCAGCGCTGAAGCGCTGGGCCGCCCAAATTCTCAATCTCGCAACACTGTCAATCACTCAACAACTGCACAATTGTGTCACTATTGAAGGATGTTTTGTGTATGCGAAAAAATTCAGCCTGCTTACGTAGCGCCGGCGTCCCGCCGACCCTGTGGAACGGAACGATGTTGTAAAATCCGAGGACGCCTATGCAGACGAAACTTCCGATTGGAATCTTGGGTGCCACCGGCATTGTAGGACAGCGCTTCGTCCAAATGCTGGAGCATCATCCGTGGTTCGAAGTAGCGTGGCTTGCGGCTTCGGATCGCTCCGAAGGCAAGTCATATGCCGAAGCAGCGCGCTGGCGGATGAAGACAGCCATGCCCGAGCGAGTAGCCGGGATGCGTGTGTCACCAGCGACGCCGGAGGGCGCTCCCAAGATCATCTTCGCGGCACTGGATTCCTCGATCGCCGCTGAACTGGAGCCTCGTTTCGCCGAAGCGGGATGCGCGGTGGTTTCCAATTCCAGCGCACTGCGAATGCAATCCGACGTCCCGTTGGTGATCCCAGAAGTAAACTCCGGCCACCTCAAACTGCTGGAATGCCAAAGCTGGCGCCGGAAATCTGGCGGTTTCGTTGTCACTAACCCAAACTGTTCGGCGATTGGCCTGGTCATGGCTCTAGCTCCACTGGAGCAACAATTTGGAATTGAGACTGTCATGGCAGTCACGATGCAGGCGGTCAGCGGCGCCGGATATCCTGGGGTGGCTTCGCTCGACATTCTGGGAAACGTAATCCCTTACATCGCCAAAGAAGAAGAAAAAATGGAGGAGGAAACGCTCAAGCTGTTGGGCCGACTAAATGGATCGGGCGTGATCCCCGCTGGGTTTGCCATGAGCGCGCAATGCAATCGGGTGGCGGTGGAAGATGGACACACAGAATCGGTTTCTGTGAAGCTGAAAAAGAAAGTGCAGCCTCAAGAAATTATCAGCGCGTGGAATGAATTTCGGAGTGCTCCGCAGGAATTGCAACTGCCCAGCGCTCCGGAACAGCCGGTCCGGTATGTGGAATCTGCTGATCGGCCACAACCACGATTCGACGCCGATTGCGGTGGAGGAATGACGGCGACAGTGGGCCGGCTTCGTCCATGCGCGGTGCTGGACTGGAAATTCACTGTGCTCTCCCACAACACCATTCGCGGCGCCGCCGGTGCTGCCGTGCTCAATGCCGAATTGCTGAAAGTCCAGGGATACTTCAATTGAGAACTCGCATTCCCAGACAAAGCTGGGCCGCATTCATCCGGATGAATCCGTGGCCTGGGGTTCTCGCTCCATGATCGTGATGAAATTCGGCGGCACCTCGGTGGAGGACGCAAAGGCCATCGAGCGTACTGCCGCGATTGTGAAGGGACGGCTGTCGCAAAAACCTGTCGTCGTAGTCAGCGCGATGGCTAAGGTTACCGACCAACTGCTGGCCATGGGCCGCGCTGCTGGTTCTGGCGACCGCAAGACGGCACTCAAGCTTTCGCGCGCTCTGCGTGAGCGGCACTACAATGCGGCGGGCGAACTGCTCGGCACTGCTTTGTTCACCCAATTTCACAGCGATTTGGGCATCGATTTCGACGCACTGGATGAACTATTACGCGGAATCGCAGCCGTGGGCGAGTTGACTCCACGAACCACCGATCATGTGGCGGCATTTGGCGAGTTGCTGTCCAGCAAAATTATCAACGCTGCATTTTCGGCGCAAGGGATGGATTCTACCTTGGTTGACTCGCGAGAATGCATTGTCACGGATAACACACACACGCGCGCCACTCCGTTATTTGAAGAAAGCAATAAGCGGCTCGAATCAAAACTGGCGCCACTGCTGGCAGAGAACCGCGTACCCGTGATGGGCGGTTTTATCGCGTCTACGAAAGCTGGAATCACAACCACGATCGGTCGAGGCGGCTCAGACTTTTCTGCAGCCATTGTCGGTGCGGCGCTCGGGGCGGAGCGCATCGAAATATGGACAGACGTGGACGGTATGATGACGACGGATCCGAACGTGTGTCCCGAAGCGCGGCGGATCAAGGTCATCAGCTTTGATGAAGCGGCAGAGTTGGCTTACTTCGGGGCCAAGGTTCTGCATCCCGCGACCGTGTTGCCCGCAGTCCAGAAAAATATTCCCGTGTATGTGCTGAATTCGCGGAATCCGAGTTGCGAAGGCACACGCATCAGCGCGCGCGCCCCCCGTTGCCGAAATGTTTTTAAAGCGATCGCAGCTAAAAAACGAATAACCATCGTAGATGTGGCCGCTCCGCGAATGCTGCTGGCACATGGTTTCCTAAGAGCGATTTTCGAAGCTTTCGATCGGCACCGCGTGGCTGTAGACGTAGTGGCTACATCGGAAGTGAGCGTTTCACTCACCGTGGATTCGAACGAATCCATCCCCGCCCTGGCTGCTGACCTTGCACAATTGGCGGATGTGAAGTATGAAGGAAGAAAGGCTATCGTATGTCTGGTGGGAGAAAACCTGCGTGAGACTCCCGGTATTGCCGCCCGCGTGTTTGGAGAATTGGCCGACGTAAAAATTCGTATGATTTCGCAAGGGGCATCGGAGATCAATCTGACGTTCGTCATCGATGAGGATGCGGTTCCTGAAGTCGTACGGCGATTGCATAAGACATTTTTCTCGGAATTGGATCCGGAAGTATTTGCGGAAGTATTTGCGTAAGTTTTAAGTTAATTAACCTGCATAATGAGCCGCCTCAAGCGCGCAACGGATCATGAACATTCTTATCCTAGGCCGCGGCAAGACCGGAGCGCTGGTCGCCGAAGTTGCCAGGCAGCGAAAGCACGAGGTCGCGGTCGCTGGGGCGGGGGAGAATGCCCAGAGTACGGCGCTTGCAGCCGATAAGCTGGGGCCCGTCGATGTAGTCATTGATTTCACTACTCCAGAAGCAGTGCTGCTAAACATTGAAGCTTGCGTCAAGGCCAAAAAGAGCATGGTCGTGGGCACTACCGGATGGTATAGCGAATTGCCCACGGTGCGGCGGATGGTCAAATCAAACGGCATCGGCTTCCTGTATGCCAGGAATTTTTCCATAGGAGTAAACATCTTTTTCGACACCGTGCGAAGTGCCGCCGCCGCGGTGCGTCATGAATACTTTGGACAGATCTTCGAGCGCCATCATGCGCAGAAAAAAGATGCTCCCTCCGGTACCGCGTTAGCATTGCAAGAAATCATCAAAGACGCGGGCGGAATGGAATTGGAAATCATCTCCTTCCGTGAAGGCGACGTTGTGGGAATGCACGAAGTGGTCCTGGATTCCACGAACGACACTATTTATCTCTGTCATGACGCCAAGTCGCGCCGCAGTTTTGCTGAAGGTGCGGTGCGAGCTGCGGAGTGGCTGGCTGGTAAGAAGGGATTTTTTGATTTTAGGGAAGTTTGGCGAGAAATGTAATCAGTCCCGACAAAGCGCTGAAAGATGATAAGGCATTGACGTTGCCGGCGGGACGCCGGCGCTACTTTCTGTACAGGGTCATTCGCGCTATCTTTATTTTATGCAACTCCGGGGTTGTGGCACCGCTTTAGTAACTCCGTTTCGGCAAGACGGATCAATTGATGAGACAGCTTTGCGTACGCTGATTGCGTGGCAGGTGGAATCCGGTATCGATTTCCTGGTTCCCTGCGGCACCACGGGCGAGACTCCGACGCTTTCGCACGACGAGTGGCTGCATGTGATCGACAGTACCATCGAAGTAGTAGCCGGCCGCGTACCCATCGTAGCCGGCGCGACTTCTAATTCAACTCAAGACGCCGTGGAAAAAGCCAAAGAGGTCGCCGGGCGACCGGGCGTAAACGCAATCCTGACGGCATCGCCGTACTACAACAAGCCGACTCAGGAAGGGCAATATCGGCACTTTCGCACCATCGCTGAAGCCGTGGACAAGCCAATCATCCTGTACAACGTTCCCGGACGCACCGGCGCGAACATCGAACCGGCAACGCTGGCGCGACTGGCTGAGGTGCAGAACATTGCCGGCGTGAAAGAAGCCAGCGGCAACATTAGTCAGATCGCGGAAGTATGCAACGCGGTGCCGGAAAACTTCTTAGTGTTCTCCGGCGATGACGCTGTCACCTTGCCGGTAATCGCGCTGGGCGGCGTGGGGATTATCTCAGTGGCCTCGAATGAAATTCCTCGTGAAATGTCCGAGATGACGCGGGCTGCATTGAACAACGATTGGGATACGGCCCGGCGCATCCAGCGCAAGTATTTGCCCTTGATGCAAGCGAACTTCATGGAATCCAATCCCCTGCCGGTAAAAGCAGTGCTGGCGATGATGGGGAAAATTGAAGAAGTTTACCGTCTGCCGCTGCTGCCGATGCGGCGCGACACCCGTTCCCGGCTGCAAAAGATCGCAACCGAAGCTGGACTCATCACCAGGCCGGCAGCGCCGCCGGCGGAAGCGGCCGAATTCTATATTTACGAGAACTGGCTTGCCGGACCACACAAAATCGTCCTCCACCGCTCCACCTGCGGCCAGTGCAACCATGGCAAGGGGCGCCCAGCAGGTCACGACCCCAATCATTCGCGCTGGCATGGGCCTTACGCCACGCTTGCCGAAACGCGGGAAGCATCGCACAACATGGCGAGCGTACTGATCCGCAGTGAATGCAAGTGTGTGTGAACGCATTTACGATTGACGACTTACGGTTGACGATTGAAACCACCTGCACTGCGAACTCGCATAGGTTTTTCAATCGTAAATCGTAAGTCGTAAATCGTACTAGCATTTATACTTCCCTTCTCATGGAATCCTTGCAATCTGCTATCGAGCGCCTTGCCTCTCAGGACGAAAAGCAACTCGATCGTGATGCGCGGCAGACGTTTATGGATTTTCGTGATGCACTCACCAATGGCAAGATTCGCGCTGCACAAAAGATCGATGGAAAGTGGGTGGTCAATACATGGGTAAAGTTGGGAATCCTGCTGGGGTTTCGGTTGGGGGAACTGAGTGAATCGCGTCTAGATGCCAGCCTTTCCTTTGTCGATAAAGACACCTATCCAGCTCGACGGTTCACGGTTCGAGATCGCGTGCGCATTGTTCCCGGCGGATCGTCGGTACGCCTGGGGGCCTATGTCGCACCCACGGTCATCTGTATGCCGCCCATGTTCATCAATGTGGGCGCTTATGTGGACGAAGGCACCATGGTGGATTCCCATGCTCTGGTCGGTTCGTGCGCGCAGATCGGCAAACGAGTGCACTTGAGCGCTGCAGCACAGATCGGCGGCGTGCTGGAACCCGTCAACGCCACGCCGGTAGTGATCGAAGACGATGTGATGGTGGGTGGAAACTGCGGCGTCTATGAGGGCACTGTGGTGCGGGCGCGGGCGGTGCTGGGCGCGGGAACCATCCTGACCGGTTCGACGCCACTGTATGACATCGTGCGCGGGCAAGTGTATCGCGCCACTGCGGAGAAGCCGCTTGAAGTGCCGGAGAATGCCGTCGTCGTCCCCGGATCGCGGGCGGTAACCAAGGGACAAGCCGCCGAGTGGAAATTGTCTTTATATACGCCGGTCATTGTGAAATATCGCGACCAGAAAACGGATCAAGGCGTCGAGTTAGAAGAATGGCTCCGATAGATTTCGTCGCGCGGTTGAGTCGAGAATAACAATCTGGCCTCGCATGTTGGCAGCCCAGGTGAATATTGATCATCATGAAACTTCACCTCTCAGCAGTTGTTTTCCTCTTGGTCTGCTCGGTCTTTGGGATCGCTTCAAATAACCAAAGTCAGGAGGGAAAAGACTTGATTGAGAAGGCCGCGGAAAAGATGAACATCTTTGCGCTGCCATATTTTGAAATGAAGGGCAACGTTCGAATCGACAACCAGGGAAAACCTCTCGAGGGTACTTACTTACTTCTGTGGAATGGTCCCGACCAGTGGCGGGAAGAGATTAATTTTCCCGGCTACACCGAAATTCAATTGGGGGGCAAAGGTGTTGTTTTTCTCAAGCGGAACGTCGATTTCATGCCACTGCGGATTAACCAGTTACGCACGGCCTTGGGTTATGGTACCGCCGGAAACTCTGTTTCTATGATGTCACTAACACCGCGATCCGACGAGACAATCAAGAGAGTTAAGGACCGCAAAGTGAACGGTACCAAAGTAAAATGCGCTGAAATTGCCGACCAAGACAAGCACACTAGAGAGGTCTGCGTAGACGCGTCTACAGGTACACTGGTTCGCGAGGGGGCATTTCTTGACAAAGACATGATGCCGGTTGGGCCAAAGTTGTTTCCGCGTTTTCTGAGCTATGTTCAAGGTGGGAAGCCGCTGGCCGAGGTTCAAGTTACAGAGCTTAAAACAACAGAGCAATTTCCGTCCGCTGCTTTTGTGCCTCCCGCAGGATCGCTTTCGCGGCCCGGTTGCATGAATCCCAGTCCATTTCGTCTGGTCCACAAAGTGTCGCCGCAATACCCAGAGGAAGAAAGACGATCCCATGTGGAAGGGACAGTTGCCGTATATACGTGGATCGGGGTGGACGGTAAACCGCGGGACTTTCGAATCGTCTCTGGTGTGACCCCAGGACTCAACGCAGCCAGCATTGATGGAGTTCAGCAGTGGCGTTACGACCCAGCCACTTGCAACGGCACTCCGGTAGAAGTCGAAACCGTTCTAACCGTCAACTATAGCTTGCGGTAATCCGTTTCGTCAGAGAATGTCCACCTGTAGTCTTCTCTCACCATCTACTCCACGGACCTGTATCTTTCCAAGATTCTGCAAGATCGCATCCGCTTCTCGTAATTCTGACTGCGGATAGGTGCTGGTCAGGGCGATAGCTTTCATTCCGCCGGCGCGCGCGGATCGAATGCCGGCTGGAGCGTCTTCGATGACCAGGCACTCTGCAGGTTTAACCTCCAAGAGTTCGGCTCCTTTGAGGTAGGGCTCAGGATCGGGTTTGCCCTTCTGCACATCGTCTGCCGCAACCAGTACGCGGGGGATGGGCAGCTGTGCGAACCGCAATCGGGAGGTCGCTAAGTAGCGAGTGCCGGAAGTGACCACGCACCAGCGACCGTCCGGAATCGATTTCAATAGCTCCGCTGCGCCAGGCATCACAGCGACGCCGTCGATGTCATCTGCCTCCCGTTTCTCGATTCTGCTTTCCTCGGCTTTGGCATCGAGATGCGGTGCGAGAATCTGGACTACTTCGATAGTCCGGCGGCCATGCGCAATCGCCAGAACTTTTTCCGGATCGATGTTGTTCTCTTCCGCCCACAGGCGCCATTGCCGAGCTACTGACCTGGTGGAGTCGACGAGCACACCGTCGAGGTCGAAAAGAATGGCGGAACATTGAAAATTCACGATGACAATCTATCAGGAGAAGCAATCTGGATGACAAGCACAAGACGAAATCACGGTGAAACGATGGAGAGCGGCGTTCTTTCCGAAGCGAGCTTTTGACGAACCAGCAGATGTCTTTCACGGAAGTGAGTTCGCGCGCGTTCGCCCCAGGCGCGCACGAAGAAGTAATTCAATCCTGCACCGATCAAGGAGCTGGCGATCGGAATCAGACGTCCTGACCACTTCTCGACAACTTCTCCGCTCGCTTGCACGGCGATGCGTTGGATCACTCGGGGCACGAAGCGCTTGACCACCCCTTTTTCCAGCAACTCACGACTGATATCCACACCGGCGGCGCTGGCGGCGGCAATCCATAGTTCCGCCGTCTCCTCGTCGGTGTTGTATTCGAAACCGTAAAGCAGACTGAGTTTCTGAACAGTGCGCAGCGTGATGCCGGCGAGAATACTGAGATCAGGAAGGATGGTGATGAGTCCACCTAACCCCAGACCTGCGCCCTCCGCAGCAGCGATCTTCATGCCGCTGCGAATGACCCGGCGGGCAATCTCGTCCAGGTGGCTGACTTCTACCGAATAAACACCTTGAAAGCTGCTGACTGGCAATCCGTAAGCAACCCGCAATTGCAGAAGGAATTTGGAGGGATCGACTTTTACGGTTTCATAGGCATGCTGAAAGCCACGTTGGAGGCCGTCCTCGATGCGGCGTCTTAGCCAGGATTTTCGAATATGCTCAATCATCTGATTAGAACTTAACCCAAGAGGAACAGAAAAGACAGTTCTCAGTTCCAGCGTTCGCAGTTCTTAGTTCTCGAGGTCACGCGCGGTGCCATTCAGCCTTCTGTGCTAGCATCATCTATTCCCGATGCCAACTGGAAAACTGCATGTCGTGCCCCTAGGCGGGCTAGGCGAGTTCGGAATGAACTGCATGGCCGTGCGTTGGGGCGACGACATTATCGTCATCGACGCTGGTTTGATGTTCCCCGAAGCCGAACTGTTGGGTGTGGATATCGTAGTTCCCGATATTTCTTACCTGATTGAAAACCGGCAGCGGGTGCGCGCCATCGTTCTCACTCACGGGCACGAAGATCACATAGGCGCATTGCCATGGATACTTTCCGAGCTCAACGTGCCAGTGTGGGGCACCGAGTTTACTCTGGCTTATGTCGAAGACAAATTAGAAGAGCATGGCTTGCTCGATGCCGCTGATCTGCGCGAAATCCGTCCGGGAGAACGTTTCAAGATCGGGCCTTTTACGGTTCATCCCATCCAGGTGACGCACAGTCTGGTGGATTGTGTTTCTTTGGCCGTGCACACGCCACTGGGAGTGGTTCTTCATACTGGCGATTTCAAGGTCGATCCGACACCCACTGACAACAAGTTGTTTGACCTGCACGCTTTCGCCGAATATGGGAAAGAAGGAGTGCTGGCGTTGTTTCAGGACTCCACCAACGTCGAACGCAAGGGCTATACCCCGAGTGAGCGAGCGGTGCGACGAAAATTTGATGAAGTATTCGCGCGCACGCGACGCCGTCTTTTCATTTCGTGTTTTTCGTCTTCCATCCATCGCATCAAACTGGCAATTGAGCTGGCGGCGGACCATGGCCGCAAAGTCGCGTTCATCGGACGGTCGATGAACAGCTCGGCAGAGATCGCAGAAGACCTCGGCTACATCGAGATTCCCGAGGGCTTGCTGATTCATCCTGGAGAGATGAAAAATTATCCTCCAGAAAAAATGTGCGTGATGATCAGCGGGACGCAAGGCGAGCCCATGTCAGCTCTGTCGCGGTCGGCGGTGGACAATCATAAGCACGCCAAGATCGAAAAAGGCGACACGGTCATGCTGTCCTCGAGAATCATCCCGGGGAATGAGAAGGCGATTTACCGGATGATCGATCACCTTTTCCGGCGCGAGGCGCACGTTATCTACGAAGATGGATCGTCGCCGCCGGTGCACGTCAGCGGGCATGCTAGCCAGGAAGAATTGAAGCTCATTATCAATTTGGTGAAGCCGAAGTACTTCATTCCCATCCACGGCGAATACCGTCAACTAAAGCTGCATGCGGAACTGGCCGGCGCGATGCACGGCTCGGTGGGGAAAGTAATCCTGCTGGAGAGTGGGGACGTACTTGAGTTGGACGAACTGGGTGCGCGCAAGGCTGGCCGCGTGAATGTGGGTCGAGTATGCATTGATTCAGGATCGCGCACGGACGTGGTGGAAGATTTGATTATCAAGGACCGCCGTCATCTGAGCGAAGATGGAATTGTGCTGCCGATCATCGCCATCAACAAGCTCACGGGCCGGGTGGAAACTTCGCCGGAAATGGTTTCCCGCGGCTTTGCTCCTGGTGAGGACGGTTTCATGGATGGCGCGCGGCAGATCGTGATGCAAACTCTCGAGCAATCAAGCGACGAGGAAAAAGCGGACTACGGAGTAATCAAAGAAAAAATCCGGGCGGATTTGAAGAGGTACATCTCAAAGCAGACCCAGAAGCGGCCGCTGATCATGCCGGTGATATTGGAAATCTAAACGCGCGGTTTTTACGATTCCAGGCGGAGGCAATCCCATCGTAACTTTGAAAGATATTCGCGAAGCGCAATCTCGCCTACAGGGAGTTGCTACGCGAACCAGCCTTGTGCAGTTTCAACTACCGCAGCAGGGAGACGACCGGCAACTTTATCTCAAGCCTGAAAACCTCCAGCCTATCGGTGCCTTTAAATTGCGTGGCGCCTACAACAAGATCGCTTCGCTGAGCGATGAGGAGCGGCACCGTGGAGTGATCTCGTATTCCAGCGGGAATCATGCGCAGGGGGTTGCCTATGCTGCGCGTGCGCTGGGAGTGAAAGCAGTGATTGTTATGCCCGACAACGCTCCGAAAATAAAACGCGAAGCGACTGCGTCATTGGGAGCGGAAATTGTTTTGGTTGGGCCGGCAAGTTCCGAGCGGCAAACGAAAGCGGAAGAACTGGCGGCGCAGCACGGGTACGTGATCGTGCCTCCGTATAACGACGAGAAGATCATCGCGGGCCAAGGCACGATGGGCCTAGAAATTCTCGAGGACCTGCCCGAGGTCGAAACCGTACTTATCCCTGTCGGAGGCGGAGGCATGATCAGCGGCGTGGCTACCGCCATAAAGTTGAGCAAGCCTGCGGTAAAGATAATCGGGGCGGAACCGGCGCTGGCAGCCGACGCACAGGCCAGCCTGCGAGCTGGAAAGATCATTCATCTCACCGCCGACGAAGTCACTCGAACCGTGGCGGATGGACTACGCACTCAAAGTATCGGTCCCATTAACTTTGAGCACATGCTTCGCTATGTGGACGACATTGTGAGTGTTGCAGAAGACGAAATTCGAGAAGCCATGCGGCGGCTGGCGGTGAATCCTAAAACATTGGCGGAACCCAGCGGAGCGGTGTCAGTAGCCGCTTTTCTGTTTCATCGAACTGAATTGCCGCGAACCAAGGTGAACGTGGCAATTATCAGCGGAGGAAACATCGAGCCGCAAATGCTGGCCGACATTACTCAATCTGCTTCTACAGTGTAGAATTTTCTGGTTCCGCCCGCATTCCTAAACCGCATACCTCAACGACGATGAGACATTTCACAACGCGTATTCTCTGCCTGGCAGGATTGCCGCTGCTAGTCTTCGGGTTGTCAGTAGCGAAAGCTGCCGAATACCAGCGCGGGGCCATGATGCGAGGGGCTCAGCTCTATATTTCGCCGGACCCGACCTCCGCCAAGCTCAGCGATGTCGAACGCGGACGGGAAGTCGTTATTCTTGAGACCAGCCGCGAATGGCTGCACGTAACCGCTAATGTGACGGAAGAGCGGACAGTCACAGGATGGATGCTCGACAAAGGAGTAGTGCGAACCTCCACACCCGATGGTGACAAGATTCTCTACGGGGAAGGGGTGGACTCGGAGGATCAAGCCAGCCGGAGAAGGGGACGCCAGGGAGCGGCGCAGGATGCCATGCGTCTTTACTATCGCGTGAGCGAATATTTTCCTAAATCACCGCTGGCTGGGGAAGCACTTTATCGCTCCGCCGATATCCGATGGCAAATCGAGAAGTCCGACGTTTCCGCGCGTCCTTCAGCAAAAGAGCGAGAGCCTTTCTTGCGCGAAGGCATGGACGAAAAGTTCATGAAAGAAGTCATCAAGAAATTTCCGGGCACGAAGTGGGCCGATCTTGCGGCATTCCATTTGATCGACAACAAGCTTTGCGGTGATTGGCAAGGCAGTTCCAAGTGCCCCACCAAGGAAGCCGAGATCTATGAGAAGTATGGTAGCGAGCATCCCCAGTCACCGGCCGCAGCAGAGGCGCTATACGACGCGGCGTGGCGCTGGTCGGCACTAATCGAAATTTACAAAACTGAAAATGAGTCCAAGAAATCCGAGGAATCCAAGAGTAAAGCGATTGCGACCGCACAAAAAGTGGTCGCGCAATCTCCGCAGACCGACTGGGGAGCGCGAGCGCAACGGCTCCTCTACCTGATCCAACAGAAAATTCCGACCTACGGGAACACCACGGAATAACAGCACTCTTCCCCTCCCTGTTCGGCCTGCACCAACAGTGCCAGCCGCCGGCTTGAAGGTTTCTGCGATACTTTCTCAGCCACTTAGTACGGAGGAAACTTGAACGACTACCTGCTTTCGGTAGTGTTGGGAATTATTGAAGGGCTTACGGAATTTCTGCCCGTCAGTTCTACCGCACATTTGAGGATCGCCGAAGCGCTCTTCCACATAAGTTTGTCTGACGGTTACTGGAAGATGTACACCATCGTGATCCAGCTTGGCGCGATCTTATGTTTGCCGGTTTACTTTCGTCAGCGCATTGCCAAATTTCTCTCGACTTTTCCCCGAGGCGAGCGTGGCGACCGCAACATTTTGACCCACCCTTTAAGTCTGACACTGATCGCGTTTGTAACCACCGCAATCCCTGCCTTCCTGCTGACAAAAGTTATCGGAAAGCACCTGGAAAACCTTCACATCATGGGTGCTGCGTTGCTGATAGGCGGCATCGTGATGTGGATTGTGGACGCAATCAATGCGCCCTCGGAGGCGGCTGGCCCCGCTGCGCCAAAAAGTCGCATTCACACCTGGAATATGGAGGAGATGAGTCTGGGCCAGGCCCTCTGGATCGGCGCCTGTCAAATTTTATCCGCGGTGTTTCCCGGGACCTCACGTTCGATGGCCACGATTGCGGCTGGGCAATTGGCGGGCATGTCTCGAGCTTCAGCGCTGGAGTTCTCGTTTTTCCTGTCTATTCCCACCATGGTGGCCGCTACTGGATACGATTTATTGAAATCGCTACGCCATTCCGCGGCCAATCCGATTGGAACCGGCAACATTGATGCGCATGGGTGGGCTCTGTTGGCGATTGGATTCGTGGTTTCATTTCTGGTGGCCTACATGTCGGTAGCATGGTTTATGGCCTGGGTGCGCAAGCATGGGTTCGCGCCATTTGCGGTTTATCGGATTATTGTGGGGGCTTTGGTGTTGTTCTTTGCGTCGAGGCTCGGTTGACAGACTTCCCATAGCCAACGGTCATATGCTGACGGCATCCAACTCATCATTGTGGACACGCCCCATTTTTTGACATAATCGTCTGGCTCTGGCGTGGTTCGGCAGCGCAGGTTGGGGTGTCTTTGTGCGCGGCGCAATACGCCAAATGAAGTATTTATCCAAGATTTTTGCGCCCACCAACAACCGCCGGCTCAATGAGCTGATCGGGTTCTTGTTGTGTGTCTCCGCCCTCCTTCTCTTCCTAGCACTGGCTTCGTATTCTCCGCTTGATCCGTCGCTGAACAGTGCTTCAATTTTGACCGATTCGCGAGCAGCGCGGAATTGGATCGGGGTAGTGGGAGCCTTAGTTTCCGATTTGATGCTTCAATTTTTCGGAATCGGAGCATTTCTCATTCCCGTTTTTGCCACCGGGCTGGGTATACGCTGGTTCCGCTCTCGAAAAATTGTTTCGCCAATAGCCAAGTCTTTGGGCGCAATCTGGCTGGCGGTTTTCCTGCCGGCGCTGCTTGCGCTTTTGCCGGGACAGATACGCTGGTTGCAGGTCATTCCCATTGAAGGCTTGCTGGGCCGGATTGTCGGAGACGTTCTCATCCATTACTTCAATCTGGCTGGCGCGTATATCGTTTGTGCCACCGTCCTGGCAGTAGCGCTCTATCTTTCGACCGCGTTTTCTTTCGGCGCATTACAGCTTTGGGCGCCAACCCGTTTTGCTTTTGCGGTTGCACTTTGGCAAAGATGGAAAGACTGGAAGGAAGCGCGCGCCCAGCAAAAAATGCAATTGGATCTGGAGAAGCGTCGGGCTGGACGGCCAGTGGTGAATACGCGACTAGTTTCCGACCGAGATAGGGACGAACCCGCTCACGTCCCTGTGACGCGCCACGTTGAGCCGGTCAGGACGGGGATCGACCGTATGACTGCGCCTGACCATGGAGAAGTGCAGGAGCAACCGGAGCCTGAAGCACCTTCACCAGAAGTCACAGAACGAGCTGACAACGGTCACAAGCCAAAAACCACGCTTCCGCGCATCGCTGCCGGCGGGTTCAAACTGCCGCCCAGCAGCTTGCTGCACCGTCCAGACGAGCAACGGGCGATTGATGCTGACGAGCTAAAGCTGCTGGCGCAGGTGCTTACCGAAAAGTACGCAGAATTCGACGTCCACGGCCAGATCACACAAATCAATCCCGGCCCGGTGGTCACAACTTTCGAGTTCAAACCCGAGGCGGGAATCAAATACAGCCGCATCACCAATCTGACGGACGACCTTTGCCTGGCATTGAAAGCCGAGAGCATCCTGATCGAACGCATGGCGGGCAAGTCCACGGTTGGCATACAGGTGCCAAACCGCGAACGTGAAATTATCTGGCTGCGGGAGAATATTGAGTCCGCCGAATTCCTAGGCTCACGTTCCAAGCTGACCTTGGCATTGGGCAAGGACATCAATGGCCGCATCGTTACAGCTGACCTCAATGGGATGCCGCACCTGCTGATCGCGGGCTCGACCGGAACGGGCAAGAGCGTTGCCATCAACGCGATGATCATGTCCGTCCTGTACAAAGCGACGCCCGACCAGGTGCGCTTAGTGTTGGTCGATCCCAAGCGCCTGGAATTGGGAGTTTATGAAGGTGTGCCTCACCTGTACACGCCCATCATCACCGAGCCCAAACTGGCGGCGGTTGCGTTGCGCAATGCGGTGCGGGAAATGGAACGTCGGCTCAAACTGTTAGCTGAAAAGGGCGTGCGCAACATCGATCAATACAACAAATTGTTCGACGACGAAGGTACTCGCAGCCTGTTTGGTGAGGATTCGGAAGACCGTCCGCTCCCCTTCATCGTCATCATCATCGACGAGTTGGCGGATTTGATGATGCTGGATTCCGGCAACGTGGAAGAATCTGTAACCCGGCTGGCACAGATGGCGCGCGCCGTCGGGATTCACCTGGTGCTGGCAACGCAGCGGCCTTCGGTGGACGTAATTACCGGACTCATCAAAGCCAATTTCCCGGCACGCATGTCATTCCGGGTTGCTACCAAGGTGGACTCGCGCACCATTCTCGACGCCAACGGGGCGGAAGCCTTGCTGGGGCGCGGCGACATGCTCTATCTGCCTTCGGGCTCAGCCCGTGTGCATCGCCTGCACGCGCCCTTTGTGACAGAAAAGGAGATCGCGGCGGTCGTCGAGTTCTGGCGTTCTCAGGGCACGGCGGAATACGAAGAGAAGTTCCTGCAAGCGCCTAAGGAAGAGCGTGAAGCTGGCGAAGCAGGAGCCGGGAGTGAGGAAGACGGGGAAGATCACGATCCGCTTTACCAGGATGCAGTGCGGTTGGTGGTGGAGTTTGGCAAGGCTTCCACTTCCCTGCTGCAACGCCGTTTGCGCATTGGCTACGGACGGGCTGCGCATCTGATCGATCTGATGGAGCGTGACGGTATCGTGGGAGCTGCGGACGGTCCCAAGCCACGAGAAGTGCTCAAGCGGCCCACTTGGCTCTCCGAGGTAGAGGAATCACTCCGTTAGGCTCGCGGAACTGCAGATAAGCGGAAAAGAATAGGGCGACCGAAAGGTCGCCCTTAGAGCTTCCGTAGTGAAAGCGTGCTCAGTTAGAACCGGAACAGGAGTCCGCTCGAAATCCGAGCATTGTTCTTGTCGGTCACACCGGAGAAACGGCTGATCAGCCAGTCGAACTGGACCAATCTGAACGCCAATTGCTTGCTTCCCATATCGACGCCGCCACCGGGCATCATCGCCAGACCGTTGGCACCGACAGTAGTCCCGCTAAGAGGATCCGTAGCCGAAGCATGGGCGCCTCCGATGAGGAAATGGGCAAAGGGCGAAAACTGACCTTTGTGTGTGGAGACGACCGGCCCACCGGTATAGGTAAGGAACTTTCCACCGGATGGAAATGCCCCGCCGAAATCGCCGCTCACACCCAGCCACTTGTTGATGTACATGGTGGCTTGGCCGTTAAAGCCGCTAGCATTGGTGCCACCGTCGAAACGGGTGTATTGATAACCGCCGAACACTTCTGGTTTAGGCGTTTCTTGCGTGAATCCCATTAAAGAAACCAGGCTAACAAACAAGGCAACGCCGATGAACTTTCGCATCATGTGACTCCTTTGATTTGAAATTGCACCTTTTCCCCCCAAACCGGCGTGTCGTGCCCAGGCTCCGCTACCGGACGATCGCTCGACCGTAGACAGAAGAGCTGGAGTCTGAAGGTGCTCGAGGGATAGTTCAAACCATATCGGGAAACGGGGCAAGTAACTGAAGCCGAAGACAGTTACGTCCTTTGGTAACCGGGTAATCCCGTGTTGGAACTGTGGGACTTATCACCAGGCTGGCTTGGGACTCAGGGAGACGCGGTCTTCAAACCGCGGATTGCAAGGCCGGCTAGCACTGCCACTGCCAGTAGCATGGCCGTCCACAAAAGGCTGCGGTGACGCTCGGACCAAGGGCGATCGTCGGGCCGCCCGTGGTAGGCCGCGTTATGCGTACCCGTCCCCAGCCTGGCCTTCACAGCGGCGGGATCAGCCTTGAAGAACTTTGCGTAGTCGTAGACGGGTGCGGCTAATTTCTGATCTCCATAGTAGAGGTTAAGGGCAGTTTCGCTCTGAGGCTCGAAGTAAAGCCGGCGCTCGATCGATTGCGGCTGCACTGAATCAAAGGTCAAAGCAGGGTCGTCGCCGTTATCGATCGTCACGGTGAGACGATCTGAATCCTGCCCGGGGATTACCTTCACCGCCAGCTCCTCGGAGGTTACCATCGTTCCGCCTCGGTTCATCCGTATGCGGGTGATGCCACCGCTGGCAACTTGCCCGCCGTGCTCATCCGTAACACTTACATTGCGTCGAAAATTGGTCTGACGCGGCGCCACTCGGAACAATATGCGCTCCAGCGGAACTCGGGATGGGATGTCACAGATAAGAATTGTGCTGTGCTCTTTCTGCTCACCGGGGTGGCATAAGCCAACGTCCGTCCAGGCTGATTGCTTTTCCTGCACGTTGTAGATGGTTGCTCCTTTCACTTGCTCGGGGCGAATGCCGGAGGAGAGCCGCACGTGCAAATATGGGAAGCTCGAGGGAGGAAGTTTCAGCACAGAATTAGAGCCGAGATTTTCGCGCGAGAAGTCGTACAAAGTGAATGAACCCAACTTGGTTCCCCGGCCTTGGCCTGCGGCGTTCGTGCCTTCAACTGAGGCGGTGGTCACAAAATCCTTGGCATTGAGTTGGAGCCGGCTGTGGTCGTACTCAGCAATCTCCCCGGCGGCGACGTCGAATTCAGTATGGCCTTTGATCGCACCCAGATTGAGGACCTTTGCCGGCTGCTCTTCGCTGAAAATTCCTCCACGCTGCTCGATCAAGGAATAAGGGACTTGCATTCCACGTAGATCGTAAAGACGGATATCGGCAAGATCCCTGCGGGCGTGATTCCAAATGTCTTCGTCGATCACGATGTAGTTCTGCCGGCCGGCGGCGCCGGGCGTGACCGTGCGGCGGTTGGTGAAATAAGAAAGCGAAGGTTGGAATTCCTGCGGTGCCAGTACGAAACCTATCAGGAGAATCGCAGAAAGAGCCTTCATACGACGGCCGATTCTCCTCTGGTCTTGCCGCCACTCAGCCTCAGCCAATCCCGCTGGTAAACGAAGGAAATTGCCAACAGCAGAATACCAAGCACGATGAAACTCAGAATGCGATATTGACGATCAAGCTGCGAAGTATCGTAAATGAATACCTTGACGGTTGTGACAGCAATCAGAAATAGAGCCAACCAGCGCACGAAGGCGGAGCGCCGCCAGAAACCTACCACCATTAACATCGCGCCGTAAGCCATCCATACAGCAGAGTAGGTGAAATCGCGGACGATCTCAACCCGGTGAAATCTTGACCACTGGGATGGATTCCATTGACCCAGCAGCGGCCGCACATCAGCCATTTGTCGGGAATAGTAATCGGCCACCTCGCGGCTGAATGCGATCAATGCCAGCAGATTCAAGGCGACCACAGCAATTGCCGCCGCTTTCGCGCCTGTCTCGTCACCGCGTTTGAAACCCTGCCAAGCCATGATTGCGAGCGCAGCGATGGCAACTGCGTGAGTCGCCATTCGGGCATTGAAAATGAGCGTGGTGGAATAAAAATTGTCGATAAACAGCAGCCGTGCGACTGCCAAAACTACCGCTCCAATGGCGAAGGCGCTGAGAAAATCGGAGTGAATACGATCCCCCACCCAAAACAAGACGACAGCTTCCACCAGCCAGCCAATCGTGATCCAGTGGGCGTCCAAGCGGATGGGAATTGCGACGGTGATGAACCCGATGGCCAGTGCCAGATGCAATAATTGCAGAGTTTTTGCTGCGGCCGGATCCGGATAACGGAGACGCATCTGCCGGCCGAGGAAAATGCAAACCGCAGCCAGGGCCAGCGCGAACCAGGCCACTGCGTTCCGATTGACGGCCTCATACATAGCGTACAACTGGAGAAAGTACACGCCCGCATTGATGAACACGAGCAGGAAGGTCAACTTGTCAGAGAAAGAAGTTCCGCGTAGCGCCGGCGTCCCGCCGGCAACCGGGGTAGCGTCTTCTGGTTGTCGGGCAATAATCGGCGCGATGGCGAAAATCGCGAAGAAAAGCGTGGCAAATCCTAAAGTAAGGCGAAGCTGAGTGCGATCGTAAAATGTCGAATACCAGCCGACATAAAGCAGCAGTGTGCCCAGGTAACTCAACCACAAGAGTCGCCGCCAGGGCTCGATTGCCAGCAGCGCCAAGGTAGCCAGGTCGAGCAGGACAACATATGAAAAAAGCTGCAGCTCTTTGTTCTGGCCCGTAGAAAGGAGCGCGGGAGTGGCAAAGCCACCGGTAAGAGCGAAGACAGCCAGGATTTGGGCATTCTGAGTAATGGCCAGGGTGGCGGTTGCGGCAGTAACGATCAGCATGGCGAGGAAGGCCACTCCACTGGGAATCAAACTGTAAACGTGGAATGCCGCCCAGAGTGATAAGTAAAGAACGCCGATGCCTACACCTTTCAACGAGTAAGAAAATATGGTGTAACCACGGGAACGAAAGCGTTCGCTCCACACTACGACCGCGATGCCCGCTGATAGGCCTATGGTGACTCGACCGGCGGGACCAATCCAGTTGTTATCAAACGCGAATTTCAGGAAATAGGAGACCCCAATCAGCACCGCCGCAATGCCAATGCGATTGAGCCAATGCGAACCAATGCGGGATTCGAGATTTGTATCCTGCGTTGGGGCAAATGGCGATCCACGCCCCGGTTGGGTTTGTTGAACCGCGCTGGGGGTCAACCGTGCAGGCAGCACTGTTGGTGGGGGCGGAGACGGCGGAGCTTCCGGCTCCGCCGCGACTGAGGCCGATTCGATACCGGCAGCACGCTCGAGGCGGTACACCCGCGTCGTTAGTTCGCGGACGAGCAGCTGGAGTCTCTGGAGTTCGTTGTTGCTTTCGCTACTCAAGGGCGGAATCTAAGGGCCCACACGGATGTGAGGATCGGCTTCGCTGCCATCTTCAAAATGGAAATGTGCCTCGTAAGTGTGGTCCTGCGCCTCGGGGCGTGCCGGGCCAGAATTAATCTGGTATGTATGTTCAGGGTTCTCGCCTGGAAACTCGCGATAGAACGGATGCTCCGGCGCGGAATCCTTTTTCTCGTCGATGGGCACGAGCTTAGTGACTCTGAATTTCTTACCATAAGAAATCCAATGCACTGAATCCTGTTTTGAAATCGAAATATCGATTCCAGGATGGTCGTGAGGCTCTTCTCCCTCTCTGACCACGTAGACCTTTCGATCTCCGATCTCTCCAGGCATCTCATACAGCTTCGCAGCTTCCGCCATAAATCCTCCTTGCCGGCAAACGCCGACATCATACGTCATCTGGAACGAAGTAGTTGCTGAAATTTAGGCCGATCATGAAGATTATCGAATTCTGGAGCGGCGCGCATTTCACCCAGTGAATAGCCCTGCGCGGCCGCCTTTTCAAGCCAGGCTAAGGCCATATCCTTATCTCCAAGTTGATTATGGACAATGGCTCCCGTGAAAAGATATTCCGGATTTTCAGGACTGAGGACGAGCGCTTGTTTCAGCTGCTGCAAGGCTTGAACGCGATCGTTCAGCATTGCGTAATAACTCGCCATCAAGATATGGGGATCGCCGTCCCTGGGATTAATCTTCACAGCCTCTTCAGCCATGCGAATGGCGCGCTCATAAACCGATCGCGCCTGATCGCGTCTTCCCGGGGCCCAGTAATAAGCCCTCGCCAGGTTGCCGCAGGCAATGTAGTCGTGACTGTCAGAGGTGCAGGCGTGTTCAAAAGCGGAAACCGCTTCCTCAAAACGGCGAAGATCGAGGAAGGCGATTCCTAGATTTGAGTAAGCTTCCGAAGCCGGAGAAAGCTCGACAGCTCTTCGCAAAGATTCGATGGCTTTCTTGTAATCTCCCATCAAAATGTAGACACCTCCGAGATTCCGATATCCGTGAGGGTCGTCTGGGGCGAGTGCAATAGCCTGATTGAACTGGCGGGCGGCGTCGGCGTATCTGGCGTGATGGGCATAGAAGCTACCCAACCATTGATATCCTGCCCAATATTGCGGACGCATCTGAATTGCCAGCTGGTAGGTCTTCTCCGCCTCCGCAAGCTTGCCCAATTTTTCGTAGGCGGAGGCTAGCCCGCGATAAGCATCTTCACTAGTTGAGTCGAGTTGCGCGGCACGTTGGAATTGCTGCACCGCCTCTTCGTATCTGCCCCTGCTGGTGTAGACCGTCCCCAAACAGGTGTAGCCGTTGGCGAGATTGGCATCCAGAGCAACGCTCCGCTCGCAGGCCGTCATTGACTTGCTCAGCCATTCGGGCTCGTAGGTGGCGTCGTACTTGGCCCAATAGGCTTCTCCCAGGCCCGCGTAGGCCAGCGCGTACTTTGGATCTTGTTGCAAGGCATGAGTGAAGAGCGCAATGGCGTTGCTGACATTTTCTGCCTTATGGAAATCCTGCAGATATCCGCGACCACGTAAGTAGAAGTCGTACGCGGCGGGCTCTTGAGTCCCGTGTGAAACCAATGCCGCATGCTCATTTCCTTCTAACTGCAAGCCCAGCATGGTGACCACGTTTTCTACCACCTTGTCTTGCACCGCAAACACGTCGTCACTTTCAGCTGTAATGGCATCAGCGTGTAACTGTCGCATGGTTTTCGTATCTACCAAGCCATAGGTTACACGCACTCGGCCACCAGATTCTTGCAGCGAACCCTCCAAAACCAGACTTACCCCAAAACCTTTGCGAGCCTGTTCCACAGTGGTAATGCTCTCAGCCCGAACTTCGCTGGCAGGCACAATTTCGAGAGGATACCTGCCGCTAAGTTGTGTGAGCTTGACGGATAGGATCTCCGTGAGCCCGTCGGAGAAAGCCTTGGTGCCTGCCTGATTACCGGTGGCGGTGAAAGGCAATACTGCCAAATGAATAGGCGGTGCAGACTGTTGGCCATTCAGCCAGCGGTCAATCTCCGTCCGCTTGAAGAGTCCCCCGACTAGGATCAATGTCGCTACCAACAAGGCAACGATCGAAGCATGTTTGATGTCGAGAATTTTTTTTGCCCACCAGTACATTTGAGCGCGCGGAACGGCCTTGCCCGCTTTTAGCAACTGCAAGTCTTCCTGCAACTCGCGCGCACTGGCATAGCGTTGCCGTGGATCTTTAGCCATGGCTTTGAAAACCAAAGCTTCAAGACCGTGGGGAATCTCGGGATTGAAGATACTAATGGCAGCGGGCGTTTCTGTGCGAATTCGATCGCTGGTTGCCACGAAACTGCTGGCTAGGAAGGGGTGATGGCCGGTCAACGCTTCATAAAAAACCACGCCCAGCGAGAACACATCCGCTCGTCCATCCGGCGCTTTTTCCAAAAGGACTTCTGGAGACATATAGGCGGGGGTACCCGCCATCGTTCCGGAGCGATCCACTGTGGAACTCTGGTCGGAGCGTGGCAGGTATTTGGCGACGCCAAAGTCCAGGATTTTCACCTGACCCGAGGCGGTGAGCATGATATTTTCTGGCTTAATGTCGCAGTGAACGATGCCGCGTTCGTGGGCCGCGGCCAATGCGTCCACGCACTGGGTGGCGATGTCGAAGAATTCTTGCAATGAGAGAGGCCTCCGCAGGCGCTGTCTGAGGTTTTCTCCCTCCACGTACTCCATGATCAGGAAGATCTCGTCCCGTTCCTCAACGACGTCATAAAGCGCAGCCACATGAGCATCGCTGAACCGGGAAGCGCGTTCGGCTTCTTCCAAAAAACGGCGACGATAACCTGAATCAGCCCGCAATTGGGGCGCGAGTCGCTTCAGTGCGACCTGTCGCTTGAGCTTCGTATCCTGGGCAAGGTAAACCTCGCCCATACCGCCTTTTCCCAACCGCTCGCCAACGCGAAAACGTCCTACCAGTGCCCCGGAGAGGAACTCCGAGCTTTGGGTCGAGGTGGTGGGCGCTGGCTGAAACTCTGCCATAGGGAACCCCAGGGAAGTCGGGAAGCGACGGCCAAGCGGTCACTTACGGTGTCGTAGCCGCATGCTGAGCCGAATCTTACTCCTGCACTGATAGGTGAGCAATTGTAGTGGTTCCGCGAACCTTGCTTCGCTAAAGCCGCAAATCAGCGCAGTTCCGTGACGAGCTATCGGCAGCGGTGTCAAAAGTTCGGCACATTTCTGTCGGCGCACAAATACTCGGAGTGGAATTTCGGCACTTTTCCGTGCGTTCATCGAGGATCTTAGCTCTTGCCTTCGGCCCCCAGCGTGCATGCTTCAGGTCTTTCTACGGCACCGGCCAGAAAATTCATTCAGGATTACCAGTGCTCCACAAATGTGCGAACCCGGCCTGCTCTAATCGGTTTCGTCGCCTGAATTTGGGAAAGCTCTTCCAGGTAGAGAAACCGTTTTTACCGGTTTCCGTGTCACGATGCTTGACAACAAAACGGAGAACAAGGTCTCCACGTCGAACTGAGCACTATTGGCTTTGCGATCCGTGCTCCCTGTTACTCACCCTGACGTTTGAGAAGGGAAGCGGGATGATCACTGTCCCGCTTCCCGCAGCTATCAGAAAAGTGGCTGCAGATTCTTGCCTTATAGAACTACGAGCAGCAACCGCACAAACGTGACCGCTTGCTGAACTGCGGCCAGCGAGGAAAGGTGGCACACATGCTGCAGATGAGAAAGCACCTTTGCGCAATTTGCGGGGACGAAAAATCGGCTGGCGGGCTGTGGTTCCTGCTGGCGGAGAATCGCTGGGAAGATAAACTGAAAATCCTACAGTGGGATCCTCAATTGGCCCGGCAAGACGGAATCCGCCGTGCCTGTAGCGCGGGCCATGTTCAGGAACTTGTCGTCCACTGGATGACGACTAGAAGCCTCAGCTATCCTTTTGCCCGAGTCTCCTCAGACGACAAACCCGCGCCGGAATTCGAAGGGGCCTGGCCGGTACGGGCCGATATCGATACCCACGTCGCCCGCCAGATTGGCGAACTTGCCATCCATGGTGACAGTGTGAAACGCGTGCTCAGTGAGAGTCCGCAATATTTAAAAACTATACTCGACGCATTGATCGCGGCACCGCGACGCGAAAGTCGGACAAGCGAGCCAGATCCTGTGGCGGAGAACGAAGCTCAATTCGCCGCCTCACGGGAAATGTGAACTCTGAGCGCGGAGTCAGGAGGAATGACAGTACGTCAGAACGCCTACTCCCACTCAATGGTTCCCGGCGGCTTTGAGGTCACGTCGTAGACTACCCGGTTCACTCCCTTCACCTCATTCACGATCCGGCTGGAAATCGCTTTAAGTACCTCGTGGGATAGCGGCACCCAGTCTGCCGTCATTCCATCTTCCGAATGTACAGCGCGGATTGCGCAAGTGTAGGCGTAGGTACGCTGATCGCCCATCACTCCCACCGACATCACCGGCAAAAGTACGGCGAATGACTGCCAGATTTTCGTGTACAGCCCGGCTTGCTTGATTTCGTTGACCACAATGTCGTCACATTCACGCAGGATGGCTAGCCGCTCCGGGGTAACTTCGCCCAGAATTCGCACCGCTAATCCGGGTCCGGGGAAGGGCTGGCGTTGAAGGATTTCTTCGGGCATGCCGAGATCACGGCCGATTTTGCGTACTTCATCTTTAAACAGATCTTTGAGTGGCTCGATCAGTTTCAATTTCATCTTGTCGGGTAGTCCGCCGACGTTATGGTGGGTCTTGATGGTCTGAGATGGTCCGCGCACGGAACGTGATTCAATCACGTCTGGATAGAGAGTTCCCTGCACCAGCCACTCCACCTTTCCCTCCTTTTTCTCGATGGCGTGAGCTTGCTCATCAAATACCGCGATGAATTGGTTGCCGATGATCTTGCGTTTTTTCTCCGGATCGGTCACACCGGCCAGCTTGTTCAGAAAGCGTTCAATGGCATCCACAGCAATGACATGCAGACCGAGTTTGTCACGCAGGTTCTGTTGCACTTTGTCGAACTCGTTCTTGCGGAGCACGCCGTTATTGACGAAAACGCAAGTGAGTCGGGAAGGATTTTTGCCGTCGCGCAACGCCCGGTCCACCAGGATCGCGGCAACCGCTGAATCCACGCCGCCGGATAGCGCACAGATGGCGCGTCCGTCGCCCACAGTCTGCCGCACGTTGGCGACGGTAGCATCGATGAAGTGTTGGGGAGTCCACGTTGGCTTCCCGCCGCAAATGGCCAGGACAAAGTTACGCAGGATGTCGGTTCCGGATTGGGTGTGGTGCACCTCAGGATGAAACTGCACTGCCCACATCTTCCTCTCGGGGGCTTCGATGGCAGCCACGGCAGTCGATGAACTGGCAATCAAACGAAAACCGGCAGGAAGTTCTACTGCTTCGTCGCCGTGAGACATCCAGACAGAAAGTTTCTTCGGTAGTCCCTCAAAAAGTCGGGAGTGATCTGTGACTTCCACACTAGCGTGGCCGTACTCACGTTTTTCGGCAGCACGTACCTTTCCGCCCAACGCATGCACCATGAACTGCAGCCCATAACAAATACCGAGCACCGGCAATCCAAGCTGGAGCACCCGCGGATCAGCGGGAGGCGCATCGGCGTCATACACTGAGCACGGACCGCCAGAGAGAATGATGCCAACCGGCGAGTAGCTGCGGATTTCCTCAAGGCTGGCAGTACAAGGCAATACCACTGAAAAGACATTTTGTTCGCGGATGCGGCGTGCGATGAGCTGGGAATATTGCGCGCCAAAGTCGAGGACAACGATGGATTGGGTTTCCACGGATAAATGTCTCAAATCGGAAACAAAGTGTAAAGCGGAAAAGGTAATTGTCGAATGGCCATCGGATTACTGAATATCGCTGAGGATGAGTTCGTCCGGATCAATACCACTGCCGGATCGAGGAGTGAGCGAGGATTGCGAACCGCTATCGGTTAAAGGGGATTGAACTGTCTGGGACACCAAACTTTGTTCCGGAAAGCTAAGGACCGCGACATAAGCAGCGAGCCTTCCTACATATAGAAAATCCACGATCGCGAAATACAGCAAAGCTACCAGCAGCACGCCCCCCAGTATCACTCCCGCAGGCAGGACTCCGGAAAAAGCTAAAGGAATCGCTACGACCGAACTCGCCACCACAAAGACGACGACATGAGCCACCTCGAACCATGTTCCGGCCGCCAGTACAGGTCCAGTGCGCGCTCGGCAAAAATCCACTGCAGACGCGACGGCACCGAATGCGTCGCGCCCGTCGGCAACTACGAAGATTGCCGCCAGCGATAGAAACCAGTTCAGCATTGCCCAAGCCAGCCACACCAGCATTATCATGCTCAGAAAAATGAGGGTGGCGCTACCCGGTGAGGGATCAGCCGTAGACGATGCAAAGCCCGCGAGCAGCAATCCTCCCACACAACTCACAAGGGCGGCGAGCGTGACTCCGACGCGAAAAAAGTTAAGACCCGCAAGCGAGCGAAACTGCTTCGCTCCTTCCCCGGCGGAGAAATTCGGCCGAGCGGATTGAATTTTGTCCTCTCCAAAATAGTCGACCAGTCCCTTAAGAGTGGCTCCTCGTCCAAATGATGCTGTTCCTATCCATGCCAGTGTCATCGCGAATATAAGTACAAGGCCGGCTGCTACGAGGCGTGGTCCGCTGCCGCTGAAAATATGAAGGATGGCATGAGAAATCAGAAAAGGCTGGTGGCTTCGCAAAAGCAACAAGTCGGCGTCCGAGACCGGCAAAGTATCCAGGTACTCCACAAACGAGAAAAACAACAGTATTCCGGCAGCGAACCCCAGGCTCCAGCGCCATGAAATCTCTGCCAGGCCTAACGACGGCCGCCGGAACATCACGCGAAACCCTTCCAAGGTTGGGGAATGAGAATTCATCTAGGGCTAGGATAGCGTAAGCTAGGCGGTCGTGCGGCGGCCGCACGCTCAAAGACTACTTGATCTGGAAATTTCGCGGATCGAGAGAAACATTATTCAACACTCGGGTGACAGCTACATCCCACTCCAACAACTTTGTGAATCCGTTTTGAAGTTCCTTGGTAAACCTGAGTTCGTAATGGAATGGCAGCGTCAAGCCATCCGAGTTCTGAAAATCGCCAAACCGCTCTTCGATGCGGTATCGAGTCTCCTGCTGTCGCGCACTCTCAACGTCGTTGGCTCCAATTCCTGCGTGGATTGATACCTGATATGTCGTCATTGCATGCCTGAAGGTTTCTGGTTCGAAGTATAAAAGGATTTCCAAGTCGGTTCCCTTTTTGGGGCGATAGCGAATAACCTGGAACTCGCGTCCTTCAAATTTCTTAATCCCCTGATAGGTAAGCTTGGCTTTTCGTTCTTGAACATCCAGTAGCGGCCAGGCCGTGACTAGCACCCCTCCTAACAATCCTTCGCGCAGGGGGGCGTCTTGGCCTTTTAAGAAATCCCCGAAGTCGGAGTACGTCTTGTCCGCATAGGTAGCCGCTACACTAGTCTTTTCGCCGTCCCAGATTAATTGCTCGCCGCTATACTGAGGAGCAGTGACCTTCAGCACTATGCGGGACTTTCGTCCTTCCGAAGCGAGCCCTGCCTTGCCGGCCAGTTGGCCCGACCCACCCACCAGAAGCTTGTATGTCGCCGTTCCCTCCACAACACGGGACTTGAGACCGGCTCGGACTTGCGCCGAACCCAAGGATTGAAGGTGCTTCGCAATCACATCCTCGGGCGTCAGGTCGCCCGCCCTGAGCGGGACTGGTGCAGCCAACAGAAAAGAAATCAAGACCCCAAATGTAGCCCGTTGGGCCGCCAACAACAGCATGCCTCACCTCGCAGATCGTTGCCGCGCAATTTACCTGCAGGTGCTGGGTTTGTAAATGAAAATCCTTGGCAATCAAAACTCAGCGGATCACGATGTTGACCAATTTCCCGGGCACGACAATGACCTTCACCACTTGCTTGCCCGCCATAGCCGCGCGAATTTTCTCGTCGGCCAGAGCGCGCTCAGGCAAGACATCTTCGGTGGTGTCCGCCGGCACAACAATGCGGCTGCGCAGCTTGCCATTGATCTGCACCGGAATTTCGATTTCTTCTTCCTTCGCCAGAGCCGGATCGTATTTCGGCCAAGGCGCTCGGAGCAGGCTGGTCTTCTCACCTAACACTTCCCACAATTCATGGGCAAGATAAGGCGCAAATGGTGCCAGCAAGAGCGTCAGATCGCGCTGGACTTCCGCCAACAGTGAGACGGGAACACCCGACGCGGATGCGGCCGTCCCTTCCATGCGATCATCGATGCCGTAAAGCTCGTTTACCAATTCCATGATGGCCGCAATGCATGTATTGAAATGCCAGCGCCCCTGGAAATCGTCGCTCACACGCTTGATGGTTTGGTGGAGCTTGCGTTGAATAGCGCGGGCTTCTGTCGACAAATTATCTGGAATTGGTTTACGCCACTCCGGATGTCCGGGCTGCGCGTGCCGCGCCACAAACCGATATACCCGTCCCAAGAATCGCTGTATCCCTTCAATCCCTTTATCCTGCCAGTCCAGGTCGCGATCCGGGGGCGCGGCAAACAAGCTGTAAAGACGCGCGGCATCGGCGCCGTAACGGGCCACCATCTCGTCCGGAGTAACTACGTTTCCAAGGCTCTTGGACATCTTGGCGCCGTCTTTGATCACCATGCCCTGCGTGAACAAGCGCTCGACCGGTTCATCGTTCTGTACCAGTCCCAGGTCGCGCATGCACTTGGTCCAGAAGCGCGAATAGATGAGGTGGAGAATGGCGTGCTCCACGCCGCCAATGTACTGGTCGATCGGGAACCAATAAGCAGCGATCTTGCTAGCGAAGGGAGCTTTGTCGTTGTGCGCATCGGTGTAGCGGTAGAAGTACCACGATGAGTCGACAAAAGTGTCCATGGTGTCGGTCTCACGCCGCGCCGGTCCGCCGCACTTCGGACAGATAGCGTTCACGAACTCCGGAACTCGACCAAGCGGTGAGCCTCCGGTCAACGTGATGTCCACGTTCTCGGGCAAGAGCACTGGCAAGTCTTTCTCCGGCACGGGGACAATCCCATCCTTCTCGCAGTACAGCATCGGGATGGGTGTGCCCCAATAACGCTGGCGAGAAATGCCCCAGTCTTTTATGCGATAAGTAACCGTCGCTTTGCCAAAACCATTTTTCTTCGCGTATTCTGACATCTTCTTAATTGCTTCTTCGCAGTTCAGGCCGCTAAACGGGCCGGAGTTCACCAAGGTGCCATTCAAGCTCGTGAATGGGAGCGGCGGCTCGGCGACGGTCTCTTCTGGATCCGCAGCTCGAGGGACGATCACAAGCCGGATCTCAAGGTTATATTTCTTGGCGAACTCATAGTCGCGCTCATCATGGGCCGGAACACTCATGATGGCCCCGGTGCCGTAGTCCATCACAATGTAATTCGCCACCCAGATTGGAAACCTTTCGCGGTTGTACGGATTGATCGCGTAGCGGCCGGTGTTCACTCCGTGCTTTTCGATTTCACCGATATCCCCCGCCTCCTTAGCTTTCCGCTGCTCGGCGATCAACTGATCCACTTTGACTTTCAAGCTGGGATCGCTCGCCGTGAGGTCGCTCATGAGCGGATGTTCCGGAGCGAGCTGCACCGAGGTTGCTCCGTAAATAGTGTCTACCCGCGTTGTGAAAACCGAAATCGTCGATCCGGCTGGCCCGGCAGCCCCCTCAAGTTTGAAATCTATCAGCGTGCCTTCGCTGCGGCCGATCCAGTTGCGCTGCATGGTGCGAACTTTTTCCGGCCAGCCATGTAACTTTTCCAGATCGCGGAGCAACTCTTCGGCATACTGCGTGATTCGCAAGAACCATTGCTCGAGTTCGCGCTGCTCGACGACGGTGTCTTCGTGACGCCAGCACCGGCCGCCAACTACCTGCTCATTCGCCAGCACAGTCGCGCACTGCGGACACCAGTTCACCTTGCTCTTCTTTCGATAGGCAAGCCCGCGTTCGTAGAACTTCAAGAAGAACCACTGATTCCACCTGTAATATTCCGGCAGGCAAGTTGTGACTTCACGCGCCCAGTCGTAGGCGAACCCCAAGCGCTTCATCTGCGCTTTCATATTTGCAATGTTGCGAAACGTCCACTCGCGTGGCGGAGTCTGGTTCGAGATGGCGGCGTTTTCCGCGGGCAATCCGAACGAATCCCAACCCATGGGATGAAGCACGTTATAGCCGTTCATCCACATGTAACGTGCTAGAGCGTCGCCGATTGCATAATTCCGCACATGCCCCATATGCAACGCGCCTGACGGGTAAGGCAACATTTCCAAAACGTAATACTTGGGTTTGGTCGAGTCCGGCTCGGCGGCATAGAGCGAATCAGCCTGCTGCCAGCGCTCAAACCACCTGGTCTCGATCCGCCGCGGGTCATAGCGCTCGTCGCGGGCAGGCACAACGTTTTGTTCTTGCGGCATAGATGGAATGGTTCGTTTAGGGGTAAACCCTAGATTTTACAACGAAGAATGGATAGCACGTGTGGCGCGGGCGTCCCCCCCGGCGAGGGTCATGGAGTAATAGTTAGCTTTCACTTTTTAACCAGAGCCTTCAATGCCGCGACATTTCTCTTGTCGTCCCCCGGCTCATCAATCGGTGTCTCCGCAATAAATGCCGCTTGCCCCAATCGTGGATCATTCAACAGCCGGCGAAACGCTTCCAGTCCAATGCTTCCCTTCCCGATGTGCTGGTGTCGATCCAGTTTCGACCCACGCGCTGCTTTGGCGTCATTGCAATGCCACACGGGAATATTTTTCAAACCAATGGTTGCTTCGAGCCGAGCGAGTGTTTCACGCATGCCAGCTTCACTCACGATGTCATAGCCGGCGACATGGGTATGACAGGTATCTATGCAAGCGGCAACCGGAATCACGCCTCGCAGCCGTTCGAGTACTTCTGCGACTTGTTCGAAGCTGGCTCCAAGCGAGTATTCCGCCCCGGCCGTGTTCTCAATCAGAATAGTGAGATTCCCTTTCACTAGATCGAGACCTTTGGTAGACGCCGCAATCGCGGCTGCGGTCCGCAGCAGACCATCTTCCCGGTCCGCCCCGCGAAATGAACCCGGATGAAGCACAAGATATTCGGCGCAAAGGTTCAGAGCACGCTCAATCTCACCGCGAAATGCTTCAATGGATTTCTTCAGGAACAATGGATTCATACTGGCAAGATTCACCAGATAGTTGGTATGAATCACCAGCGGTTTGAGCTCGTACTTCTCTCGAAGCCGGCTCATCTCGGCGCATTGGGGACGGCTGAGTTCATAGGGGGCCCACTGCCGCGGACTGGAGGAGAACACTTGAAACGTATTGCACCCCAGCCGGTAAGCCCGTTCCGCAGCATTCTGCACGCCACCGGCACTTGATGTATGAATGCCAATCCGGCGTGAAGTCAGGCGGGGAGCGCGTTTCAGGGATGGCAGATTAAGGATGTCCTGCTCGCGGGCCATGGAGATGGGCACATCATAAGTATATCTAGACCGATCTGCTCATTTGCGGTGCTTACGCGGATAACGATAGACTTGAAATATCGAGGTTAAGTCATGTTGGTTGTCATGCGGGCGCAAGCCACGGAAGAGCAGGTGCGCGCCGTTTGTAAGAAGATCGAAGATCTGGGATATCGCGCCCACGCTATGCCGGGGTCCGAGCGCACCGCGATTGGCATCACCGGGAATCAAGGTGAAGTCGAAGCGGGCACGTTGGAGGAAATGCCGGGAGTCCAGGAACTGATCCGGGTCAGCAAGCCCTATAAGTTGGTCAGCCGCGACGTTAAACAGGAAAATACCGTCATCCGATTTCCGGGCACGAGTGCCACTTTTGGCGGACAGGGATTAGCTGTCGTTGCTGGACCGTGCGCCATCGAGAGCCGTGAACAAGCTTTGATCGTGGCTGAGCAAGTCTGTCGTGCTGGCGCGCAGTTTTTTCGCGGCGGCGCCTACAAGCCGCGTACCTCCCCTTATTCGTTCCAGGGTTTGGGTGAAGAAGGCTTGCAGATTATGGCGGAGATCCGCGAAACATTCGGAATGAAAATCGTCACTGAGGCGATTGACAATGAATCCTTGACGCTAGTGGAGGAGTACGCCGACGTTATCCAGATTGGCGCCCGCAACATGCAAAATTTCTCGCTGCTGAAGCGCGCGGGACGATCCAAGAAGCCGGTACTGCTCAAGCGAGGCATGTCGGCAACGCTGGAAGAGTTCCTCATGGCCGCGGAATACGTGATGAGTGAAGGCAACTACAACGTAATTCTGTGCGAACGCGGCGTGCGCACCTTTGCCGACCATACTCGCTACACCCTCGACCTCAGCGTGGTACCGGCGGTGCAGCGCTTGAGCCATCTCCCCATCGTGGTGGACCCGAGCCACGGTACGGGAAAGAGAAACAAAGTTACGCCGCTCTCCCGCGCGGCCATTGCGGTGGGCGCAGACGGACTCATGGTTGAAGTTCATCACCAGCCTGATCGCGCACTCTCCGACGGTATGCAGTCGCTCTATCCCGAGCAGTTCGATGAACTGATGACCCAGGTGCGGCAGATCGCAGGGGTGTTGGGAAGAACTGTACCGGCAATTGGAGCACGCGTTGCAGCGGCTCCCGGGACAGCGACACGCTCAGAAATCGCATCACCCGCTGCGCACTGATTTTGCGAAAACTCCTCCTCTTCGTGGTGCTGCTTCCGCTGGCAGGCGCCGCCCTGGGATGGTGGTATTTCCGTCAGCCAACCCTGCCGAATTACGGCCCCGCCTACCGTGAATATGCCTACATCACCAACGGCAAGAGCAACACGGTCACGGTCATTGACCTGCGCACATTCGAGCCGGCACAAACCATAAACGTCGGCAGTGAACCCACTGGCCTGGCAGCCAATACCAAGAAAAATGAAATCTATGTGGTCAATACAGGTTCGAACAATGTCAGCATCATTGATGCCCAACGCAATGCCGTGGTGGCTACCATCGGGGTGCACGCGCGTCCTTACTTCATCGATGTTTCTGGGGACGGGAAACGCGGATACGTCGCCAATTCCGGATCGTCAAATATTTCCGTCATCGACCTGGAGAAGCGCACTCTGCTGGGAAACATCGGAGTAGGCACTTCGCCCGGTCTGGCAAGAATCTCACCGGACGGGAAGACGGTGGTCATCAGCAATCGGGGCGACAACACCGTATCGCTGATGGACGCTGAGAAGATCAAAGTTCGCAGCACGATTCCGGTTTGCCAGCAGCCGGAAGACATTGCGATCCTGCCCGACAATAGCAAGGCCTTCGTTGCCTGCGCGGGATCGGCTCAAGTCGCATCGATTGACTTGAAGAGCGACAAACTGCTGGCGCTGCTCGATGTTGGAAAGACGCCCGTGAACCTGGCCGTGAAACCTGATGGTGGCGAGTTGATCGTCTGCAACTTCGATTCGAACAATATTTCAATCATCGAAACTACCACCAACGAAGTTGGAGGAAGTTATCTGATCGGCACCCGGCCGGCCCGCGGCATTGTCACCGCGGATAATTCGCGATTGTATGTAAGTAATTTCGGATCAAATAATGTGGCAGTCTATGATATCGATCTAGGCAAGGTGATCGCATCTTTGCCCGTGGGCAGCCATCCCGATGGCTTGGCGCTCTCACAAAGCGAAAACTATTTGCTGGTGCTGAACTCGCAGTCTGGCGATATCACGGTCATCCAGAAGCGAAAACCATCCAAGCTCGAGCCTAGTGAGTATGCTCTGCTCACTATGATTCCAGTCGGCCTGCAGCCGAACAATATTGTGGTGAAATCGTTTGTGATTGCGAAGTCAGAAAAATGAAGCGGCGGGGTCGGTTGTTCACGAACGTTCCCGCGGGTTTCCTTCGTGTACCTCTGGGTCCTCCGTGGTTTGAGACTTTCGACTTCGACTTTCTAAGCGTTCGTCCCACAGCACTTCTTATATTTCTTCCCCGAGCCGCACGGACAAGGATCGTTGCGCCCGATTTTCGCGGAGCCGCGCACGACTTGCTGCACGGGTTGCAGATCTCCAGAACCAGCCATGCGGGCTTGCTCCAATTCGCGGCGCTTTTTGCGTTGGAAAGCTTCCTCAATTTCGTCCACTGAAGTCGCGACTCCACGCGGAGGCCGGCGACCGTTACCGTCGCCATCGCCGCCGATTCTGGGAACAGCCAAGTCAGCTTCCGGCCCTGCTGCTCCACCCTCAGAAGGCCGCTCCAGGATTTGCATCAGGTAGAGATAACGCACCGTTTCTTCCTGAAAGCGCTGCATCATGGCTTCGAACATGTCGAAAGACTCGCGCTTGTACTCCACCAGCGGATCGTGCTGCCCGTAACCGCGAAGACCGATGCCCTCCTTCAGGTGATCCATGCCCAGGAGATGATCTTTCCATTGCGAATCCAGCACGCTGAGCATAATCATGCGCTCGTGATAGCGCATTGCATCCGGCCCGATGAGTTTCTCTTTGGCGTCGTAACGCTCTTTGAGCTTGTCAAAAATTGCGTCCCCTAACTCCTGGCGGTTAAGAGTTTCAGGCTTGAGTCCTTCCGCCAGCACATCAATGCCAAAGCGGGTAAAAATCGCGTCCTTCAAGGCTTTTAAATCCCAGTCTTCGGGATGAACCTTGATTGGAGCGAATTGATCCATCAAATCGCTCAGGATGCCAGAAACGTAATCTTCGAGTATGAGCTCCTTCTGATCGACGCCCTCGAGCAACTGATGGCGAAGACCATAGACAGCTTCGCGCTGCTTGTTCATCACGTCGTCATACTCGAGCAGATGTTTGCGGGCTTCGAAGTTCTGAGCTTCAACCGCCTTCTGTGCGGATTCGATACGCCGCGTGATAAGCCGCGACTCAATCGGGACGCCCTCTTCCATGCCTAGCCGCTGAAGCAGGTTCGAAACCCACTCCTTGGCGAAGATGCGCATCAGATCGTCTTCCAGTGACAAATAGAAGCGGGAGGAACCGGGATCGCCCTGGCGTCCAGCGCGGCCACGCAGCTGATTGTCGATCCGGCGCGCCTCGTGACGCTCGGTGCCGAGAATGTGGAGACCACCAACTGCGGTGACTTCGTCGTGCTCTTTGTCTGTGTCTTTCTTATAGCGGTTAAAAATCTCGGTCCATTGGTCGGTGGGAACTACGTATTCGTTTCCCGCGTAATACCAAACCGTGCTCTTGGTCTCGTCCACATCGATCTGAATCTTGCCTAGAACAGCACGCAACTGCTGAGCGATTCCTTTCTTCACGCATTCCTGCTTCGCCATGAACTCAGGATTGCCGCCAAGCAAGATGTCAGTACCGCGGCCTGCCATGTTGGTGGCGATGGTGACCATATTCTTGCGTCCCGCCTGAGCCACGATTTCGGCTTCGCGCTCGTGGTATTTGGCGTTGAGCACCACGTGCTTGATTCCCTTTTTCTTCAATAGCTCTGACAATCGCTCGGACTTTTCAATCGACGTGGTGCCGACCAGAACTGGCTGTCCCGTCTGATTCAATTTGAAGATCTCGTCTGAGGCCGCGAAGTATTTCTCTTTCTCGGTCCGGTACACCATGTCCGGATTTTCCGCCCGACGCATGAGCTGGTTGGTCGGAATCACCATCACTTCCAGCCGATAAATCTTTTCGAACTCAGGCGCTTCCGTCTCTGCTGTACCCGTCATTCCAGCCAGCTTCTTGTACATGCGGAAATAATTCTGGAATGTGATGGTCGCCAGAGTCTGATTCTCGCGCTCGATCTTGACGTTTTCCTTGGCTTCCACCGACTGGTGAAGACCATCCGACCAGCGCCGACCCGGCATGAGGCGGCCGGTGAATTCGTCCACGATGATGACCTCACCATCTTTGACGACATACTCGACATCGCGACGGTAAAGTGCGTGCGCTTTTATGGCGGTTTCAACATGATGCTTTAAATCCCAGTTTTCCGGATCAGCGATGTTTCCGATACCCAGAAGCTGCTCAACCTTTTCCCAGCCTTCGTCGCTGACGGTGATGGTCTTATGTTTCTCGTCCACCACATAGTCGCCGCTAAGCTGCTTAGGCTCGCCGGGTGCGACATCGATCTCTTCACCTTTCTCGAGCTTCGGGATAATGCGATTGACCCGGTAATACTTGTCCGTGGATTCCTCGCTGGCGCCAGAAATGATTAAGGGCGTGCGAGCCTCGTCGATCAGGATGGAGTCCACCTCATCGACGATGGCGAAGTTATGGCCACGCTGCACACAGTCCTTCAGGTCGAACTTCATGTTGTCGCGCAGGTAGTCGAAACCAAACTCGTTGTTGGTACCATAGGTCACGTCGGCGGCATAGGCGTCACGGCGTTGCTCATCGTCAAGTTCGTGAACAATCACGCCGACGCTGAGTCCCAGGAAGCGGTACAGTTTGCCCATCCACTCCGAATCGCGCTTGGCCAGGTAATCATTCACCGTTACCACATGCACACCGCGTCCACTCAATGCATTCAGATAAACCGGAAGAGTGGCGACCAGAGTTTTTCCTTCACCGGTCTTCATCTCGGAGATTTTGCCCTGATGCAGGACCATGCCACCGATCAATTGAACGTCGAAGTGACGCATGTTGAGAACACGTCGCCCCGCTTCACGAACTACAGCGAAAGCTTCCACCAGGATCTCGTCGAGAACCTCGTTGAGGGCTTGCCTGCGCTCGTCTTCTAATTGCTTCACGCGGTCGGGATCGGCAACCGGTTCATCGGTAATCTGGTCGAGGCGCTCTTTAATTCGCTGTCGGAATTCATCCGTCTTGGCGCGCAACTGGTCATCGCTGAGCGCCTTCATGGCAGGCTCCAACGCGCTGATGGCCTCGACATTGGGCCTCAGGCGCTTGAGTTCACGCTCGTTTTTGGTCCCAAAGACCTTTGCGATGGCGTAGTTAATCAAATTCGTTCCTTAGGTGGGCACACCGCCCCGTCTGCTTAGAGCCTAGCATATTAGATGCGGAGGAAGGATGTAAGTCGCGGCACCGTACGGGGGAGCACCACGCCCGGCTTCGTGTTCATCCCCCATTCTCATGTAAGATTTCGCGCAAGCATGCCGACATTTTATGACCGTTTTCGCGAGTGCGCCGAGCGCTGGCCCGACCATATCGCTTTGGAGATTCAGCGGCGCGATCGGTTGGAAAGTTATCGCTATCGCGAAGTGAAGCAGATGGCGGAATCAGTGGCCCGCTGGCTCGTGGAAAGTGCGTTCCACCCCGGTGCCCGAATTGCAATTTTGGCTGACAATCATCCCCGCTGGGTAACAGTTTATCTGGGCATCATCGCCGCAGGATGCACCGCCGTCCCTCTGGATACTGCGCTTCACGCCGACGAAGTAGTGAAATTGCTGAAGGACAGCGGGTGTTCCCTGCTTTTCTGCGATCCTAGGATCGTAGCTGTCCGAGCCGTGAGCGGGCTGCAGGTGGGCATTGTGCTGACCGAAGGCAGCAGTGACTCAATTAGAGGAAAACCTCTGGCACAACTGGACGCAATTCTTGCGACAGGCGCTCAAGACTTCAGCCCTGTCGCAGTTTCGCCCGACAGCGTCGCCGCGCTGCTCTACACCTCCGGGACAACTGCTGACCCCAAGGGCGTAATGCTGACCCATGCCAACTTGATGGGGGAAGTCCAGGGAGTTTTCGCGGTACTGCGGATCGGGCCAGAGGATGCTGTGCTGGGCCTGCTGCCGCTCTTTCACGCCCTCGCGCAGATGGCCAATCTATTGTTACCACTGGTAACGGGAGCCCGTGTCGTTTATCTGGAAACTCTGAATACCAACGACTTGCTGCGCGCCTTCCGCGAGCGGAAGATCACGGCGTTCGCCGTAGTCCCACAATTTTTCTATCTCATTCGCGACCGCATCTTCAAAGAAGTTGCGCAGCGCGGCAGGCTTGCCCAACTGGGTGTGCGTGGATTGATGTCGCTAAATCGATTGCTGCGCCGGCTCGGACTCAATGCTGGACGAATTTTCTTCCGGCAAATTCATCAAACTTTCGGCGGCACGATGCGTTACCTGATAACAGGCGGCTCCCGGTTCGATCCGCAGGTCGGACGAGAATTTCATGCGCTGGGCATCGACATCCTGCAGGCCTACGGTCTGACTGAGACCACAGGTGGTGCATTTCTTACTTCACCGGACGACAACGTGATTGGGTCCGTAGGTAGACCATTGCCAGGTTCTGAGGGCCGGATCATCGATCCGCAGCCAGCCGGAGAAGATACCCAGCCTGCCGGCGAAATTGCGATCCGCGGTCCCATCGTGATGAAGGGTTACTGGAACCGGCCTGACGCTACGTCCGCCGTGTTGAAAGGTGGATGGCTGCACACTGGCGACCTCGGCTATTTCGACACGCATGGAAATTTATTTATCACCGGGCGAATGAAAGAAGTCATCGTCCTCAGCAACGGCAAGAATATTTATCCGGAAGAGATCGAAGCGCATTATTTGAATTCTCCATTCATCAAGGAAATTTGCGTAATCGGAGTGGAAGCCCGTCCCGGGGACGCCAAGTCAGACCGGCTTCATGCCGTGATCGTTCCCAACTTTGAGCTGCTCAGACAGCGAAAGATCGTCAACGCCAAGGAAGTGATTCGGTTCGACATTGAGGGCTTGTCCGTGAAACTGCCGTCGACCAAACGAATTGGTAGCTATGAAATCTGGCAGCAGGATTTGCCTCGCACTACGACCCGAAAACTGAAACGATTCGAAATCGAAAAGCGAATCCAGGCCAACGCGGCGCAGGGACTGGCCGGCGATTCCGAAATTGCCCAAGAAAAGCCGCTTACCGCAGAAGATGCGTCGTGGCTAGAGCAACCGGAAGTTCAGCGCGCGCTCGAGATCATTCGTCAAGCAACCAAAGCCAAATCCGAAGAGCTGCGTCCTACGGACAGTCTCGAGCTTGATCTGGGCTTCGATTCAATGCAAAGAGTCGAGCTGCTGGTGGCGTTGGAGCAAGAACTGGGCGGTAACGTAGAAGAGTCGAGGGCATCCGAAATTTACACGGTGCGTGAACTGGTTGACCTGGTGCGGGAGAGCGCCGCATCCGGAACTGCGGCATCGTCGCGCGAGCAATTTGCCGGCTGGCAAGCGGTGCTGCAAAAGGAGCCCGTCGATCCTGAAGCTCTGGCTCTCGCCGCACGACGCCCGGTCGCGGAAATTTTCTGGCTCATGCTGAGCCGGGTCGTTCGACTTTTTGCAGATGATCGATTCAAATTGCACGTTACCGGACTGGAAAACCTCCCCTCCCACGGTCCATACATCATTTCTTCTAACCACCAGAGTTTCCTTGATCCTGTGATTCTGAGCAGTGTTCTTCCCGGATCAGTATTTCGCCAGCTTTTCTCGGTTGGAACCAGTGAAATCTTCGGATCAGGATTCATGCGCGTTCTGGCCCGGTCACTACGCGTAGTGGTAGTGGACCCAGATGCGAATTTGATTTCTGCCATGCGAGCCGGGGCTTTCGGACTCCGGCACGGTCGTATCCTGATGCTCTACCCGGAAGGTCGACGCAGCATTGATGGCAGGCCGACGAGGTTTAAAAAAGGCGCCGCAATTTTATCCATTCACCAGCGGGTGCCGATCGTTCCCGTCGCGATTGAAGGCTTTCACGAGGCATGGCCGCGCGGGAAACGCTTTCAGAAATTCGCGCCGTTCCGGATAAAGTTTGGTGAACCTATTTACCCTCCTCCCGAACCAGAAGCATCGGAAATCGCTTACGAGAAACTGACCGGCGAGCTGAAAAAGCGAATCGTGAGAATGTGGGAAGAGCTGAGGCGGGAAAACGGCACTTAGCACTTGGCACTTAGCATTTAGTCCGTCGACTATTGCGTCACTTCTAGAAAGAACGTCCCTGCGTTCATAGGGTGGGTGGCTAGTGCTAAATGCTAAGTGCGAAATGCTAAATGCTACTTCGCCCGGGGATGGGTCTGATCGTAAACGTGCAGCACGTGTTTGATGGAAAGCTGTGTGTATCGTTGGGTGGTCGAAAGACGCTCGTGACCAAGCATTTCCTGGATAGCGCGCAGATCGGCGCCTTCCTCCAGCATGTGGGTTCCGAACGCGTGACGTAAGGTGTGCGGGTGAACGTCCGGGGAAAGTCCTTTGGCAATCGCGATTTTCTTGACGATACGTCCGACGCTGCGGGTGGTAAGGTGACCACCACGCTGGTTGATCAGCAAGGCAGACGTATTCTTCTTGCCGCCGAGCAGGCGCTGGCGCACAGGCAAATAGGCGGCGAGTGCCACTCGGACTGATTCGCCGAAAGGAACGTAGCGCTCTTTTTTTCCCTTGCCGCGAATCAGGACGGCTTCGGCACTCAGATGTATGTCGTCCAAATTGATGCCGGTGAGCTCCGAATTACGAATGCCGCAGCCATACAGCAACTCGAGTATCAGGCGATCACGCTCCGGAAAAGCTGCCGCGTCCGGCATCTCGCCGTCAAGCACAGTATTCATTTCTTCAATCGTCGGCACGCGCGGCAGTTTTTTGGGGAGCTTTGGAGTCGTTACCAGAGCAGCGGGATTCTGTTCCACAACTCCATCTTGCGCTAGCCAGCGATAGAGTGAACGCACCGCTGCCAGGGAACGCGCAACCGAAGTCTTGCTCAAGCCCTTTTCATACAGCTGCGAGAGAAATCCGCGAATCGCCACGTGATCAATGCTTTTCCAATCGCGCGACCCAGCATAGGCGGCGAAGTTGTCGAGATCGCCCCTGTAAGCCCTGATGGTGTGACTGGAGGCATTGCGGTGCCCGAGAGTTTTGAGGAACTCGTCGGTGGCTTTTTGGACAACCGTGCGGGAACGTGTGGTCATTCTTAATTGTTGGTTGTTGACTTTTGATTGAAAACCAACTTGCCTTGCCTTGCTCAGTCAACAATCAAAAATCAACAACTCCTTACCTAGCCTTGGCTCTCGGATGATGCTTCTGGTAAACGGTTTTCAGCCGATCCATCGCTACATGGGTATAGATCTGTGTCGTCGAAATATCTGCATGGCCCAGAATCGTCTGCACGGTGCGAAGATCGGCGCCGTTTTCCACCATGTGCGTGGCGCAACTGTGGCGCAGCATATGCGGACTGGCGTTGCGCCCTGCACGTGCTGACGCGGCACGCACCACCTGCCAGACTCGTTGCCGGCTGAGTTTGCGTGTGCCTCGTCCGAAAAATAAAAGAGGTGAACTCTTCCCGGCTGCAAGCACTGGGCGTGAGGTTTTCATATACGCGCCCAGCGTATCCTGGGCGGATTTTCCCAGAGGCACGATGCGTTCCTTGTCGCCCTTGCCACGCACCAGAACGTAACCTAGGTCGAGTTTTAGATCCTCCAGTTTGACCCCGATGATTTCGGAGACGCGCAGCGCTCCGGCATAGAACACCTCCAACATGGCGCGATCGCGTGCGGCTATAGCCTCAGCATTTTTGCGATTGGACGCGGGCCGCGGGTTGCGCAGCATGACATCGATTTCATCGTGCCCAAGCGACTTGGGCAAAACTTTCCATTGCTTTGGCGAATCGATGTTCAACGTGGGATCGTGCGCAATGAACTTGTCAAGCAGAAGATACCGGTAGAGATGCCGCAGCGCCGACAGCTTGCGTCCCACCGATCGTCCGTCCACCTGATTGCCTAACAACTGCCCCAGAAAATCGCGCACGTCGGTTCGGCGAGCGTTTAGTAGCGTGCGCTTACGCTTTTCCAGAAATTCGGCGAATTGTCCTATATCGGTGGTGTAAGCAGAAATCGTGAGCGCCGCCAACCCCTTCTCGATTTTTAAATAGTCGAGGAAACCGGAGACCGCTCGTGAATTGACCTCAGAGGGCACTCAACGAGTGTGCCCATTATCGGACCCTAGGAAAAGTGGTGAGTAAGGTCCCAGTTCGCCGCTCATGAGGGAAATGACGTCCCCACGGTTTTGAAAATATCTGCTGCGTACAGCGCCCCCTGCGGAGTTTCCTCGTGCTTGAAATAGGCAAACACATCGCGGCCTTGATTGCGGTGTTCCTGAATCCGATCCACCATAGACTGCCGCTCTTCCGGGTTATAGGACGGTTTGCGATAACGGTAGTAGCAAAAATCCGCCGTCACCACATCGGGCGTAACCCGCTCTTCAGTTTCGGCGACGCATAAAGCGCGATTGCGGGATTTCAGCAGATTGAAAATCTCCTCAGTAAACCAAGATGTGTGCCGGAACTCGAATGCCGAAGCCACCCCGCGGGGTAGTGCGGCCAAAAAATCCTCTAAGAGCTGCGCGTCTGCCTTCAGGTTTGGCGGCAACTGAAAGAGCACCGGTCCAAGCTTTCCAGCCTGCGCCAGTGGTTCGATGGTGCTCAGAAATCGTGGAATGAAGTCTTCAGTCTTCTTCAAACGTTTGATGTGAGTAATGACTTGGTGGGCCTTCACGCTGAAACGGAAGCCTGCCGGCGTTTCTGCGATCCATTTTTGGGCCGTAGTCTCTTTCACCAGTTGCCGGAAGGTGAAATTTACCTCCACGGCATTGAGTTGGGTGGCGTAATACTGAAGGAAATTCTTCTGCGGCAGCTTAGCGGGATAAAACTCTGGCTTCCAACTGGGATAAGCCCATCCCGATGTGCCGACGTACAGTTGCGCCATCGATCACTCCGCTGCCATGGATGAGGCGCATTATACCTTCCGGCGTTTTTTCTTTGGGGTAGTCAGGGGACGCACAGTTTTTGCGCGTTGTTTTGCGACCTTGCGTGCGGGTGCCGCCTGGGCAGCTATTTCCAAGCCCACTTTGATAGGCTCCGGCTTCCCTTCCTCGATGCCTGCCAGTTTTGGCAACTTCTGCTTCAGCGTGCGAACGGGTTCGAACAGGTCCCCCATTTTGTCCACGCGGTTCAGAACTTGCTTGGCTTCGAAGACGAGCAAGCTCGCATCCTTCTTCTTCAGCGCTAGTTCGACTTCTTCCCATGCGACCGGCGTCGAAACCGTAGGATGCTCTCGCGCCCGCAGCGAATAGACACTCACAGTAGTCTTATGTTCATCGTTTTGACTCCAATCAACCAACACTTTGCCGACGCGCAAAGTCTTCTTCATGTCGGAAACAACCAGGTCCCTGTGCTCATCTTCCAGCAATCGCGCAATCGCGTGGGCAAAGGGCTTGGTGACGTCATAGCTTGTCGGCGTATGCAACGGAACATAGATCTGAAGGCCTTTAGAGCCGGATGTCTTGGGAAAGCTCTGTAATCCGAAGTGATCGAAGATCGTCCTTAGCCAAATTGCGACTTGCGAGCATTGCACGACGTTCGCAGGCGGGCCGGGGTCAAGATCGAAAACCATCATGGTCGGACAATCGATATCTTTCGCCAATGAAAGCGATGGATGTAATTCGATAGAAGCCAAATTGGCTACCCAAACCAGTGTGGGCAAGTCGTTGGGCAAAATGTAATTGACATAGCGATTGTTTCCCTCACTCCAGATTGGGGCGGTCTTCACCCAATCCGGCCGGTGCTTCGGCGCATTCTTTTCAAAAAAGAAAGGGCGATCCACGCCTTCCGGATAACGCTTTAACGTCAGCGGATGTCCGGCAATATGCGGGATCAAGACAGGCGCGACCCGCACGTAATAGTCGATCACCTGGCCTTTGGTGAATCCGGCCGCGGGATATAGGACTTTGTCCAGATTTGACAGCTTCAGGTGTTTACCATCGATGTCAACCACGGCTTCCTTACTCACACCAGCTCCTTTCAGACTCGATTCTTGATGCCGATTCTTGCGGCGGCAAAAATCACTCGCTGCTTGGATGCCAGAGTTAGGCGGTATGACGGGACTCTATCTTTTTTCTCCAACATAAGCTGGATTGACAACTTCCCCTCTCCCACGTAACGTCAAATTCTTCCCTTTGTGATTGATCCAACCGCAGTGGAGAGCCGATGAAACAGCGTGCGCTCAGAATTCTAATCATATTCTTCGTATTAATCTCGCTGGCGGGGGCGCAGGATCTGGCTTCCTTTGAAAAGCGGACCACGGTCAAGAAACTGGCGAATGGCCTGACCGTGCTCATCTGCGAGCGCCCCGAAGCGCCGGTGTTCTCCTTCTTCACTCATGTGGATGCCGGCTCGGTGCAAGACGCAACGGGTGAAACCGGCCTCGCTCACATGTTCGAACACATGGCATTCAAGGGCACGGACAAGATCGGAACCAAAAACTACGCTGCGGAAAAAGTTGCCCTGGAAAAAGTTGAGAAGGCCTACGCGGCCTATCGGTACGAGCGCGACAAGCGCGTCGGCCGCGACGATGCCAAGGTCAAACAACTGGAGAAGGCCTGGCAAGATGCGGTGCAGGAAGCCAACCAGTATGTGATACCCAACGAGTTCAGCGAGATCGTGGAGCGCAACGGAGGCGAAGGGCTGAACGCGTTTACCAACGACGACGAAACTGGATATCACTATTCCTTTCCGGAAAATCGTCTCGAACTGTGGGCCTATCTCGAGTCCGAGCGCTTCATCCATCCCGTGATGCGCGAATTTTATAAAGAGCGCAACGTGGTGATCGAGGAGCGCCGGATGCGCACCGATAGCCGGCCCATCGGGCGTTTGCTGGAGCAGTTCATCTCTGCCGCTTTCCAGGCACATCCGTATCATCGCCCGACCATAGGATGGTTGGCCGACCTCAACTACTTCTCAGCTACGGATGCGCAGCATTTCTTTGATAATTACTACGTTCCGTCAAACATGGTGGTAGCAGTGGTCGGTGATGTGAAAGCGTCTGAGGCTATGCCCATAGTGGAGAAATATTTCGCCAGGATTCCTTCGCATGCCCAGCCGGACGAAGCCGCAACCACCGAGCCTCCACAAAATTCAGAGCGCCGCGTGGTTCTCCGCGAGAGCTCTCAGCCGGTTTACCTCGAGGGCTACCACCGGCCGGATTATCTCGACAAAGATGACGCGGTTTACGACGCCATTGCGGACTTAATGTCCGAGGGCCGAACCTCGCGTTTGTACCGCGCTCTGGTCCGCGACAAGAAGATCGCCTCAGTTTCAGCTGGATTTACTGGCTTTCCCGGAACCAAATATCCGCACTTGTTCGCCTTTTTTGCCTTTCCTCTGCCCGGACACACGCCTCGCGAAATCGAGGATGCCATCCATGTTGAAATTGAACGTCTGAAAAAAGAAGACATTACGGATGACGAACTCAAGATGATCAAAACCCGCGCCAAGGCAAACCTGGTTCGCGGCCTGGCAGAAAATGAGGGACTCGCCTTCCAGTTAGGCGAAGCGCAGTCACGTTACGGAGACTGGCGAGAATCGTTTCGGCAAGTCGACCGCATTGACAAAGTCACAAAAGCCGATATCCGCCGGGTGGCGAATCAGATTTTCGTTCCCACCAATCGCACAGTCGGCATTATCGAAAATGTTTCCTCCGTCTCGACGAGCAAGGGAGGCCAGCAATGAGACGTCTCGCCTCTTATTCTTTTGTTCTCGTTTCGTTGCTGATCGGGATCTCAATTCTTTCGACTGTGACCCCGGCGCAAACCGATTGGCGGCAAATTCCGATTCCGCCACTGCACTCCTTCCAGCCCAAACAGCCCAAACGAATTCAGTTGCCCAATGGCATGGTGATCTTCCTTCAAGAAGATCGTGAACTGCCTCTGATCGATGGCACTGCCCGGGTGCGTGGCGGCTCTCGAGAAGAACCGGCGAGCAAAGTAGGCTTGATTAATATCTACGGCGAAGTGTGGCGTACTGGTGGAACCAAAACCCAGACCGGCGACCAACTGGACGACTTCCTGGAGATTCGTGCCGCGAAAGTAGAAACCAGTGGCGGCGTTGATTCCACCACGATCGGCTGGTCATGCCTAAAAGCCGATTTCGACGATGTATTCAAAATTATTGCGGACTTGCTTCACCAGCCGGAATTCCGTGAGGACAAAATCGAAATCGCCAAACAGGGAGAATACGACAACATCTCCCGGCGCAACGATGATATCGGCGGCATCGCGGCTCGCGAGTCGGTCAAACTGGCCTATGGCCCGCAAAATCCCTACGCTCGCGTTCCAGAGTACGCGACCGTGGCCGCGGTTACTCGCCAGGATTTGATCGATTGGCATCACACCCACGTTCATCCCAATAACATCATTCTTGGAATAACAGGCGATTTTGATTCCGCAGCTATGGAGACCAAACTTCGACAGGCGTTCACTGGCTGGCCGAAAGGACCTGCGGTCAAAAAACCTGAAATCCAATTCCAGCCGGCCAAGCCTGGCTACTACGTGGTCCCCAAGGAAGATGTCAACCAGAGTGCTATTCGCATGGTCGACTTGGGCACAACCCGCGACAATCCCGATTACTATGCAATTGAAGTTTTTAACGAAGCTTTCGGCGGCGGATTTTCCTCACGTCTGTTTCGCGACCTGCGTACAGGTAAGGGTTTGGCCTACTCGGTCGGTGGCGGAATCGGAACAGCCTTCGATCATCCTGGCATCGCACGCCTCTCGATGGGCACCAAGAGCCAGACCACAGTAGAGGCGATTCAAGGACTCTATGAGGAAATCGATAATCTAAATAAGCAACCGATCTCCGACGACGAGATCAAACGTGCCAAAGATTCCATCCTGAATTCGTTCGTCTTCAACTTTGATTCTCCCGAGAAGGTTTTGCGCGAGCGGATGGCTTATGAGTTCTATGGATATCCTGCCGACTTCCTTGAGAAATATCGGGCCGGAATAGAAAAAGTGCAAACTCCAGACGTGACACGTGCCGGAGCCAAGTATCTTCACAAGGAGAAATTGAGGGTGCTAGTGGTCGGAAATACGTCGGAGTTCGACAAGCCGCTGTCCTCACTTGGCCCGGTGTCCACCGTAGATATCACAATCCCACCTCCACCTCCGGAGAAACCCGGCGAAGCGAAGTAGACAAATCACGAACGCGCCTTCGCAGGCTGGCTGAAGGCAACTCTCATCCCCCGAAACAATCCTATTGAGGATGCTGCGGAAATCTATTTGACCGAGCCGCTTTTTTCGCGCTATCATTGTAGGCGAATAAAACGCGAATATACATCATGGCCACTCTCCCCCTTCTACCTGAGTCTCCAGGCCCACGATTGGTCGGGATTGCGCGTTTGGCCGCCGAGGGCGAGTCCCTTAGACAAGGGCACGACGTGGAATATTTCACCCTGCCGGTTCGCTCGCTGCTCAACCGTTGCACGGTCGCCCGAATGCCCTTTACCTGGACCATCAATCCCTATCGTGGCTGTGAATTCGCCTGCAAATATTGCTACGCGCGCTACACCCACGAATTCATGGAACTGCGGGACGGTGTAGATTTCGAGCGAAAGATATACATCAAACAGCACGCGGCTGAGCTGCTGAGACAGGAACTCCGCCGCGTAAACCCGGGCGAGGAAATTGCACTCGGGACGGCGACTGATCCCTATCAGCCCATCGAGCGCCGCCTGGAAGTGACTCGCGCTATTTTGGAAGAGTTATCGCGGCATGCGGGACTGGAGTTGGGCATCGTCACCAAGTCCAACCTGGTTTTGCGCGACATCGATGTGCTCCAGCGAATTGCTGAGAACAATCAGATTTTCGTAAACGTGACCATCACCACGCTCAATGTTGACCTCGCTCGAATTCTCGAGCCGCGTGCGCCTCGGCCAGATTTGCGAATGGAAACTGTGCGTAAGCTAAACCTCGAAGGCGTGAATGCCGGAGTGATCTGTGCTCCGGTGATTCCCGGCATCACTAATTCTCCCCGCGATCTGGAAGCGTTAGTCCGAGCTACGGCTGAGGCTGGCGGTAAATATATTTACGCGAATCCACTTTTCCTGAAACCGTGCTCTGCCGCAATTTTCCTGCCCTTCTTAGAGAAAGAGTTCCCTCAACTGGTGGATAGCTACCAGCAACGGTATAAGGATCGCGCGTTTTTGCCGAAAGCTTACGGGCAAAGGCTTTCGCAGCTTATGGCCCGACTCCGCCAGAAATACGGTCTCCGCAAAGATTACGGTAGCGATTCCCGGACAAACTCGCTCGCACCTGCCGGAACGCAACTGACACTTTTCTAAACCATTCCAACGAAGCAGGACAGTTACAAAATCCCGTCGAAAGGTGCTGCTCGACTATAATCCCTCCTTAGGATGCCCGTTCATCCACCAAGCACGCCGCGGTCTCCGCGAAGCTGGGAGTATTTTCCTCCGCCTCCTCCGCCTCCGTCTGGTCCTCAGCCCGTCCCAGAAGCAAAAACAAATCGCCGGCCAGAAGTTCTCGCCCAGCTGCACAAATTTTGGCAAAGAGTGACGGAAGGACTGGAGCTAAACCAACTCTGGTCGCAATTCCATGCCGACGCCCGCGCCAGCTACCGGCTATATTCACGCGACTTCGAGGCCCGGGCGCCGCAAGGTACACGCCGCCATGATTATCTTCATACTGCACAGGAACTCATCTGGGCAATCCTGGAAAAACTAACTCCGGCACGGCGAGTCCTGTTGCTGGTGGGTGTGTTGCTTGTGATCTTCCCCGCGGGCGGCTTCAATTATCAGGGCAAATCGGGCGTGGAAGTCGTTGAATTCGACTTCCACTTTTATGGTGGAGTGCTACTGTTCATTCTTCTTATGCTGGAAGTCGCCGACCGGGTGGTGATGAAACGCGACTTGGAGATCGCGCGTGACATCCAGAGCTGGTTGCTGCCCGCCAGTACACCCCAAGTGCCCGGCCTTGCCATCGCATTCGCCACTCGCGCAGCAAACACAGTTGCAGGAGATTTCTACGACGTGTTTGCACGGCCCGCCACAGTTTCGACCGAAACGCGATATGTACTCGCAGTCGCCGACGTTGCGGGAAAGAGTATTCCCGCTGCCCTGCTGATGGCTACATTCCAGGCCAGCCTTAAGACGCTTTCGGCTACCTCCTGCTCACTGCCTGAGCTGGTAGCAGGAATGAATCGCTATGCCTGCACCAACAGTCAAAGCGGATTACGTTTTACTACTGCATTTCTGGCAGAGTTTGACGCGGCCAGCAGAACCGTGCTCTACATCAACGCGGGTCACAATACCCCCATTCTGCGACGGGCTTCCGGGTTGGTAGAACGTTTGACGATGGGAGGCTTACCGCTGGGGATTAAGGCCGACACCACTTACGAATCGGGCCATATTACCTTGCAGCCAGGGGATTGGCTGGTGATCTTCACTGACGGTTTGGTGGAAGCGGAAAATGAAAGCCTCGAGGAGTACGCGGAGCAGCGGCTGCTGAATGTGATAGAAGCAGGCGCCGCAATCACTCCGGAAGAACTACTGCGCCGTATCATGACCAACGTCGACAGTTTTGTGGGCACGACCCCGCAGCACGATGACATCACCTGTATGGTGGTGAAAGTGGAATGAAAATATTAGGCGTTTGAGTATTCGGTTTTTTCAGTTAATTTCCCCACCAACTCCCCTGCAAATTCTCCGCCAGCGTTCCAAATTGGGAATGGTTTAATTCCGAAACGGAACGACTGCAGTTTGTGCGCTGCCGGAATCTGTCATTGATTGTGCCACTATATGGTCTCGATGGTTCTCGGCTGAAAACTGAGTTCATTATTTGCAGCGCAGATGTCTACGCTAACGCTGCAAGCAATGAGACTTACTCTGACAGCTGGAGCATGTTCTCCGTCTTGCCCTGGATGCGAGGGCCAACTGCCCTCATAAAAGCATCGGGCGCTCGCGGCCTGTCAAGAAACGGAGATTATGCGCAAACAAAAAGGTTTCTCATTGATTGAGTTGTTGATCGTGGTCGCGATCATTCTGATCATCGCCGCGATCGCTATCCCGAACCTGCTGCGGGCACGCATTGCGGCCAACGAGGCCTCCTCAGTAAGTTCGATCCGAAGGCTTACCAGTGTTGCAAACAAAGGCTTTCCCTTTAGAATCAATCGCAACTTCCGCATGAGGGCGCTCGTTCCGCAGGTATCTAGTACAGACTTAGCACAGGCGGGTTACTGCGGGTAACTGAGGCGCGGCGGAACGATACTTCCGGGGGTTGCTACGGGCCTCCGGCACGCTAGAATTTCGTAAGCGCGGCCAGCAGGCGCAGTCAACGCCCACTAGCCGCTAACCAAGCGAAATCGCGGAGGATTTCACAATGGCTACAGCTAGATTACCACTCAGTCCTTTTGCCCACGAATTGAATACCAGCGGAACAGCCTGCGCTGCTGATTGTCCGGCCTGTCGTTGGATTAACCTTCGCAACCATAAGGAGCAATTCTTGGAATTTGTACTCCGACGTGCTCACCGTCTTTCGTTTGCGGTATTGCTTTGCGTGTTGGGCTTCAGCGCCTCGGCCCATGCACAGAAGGGTTTCAACACGGTGATTCCAGACCGGCCCATTACCATCCAAGATCATTCAACCTATGTCTATACGTCAGGCCATTGGATCGCACTGGATAAGAAATCTGAGCTGACCGGCCCCTCGTTCTCAGAAATCACCTGTAACCATCGGACGTGTACTGAACAGCAAGCGAATATGATGGTTGACGGTGATGCGTTCTCACTGAGCGCAGACTCCCTCGAATACAAAGTTACGCGCTGGAACCGTAAAGAGATCGTCGCAACAAATATCGACGGGATATGCCGAGTGCTAAACGTCCTAAACTTCGATCTCGTGCAAAAGCGGGTCTATCTTTCCCAGACTCTTTCAGAGCCGACAAACGATCTTCCGAAATTGAGCAGGGAGTTATGCTCGTCCGTCGGGATGAACCTCGAACTGAAAGCCGCCACAATGTGGAAGGCAGAACGGGCAAAGAGAGACTTGCACCAGCCCTAGCGTTTCTCCGTTGGACTCGGGCGAGGTATCTCCGGGGGCCGCGTCGGTTGCGGTATGTCGGGTTGCGTTGGCCTTGGAGGTATCTCCGGTCTTGGGGGCTTCGGTAGCGGGGGAGTTGCTGGTTTAGCAGGCATAACGGGAATCTCCTTGAGCCATTATTGACTATCGCATCCATCCTTGTGGATCGCCGCCGGCAATTCCGAACGCCGGTCCTTCACCTTCCGGCGGTTTTTCATAAAAGCTCTGATGGCATACTTGGCATCGTCTGCGAACGCCGCCATTCTGATTCTCCTGGGGCGTCAGTACGCTAAGTTTTTGCCTCCCGTCATAGCACGGTTGGCAATACGGCCCTTTCTCGCCCACATAATAGTAGTTCACCGCTCCCACTTGTCTGATTTCAGGATCGGGCTTGCACTTTAGTTCGGCGTTTTCCTCGGAAAGTCGGATTACTACCTCTTTTAGAGATAGCAATTCGTCATACAGCGTGTTGATAATCGCCTTGAGGTCGGTATCCTTCGAACCTTTGGCTCGCTCCCGTGCGGCCTTGATGACAGACAGGGCATTAGAGAGTATCTGTGCCGCGGCTGCGGCGGAAGAAAGGGCTGGTTCCATGCCCCAAGTATGATGCAATTCGACAAACGGTCAACTGTGAATTACGAATGCAAATTGTGGATAATTGCCTGCTTACATGAACGATTGATTTGGAACCTAAATTGCTTTTAAGGATCCGCGATTTAGATTTTTTTAAAGCTCGGTACCGAGTTTTGGGATTTTTTAAAAAGGACGAGTAGGTTGATGAGCGAGGTTACGAACCCGATAATCTTGGTAGCGAGGTCGAGCGAGCCGGGAGTGAGAGGCGGAAGCATCCTGATGCAGCAATTCTGCTCCGAGGCCAATAACTAAGTCAACTTTTTGCTGCTTTCGGGCTTTCTTGCCACTCCCATAATCGAGCGAAAAGCGTATTTGGCCGATGGGAATCCCCCTCGGTCTGAGACACATTGCCGAGTGAAGCCGAGGAATCCATCGGCCACTCCAACCTGAAGGCTTGTAGCGCCTGCGACAAAGATTTCTTGGTTATGCGCCCTTGGCAGAGGCAGTGCAGTCCGAGATGCCGGCAGAGAACGTATGTGCAGCGTCAGTCGGAAACGGCAACGGGTTATTACGGAGCGTAAGGACGCACCAGTGGGGTCATGGGAGGAGCCAAGGGCACGAAACGTGCCAAAGAGAGAAGGAGGGTAGTTTTTGAAATGTGCGTTGAGCGACTCACCAGCCTAGTCCGAGGAGGGGGGAATGGAAATCAAAGCAGCTAAAAGTTTATGGTTCTGGCAGCCGTTATTGGGTGGCTCTCTGCACACCTTATGTCGTGCAGCGTCCACGAGGGCGCAAGCTCTGGCAGGGTACTTGGGAGTTTTGTATCAAAGATTCCCTTCTTGGAGAGTTCGTTTTCCACTATTGCACGCACTTCAGCGCGAGATTCGCAGCTCATGTCATCGCATTGGATTTTTATGGCGAACACAGATTTACCGCCGGGGAGTGCGAATTGGTCTGGATTATCATCATGATTCAGGCGGAGATCTGATCCGATGTAGGGAAATACATGCTTACATTCAGGACACGCAATTGCTATCGCGGGCTCTCCCGTGGATGACCGTAGTGGACTACGCTCTATTCCAAGAAGGATGGAGGATGGGAAGTCTGTGGGCTTCTCGCAATTCTTGCAGCGGAGAGTGCGAAAGAGTCTCATCCTCTAATCCCTTGCACGATTGGGTGTGTAATTCTATGCAGCCCCAAGCAGTTCCCACAAGAGTCGAAACGTGATCGGTGAGTTTCCGCTTCGATCAGCTTTTTGACCCGCTCTCCTGAGCGGTTTACTCTTCAAGGATGGCGGATTCAGCACCTGATTTCCACGTGGTCTCGCTGCGATATTCGCTTCGACCAAGCGACCGAGTCACCTACGTAAATTGTCCGTCCGTAATCTTTGATAGAGAGGAATCGCTCTTTTGCCTAGCCGAGGGAAAGCTAACGTGCGAGATGAAGACTCACTTCTCGACTGCGGAAGCGGCCCGTGCTGTAGTCGAGCCTATACTGCGTGCCTGGGAGGTGGATGCTGATCTGCGGTTGACCCGTGGCGAGCTGCGATTCAAGTTTGAAGGAGCCGACATAATTGACCGCTCGCCAGCTCCACCCGGGGTGACTCATGGGTGCGCATATATGGTACTTCCAGGGCTAATGGTTTCTGGAATTGGGACCGTCTCCCTTCATGTGGATCGCGCCAGGTACCCAGAGCCACCGGGTACATTTCGCCTTGACCCCGACGCGGAGAGCATCCTGCTTCGGTATCACGGTCATCTTGACGGACGTGAGCCGCTACCAGCAATGGCTTACTTCTGCCTCACCATACTGGAGGCCAAGACTGGCGGAAGAGAGAGTGCGGCCACGGCGTACCGGATCGAAAAAGCGGTTCTAAATAGGATGGGCGAGCTGACGAGTTTGCGCGGTGACCGCTTGACTGCACGGAAGGCAACCGGTGTGCAACCACTAACGGGACAAGAACGTGCATGGCTCGAGGCTGCAGTAAAGATGTTGATTTGGCGGCTTGGAGACACTCGCACTTTGTCGAATCTTCCAGTAATTACCATGTCGGACCTTCCGATGATTTAGGACTTCCCGCATGGCCTCTACGCGCAAAATCATCGTCTACATAGCCACTAGTGCCGATGGCTTCATCGCGCGACCGGACGGCTCGGTCGATTGGCTGGACCGTCCGCGCCCCAAAGGTAACTACGGCATGGGAGAATTTTATCGCTCAATCGACACTTGTATTCTGGGACGCAAGACCTACGATCTATCCGTTAGCTTCGGCATGCGCGATGGGTACGCCGACAAGAAGAACTATGTATTCTCGCGAACGCTGAAGGAGGCGACGAGTCGCAAAGTGACCGTTGTTAACGAAGACGTGACCGGTTTCGCGGGACGGCTGCGCGCGGAAAAAGGCAAGGACATCTGGCTGGTCGGCGGAGCTGATCTTATTGGTGCGTTTCTGGATTCCCAGCAGGTGGATGAATTTATCATCCATGTTATTCCTAAGATGATCGGTGAGGGCATCCCGTTAGTTGCGCCGAGATACCGCAACCTCGGTCTGAAACTACTTGGCGGTAGGATATTCTCCGATGGCGTGGTTCAGATGCACTACGCCGTACACCACCTATCAGACTGATCTACTTACCCATAAAAAACAAGTGTTTGTTTCGTGGTCTTTTCGTCTTGTGGCGACAGTGCAACTAAGCAAGTTAGCGGGCTGAGTTGGAGGGGGTTTGTTTCGTGGAGGCGGGTGGAGAAGAATCGGTTGGCAATGGTGCAGTTTGGCTCGGATGGGTTTTACGTTTGGCAGTGGCTTGCGTGGGTTCAAGCGGCAGTCTTGAGTTGCCCAACGGGACGCCAATCACAGATCGAATAATCGAAGCTAGCATTCAGTGGGCAGAGCGGATCATGCAGAGGATTGATGCCTTACATTCCAAGGGAACATAAAAATGCCCGCCGAGGATCAGCGGGCGTTTAGGGCTGGTCAGTCCCGTTTTGCGGTTCGATTCCCTCCGACGCTTTGATTCTTTAAGTCCCATTTCAGATGCCTCAGCACGGCACCCTAAGGACTTTTGTTGCGCGTGCCACTGGAGCACACGGTCGTCGCTAACCAGCGCCTGTCCTTCAATCCGGGAGCGCTATCCATTCCATAGGCACAAGAAATCCATCGAACAGATTCGGTTCAGCGGTTACTACCCAGCTCTGTTCTTTCGCGTTGTACCAGCCGATTCCGTAGCGGACGGCCTCACTTCCGTCCACAAATTTGATAGCTACGGTCTGAGCGTCAGCGGGTAATCGGGCCTGAACCGGCGTCCATTTCCAGTCAGGAACGTTCATGTCCGAAAGTATAAAACGGCGCACGTGTTCGGCTGAGCACTGCGAGATGGATAATTACCCTACGTCCTGTATCGAACGATTCACAGTAGGTTTCGCACGCGCCCCCGCCAATTATCTCCCTAATCCGGCGGGACCTCTTTTGACTGTGTCTTGGTGGGAAGTTCGCACTCATATTGCTCCAGCTCAACTAGAGCATCGGCTTTTGTCGTGTGGTCGGACGTGCGGCCACACTTGGCGCAGAACCATTCTTGGATTTCCTCATTCCATAGGACATCAGCGTGTTTCAACGTGGGAACTGTATCCATTTCCGTCACGCAGCTTCTTGTCTTTCGGAGGTCCTCTGCTGCGTCCGCTCTAGCTGGGCTCTCAGGTCGGCGAGTTGGAGGCGGTATCGAATATGGGTTACCAGAAAACCAGCGGAAGCTCCAAGTGGAAAGACGCCAATAACAGCAAGAGGGTCCATGCTCCATTTTTAAGACACCTGGAAACCTGGGTAACTTAATTGAGAGTTTGTTCGGAAAACAGGAAAAGAGCAGTTCAAGATTGGGTACTGATTGGTAATACCCGATTTGCCGTATTTAAGCGACCATACAACTTTTGTATTCTCCCGAACATTCTAAACCGGCGCGAGGTTACCCCACCTTGGCCGATCTGCTCCAAATGCCGAAGTCCAGACGCCAAAGGGAAGAAGAGGAAGCCGAGCTCTCGGCCTATACCGCCCGTTGGCTGGAACTGGCCGACGCTGCCTTGTCTGCTACGGAAAAAGCGGCCAAAGCCTTGGAAATCGCACGACAGGAACAGGAGCACATCCGCAACGATATTCAGCGCAGACTCAAAAATTACGCCAAGGCGGGCGGACGCAGGGTTAGGAAAGTCGGGTAAGCGGGCATCTCATCCGGCGACGATGGAATCCAACCATCCGACAATTCGGAGAGTAAGTTGCGGCACAGACTGCCCGCCGACGATCCCCTATCCTCCGGCGGGCGGTCTTTTCTTTGGGCTAATTGCGCTTAGGGCGAAGATCCGGATTTGCCTTGCTCTGGATAGACGCGGCGGGCTTCTTTTGTAGACGCTGCTCTTTCTGTTCTAGTAGTCGGTTGATCTTTAGCGTTAGCTCCAGCAGCTTATCGTGATTTTGTTCTATAGCGGCCAGCGCACAAAGTTCCAGCCATCTCTCGTGGTTTTCCTGCATAGTGAGGCTTCTGTAACAGTTTGCTTATAGCACAATTGCTACGTATGCAAAGGATTTTGCTTGTGCAAAATTGAAAGCCAAGTACTACATCGCTCTCGCCGATAAGCTTTTGCACAGACGTCACAGGTAGCGGCTCACTCGACACACCACCACGCTGCCCGGCCGTTGAATGTCCTGCATCCCCCGAACCATTTTCGGCGTCTTAATTTCGGCATTTCTGGAGGAAAGAACCTATGGATACCATCGTCGGAGTCTTCGGCACCCGAGTTGCTGCTGCCCATGCGCTAAATGGACTTCTGGGAAACGGAGTACCTCAGCAATCCATTATCTTCCTGACCGGAGATCAATCCCAGGCCGAAATCGCCTCAGTTCCCACCACTGACGCTGAATCCGACGGTATGGGCAAGACTCTTGGTTCCTATGTTGGCGGCATTATGGGTGCCGGCGCCGGACTATATCTCGGCAGCGCTCTCGCTAGCATGGCCGTTCCGGGTGTCGGCCCAATATTGGCCGCTGGAATCGGCGCTGCTGCCGCTCTCGGATTGGGTGGCGCGGCGGTCGGCGGTACTGTTGGCAATGCAACCGAACACGCGATGGATGAAGGCGTTCCCAAGGACGACGTCGTTGTATATCGTGAACTATTGAGACGGCGCCGCTCACTTGTGATCGTAAATGTTGATTCAGAAGAATTAGCCGACCGCGCACGCGCTGTGATGCAGCAGAATGGCACCGAGGACGTAGAGACATTTCGCAAAGAGATAAAAGACGCAGCGTAGGACCGGGAAACGCGACTTTCAAGGCCTCTGGTCCGGGTTCAGCGCCCGAACGTCGCAAGATACGTCACGCTACTTGCCGTCGATTGAGAAGCTGTTCGATCTTCTGAAGCACCACTGCCGGCTCTTGGCCTTTTTGGATAAATGCGGCGATATGCGCAAGGTCCGACCGACGCCCCGTCTCTGCCCTAGTACATCCTAGAAGGGCATTCTTTCATGCAGCCTTTGTTTCTTTCGCTTCCCCACCTAGATGCACAGATTTCGGGTCGTAGTGTTTGAGCACTTGCTCGATACGTTGGATCGTGTGGTGCAGTTGGTGGATCAAATCTTCATCAGGAATGGTGAGCAAATCGGCAAGAAGTCGGCGAATCTGTTCCCGGATCTCAGCGTATTTCTCGCTACGGCTCAGTATCTCAACTAGATACTTGCGATATACCGTGTAGCCCATGGCGACGCTCACTCCCATGAACAGAGCACGGAAAAGCTGCAGCAGCCAGGGAGGAGTGTTGTGAAGATTCGCCACTAGGAAATCCACATCCAAGCTTACGAACCACGCGCACGCCCCCCAAAGCGCGGCCGCGGCAAGAACCTTGTGTCTTCTTTCTGTTCCTATCATTATCGTTGGCCTGCTCTCTCTGAATCTTTCAAATTCAAGGGCTGGCGTCCGTGCGCCCCACAGTGTAGGAACCGAAAAAGCAATTAGCCTCTCCAGCCCAGCCGTCGCTCCGTACAGATTTGTCAACCAACTTCGCATCATAGCCCGTTTTTCGGACCACAGGTCGGCCTATTGAATCGAGCTGGCCGCAGAAGAGAACACAGTGTTCGCGTTCGACCCGATCAGACGAATCGTACCAACGACTATTACCAAGATCACAGCCAACATCACGGCGTATTCCGCGATATCTTGGCCTTGATCGTCTGTCCAGAGTTTAGAAATGAGATCAGTCATAGAAATGCCTCAGTATGAATTTTCCTGCACGGCTGGAGCGTTGATGCTGGGGGCGAGCCTGATCAGACGATTGCGAATCGAACCACAGACTTTAACCCTGACTGGATTGTGAGGATTCTGCTCCTCGTGGCGGAGCTTGTCAAATTGGCAGAGTTGGCTCTGCCAACAGACAAGACTGAAGATCGTTGATTTGAAACTCCGCCCTCTCCGAAGCATCTAATAAGCAGAGGCGTTTATATGAAGCGATTTTTTCTCGTGGCGGTCAGTTTGATTGTGCTGGCGGCGATTTCCGCCTCGGCTTCGCTGAATCCGAGTACCGCGAAGGTACCAGCGTTTCCGGGTACTCTGGCGAATGCGCGCTATGTCTACGTTGCCTCCTATGACGGAGATCAGTTCGATCGAAACCTCCTTCCCGAAGATCGGGAGGCAATCAGCGCTGTGCAGGACTCTATTCAGAAGTGGGGCAAGCTGACACTCGTGTACCGGCCCTTCGACGCCGACATCATCATCCTCGTGACGAGCCGACCCTCCGAAGATCTGATGGCCGTGTACGATGCACATCACTCGAGCGGTAATTTTCTCTGGCGCGTCATGGGACGCGACGGTCTCCAGTCCGGCGAAACTCCGCTGGTCACGCAATTTGAAAAGGGATTCGAGAGCGTGCAGAAGCACAAGAAGTGACCCTTTCATTTCGTCGGCTGCTGCTGCCTCTGGTACCCGCCCGCCAAAAACTTTCGAGCAGCGAGACCTGCTCTGCGTCGAACTTCAGATATCCGCGCCCTGGCAAGCTGTTTTAAAATCCCAAATTCGGTTCCATCAGTTGACAGGGACCGTAATCTCTACCAACCTTTTTGACATTGAACGTGTATTTCCCGTCGGCTCCCTTAATCTTTTTACCCTGCAATTTGAACTGCTCACCAAGGCGGCCAGATGACAGGTCTACCGCTGGGGGCTCCCCCACCCGGCTTAGCGTTTTCGGAATAAGAATGCTTACCCGCAGCGCAAAGAACCTAGCTCCGACAGGTGTAGTAACTTGCGTGAGAGCTCGGAAATCTCAAAATATATCTTGAACACAACAAAGGACTTATAGAACCACGAATGTGCTAATAGTCAGAGGTAAAATCGCGTTTAAGTTGTTTATTTTCTTAGCGGTGAGTTCGACAAAACTCACTTTCTAGCACAAATATTTATTTTCATGCACATAATGATGATGGGCCATTGGCGTGGCTGAGCGGGAGAGTTACGCCAGATTTCTCAAGGTGATCAATAAAAATTGATCCCTCGACCTCAGCAGTCATTCTGGCCCGGTCTGGTCCTGTTTCTTTATAGGTGAACGTCACCCGCTTTCCATCCTCCCGCGTTACAGTCCATGTCTCCATTCGAAGCCATCAGGCGCACAACGAATCGCATTCTTGGGCCTGAAGAGGACCTCACTGACATCCTGGCAAAGAGTGCGAGACGGGCGAGAAGGCAAAGAGACAGTAACTGCCGAGAACGCACGATTGAATCCGTGACGCCGAGCTACTTCACGGTGGCTGCGGCACTCGCTTTCTTTGTTTGAGAACGGGGAATGTCCTTGTAGACCCGCACGTTTCCTTCCAAGAACGCGCCATCTTCGATGGCGATGCGGGGTGTATAGATGTCGCCCACAACGGTGGCCGATTTTTTCAACTCAGCGCGCTCGAGGCCGTACAGGTTTCCGTCCACGCGACCCTGGACCACTATGCTACGGGCTTGCAAGTTGGCGCGGATACATCCCCCAGACCCGACAGTAAGGCTACCGTCGAGTAGCTCGACACTGCCTTCAAGGTCGCCGTCCAAATAGACATCCCCGCTTCCGGAGACGTCACCCTTAATCACGATCGACTTTCCGATACGTGTTACATCGGTACGCAAACTCTCGACCGACTGCAGCTGCGGAACCGTCTGCACAGATTCCTCGGATGGAATAGTACGCACGGGAGGCACGGCGCTCGGGATAGGCACCGGCCTATTCTCATCTTTGCGAGTCCATCTCCACATCGCACCCCCCCTGTCTTTCGGAGAGTCACTCATCAAATGTTCGCTGCTGATAATTGCCTCGTGGTTACCAACGTCCGCCGCTTCTACGGCGTTCTCGGCCTTTCCGGCCCCCACCGGCGCGCTTTGGACTGCGACGCGCCTCATTGACATCCAGCTTGCGGCCGTGGAGTTGAGTACCATTCAGCTCGGTGATCGCCTTGTCCGCATCTTCCGCGCTGGTCATCTCCACGAAGGCAAACCCGCGCGGTTGGCCTGAATATCGGTCGGTCACGATAATTACGCGATCGACCGGACCATAAGCTGCGAACAATTGGCGCAGCTCGTCTTCACTGGTCTCGTAGTCAAGGTTTCCAACGAAGACGTCTTTCACGAGGATGCCCTCAGTTGAGCCATTTGAATGTGAGCTGAAGTTCGGCGGGCAGGATGGGCGGCCTGGAGCCGTAATCGAATCAGGCCGGATCAGGCGAACAGTTCAAACGCGGGGGAAAGTATATCAGCCCGGGCGAGACTAATGTTCTACAAACAACTGTATTGGGAACGCTGAAAGCGGGGCTCAGCGGTCTTGTGCAATCGCATTATAAAAGGGCGCCCCTTTTGGAGTAGGTTGTCATCGTTCGCATGATCACCTACGAAAAGGAGCACCCTCAATGAACAGTGAAAAGTATATTGGGCTCGACGTTCATCAAGCAACCATCGTGATCGCCGTG
>WNGJ01000444.1_pt1 | contig 62014 bp, 56 predicted proteins | sample 5400611 | NCBI WGS metagenome assembly WNGJ01 (sample SAMN13153375, study PRJNA577476) | soil metagenome | isolation source: 40 cm soil or saprolite under Garry oak tree replicate 1 | place: USA:California | collected 2016-06-15 | reverse complement strand
GAACCCGGTGCAAGAGTGCATCCACACCGTCTTCGAGGAAGAGTTCTGGCACAACCGCTACGCGCAGCGCGACCTCGCGCAGCTGGAAACGGCGAAATAGGCGCCGGCTCGAGCATCACTGAATCGCCCCAGGGCACCTTACAGAGGTTCGCCCGATCCGGTGACACGCACGGAAGGCGCCCTGCGGATGACTCCTGCTCGTTGCCACGAACGTCCTGCCCTACGATCCGCTGCATGGAGGCGACGGTAGCGACGATTCACCCGGGCGCCTGTGACGACCCGGCAACCGGACCCCGGCCAAGGCGCCGGTCCAGGCATCCCGGACGTCTGCGCAGTGACCGAGTCTTGCGCAGAGCGCTGGCGTTCAAGCAGCGTATGGCACCGGTTACGCTCCGGGAGTGGATGCGAGCAGTGTGGGGGGTGCTGCTCGGCATCGGCAGCGCGACCCGCGTTCCTGGATGGGGCCGGCCTTCGAGCTGGTGGAGTCCAAGCTGCACCCACCATGGATGCGCCCGGGATCGTGCCCCGCATCATGCTGGTCGAGCGGCTGTTGGCCTCGCCGGCCGCGCCGGTCATCTGCGTGGTGGCGCCGCCCGGCTACGGCAAGACGACCCTGCTGGCCCAGTGGGCCAGGCGCAAGGGCGGCCGCGTCGGCTGGGTGACGGTCGACCGGCGCGACAACGACCCCGTGGTCCTGTTGACCTACCTCGCCGTCGCCCTGGACCGCGTCGAGCCGATCGACTCGGGAGTCTTTGGTGTCCTGACCGCACCAGGCGTCTCGGTGGTGGGCACGGTCCTGCCGCGGCTGGCGGCCGCCGTGGCGGCGCTGACCCAGCCGCTTGGCCTGGTCGTCGACAACCTGGAGACGCTCGACAACCCGCTGTGCCTGGATGCCATCGTCGAGGTGGCGGCGCACCTGCCCACCGGGTCGCAGCTTGCGCTGGTCGCCCGGACCACACTCGGGCTGCCGGTGGCGCTGCGTGGCGTGGCGGGCCGTGTCGTGGCGATCGGGGTCGACGAGCTCAAGATGGACCAGCCGGAGGCACGCGCGCTGCTGGAGGGTGCCGGGGTGCAGCTTGGCGACGCCGAGGCGAGCGAGCTGGTGTGGCGGACGGAGGGATGGCCGGTGGGGCTGTACCTTGCCGCGCTGGCCCGCAAGGAAGGGCCGGCAGGCGGCCCGCGGGGCGATGCTGGGGCCGGGTTTCGGGGGATGACCGGTTCATCGCTGACTACCTGTGGGACGAGCTGCTGGCCCGCCTGCCGCCGCCGACGGTGTCGTTTCTGACGCGGACGGCGGTGCTTGACCGCATGTGCGGGCCGCTGTGCGACGCGGTCCTGGACACGGCCGGTTCGGCCGAGGTGTTGGTGTCGCTGGCGGGCTCGAATCTGTTGCTGCTCCCCCTGGACCGGCAGTGGCAGTGGTATCGCTACCACCACCTGTTCCGCGGGCTGCTGCGCGCGGAACTCGACCGGCGTGAGCCCGAGCTAGTCGCCCAGCTCCATGCCCGCGCGGCGCTGTGGTGCGAGGCCAACGGGCTGGCGGAGACCGCCATTGACCATGCCCAGGCCGCCGGTGACGCCGACCGGGTCGCCCGCCTGGTCGCCGGCCTGGCGCGAGCCACCTACGCCGCCGGGCGCGTCGACACCGCCCGCAGCTGGGTTGGGTGGTTCGACGAGCAGGGGCTGATCGACCGCATGGCCATGGAACGCCACGACTGGCCCCAGGCCGCCACCCTCGCCGAGCAAGCGCTCGCGATCGTGCGGGCCGGACAGCTGGACGACTACATCAACAGCGCCCTCGTCTCTGCGGTGGCGGCCCGGACGGCCCTCCATCGAGGCGACGTTCAGCGGGCCCACGAGCGCCTCGCGCGGGCCGCTCGCCTGCGGCCCCTGCTCACCTACGCGATTCCCTGGGTGGCCGTCCAGGCGCTGCTCGAGCTCGCCCGTGCCTACCTGGCGGTCGACGACCTGGCCGGGGCCAGGGTGGTCCTGCGGGAGGCCAACGACATCCTGCGGCGGCGACCCGACCTTGGCACCCTGCCACAGCAGGCCGCCCAGCTAGGCTCCAAGGCCTCCGGGATCCCGGGTCGGATTGGGGGTGCCTCCTCGCTCACCAAGGCCGAGCTGCGCCTGCTCCCGCTGCTGCCCACGCAGCTGACCTACCAGGAGATCGGCGAGCGACTGTACCTCTCCCAGCACACAGTAAAGAAGCAGGCGGTCTCGATCCACCGCAAGCTCGGCGTGTCGTCGCGCAGTCAGGCGGTCGAATGCGCGCGGCGACTCGGGCTCGGCGTGTAGATCTCGCCTGGACTTTCGCTACGAGGCCAGAAGCGATCGACCACACTGAGCGCCGCCAGCGGTGCGCGGATCGAAGAATCGCGATCAGCGGCGCGTTCGCCGGGTCGGCATTCGCAGGTCAAGAGCAGTCCCGCTCTACGAGGCGATCGCGAAGGGTCTACGTCGGGTCCTCCAACGAACCCGGACGTTTCCGACCGGGGGGTTGTTCATCCCACCGGGGTGATGACAGCCGCGTGTCGATTCGGCACCGTCGGACCAAGCGCAAGCGTCAACGAGCTTGGATCTCGGCAGGTCACAAATCGGCTTCGGTGCATCCATTGCTGACGGACCGAATCAGATCCTCCCGTGGGGGTAGGCATGTCCAAGGTTGCGGGTCCCACCGAGGAGCGACGCCACGCCGAGGCGATCGGACGTCGCTATCTCATCCGGTTCGAGGAAGACACGCTCAGGCAGCGGCCGCTGTGGATCCGGCTGATCATCGAGTTTCTCGGGGCGGCCCTGCTGGTGCTGGTCGCCGCTGGTGCTGGGGTGATCAACCGGTATGCGGGAGGCAATCCGATCTCCCGCACGGCGGCGGTGGTCGCACCAGGCGCGATCGTGATGGCGTTGATCTACGCCTGGGGTCCACTGTCGGGGCTGCACATCAACCCGGCAGTGACGATCGCGTTTGCCGGCCGGCGAGTGTTCCGCCCGGCCTGGGTGGTGCCCTACATCTTGGCGCAGCTCGCCGGCGCAATCGCCGCGGCGCTGTTCCTACAGTTGATGTTCGGCCATGTCTCGGCGGGCGGGAACTATCCGATTACCGCCTCTGGAGGCGTGTGGAAGTCGTTCGTGATGGAGATCGTCCTGACCACGATCCTGGTGACGGTGATCCTGAATACGGCCACGGGGTATCGCAGCATCGGGCACAACGCCGCCCTGGCGGTGGGTGCAACGGTCGCGCTGCTGGGCTTGTTCGCCAGCCCGATAAGTGGCGCCTCGATGAACCCGGCAAGGTCGCTGGGCCCTGACATCGTGGCAGGCGACTACACCGGCTGGTGGGTGTACGTCTTTGGTCCCGCCATCGGCGCCTGCATCGCGGTGATGCTCATCGGGCTGGTTCGAGGACTGCCCGACAAGGAGGAGCGCGAGGCCGCCGAAGGCGGAGCGCTCCCACTGTGACGCCCTCGTCGAGCGTCGGATAAGTGCCTCACTCGGGTGTCCCGTTGGCCGCTCCGACCGGATCTGCCTCGTCCAGTCAACGTCGACCGATCCGGCACGCCCTGGCCTGCCGGGCCAGGATCTGCCAGGGCCCATGTGAACCCGGCCGGTCGCCGACCGCATCATCCCAACGGGAGGAATCCGGAAGCGACCAGGGTCAGTGACCCAGGCGGTGGGTCAGCTAGGCTCACCCCCGGCCGAGATCGCTTATGCGCACGAGGCGGCGCAGGCGAAACCCTTCGATCAGGAGCAGGCTTCCGCCGACGAATCCCCACACCACGGCCACGATCGTGACGACCTGCAGGTTGCCGCCGCGCGCGAAGAACAGGACGAGGCCGAGGACGACCTCCACGGAGCCGAGCGTGAGTCCACCGAAGGTCCAGCGCCGACCCGTCCGTCGCTCGACCTCGAACGCCCCGAGCAGGCGGAGGCTTCCGGTCAATACCGCCGCGGCCCCCAGCACGTCGATGAGTGCTCCGAACGAGATCACATGTTGGAGTTGCTGTCGGAGCAGCACCAACGACGCTGCGATGACGCCCACGGTGCCGGCGACCAGTCCGAGGTGCGACCCGGGCCGCCAGCGGACAGTGAGTGCCCACCGCAGCGTCAAGAATCCACCCAGGAGCCAGTAAAGGCCGATGAAGTTCGCCAGCATTCTGCGGTCCCCCTGTGACAGCAGCGCCGCTGCCCCGAGCAACAGTGCGAACGCTCCACGGAGCAGCGCGATCCACCAGAAGCGGCCTGGCCGGATCGCATCGTCGCTTGTCTCGCCACCGCCACTATGGGTGGCGCGTTCCCGCCGTCGCACCGCGATCAAAGTGGGCCGCCTAGCTCAGACGCCTTCAAGGGCTTCCAGTCGTCCGGACCGGATCGCCCCCGTAAGCGCCTGATAGTCCCGCTCGTTCTGATCGGCGTAGCGCTTGGAGAAGTCGGTGATCGACCGGTCGAACTGGTCGCTTTCACCCAGGTACTCAGCGATCGCGATTGGGTCCCCTGATCGGGCGTGCGCCCGGGCCAGCGTCCACCCGCAGATGCGGGCGTAGACGGTGAGGCCCAGCGGCGACATCAGCTCGACCTCGGCCGAGCCCTTCATGTCCCGCAACTGCCGCCAGTAGAAGTGGCGGTTGACGTCGGCCCCCCTCGTCCAGCCCAGGTAGATGTCGCTTGCCGCCTGCATCATCCGCTGTCCATGCACCACGCGCTGGCCGTGCTGCCGGTAGCGGCTCTTGGGCAGGTGGTCCTCCAGCACCGAGGCGGTCGCCTCCTTGATCTGCAGGAACATCGGGTCGTGCTGATCGCGACCCTGGAGCAAGACGATGAACGCCCGGGTGCCGACACTGCCCACCCCCACGACCTTGCGGGCCATGTCGACCACCTCGAACCGCTCCAGCAAGTGGCGCCGATCGTGCTGCAGCGTGGCCCGGTACGCGCGGAACTGCTCGCGGATCACGCGCTCGGTCTGGTCAGAGGAGAGGTCGTAGGTGGCTTGGAGGTCCCGCGCCGGGACCACGATCGGCGGCTGGCTGACGATCCGGTACTTCCCATCGACCAGCTCGCCGAGCTTGCCCAGCGCCTGCAGGCTATCGCGCGTATGCGCCTTCTGGACATTCTTCTGGGCGGTCTTTCTGGCTCTCTTCGCCGCCTTCGCCTCTTTCTTCGCCTTCGGGGCCTTGGCGGCACTGCGGATCACGGTCATCAGCTCATCCTCAGCCAGGTGCGCGTACCAGAGGTCCATCGTGCCCATCTGAGCAAACCCGGCCATCGCCTCCCGGTAGGCCGTCACCGACGCAAGCGTCGCCGCGCGCGTGTCGGCCTTGGCGAAGCCGTTGTTGCGCGCGGCGATCGTGACGCTCGCCGCCAGGCGCTTCACGTCGTACTCGAACGGCCCCGGGAGCGTCTCGTCGAAGTCGTTCGCATCAAACAGCAGCCGCCGCTCCGGCGATGCGAATACCCCGAAATTCGACAGATGCGCGTCGCCGCACAGCTGGACGTCCAAGCCGGCCGTGGGCGTGGCCGCGAGGTCGGCGGCCATGATCTTGGCCGCGCCCCGGTAGAAGGTGAACGGCGAGACCAGCATCCGCCCATGACGGACGGGCACCAGGTCGGGCTCACGGGTGACGTTTTGCTCCTCGAGCAACGCGACCGGGTCGGCGCGGTCGGTGGCCGGCGCCCATCCCGCGTGGCTGGACGTCGGGGTCCGGTTCCCCGCCTCCTTGCCCTGCGCCCTGCGCTCATCGACGCTCGGGTGCGCGATCCTCCTCACGGCCATCGGCTCCGCTCCTCCCGTTCAAGGCTTTCGCTCGACTTGACCACCACCGGACTACCGACCAACCAGGCGCGCCGCATCACCCCCAAGGGATGAAACATCGCGCTCCGGTACCTGGGGGAGGGTACGTATCTATTCAGATTCACCTTTCAGGTAGTGCTGGAGCAGGCATCCATGGACCCTCGAACTCAAGCGCCCAGTCGAGAACTGGCACCCGGCGCAAGTGACCGGACCAGTGAAGATGTAGCGGTCCCTACGCCCCCGTGTGTCGATGCCATGCTCCGAGCAAGGGCCAGGGGCAGTGGGGACAGGTGGCGGGCATGCGTGAATCGCCCGTTGGCACCGTCCAGCAGCCAGATCGACCCCTTGGGCCACACCAACGGCTGGTCGACCGCCACCCGTCGGCGACCAGCCGGGTCGCACCTGCTCGATCACCTCGCCGTGGGTACACACCACCGCGTCCTGCAACCCAAGCTCTTCGAGCAGGGCCAGGACCCGAGCGAGGTCGGCGTCCATACCGAACGTCACCTCACGTTCGACGCACAGGCGGCAATCGCGGGCAAGGGGCTGCACGGTCTGGTGGCAGCAGAGGGCGGGACTGGTCAGGATGCGCCAGATGGGTAGTCCTCGAAGCGGACCACCAGCCCGCCGGTTTCGGCCTCGCAGCCTTCAGGGTTCATCCCATCAGGACGATGTGGCCGTTGGACTGCGCGGTTCTCATGACACCAGGGACGACTCCCGATCCTCCCGGACGGCGTGCGGTGGGTCCCATGACCGCCGGGTGTTCCCGGGGTGGCAGGGAGGGGAGGTCTGTCTGTCGCGGCTCCAGGAGGCCGCGCTGGGGCGGCCCGTCGGATAGGGGCCGGGCCCTTGGAGACGGGTCTCCTGATCGGTGCGGTAGATGGGAGCTGTGATGCTTCGCTTCATCGGAAATGTGATCTGGCTGGTGCTGGCCGGGCTGCCCCTGGCGCTTGCCTATGCTGCCTTCGGACTCCTGGCGTTCATCCTGATCATCACGATTCCCTTCGGGATCGCGTCCTTCCGGCTGGCGGGCTACGCGCTGTGGCCGTTTGGTCGGACTGTCGTGCGGCGCCCCGACGCGGGCGCCGGGTCGACGATCGGCAACGTTATTTGGTTTCTGGTCGCCGGCCTGTGGCTGGCCCTGGCGCAGGTCGTGATCGGCATCGTCCTTTGCCTGACGATCATTGGTATCCCCTTTGGGATCGCCTGCTTCAAGATGGCGGGGCTTGCGCTGTTCCCGCTCGGCAAGGAGGTCGTCGACGCAGACCACCCCGCCGCCGCCGGTTCGGGTGTCCATGCCGTCACGCCGGTAGGCCGGTGACGCGCCCTTCGCCGCGGACTATCGGCCAGCGCAGCCCGTAGTCCCAACCGTGACGGAAATCCTGGCGCGGATCGTCTCGCAACAGTACCTGGGCACCGCCGAGGAGGTGCTGGCCCGCCTGTCGGGACGGTGACGGTTCGCCGGTCCGCAGCCAGCACAGGCAGTTCGGGGACCTGGCCGCGGTGTGGTCGGTGTTGGAGCGGCTGGACGTGGCCGGGGTCGTCGACGCGGTCGTGCGGCGCCGTTCCACGCTGGCGTGTCGGTGGGCACCTATCTTGCGTTGGCGACCGCCGACCGGGTGGTGGCGCCGTGCTCGAAGCTGGGCTTGCCGACTGGTGGGCCACCACGGCCGGTCCGCGGTGGGTGCGGTCCCCGCCGGCGGCGCTGGACCATCGACGGTTCTGGGAGGCGGTGGACCGGCTGTCCGAGGGCGACCTGCGCGTGATCGAGACCGAGCTGGGCGGCGCATCGTCAGCGGGTATGGGCTGGACTGTCCGGGCTGGTGGTGGACATGACCAATTTCGCCACCTTCATCGACAGTGGCAACGACCGCGCGCCGATCGCCCAGCGGGGCGGGCCAAGCAAAGCGCACCGACCTGCGCCTGGTCGGGTTGGGCCTGGTGGTGACCCGTGACGGTGGCGTCCCGGTGGTCTCCCACGCCTACCCGGGCGACCGGCCCGGACGTCACCCAGTTCACGGCAGTGATCGATGCGCTGCTGGCCCGCTACCAGGACCTGACCGAGCACGTCGAGTCGCTGACCGTGGTCTCCGACGCCGGACAGAACTCCTGTGACCACCACACCCGCATCGAGCAGGCAGGCGTGGGGTTCGTCGGGTCGCTGCCGCCCAGCGACCACCCCGACCTGCTGGCGATCGGGACGGTCCGCTACACGCCGGTCGACGCCGACCGCTACCCCAACCCAGCAGGCGCTCTACGACCTGTTCGCTCTCGACCGCTACGCCCCACCCGATGACCTGGAAGAACACGCACATGGGTAATACATACAGCCCACCAGAAAGCCCGCCTGAACAGCGGAAACGCCACTCAACAGCGACCAAAGCCGGAAACTCGGGCTAGAGTCCGGCGTCCTCACGCCCCTCAATTTGCTCTGCGGCCGTTGCGAAGGCGCTGGCCAGCTCGGTCCGGGAGCGGAAGCCGCGCTTGCGGAACACGCTGGCCAGGTGGTGCTCGACGGTCTTGGGGCTGAGGAACAGGGCGGCGGCGACCTCGCGGTTGGACAGCCCGCGGGCCACCAGGAGGGCCACGCGGGTCTCCTGGGAGGTCAGCGGCTCGGAGGCCAGCGGCCGGCGGGGCCGGGCGGTCGCCCCGGTGGCGCCCAGCTCGTCGGCGGCGCGGCGGGCCCAGGCGGTCAGGTCCATGGCCGCGAAGGCGTCCTGGGCGGCCCGGAGCTGCTCGCGGGCGGCGACCCGCCGCCCGGCACGCCGTAGCCTGGCGCCGTACAGCAGGTGAGTCCGGGCCGCCTCGAAAGCGTCAGGGGCCTGGGCGTGGGCGGCCAGGGCGGCCTCGAAGGCCTCGGCGGCCTCCTCGTCGGCGGCGGTGAGCGCCCGGCAGCGGGCGACCAGAGCGGCGGTCGGCGGAGAGGGTGGCTGGGGGGTGACGGCGGCGTACCGCTCGGCCAGGGCGGCGGCGTCGGCCGTCCGGCCCAGCCCCACGTAGGCCTCGACCAGGGTGGGGGCGACCCCGAGGGGCTCGCCAAGCGATCCCAGGCCGCCGTCGGCGGCGATGCGCGCCTCCAGCAGCGCTGCGGTCTCGGCCAGGTCCCCGCGGCACAGCGCGCAGAACGCGGCCGTGATGGCCTGGTGGGCGGCGACGCTGGTGGTGCCCGCCCGGTCGGTGAGCGCCCTGGCCCGCTGCAGGGCCCGCCGCGCGTCGTCGTGGAGGCCCCGGGCGGCCGACTGCCAGGCAAGCATCTCCACGGCCACGGCGGTGTCGGCCGCGTAGCCCAGCTGCTCGCCGAGCTCGGCCGCCTCGCCGGCGTCGGCGAACGCGCCGGCGTGGTCCCCGAGCCAGGCGCGGCCGGCGGCCATCAGGGCCAGCCCGGGGACCAGCACGCCAAGGGCGCCGCGCTCGCGCGTCTCGGCCAGTCGGCGTTCGCCCAGGGCCACGACATCGCGGACATCGCCCAGGAAGCCGGCTGCCAACCCCAGGTGGATCAGGTATCGCGGGTCGTCGCGGAGCGGTGGCGACCGCAGCAGCTCCAGGACGTCGGCTAGCAGCGGGCGGCCGGCGGCCGGGTCGCCGCCGACCGTCAGGGCGATCCCGCGCGCGAACTCGGCCAGGGCCCGCTGCCCGGGGTCGCCGGGATCGGCGGCCTCGGCGAGCCGGTCGGCGACATCGCCGATGCCGGCCAGGTCGCCCAGCCGGAACCGGGTGTGCCCCAGCTCGGCCAGCGCCCAGACCCGCTGGGAGCCGTCGGCCAGCTCGGCCGCGGCGGCCAGCAGCTCGGCGGCCCTCGGGACCGACCCGGCGTACTGCTCGAGCACTCCAAGGGTGGAGAGCACCTGGGCGCGGGCGGCCCGGCCGGCGGACCCGTCCAGCACCCTGGCTGCCAGTGCCCTGGTCCGCTCCACGTCCCCGGCCAGGAAGGCATCGCCCACGGCGGCGGCCAGCCGCTCGGCCGCCCGGCCGGGGTCGGTGGTGAGCGGGGCCGCCCGCTCCAGGGCGGCCGAGGCGGCCGCGAACCCCCGGCGGGCGCGGTCCTCCTCGGCGACCGCGACCAGCTCGTCGGCCAGGGCGTCGTCGGATCCGCCGGCCGCCTCGGCCAGATGCCAGGTTCGGACCGTCCGCGCGGCGTCTCCGGGCAGGGCTCCGGCAAGGGCGAGGTGGGCCGACCGGCGCTGGGCCGGGGTGGCCAGGCGCCAGGCCGCCGCCCGCAGCAGCGGATGCCGGAACCGCAGGCCGCCGCGGTCGCGGACCAGCACCCCGCGCCCTTCGGCCTCGTCAACAGCGGCGCCGGCGTCCACGCCGTCCCGGCGCAAGGCGGTGACCAGCGCGGCGGTGGCACCCTCGGGGCCGGCGGCGCACAGCAGGACCGCCCGCCACGCCGGGGCCGACAGCCCGGTCAGCAGCGGCTCGTACACCAGCTCCAGGCGGTCGCCGACCGGCAGCGGGTCCGGGAGGGGGGCGGCGCCGAGCCGCTGGGCTGGGGTGAGCCGCCCGGCCACCTCCGAGAGGGCCAGTGGGTTGCCCCGGGTGTGCTCGACCAGCCGGGCCGCGACACCCTCGGCCAGGCGGTCGGGCAGCAGGCCGGCGGCGTGGGAGGGCGGCAGCCCGGCCAGGGCGAGCACCGGCAGCCCCTCCAGCGGCGCCGGCGGCCTGGTCCCGGTTCGCACGGCGAACAGGAAGGCCACGGAGTCGCGTCGCAGCCGCCGGGCGGCGAACAGCAGCGCCGCCGCCGACTCCCGGTCGACCCAGTGCAGGTCGTCGACCAGCACCAGCACCGGCGCCCGCTCGGCGGCGGCGGCCAGCAGCGACAGGGTGGCGGCGGCGACCAGGTACCGATCCCCCGGCGTCCCGGCCGGTCCCCAGCCCAGCGCCGCCGCAAGGGCCTCGGCCTGGGCCCCCGGCAGGTCGGCCAGCCGGTCCCGCACCGGGGTCAGCAGCTCCAGCAGGGCTGCGTGGCCGAGCGCCGCCTCCGACTCCACCCCCCGCGCCCACAGGCAGGCGAACCCGCCGGCCAGCTCCTCGGCCGCGTCCAGCAGCGCCGTCTTGCCGATGCCGGCCTCGCCCTCGACCACCAAGGCACTGGCCACCCCGCCGCGGGCCGCCTCCAGCAGGGCCAGGATGCGACCGAGCTCCTCGTCGCGACCCACCAGCCCACCCGGACCTTTAGGGGATTCCCCCGACGCGACCACCCGTCCGCCGGTGCGACCGTGCGCCCAGGAGGAACCGTCTGGAGGAGGACCCGATGCGGACATTGACCAAGATCCTAGAGAAGATCGGCGAGAACTTCGCCCGGACCGGCTGGATGTTCGGCGCGCCGATGTACTGGCGCTCGCCCTATTACCCCCGCCCGCGGAAGGAAGACCGCTGATGGACACCGCCGCCCTCGTCGACCGGATGGTCGACTGCTACAACCGGCACGACACCGAAGCCCTGGCCGCCTGCTACGCGCCCGACGCTCGGGTCCACCCCGCCGGCCAGCCGGAGGCGGTCGACGCCGGGACCTGGCTGGCCGCCTTCGGCCTCATGCTGCAGAGCTTCCCCAACCTCCAGGTTCATCCGCGCAACCTGGCCGCCGACGACCGGGTGGCGCTCCTAGAAGCCAGGCTGACCGGCACCAACACCGGCCCCTTCACCCTGGGCGAGACCGACCGGCTGGTGCTCGGCACCCAGGCCGAGACGCTGCCAGCGACCGGGCGCGCCATCGACATCACCGGCGTGGTCGTGCTCGAGCTGGCCGGCGGCCAGGTGACGGCCGAGCGGCATTACTGGCCGCTGGTTGACACCCTCGTTCAGTTGGGCCTCGTCGGGTCGCCCCACGCCCAGCCGGTCTGACGGCGCTGGCCAGCCGCTGATGGTGAGCTCCCGCTCGGGATGCGCTCCTCCAGGTCGCCGACCCTGAGCCTGGACAGCAGGCGGATCGGCGGCCTCGGCGGCGCCCATGGTGGCCAGCAGCAGGATCGCGCTAGACCGGCCGGTGGCATCAATCCAGCCTTACCTGGTTGCGCCACCACGCGGCGTACGTCCGGCGAACGGCAGCAGGCTTGCGCGTAGCAGGGCGCTACGAGCGCCGCCGGGGTCCTGGACCCACGCACAGGATGGTTACCTCGCGCGACGTGGATCATCGGTCCCCGGTCACGGCGGAACGGATCACGCGACCGACCGGCTGTGCCGCGAGGCGATGCTGCTCCAGGTGTAACCGTTCGCCCCTCAGCGGACATCCTTGTGCATGAGATCAAGTTCGGTGGAGCCGGAGGCGCGAGCCCGTTTCGAGCAGCTCTTCGCGCGCCACTACGGGGAGCTGTTGCGCTTCGCCCAACGCCGTGTAGGGATCGACGCCGCCGGTGATGTCGTCGCGGAGACCTTCCTCATCGCCTGGCGCCGGCTGGGCGAGATCCCGGCGCAGCACGCCAGGGCCTGGCTGTATGCGACCGCGCGGCACGTGATCGCCAACGAGCTGCGGGCCAGGCAGCGCAGAGCCAGACTCAGCCAGCACACCCGGGATGTCATCGCCACCGATCGTAGGGTCGCGGGTGACCACGCCGCGGTGATCGCCGAGCAGATCCGGGTCCGTGCGGTGCTGGAATCGCTGTCGCCGATGGACCAGGAAGTGTTGCGCCTGACCGAATGGGAACGGCTCGACCTGTCCGAGGCCGCTGCCGTGCTGGGCTGCTCACGCACCGCCGCCAAGGTCCGGCTGCACCGCGCGAGGCGCCGGTTCGCCCGCCGCTTGGCGGCGGCCGACTCCAGACCCTATCCCGAGGGCGACGAGCGAGCCGCAACACTTCCGCTTCCACAATCGGAAAGCCAGGTGACTACATGACCACGACCCTCGACTCCGCGCTGTCTCGACTGCGGAACGCCGACCCCGCCGCCGCAACGCCCGTCGACGCACTGGAAACGGACCCGCACGCCCGCGTACTGCTGACCCAGATCCTGGGCTCGGCAGACGACCACAGCCTGGCCCAGTCCAAGCGGACCCGCCGCCGTCGCATACGCCGTCTGGCGCTTGCCGGAGTCCTCGCCGCGGCGATGGCGGTAACCGCCCTCGCCGGCGTCATCCCGATGCCCTGGTCGCACGGCCAGATGTCCTCGGCCGCCTACGCCGTCACCAGGAACGCGGACGGCACCGTGGACGTGACCGTTCGCTGGAACCAGCTGCATAACCCGGACGCGCTCAACGCGCGGCTCCGTGGGGCCGGAGTCCGTGCCGCCGTGCTGCTGTACTCGGCACCCGGACAGTGCCGCACCCCCGTCGCGTCCGACCCGGCGTACTCAACCTCGCATGTCGACATGCGCCAGCATCCGGAGTTGGCGAACGACCCCCACGCGTTGGCGGCCTATCTGCGCTCCCTTACCCCGTGGATCGAGCATGCCCAGCAGTCCGGCAAGGGGGACGATGTCTCGGTGTTCACGATCCATCCCGACGCGATCCCAGGCGGTGATCAGCTGCTGATCCTGCCGCGGTGGGATCGCACGCAAGGCGCCACGACCGACGACACGCTGGAATTGCGCTCGCTGATCGTCCCGGTGTTGCCACAATGCGTGCCGAGTCCCGAGGACTCGATCCTGACCAGGAACGGCATCGAACCTCGTTAACCGTCTACACACACTGCGAACGGGCGGCGTGGGGCCTCTTCGAGAGAGCCCACGCCGCCGCACCCTCGGCCACGGGTCGAAGGCTCGCGTCCGGTCCGGTTGCCGTCCTGCTCAGAATTTGGACTCGCCCAGGATTCGAACGCGCGGCTCAGCGGGCTCGGCGGCGCCGGGCCGGGAGGCCGGACCGCCGCACCTGTGCCCGATGTAGCCGTCCCGGCGGACCTTGGCGTGCTGGCCTGGGACAACGTAGCTGCGTGGTTGCCGAGTTGGCCGCCGTTCCGCGTGCCCATCTTCCTGGTGCGATGGCGGCCGGCAGCGTGCTGGCCCGGGACACTCGGTCGGTGGGCGGGCAACGGTCGGACAAGGTCATCGAGGCGGCTGCTGGCGCTGACCGGTCACCGTGTCCCGAGGGACGTCTCCTGTTGACGTTCCGGACGCGGGGCGCATCGAGTCCATCAGCGCGGCCGCCGGTTCGACGGCGTTGAAGAGGGCGTCGATCTGGGCATGGTCGCGATCCAGGTGGGTGAGCGTCTCCAGGCCGAGGTAGAGGGCGACGATCGCGCGGGCGAGCTCGCGGGCAGGGAGCAACTGCTCCAACAGGGTGCCGGCGAGCAAGCGCCGCGTGGCCGCCTCGGTGAAGTCGATCCAGGGCTGGACCTGCTCGAGGATCCCCCTGGCCAGCCGGGGTGAGGACGAGGCGCCGGCGAAGAGCTCTTGTACGGCGCTGGTGTGGCCTTCGGCGACGTCCTCGGCATACAGCGCCCGGAGCCGATGGAGCAGGTCGGTGGTGCCGGTTGCGGCGTCGATTTCGGCGCGATAGCGCGCCAGCCGGTTGGTGCTGGTGTACTCGAGCGCTGCGAGCAGCAGGTCTTGGAGGTCGTCGAAGTGGTAGTAGATCACGCCGGGCGCGAATCCTCCGGCGCGAGCGATGGCGCGGGCGCTGGTTGCGGCGAAGCCCTCAGTCGCGAGGGTTCGCAGCGCCGCCTGCAGGATCCGGTCCCTGGTCCCGGTGCGTTGGCCCATGCACCCAACGATAGCCAAAGCAGCAGGTGCTCTGGGCCAGCTCGCGGGTGGGCTCGGTCTCTGGCGCATCAGATGACATGCCAAGCCTGCACCCCGGCACGCTCGAAGAATGGGTCGAGGCGCCGGGCGAGCTCTGGGAGGTGGTGGCTGGGGACCTGGGGATAGAGATGGTGCTCCAAGTGATAGGTCAGCTCGAGGAAGATCGCGGGGACGACCCGGCCCCGGAGCGTTCGGGTCCGCGTGAGCGGTGTGCCGCCGTAGCCGTGGTGCGGAAGGTAGACCGTGAGGAGCGGGTAGACCCAGCTCCCCACGATCATCATGGTCGCGTACAAGAGCACCGCGGGTGTGAACGGCCACAGTAGGATCCCGCCGATGACGGCGGCGAGCGGCGCGAGTGCCTCGGCGATCAGCCAGGCGCGCTCCTTGGGCCTCGACCGGTAGCGGCGGAACGCCCACCACCACAGGCAGGGGAGGAAGACCGGTCCGTAGCAGATGGCGCCGAGCAGGCTGAGGTCGGCCGGGTAGCCCTCGGGGTCGTCGTCGTGGGGAAACAGGCGGTGGTGCTGGATGTGCGTGACGCGGTATGCGTGGCCACTCTCCAGCAGTACCAATCCCATGAAGAACAGCGCCCAGTCCGTCTGCTGGGGGGTGAGCCCAAGGGATCGGTGTACGACGTCGTGGGTCACGGTGACGACTGCGACGAAGATCATGAACGCCACGATCGGTGTTGCCCACCACCAACCCGCCGAGGCAGCGGCCGTGAAGAGCGCCACTGCGGCATAGGGGCGAAGGAGCGCGATCCAGCGCTGCCAGGCTGTGGTGGTCAGCAGGCCCGGCCCGAGTTGCTCGAGCGTGGGTAGGCGCAGGTCGTCAGGTGCGAGCAAGCGTTCCGCGGCCACGGTCTCTCCTTCCATGGGCGTGCGGGATCCTGTGGGCCTCGCGCAGTACCCCGTCGGCGACGATGCGGCTGCCGAGGGCGCAGGCGACGGTGCCGAGGCCCGGCCAGGTTGTGTCGCCGGCGAGCCAGAATCCGGGAACGCCGAGGTTGTGGGGAATGGCTCGCTGATTGGCGTTCCCCAGCGCCAGGCGGACGCCGCCGACCGCGCCACGAGGCCGGCCAGCGTAGCGCTCGTAGGTTCGCGGCGTGCCGACCTCGCGGACGAGTGCCCGCTCTCCAAGCCGCGGGTAGACGCGGCGGGCCAGGCGTATGAGCCGAGTGCCGATCGCCTGCTTTCGCGCCTGGTATTCGGTTGGGTCAAGGCCCTCCCAGTCCTCCAGCTCGCAGTGGGTCGAGATCATCACTGCGCGATGCCCTTGCGGGGCGCTGTCGGTGTCGCCCGCGGCCGAGACCGAGACGAACATGTTGTTGCCGTTGCCGAGCGGTGCGGCGTAATCCTGAAGCAACTGGTGATGGGTGAAGGCGTGCCCTTCGACCTCTGCCTCCGGGAACACCGAGGAAGACGACGACCGCGCCGGCGACGGCGTCAGCGTCGCGCCACAGGAACCGGGCCAGCCCATCGGCGACCGGCGCCGGCGCGATGCGGGCTGTCTCGCTGGCGGGCAGGGAGCTCACCACCTGTGCCGCGCGGAGGAGGCCGCCCGTGGTCTGGACCTTGAAGCTGCCGGCGCTCCCGTCGACGCGCTGGGCGCGGCAGCCGACGTACAGCTCGCCGCCCAGCGCGCGGTACTGGGCAGCGAAGCAGCGCCAGAAGCCGCGCATGCCACCACGAGCGCGTGTCAGGCCGGCGCCGCGGATGGTGATCCCCAGCGCCGCGTTGATCAGCGGCGCCTGATCCACGATGTTGTGGACGGTGTCCTCGACCAGCATCGAGAGCAGCCCAACCAGCGGCGTGTCATGCCGCAGCCCAAACCGGCGCAGTGCGTCGCCCAGCGTCGAGCCGAGATGGCGAGCGAGCAGGAGGTTGCGCGGGCCGAGCGCCCGCAGATCGTGCACCACGTCCCCCAGCCCGCGGAGCGGGAGCCTGATGCCGGTGCGGCTCGCCTCCCAGAACACCAGCGCGAGGCGGTCGAGGAAGACCCAGAATGCCTTGTGGGCTGGGCTGCCCCCGAACGCGCGCAGCCGCTCGCGATGCCAGGCGTCCAGGTCCCGGTGCAGCGTCACCACGCGGTCGGGAAGCCAGGCGACGTAGCCGGGAAGCGCCTCCCCCTCCAGCGGGGGCAAGCCCACCGACGTGAGCAGCTCGGCGCCCACACCCCCCGGGGCGAAGTCCACCAGGGTCGTCGCGCCGACGTCGAACGAGAACCCCTTGCGCCGGTAGAAGCCGGCGCAACCACCGGGGGTGGTGTGGCCCTCCACCACCACGGTCGACAACCCGCGAGCCTGGAGGCGGGCCGCGGTCGCCATCCCAGCCATGCCGCCGCCGATGACCGCGACATCGCAAGTGGTGGGGAGATCCTTGCGCATCGCATCGCCTCCTCGGCAGGAGCTTCAAGATGGCAGTCTGAACGGTCGTTCTGAACGTGCGTTCAGATCCTGATCCATGGAGGCCGTATCGTCAAGCCGGCAGCAACGGCAGGGTGACCCTCCTGGCTGGGGGATGGGACCGTCAAGCGGTCGCATCCCTCCTGATCGGGAGGGTCACCTGCGACATGACATCAGTCAGCTCAGCGCCCACGCCAAACGTCGAGGCTAGGGGCAGTTGCCCCCGCCGACGGGGTGGCGCTGGCCACATGTCAGGTCCTTGAATTCGCCGGTGTCCGGGAGGTTCTGGACCCATCCGTTGTAGACGTTCGGAACAGGGAGGACGCCCTGGCCGCCCATGCCGGCGTTGCCGCTGATGGTGTCGTCGGTCTTGGTTTTCGTCGAGGTCGTCAGGAGCACTCGTCCGACGATGGCGGCGTCGGCGGCGCTGCCGTCGCCGTTCGGGTCGGGGTCGGCGACGAGCATCTCGTTGGAGAACTTGCTCGAGATGTACGCGTAGTAGCCGCCGCCCTTCTTGGCGGCGAAGTTGACGCCGTGGCAGCCCGCATCGCAGGGCAGGCTCTTGATGAGGGTGTCGGTGGCCGTGTCGATGATCGTGACCGTTCCCGTCAGCGTGTTCGCCGTGAAGACCCACTTGCCGTTCGGACTCACCGGGGTCTGGATCGGCAGCGCCCCTATCGGGCCGGTGACCGCGCCGGTGATCGGGTCGTAGTTGGCGAGCAGGTCGATGTTCTTGATCAGCGTCGGGTGCGGCTGGGTGAGGTCGATGACGCTGATCGTGCTGGACTCGTAGTTGGACACGTAGTACTTGCTGGCATCGGGCATCATCCCGCTCGCGATCGGCAGCGAGCCGGTCGCCACTTTCGGCTCGATGGTGCCCGGGACCACGTGGACGACGGTCGAGTCGTTGGTGTTCGAGTTCGGCGTCACCATGGTGTGTCCGTCAGATGACATCCAGTGCGCGTGTGGCTGCCCTGGATTCCCGGAGCTCTGCACCTGGATCCTCCGGTCGATCCGCTTCCCGAGGCGGCTCAGCTCGACCACGGCTCCTTCACCGTTCAGCGAGACGTGCACCTGATCGGTGTCCACCCTGGTCATCACGTGCGCCGGCGCTTCGCCCACGGTGACGTTGCGGATCAGCGCTCCCGTCTTGCGGTCGAAGACGGTCAGCTTGTTATCGAACCACTGCGTGTCGTAGATGACCGACTGTGAACGGTCGGTCCACATGTTGTGCGGGTTGTTCATGTTCACCGACGGCAGCGCGACCTTGCGGCTCACCCTCCAGTTCGCCGTCTCCACGGCGGTCGCCGTCCCGGGCTTCGTCTTGTGCGCGGTCTGCTCGTACTGGGTGTCGACCCACACCTGGCCGACGCCCTGACCGGTGGGTGGGATCGCCGGCGGCAGCGTCACCGGCTCGTGGAAGTAGCTCTGGAACGCCGCGTCCACGTTGGGTACCGAAACCGGGTTGCCGAGCTGGTCGTAGGCGAGCACCGGCACCGGCGGGTACACCGGGTCCCAGGTCGAGCCGGTCCGGGTGAAGACCTGATAGTTCTGCGGGTTGGTGATCACGAAGAACGCCCGCATGAGCCGGAACGCGAGGTCCGAGGCGGTCGGGATGGTCGCGCCGCTCACCAGCGTGACCGTCCGGCCGAGGTCGAGCTCGGGCGTTGCCGCATCGTCGACGATCGCCGCGGCCAGCATGAACGGGTGGAGCTTGCAGACGAACACGTACAGCCCTGGTGTGGTGAGCTGCACCTCCTCCTGCCCCCGGTAGGCCTGCGCCTGGTCGAACGGCATGTCCGGGGCGCCAGTCGGCCAGAGGAGACTCGACGCGGTGTGCACGGTGTTGGTCTGGCCCCCGACGACGAACCGGACCGTGTCCCCGGGCTGCGCGACCACGAGCGAGCGCGTCCCGGCGATATCGGCACCCGCGTCGAACCAGTTCCCCGGATTGTCCGTGAGCTGGAAGGTAAGGATGACCCCGGACGCCGTGGCGGCGGACTCGCTGGCGAGGCCGACGCCGGCGGAGGCCAGGACCATGACAGCAGCGGCGCCTACCGCGGTTGCCGCACGGCGCCGATGCCGGCGCGGACGCTGGGGCGCCACGCCGACCAGCAGCGTGACCCCGACGAGCATGAGCGGCAGCGCCACGACCTGGGCCACCAGCCCGTCACGCAAGCCATGGAGCAGGCTTGCGACACCATCCGCGGCCTCGAGCCCGGTGCTCCCGACCTGGTCGTGCTGGTGGGCGGCGTGCGCGGAGACGGCGCCAAGGTGGTCGATCGCGTTGTGCGCGCCGGCTGAGGGCACGAGCAGCAGTCCGAAGACGCCGGCCACGAGCGCGGCTCGGCCCAGCAGGCTGAGCCGGCGACCGAACCAGAGCCCGCTCGCCACGGCGACCAGGGCGAGCGGGAGCGCCAGCAGCCCGTCCCGAAGTACATGCGCCACGTGGCCGGCGACGGAATCCTCCACCGAGATGCCCAGGATCACCGAGTGGTAAATGTGCTCCCAGCCGATCGTGCCGAACGCGAGAAGCAACGCAAGCAGGAAAACGCCCCGAATACGGCTCGAAACCAGGTCGGTACTCATTACCTGCCCCCTCCGCGCCTCTTTTGACGCAGGCGCCGCCAACCGACGACTACTTACACCTTGAAATGCGGCACCCGACCGACCGCTCGATCTGCAAAGCTCACGACGCGTGCGTGGGCCGGCGGTCCCGGCATGAACCGGCATCGCCGAGCCGGTATCCGGCCAGCGTTTTCTCGACGACGCGACCTGTATTCGGCTCAGAGCATTGCTCTCACTGTGCTCTCACTATGCTCTTCGCGTGACTGCAATGGAAGACTGTCGGAGATAGATTGATGGAGATCGCAACAGTCGTGAAACCTGCTTATCTCGCGATAACCGCGAACTCGACACCGTCGAGCCCCGCACTTGAAACCGGGCGACGTCCCGGTGTCACAGCACACTGGCCGGCGAGAGCAGTCGGGAGTGGCGAGGCCGACCGTGGTGGTTGAGGCATCGCGGAGCGGAACTTGGCGGAGCTGGACCGGCCCGGCCGTGCAGGATACGGCTATGTGCCACGTGGCCGGGGAAGTGTTCGCGGCGCTCCGCCAGATCAACTTGTAACGGGCGACGGCGGGCATTCCAGGCCGAGGTCGACTGCTCGGATTTCGCATGTATGTCCGCTGAGCGGTTGACCAACAAGTGGTGCACTGATCGGGCCGGTGGCCGCTATTGCATGATTGACGGGCTGGCCACTCGCCAGGCGTCCGTCTCTGAGCTGATTTGACAATTGGGGGGCAGGAGCCTTGCGGCGGGGAGATCTCAAGGGATAGAGGAATGACCGCACCGCCAAACACTCCAAACAGCACGCCGGCTGCAGGCACGAGGTCGTCTTCGCCGCGTGCTGCCACGGGATCCTGGGTGTCCGGGATACCGGCTGAACGACCCGGTCGTCGGTCCAGACTCAGGGGTCGAAGGGCGGCGGTGTTGCCGATAATGTCTGCTGCAGTGCGATCCTTCGAAGATGTCGAGGTCCCTTCGCGCCATTGACAGCCATCCTCGGGCCAAACGGGCTGGCAAGACGGCGTTGCTCAAGGCCATCGACCTGCTTCTGGGATCGGCCCGCCCTCGCTGCGGAGCTTCGCATCCCAAGACTTCACCCACTTCGACACCAGCTGATCGTCGACGATCACGGCCGAATTGTATGCCAACTTCATGCGGTCGGGTCGCCAGGTTACAGCCTGACATCGAGCTAATTCACTCACGCTATTGGTCGGTTTACCTACGATAGGGCCGGCCTCATCTCGCGGGACGCGCCTCTTCTCGACGATCCATGATGCGCGGTCGTTCAACGCGCCGGAGATTCAAACCAAAGATGCTTCTACGTCGCTGGTATGCCTATCCAAGACACTATCGGCGCCGTTTGCTTCCTTGGGACGGGCTGGAGCGACGTGGAAAAGAAGTACACCGACCTGACCACCGAGTACCAGGTCAAGGGGGAGTTCGCAGACTACGGCGTGCGCCTCGACCGTGAACTGATCGCCTTCATCGAGGTGAAGCGGGTCGCCACCAAGCTGGCCCCCAAGCATCTGCGTCAAGTAGAGATGTATGCGGTCAATGAAGGTGTGGAGTGGGTCATCCTCACCAACGGTGCTACCTGGCAGGTGTATCACCTGACCGGTGGTCTGCCGGTGCTGATCGACCTTGCGTTGGATGTGGATCTGCTCTCCGATCAGAGCCCCTCCCGCAAGGTGAGCCAACTCTTCTACTTGACGCGGGAGTCGCTGAAGCGCCGGCAGATCGACGAGGTGTGGAAGGTGAAGCGGGCGACCGACGACGGTCGCGCCGACGGCCTCCGAACCGACCACGACCGAACTGACCACCTCGACCTCGTCAACAGCCGCGCCCACGACGATCCCTCCGACGACAACCCGACCGCGCGCCAAGCCGGCAGATCCCGCGACCGTGGTACGGCGGTTCTACGCCGCCATCAACGACCGGGACTATCCGACCGCGTGGGCGCTCGGTGGCAAGAACTTCGGCCGCTCCTACCAGGCATTCGTCGCTGGATTCGCCGACACCGACCACGACGACCTGCGCATCACCGCCGTACGTGGCCAGCTCGTCGACGTTCGGCTGGTCGCCAGCCAAGACGGTGGCACCCGTCAGACCGTCTACGCCGGCACCTACCGGGTCGTTGGTGGCGTGATCACCCACGGCCGTCTTGACGTGGTTCATCAGACTGGCGGCGGCCCAGTGGGCGACTGCGACCCGGCCTACCCCGACTTCTGCATCCCACCGCCCCCACCGGACCTCGACTGCCGCGATATCGGCGTGGACAGCTTCACGGCTCTGCCACCCGATCCGCACCACCTCGACGCGGACCACGACCGGATCGGCTGCGAGCCCCAGAACCTGCGATGAGCAGGGAAACGGCTCGCTGGTCGGCGCTGCGACGGGTCGCGTTGCACGGTCGGCACCGGGCGGTTGACGGAGTTGGTCATGCTGGCTCGGGCTGGCTGGTGTGGCGTTGGCACCAGGCGTACAGGGCCTCATAGACGAACGTGCCGCGCTCCAGCAGCCGCAGGTCGTCCGCCTCGATGTCCAGGCCGCCCTCGCCGAGGGCCAGCAGGCCTGGGCCGAGCGGGTCGCTGTCGAGGTCGGCGGCGATGTCGGCGGCATGCACGATGCGGGCCAGCCGCACCAGGGCCGGGTCGCCGCCCAGCTGGAAGTGGTCGATGAGGACCTCGAAGGTGCACTGGTTGTCGCGGTGCGTGAATTCGGCGCCGGGCGCGTCGAAGGAGCGGGCGCGGTCGCGTTCGGCGACGGCCAGGACCTGGCCGGCGGGCGCGTAGAGGATCTCAGCCTGGGGGTCGATGAACCGGCGGACCAGCCAGGGGCAGGCGATCCGGTCGGTCTTGGGACGCTCGCGGGTGACCCACTTCATGGCGTACCTCCGGTGGTGGCGGGGGCTTGGGTGAGGAGGGGGACGCGGCGGAACAGGCACCACAGGGCCAGGTCGTAGGCGCTCTTGGCGGCCCCGGCGATCAGGAACGGGATCGCCGGTCCCAACGGTTGCAGCAGCCCGGCCAGCGCCGGCCCGGCCGGGCGCGTGAGATAGCGGGCGGTGCCGGTCACCGCCGCAGCGGCGGTCCGCTCTGGCGGTGGGACCAGCGTCATCACGTACGCCTGCCGGGTGGGCACGTCCATCTGCGACAGGCAGGTCCGCGCCAGCAGCAGCCCGACCGCGACGGGCAGGCTGGAGGCCAGCGGCACGGCGGCCAGCAGCAGGTTACTTGGGAGATGGGTGAACACCATGGTCGCCAGCAGCCCGACACGGCGCGCGATGCGGGGAGCGGCCAGGAACGAGGCGGCCTGCAAGACCCCGACGGCGGCGAACACCACGCCGACGACGCTGGTCGAGGCGCCGTAGCGGACGCCCAGCCAGTACGCGACGTAGGCCTGCACGATGAACCCACCGGCCAGGCTGTCGACCGCGAACAGCGCCGCCAGGCGGGTCACCACGCCGCGGGACGAGGCCAGCGACCGCCGCGGTGGCGGCGTGGCGTGCCCGGCTGAAGGCGCCTCGACGCCGCCGGGAAGCCGGGTGGCCAGCAGCGCGCCGGCCATGCCGACCACGATCAGCGTGCCGCCGAGCAGCCGCCGGTCAGGGGGGAACGCGCCGAGCAGCGCGCCGGCCGCGCCGGCAAGCGTGGCCACCGCGTTGTAGACGCCGAAGCCCCCGACCATGGTGGCCGGCGAAGCATCGGCGGAGGCGAGCATCACCTGCTCGAGGGTGGTGAACGGCCCGGACTCCACGACCTCGGTCGACAGTGCGCCCGACAGGGCCACCAGCGCCAGCAGCCAGGCCGGCCCGCCCGCGGCGAGCACCACGCCGCTCAACGCCAGCGCCACGTACAGCAGCCCGTAGGCGCGGGCGCGGCCGACCTGGTCGCCCCAGCGGCCGAGCGCCAGGCTGGCCAGAGCGCTGCCGGCCACGATCGCCGCCAGCACCGCCCCCACCCCTTGTGCGTCCAGGCCCTGGCCGCGCAGGACCGCGCCGAGCTGCACGGCGGCCAGCCCGTAGCCCACGCCGCGCAGCGCCTGCGAGGTCAGCACCGCGGCCAGGACGCCACGGCGGCTTGCAGGTGGTGTGGTCATGCCGGCTCCCGGCCGAGCAGCAGGGCGCGCCGGTGGTACTCGTACAGCCCGTCGAACAGCGGCCCCGAAAGCTCCAGCACCCGCGGATCGGCAACGATCATCGACAGCGCTCGCAGCGCCACGTCCAAACCACGGGCCTCTGGGGCATCGAAACGCTCGTCGTCGAGGTCGGCCTCGTGGACCAGTTCGGCAAGCTTCCACAGCACCGGGTCATCCAGCTCATAACGTCCGAGGATGGTCTCGAAGCTGCACTGCCCTCCGTGGTGGCCAAGCTCCACCCCGCGCATGTCGAACGCGGTCGCGTCCGCCGGGACCTCGGCCGGGTCGTCGACGAACACGAACTCGGCGTCAGGGTCCAGGTGGCGGCGGATCAGCCAGGCGCAGGCGGCCCGGTCGATGTGCACCCCGGCCCGGGTCGCCCACCTCATGCTCGCTCCTCCTGGAGGGTCGTGGCCCGGGGAGCCGTGGCGGCGCCCGCGGTGGTGGCAGCGGCGGTCAGGGCATCCACGGCGGCCCGGGCGGCGTCCCGCTCGGCTGGGGGGAAGAAGTCCCGGCGCGCGATCCGGCGCAGCTCGCCACGCAGACGCCGCCCCGTCCGCGCCCGCTCCACCGCCGCGCCGTGCAGCGCGGCGCGTGCCTGTTCGATCAGCGTCTGGTATTCGGCGGCGCGGGCGGCACGCATCGTGGCGGCGATCGCGCGCTCCTGCGCGGCGCTGCCCGGGGTAGCCAGCCACACCGTCGCGACTCCGCCCGCCTCGACGATCTCCTCGGCCAGCCAGTCGATCTGCTCCCGCGTGCGGGCGTCGGCCGGTAGCGCGACCAGCCCATCGCCGAGCCTGGCGACCCCGAGGCGCTCCAGCTTGCGCCACACGGTGATCCGCGGGGTGGATGGTTCCCGGGGCAGCCGGTAGGCCAGCAGCACCCAACGGCCCACCGTCCGTCGCTCGTCCGCGTCGGCCATGTCGCGCCAGCTTCCCACTCAATCCGATGCAACCACGGTTGCAGTATAGGCGGGTCCGGTGGCGGGGAGAAGGGGGCGGCGTGTCGTCAGCATCGTCGAGCGGGCCGGCTTCGTCGCCACTATCGAGCTGCCGGGCGGGGGTGGCGCGTGGCGAAGGGCTGGGCGCTCCTCGGGCGCTCCTCGGGCGCTCCTCGGGCGCTCCTCGGGTGGTCATCGGGTGGTCACCGGCTTGTCGCCGTCGTTGGCTGGTGGGGGATCGGCGCTGGTCCGGGCCGCGCTGACCGGCGGGCCGGCCGCCGGCTTCCCGGAGGGGCGGGAGAGCCGGCGCAGGACCGCGGCCAGTGGGTCGGCGGCCCGGGTGACCAGCGGGCCGAGCACCGCGAGCGCCAGCACGTAGGCGGTGGCGAGCGGTCCCAGGCGGGCCTGCAGCCCGGCGGCGACCGCCAGCCCGGCGATCACGATCGAGAACTCGCCCCGGGCGACCAGCACCGTCCCGGCCCGCAGCCGTCCCGCCAGGCCGATGCCGGCGCGCCGGGCGGCCCACCAGCCCGCCGCCAGCTTGGTCAGCACGCCCACAGCGGCCAGGGCCAGGGCGGGCAGCGCGACCCCGGGAAGCTGGGCGGGGTCGGTCTGCAGGCCGAAGAAGACGAAAAACACGGCGGCGAACAGGTCCCGCAGGGGAGCCAGCAGCGGCCTGGCGCTGGCCGCGGCGGGACCGGAGATGGCGATCCCGACCAGGAACGCCCCGACCGCGGCGGAGACCTGCAGCCGCTGGGCCAGCCCGGCGACCACCAGCGCCAGGCCGAGGACGACCAGCAGCAGCACCTCGTCGTTGGGGGTGAACACCAGCCGGCTGATGGTGTGCCCCCAGCGCAGCGTGACCGCCAGCACCAGCGCGACGCTGGCCAGCGCGACCACCACCGGCACCGCCTTGGCCAGCAGCGTCCCGGCGGCGAGCAGGCCGGTCAGGATCGGCAGGTAGGCGGCCATGGCCAGGTCCTCCATCACCAGGAGCGACAGCACCGTCGGGGTCTCGCGGTTGCCGAGCCGGCCGAGCTCTCCCAGCAGCTTGGCGGCGATTCCCGACGACGACACGTAGGTGACCCCGCCGAGCACCACCGCCGCCAGCGGCGGCCAGCCCAGCAGCAGCCCGGCGGCAAGCCCTGGCGTGAAGTTGAGCGCCAGGTCGACAACGCCGGCGGCGGCGGAGCGGCGCAGCGCTCCGGTCAGCTCCTCGGCGGAGTACTCGATGCCGAGCAACAGCAACAGCAGGATCACGCCGATCTCGGCGCCGGTCTGGATGAACTGGCCGGCGGTTACCAGGGGCAGCAGCCCGCCCTTGCCGAACGCCAGCCCGGCCAGCAGGTACAGCGGGATTGGCGACAGGCCCAGCCGGCCGGCGACCCGCCCGAGGATGCCGAGCCCGAGGATGACCCCGCCCAGCTCCAGCAGCAGCTCCGCACCGTGCACGGGTCAGCCGCCGAGCAGTCGGGTCAGCGCGGCGATCCCTCCGGGTGTGCCGACCACCACGGCGGTGTCACCCGCCCGCAGCGGCTCGCCGGGACTGGGGGCCGGGATCGCCTGGTCGCCACGCAGGATCGCCACGATGGAGGTGCCCGTCCGGCTCCGCGCCTGCGTGTCGCCGAGCGGCCGGCCGGCATAGGGCGACCCGGGAGGGATCTCGAGCCAGTCGATCGCCAGCCCCTCGATGCGCTGCCGCAGCTCGGCCAGCCTGCCGGCGATCCGCGCGGCGCCGAGGATTTCGGCCAACGTGTCGGCCTCGTCCTCGGTGAGCTGGACGACCTCCTGGGAGGTGTCGGGATCTTTGCGGTCGTAGACCAGCAGGTCTCGCCGGCCGCTGCGGTGTGACACCACACCGATCTGCCGGCCGGAGCGGGTGGTGAAGTCGTAGCGCAGCCCCACCCCCGGCAGCGGGGTCTCGTTGACGTCCATGGCTCGGCCGTCGCTCCTTCCTGTCATCGGCGTCGCTTCCTCTTCGGCTGTCGCCCGCGCCGCCCGCTGGGGGTCGCCGCGACCGCGGGCTCACGGGCGAGTGTGGCGTTGCCGGCCCGAGCGGTCCCGCCGGCGCCGCGTTCGAAGGCGACCACCAGCGGCGCGGCCACGAACACCGACGAGTAGGTGCCGACCAGGATGCCGACCAGCAGGGCCAGCGCGAAGTCGGTGAGGGTGTCGCCGCCGAGCACGAACAGTGCCACCAGGATGAACATCGCACCCAGCCCGGTGTTGACGGTCCGCGGGACGGTCTGCAGGCAGGCGTCGTTCACCAGCGCGTCCAGTGGCTCGCGCCGCCGCTCCCGCAGGCGCTCGCGAATGCGGTCGAACACCACCACGGAGTCGTTGACCGAGTAGCCGATCACCGTGAGCAGCGCCGCGAGGAAGATGCCGTCCAGCGGCTTGCCGAGCCATGCGAACAGACCGAGCAGGATCGCCACGTCGTGGAACATGGCCAGCGCGGCGGCCGTCCCGAAGGTCCAGCGGAAGCGGATCGCCATGTAGACGAGCTGCGCCGCCAGCGCCAGCGCGATCGCGATCACGGCCTTGCGGCGCAGCTCCGCGCCGATCGTCGGGCCGATGAACTCCGACCGCAGGCGCTCGGCCGAGCCCCCGACCGACTCGATCGCCCGCTCGATCCGCCGCTCGGCGGCGGCGTCGACCTGCCCAGTCCGGACCGAGACGTTGCCGTCGCCCGACGCCTGCACCACCGCGCGGCCGAAGCCTTCGGCGGTCAGCGACGAGCGCGCGGCGCCGAGGTCGACCGGACGCTGCGTCGAGTACTCGAGCAGGCGGCCGCCGGTGAACTCCAGCCCCATGTTCGGGCCGCGGACCACCAGGCCCGCCACGGCCAGCAGCAGCACCAGCGCGGAGCCGCCCAGCCACCAGCGCGCGCGGCCGACCAGGTTCGGCTGGCGGGCGGCGATCCAGTCGCGCAGCCGTCCGCCCGTCTGGAGGCCCAGCAGGCCCGGCCGCGCCCGCACGACCCCCCAGCGCAGGGCCGTCTCCACCAGCGTCCTGGTCACCACCAGCGCGGTGAACATCGAGACCAGGACGCCCACCGACAGCGTCACCCCGAAGCCCCGCACCGCCCCGGAGGCGAGGAAGAACAGCAGCACCGCCGCCAGCAGGGTGGTCACGTTGGAGTCGGCGATCGCGCTGAGCGCTTTGCCGAAACCGCGGTCGACCGCCGGGCGGAGCCCGACTCCGGCGCGGTGCTCCTCCTTCATGCGCTCGAACACCAGCACGTTGGCGTCGACCGCCATGCCGATGGCCAGCACGAACCCGGCGATGCCCGGAAGGGTCAGGGTCGAGCGCAGCGCCAGCAGCACGGCAAACGACAGCAGGCCGTAGCAGAGCAGGGCGATCGCGGACAGGCCGCCGAGCAGCCGGTAGTAGACGGCCATGTAGGCGATGGTGAGGGCGACGCCGATGATCGCCGCCTGGGTGCTGGCCCGGATTGCCTCGGCGCCCAGGGTCGGGCCGACGGTGCGCTGCTCGACGATGCTCACCGGCACCGGCAGCGCGCCGGCGCGGATCAGCAGCGCGAGGTCGCGGGCCTCCGCCTCGGTGAAATCGCCGGTGATGACCGTGCCGCCGCCGCTGATCCCGGTCCCGCACTGCACAGAGGGGTCGACCTGCGGGCTCGAGATCACCTCGCGGTCGAGCACGATCGCGACGCGCCGTTTGGGGTCACCGGGTGGCTGGCAGGCGGCCGTACCGGTCAGCTCGGCCCACTGGCCTCCGCCGGCGCCGCGGAAGTCGATGGCCACGTGCCAGCGGGTCTGGGTCTGGGGGTCCAGCTCGGCGCGCGCGTCGCCGACCGCGCCACCGCCGAGCGCGGGCCTGCCGACCCGCAGCCGCTCGTCCCCCTCGGCCGGCAGGATCTGCTCGCCCTGGCGGCGCTGGTCGGAGGTGGGCTGCTGCTCACCTGGCTGGGCGACGGCGAGCACCGGGTGGAAGTCGAGCTGCGCCGTGCGGCCGATCACCTTGACGGCCTCGGCGGGGTCGTAGACACCGGGGAGCTCCACGATCACCCGGCGGTCGCCGGAGCGCTGCAGCGTCGGCTCGGTCACGCCGAGCTGGTCGACGCGCCGCCGCAGCACCTCCAGCGTGCGGTCGACCGTGTCGGCGTCGACCTTCTGACGTTGGCTGTCGCGGGCCTCGAGCACGATCTGGGTCCCGCCTCGCAGGTCGAGACCGAGGCGGGCAGGGCGGGCCAGCACCAGCGCACTGGCAGCGCCGAGCAGGGCGATGACGGCCAGCAGCCGCCATCCAAGATGGCGTGACATGGGAGATCTCCCGGCTTCGGATCGCGATAGGTGTCAGACGATCCGAAGCCCGGGCGGTGCCCGCGCAACCTCGACGAACGTCGCGCCGCGCCTCGGAGCCTGGACCGTGGAGCCGTGGCGACCCCAGCAACGCCAAACAACCCGCAGCAGCGCAATACCGACAAGGAACCCCAGCAGCACTGAACGGTACCTGCCAAGATCCCCACGCCGGTCGATCCCAGCCCCGGACAGCGGCTGGCGATCCGCCTGCACGACCTGCTCGCCACCCGACAACCGCTGGGCGGCAACCTGCTCCGCCGGCCCACCCGCATCCGCCCGGTGCGCCGCCGTCCATGCACCGAGCGGCACGACCAGCAACGCCAGGGCCAACAGCAGCCTGACGGCAGGTCGTGGAGCGAGCGTCCTCATACCGCTCGACCCTACCGTACCCGGGCCGACGCCGACACCATCACCCTGGCATGGAAGCTGAGCAGCGGCTCGACCCTGGCCCGGCGCCTCGGGGGAGTGTCGATCTTGACGGGCCCAGCAACCTGACGGAGGGTGGGCGCCCGTGATGGATCAAGGCGAGGCGCAAGTCAGCACGACTGCCGCCGCCATTCGCATCCTCGCCCGGTGTGACCGGCCTGTGGCGGTTGAACGTGGCGCGGTGTGGCTGCGAGCGGCACAACACCCGTGAACCTACACCTACAGCGATTCGATCCTCGCCTGTGGCGTACCTGCCGCAATCAAACAGATCGACATCAGTCGCCAGAAATTTCTCAACCGCGGTGGGCGATACGACTGGCAGTAGAGCTCCATATGTGCTGAGTCACTCAGAGTCGCCAATTCCGAAAGCCAGCTTTGCGGCCAGGGTTGCCCGAAATCCGGTGCCCTGAACGGAGAACCGCCATTCACCATCCACGAGCTCGCAGGCCGTAACGGCCGAGTCGTCGCTGTCGGCGGCGACCTCACTGACGGCTTGCATCAGACGCACTGGGTCCTCCGGGCGGTGAGGCCCGAGAAATCTTTCGCCCGTGTGCAGGAACAGCCTCAACTCCGGTGCCAGCATTGCCTGGAGGTAATACTGCTTCTGGAACACCCGATTGTCGGAGAATCCAATCCCCCAGGTGTCACGCTCGCCCACGTAGATGTCGAGCCGCACCACCAGGTCCGGCAACGGCTGACTGGCGTTGCGACGCCGGACGCGAGTGTCGAGCCAACCCTCCCAGATGAGCCTTTCAGAGGAATCGGCCCAGTCGAAACCCCGGCTCCCCGAAAGGTCGTCGCCGAGATCGGCACGGTTGAACGGTCCATAGCAGTTCTCGGCCTCAGCGCTCTGGTGGAACAGCTCGAAGTCGACTCCGCGTGGCTTGACCGACACTCCCAGGAAGAACTCGCTTCGCCCGAACAGGTCCTTCCCTCTGGTGACCTCGGCATCGACCAGCCGCAGGCGTGCGGAGACGTTCCCATAGCAGAAACGGGTCGCGATCTCGAAGGCCTCCCGCGAGGTCACCAACGAGTCGCTGCCCCCATGACACTTGTGGACGAACGTGCGCGGCGCGCCGGGGAGCTGAGCATATGCCTGCTTGACCAGCCCATCGCTGCGGTTGTAGGTCGGGCCGAATTCGCCAGGGACAGACGCGAGCCGGTTGAGCAGGACCGAAGCGCCGCTGCCGTAGGTTCGATAGTTCGTCCCGACCACGGTGAGCACACGGCGAGGGTCGAAATGGTTGTGGAAGTTCCTGAACGACCAGTTGCCTGGTGCGTCGGATCGCCCGGCGGGCCCCTCCGGGTTGAAGGCGGCAAGCTCCCCGGCAGCTCCAAAGCCTGCCAGACTGTCCAGGACCTGAAAGCTGATGCCCTGGTGCGGTGTCCCCAACGTGACGATCCTGTGGATGTGGTCCTCCGCGGCTCTGGTTGCTCCCTTGAGGTTGGGGTAGTCGACCTGGATGGCATGGCGCACGATGAGGCCACCCATGGAGTGCGCGATGAGATTGACCTTTGGCGGCGGGTCCTCACCCAGGCTCGTCGCCAGTGCGCGAATGAAGTCGATCAGGTGGACGAGCTCGGTTCCATACGTCTGGAAGGTGCGATCCTCGAGATCGTAATAGCGGAACACCCAGATCGTGTTCGTCACGCTCTTGGTGGTGGTTGCGATGCTCAGTGCCATCGCCGGATCGGCCGCGACCCGCCCTTCGAAGAACTCGGCGAGCTGCTCCAGTTCGGGCGGCAGCACCTCTGGCCGCGGTTGGCTGCGTGAGTAATAGCCGACGACATTGGTGGCGTCCTGGTATTCCCAGTCCGACTTGAGCAGCCGCAGCACCAACCCTTCGTAGATGTAGTTCTCGCCGCGCTTTCCCGGGTAGACGGTTCCGTCGTTGAATCCCTGGTAGGCGACGCGACGCTCATCGGCCGTTCCAAGACCACCAAAACCGCGGATCAGGATGAGCGGGCGTGCCTCGTCGACGAAAGCTGCGGGACTGTCCATGAGGGTTGTGCCTCCGCGCAATTCTGACTGGCCGTACCTGAGATCAGCCCACACATCGATGGCGGGGCAAACTGTTGTTTGCGGTATATATCCTGCTCGATCCGTAGTAACGCTTCATACGGCGTAGAAGTCTGCAGTCGAGCGAGGGGCTACGATCGGCCAGACCGTCCGCCGCGGTAAGGCCACCCCCGCCTTGACGTCCAAGCCCCACACCCGCCATGCCGGGCGGCGGGGCTTGTTCTGCGATGGTCGAACGGACTGGTCCGTCAGTCGACGAGGACGGCCAGGTCGAGCTGGTGGAGGCGCGCGGGGTCGGCGATCACGTCGATCTCGGCGATCTTGTCGTCCTTGATCGTGAGACGCAGGGCGAGGAGCAGCTGTCCGCGGGGGGCTACGACGATACCAACGGTGCCGTTGACGAGCGCCGGTTGTGCGAATCGTGCCGCTGCGAGTTGGTCCGCGTCTCCTCCGCCGCCGCTGGGCACCGCGGAGCTCTGTCGCCGCGCCCGCCGGCAGAGCGGCGCGATCGGCTCGGCGCACGACGTCGGGGTCGAGCACCGCGAGCAGCTTGTTCATGTCACCCCCGCGTGCGGCAGCGAGGAAGGCGTCAACGACGTGCCGGTGCCGGGTGAGATCGGCGTCGGGAATCGTGGTCGCTCCCCGTACTCGGTGGCGTGCGCGGCTGGCGAGCTTCTTGGCGGCGGTCGGTGAGCGTTCCACGATGGGAGCGATCTCGTCGAAGGGCACGGCGAAGAGGTCGTGCAGCACGAACGCGAGCCGCTCGGGGGGGAGTCAGGGTGTCGAGTACCACCAGCAGGGCGAGGCCGACCGAATCGGCCGGTAGCGCTTCGTGCTCGGGGGCGCTCCCGTCCTCGCCGCAGCGCCGACCCCAGGGGGTGGCGGGGTTGTGGTCGGCGCTGGCGCGGGTGCGCGAGCGGGCGTGGGCGCTGGGCGCCGAGCCGGCGGGGCCGCTACGCATCGATCTTGACGCGACCCTGGTGGACGCCCATTGCGACAAGCAGGGCGCGGCCGGCACGTTCAAGCACGGCTTCGGGTTCCACCCGCTGCTGGCTTGGCTGGACCGCAGCGATGGGACCGGGGAGGCGCTGGCGGGGATCTTGCGGCCGGGCAACGCCAGCTCCAACACCGCCCAAGACCATCTTGACGTGCTGGCGATGGCGCTGCTGGCCTTGCCGAAGGCGGCCCGGTCTGGTCCGATCCTGGTTCGGGCCGACACCGCCGGCGCCACCCACGCGTTCGTCAACGACCTGGCCCGCCGCAAACTGTGGTTTTCGATCGGGTTTCCCATCCAGCCGGAGGTCCAGGCCGCGATCCTGGCCGTCCCGGCACCAGCCGACGCCGACGATGCCGACTGGACGCCGGCTCTGGACCCCCACGGCCGCAGCCGGCCCGGCGCCTGGGTGCGGGAGCTTTCCACGCTCGACCTTCCAAGCCTGGGCTGGCCTGCGAGGACCCGGGTGATCTGCCGCCGCGAGCGGCCCCACCCCGGCGCGGCGCACAAGATCAGCTTCACCGATCACACCGGCCACCGCTTCCGGGTGTTCATCACCAACCAGCCCGACCCCTCACCCGCCACCCTCGACGCGCGGCACCACGCGCAGCGCCCAGCCCAAACAGCAGCGCGGGCCACAAGCGCCACCGCCGCCCTGGAGGTCGGCCACCGCGCCCACGCCCGCGTCGAGGACCGCATCCGCTGTGCCAAGGCCAGCGGCCTTGCCAACCTACCCTTCAGCGACTTCGACGCCAACGATGTTTGGCTCACCCTGGTCTTGGTGGCGCAGACCCTGGTGGCCTGGGCGCAGGCGCTACTGCTGGATGGCGAGCTTGCCCGCGCCGAGCCCAAGACCCTGCGCTACCGGCTGTGGCACGCCGCCGCCCGGCTCGCCCGGCACGCCCGCGGGGTCATCTTGCGCTTCGACCACGACTGGCCATGGGCCCCAGCGCTGCTGGCCGCCTTCGCGCGAGTGCGGGCCTTGCCATGGCCCGCCCGCTGCCAACCCACCACACCCATCTGCTGACCACGCCACCCGGCCACCCGGCCGGCCACGACAGCCTGCTCAGCAGGCGTGGTGCCTGGCCATCAGCGCGCGCCGACCTCCTGCCCGGCCCTCGGGCGCTGTCGCGACCACACCGTGGGTCCCGTCGAGCTTGGCAAGACCGCCGAGCCGATACCGCTCGTCAATCTCGCAAGCGCAGGCAAACCAGGCCAAGACGTTCACACCACATGGCTTCGTGAAATATCAAGGCTAACGGTGACTGTCCTCATGATGCGCAAAAGGTCCAAGAAGAAAGCGTGCCAGAAATCGAGGGCGGGTTGAAAGAGTCGTTGGAGAGCCGCCGGCACCAGAAAAGCCAGTTCCCACCACTCTTTCAACTCCGCGACAACCTATATCCAAAGAGGAGTATTCCCGTGTTTACCGCCTACGTCGTCGTCGCCGTCCTGACCGCCGCGGCCAGCACCTCCATCGCCACACTCGACTTCATCCACTCCGAGTGGTCCTCGCCAACATGACCAAGGTGGGCGTGCCGCCTTCGTGGCTGTTCTCGCTGGGTGCCCTCAAGACGGCCGGCTCACTTGGACTGCTGGTGGGTATCGGCGTACCGCTGATCGGGGTTGCGGCCGCGGTCGGCCTCGTCCTGTTCTTTGTTGGTGCCATCATCACCCACGTGCGCGCCCACGTGTACTCGTTCTCTTTCCCGGCGGCGTTTCTCCTCCTGGCCGTGGGCGCGCTGGGGTTGCGACTGGTCTCGTCGTGAGCGGAGTCTCTTAGCGGGACGAGCAGTCGGTTCTTCACTATCAACTGGCGGTCTTTCCCGGATGCCTCGCGACGGCATCCACTGGCCCACCAATGGTGAGACCTGCAAACCTCATCCGGCGGCGTGAGCAGCAAGTGCTACGAGAGACGCCGCCCAGCGCCGTCCAGCACGGTGAACTTGACCCTGGCGTGGAGCATCGTGTCCGTGCCGCCCTTGGGGGAGAAGAAGGCGACGAACAGGCGGCGCCCGCCCGGGATATGGGGCCCGGGGTCGACGATCCGCTGCGCGTCGAACGGCGGCTGGTCGTCGACCTGGATTCGGACGCGACTGGCTTGCGTGGGCACCCACCCGGTATAGGCAAACAGCTTGTTCTGGATGGGCTCGGCCAGGCTGAACCCGGCCGTGCGCCGCCGGAGCAGCTCCGCGGCGGGAAGGCAGGTCTGGGTGTGCTGCAGCCTGGAGCAGACCTGCAGCTGCGGCCGGGCCCCACGCTGGGGCGTCCAGCGCTGCTGCCAGACCGACAGGCGCCAGCCGAGGGCGCCGAACTTCCCCTCGGCCACCATCCGGACGCATCCGACCAGCTCAACCCGCATGCCCGAGCCGGCGGGCCCGGAGAACGGCGGCAACGTGCCACACGACGGGCCGGCCGGCCTATCCGCGCCCCTTCCTGGGAGTGCTTTTCCAACATGGTCGCGAGGGTGCGCCGCGCCCGGGCCAGCCGGCTCTTGACCGTCCCGACCGGGATGCCGAGCTGGCCCGCCGCCTCCTCGACCGGCAGGCCGAGCAGGTGATGGAGCACGCGACCACTTGGCGGTGGGCGACGGGCAGGGCAGCCACGGCCTCGACCACGGCCAGCGCCTCGACCGACACCGCAGGCACCGACGGCGCCGGTCCCAACCGCAACAGCGCCGCCAACTGGGCCCTCCGCTGCCTGCCGCCGTTGGCGGCCAGGTTGAGCGCCACCCGGCGGACCCACCGCTCCGGCACGTCGTAGTCCCGCAATCGGCCCCACCGCACCGAGGCACGCGCGAACGCCTCCTGGACGACGTCCTCGGCCTCCTGGAGGTCACCCGTCACAAGGAGAACAGCTGCCCCACCAGGCGGCGGAAAGCACCGTGGTAGAAGGCGTCGAACCCTGATGTCGATCCACCGATCCCCCTCAGCTCGTGCTGGGATCTACACCCGAGACGGGGGCGACGGCGAGCCCGAGACCCTGGGACACGCAAACGGGTGGAAGGGCCAAGGCGCTGGCCCTTCCACCCGCTCGGGGGAAGGTTACGTGGAAGGTTACGGGGTCGGGTCGGCGAAGGTTCCGCCGAAGATGTCGGAGTTGCCGAAGGTCCCGGCGCAGACCTGCTGGACGGCGGGCGCGACGGGTGTGGCCTCCTGGGTCTTGTTCGCCTGGTGGACAGCGTCCTCCTCGCCGCGCGGCTCCTCAGGGTCGGCGACGGGGGCGCCGATGTGCACCGACTGGTCGTGGAGGGCCTGGCGGTAGGCGTCGATAGCCGGGCAGTCCGCGGCGTTGCGGGTGTCGTTCCAGACCCCGGCGCCGTAGGTGCGGGTGGCCGCCGCGTAGACGTAGTCGCCCAGGAACTCAGCGGCCAGGTTGTTCTGGCTGCTGCCCCTGGGATCGCCGCCCGGGCTGCGGTGCACCTCGGTGAAGGCTCCGACGCTTCCGTTGGCGGCGACGTCGGCGTGCTTCATCACGCCGACCAGATTCCTCGGCGAGGTCGTGTCGTTGCGGAAGGGCGTGGTGTAGGCGTTGTAGACCACCCAGGCGTCGTGCCCGTTCGGCGAGATCGCCGGCGCGGCGTAGTAGCCGCGGTCGCCGGCCGTCTCGATCACCCTCGGAGCGGTCCAGGTGGTGCCGCCGTTGGTGGACGACGCGAACAGCACGTGCTCGTGGTTCAGGCCGTCGCGGCCGTCGGCCCACGCGTTGATGATCTGGTTGGTCGCATCGGCCCCGGTCGGCGCGCCGTTGGAGATGTCGACGCTCGGGTCGGGCCCGAGGTCGTCACGCGCACCGCCGATCCCGTCCTCGACGCAGCGCCCGATCGACGGCTCGAAGCCGGTGCACAGGTCGGTCGCCGGGAAGATCGGCCGGGCCTGGGTCCAGTGGGCGCCCCCGTCCACCGAAGTGGCCATGAGCTGCTGGCCCACGCCGGGGAGCCCGTTGCCGAACTGGAACGCGAACACGTAGGCCACGCCGTGGCTGTCGGTCCGGATGGTGCAGCCGGAGCGGCCGAAGCCGTTCTTGCTGCTGGTGTTGTTGGTGGCCGGGGTGATCTGGTGGTTGGTCCAGGTGTCACCGCCGTTGGCCGAGGTCGCCACGATCAGCGGCTGGGACACTCCAGGGGGGCTCCGGAAGGCCGCGTAGCAGACGTAGGCGTGGCCGAAGAACTGGCTCGACATGGCATTGTCCGCCCAGACCTGCTCCTTGTCGGAGAACAGCGCCGAGTTCTGCTTGCTCACGATGACGGGCGCCTGCCAGTTGGACTGGTTGGACACGACCTGCTGCGTCAGCCCGGTAGAGGCGGGCCCGTCGATGCGGGACACGGCCACGGCCTCGAAGCCCTTGAAGGTCTGATGCCCCGGCAGGTTCGAGGTCAGGTTGGCGTAGTAGAGGCGAGACCCGTTGGCCCACGAGAAGCTGCCGTTGCGGAACACCGGACCGAACGCCACCGCGGGGTCGCCGTCGGAGACCAGACCGGCCTCGAGGTAGCCGGGCAGCGTCCCGATCGGCCCGACCTGTGGCGTGCATGGCGGGTCGGCGTCGCCGGGAGCGCCGACGCAGTTGCGGGCGCTCAAGCCCGTATAGGTGGGCTGGACCCACGAGTCGCCGCTGTTGAACGAGAACGAGATGCCCGACACGCCGACACCCTCGGTGAACGGGCAGGTGTTGTCGGTGCCCGCGTTGCAGGCCTCCATGTCGATATTGTCGTTCGCGCCCGCCGCCAGGACGCTGGGATGGTTGGCGTCGATCGCCACGGCCGGCTCGTTCTGCTTGTTGGCCGAGAATGGCGAGACCCCTCCTTGCACAGCGAGCACCGCCACCACCGCAAGGACGAGCAGAGCCCGCACTGGCTTCCGCATACCTCCTCCTTTCGGCCGGAGGCGGCCAGGCGTGCGCATGGCAGCCAGGACCGCGCCTCCGTCCTACCTAATAAGGCCGCCAGGGGAGGCTTGTGCGTTACACGATCGCCTCGGCCCGGCGCCCATTTATCGGGATCTCAGTCGAGGACAGTCCAGCAGGTTTCGCAGTAGCGCAGGCTCGGGTGGTTGCGCTGGCCGCAGCTCGAGCAGGTGCGGGAGCCGGCTGGCGGTGGCGCGGGTCGGGACTGGACGAGGGGCTGCTGGTGGTCGGGGAAGGCGGCTGGCTCGACCTCCACCGGCCCCAACGGGTCGACGCCGCCGGTGGCGGGGAATTCGGTGGTCTCGGCTTCCTCGGCGCCCCACCAGGCCTGCGGGGCCGCGGAGGCCGGTTGGGGAGGCATCGGCTGCGACGGCCGGTTCCCGTTGCCGCCGTACCCGTACGCAGAGCCGTAGGCATCCTCGGCCGCCGGGACAGCGGGTGCGGCCGGGGCGGCGGGAGGGACGGGCTGCTGGGGGAGGTCCTGCCACCACTGGCCGTTCTGGTCCGTAGCCGAGGGCGTTCCATAGCCCAAGGGCCGGGCCGCGGCCTGCTGAGCCACGCCCCAGTCGTTGCCGGACCCCGCGGCCTGCTGAGCCACGCCCCAGCCGTTGCCTGAACCCGGCGCCTGGGGCGCCGGCTCGAAGGCCGGACTGTAGTGTGGCCGGTGTTGGCGCCGGCGGCGCCGGCGTGAGCGCACCGCCAGCAGGCCCACGCAGGCCATGGCGACGACCACCGCGCCGGCGAGACCGGCGAACACCAGCACCGGCACTCCGAGGATCTCCCTGGGCGTGCGGTCCCGACCCTGCCGGATCGCGGTCTGGGAGTCCTTGATCAGCTTGGCCGCCAGCGGGTGGCCGGGATCGAGCTCCTTCACCTGCTCGAGGAGCGGGAGCGAGCGCTTGTACCACTGCTTGTCGAAGGCGTCGAGCGCCTCGCGGTAGGCGCTGCCGGCGGGGCCTTCCGAGGCGGTGACGTGCGCACGGCGGAGCAGTTCGTTGACGATGGATGCCGGGACCGCGAAGTTCAGGCCCGATACCTCGCGGCCGGTGTTGGGGTCGACCGACCCGAGGGTGGCGACCCCCACGACCCTGCCCTGCTCGTCGAACACGGGACCGCCGCTGTTGCCGTGGGTCATGCCGGCGTCGGTCTGCAGGACCGTGTAGCCGCCGTTGACCTGCTTCTTGGCGCTGAGCACGCCTTGGGTGAGCGTCGGCTCGTCGCGGCTCTCCTTGGACAGCGCCGGATTGAAGGTGGCGGCTCCCGGAAAGCCGAGGACGAACAGGCGATCGCCGGTGCTGAGCGCGGTGTCGTCACCGAGCTGGACCGTCGCCATGTTGCGGCTCTTGATCTTGACCAGGGCCACGTCCTTGCCGGGGAACTCCTCGCCGGCGTCGACCAGCTTGGCGGCGCGGCGCTTCGAGGAGCTGCTCGCGCCGCTGCCGGTGGACCCCAGCACCGAGATCGTGCGCTTGTAGTTGGCGAGCGTGGCCTTCCTGGTCGCCCAGCGCACGATGGCGGAGAGGAACCTGGTCGCCTGGCTCTCGCTGAGCCCGTCCTGGCGGAAGTTCGCGACGAAGTCGTCGCCCTCATCGCGGATGTCCTGCGCGATGAACGCCGCCTTGATGTCGTCGTCCTTGGGGGCGACCACGTGGGCGTTGGTGACGATGTAGCCGTCAGGGGCGATCGAGAACCCCGACCCGGTCGCCGTCAGCTTGACGTTCGTCCGGTGGACCCTGCTCGACGCGGTGAGCCAGCGGAATGGGTCCCGGGCCATTTCATCGATGATCGCGCTGCTCGCGGCCGCCTGGGTCGCCGGGATCTCGCCCCGCCTGATCTTGTCGGCGGCCATCGACTGCAGGGCACGCCCGTTGGACTCGGTCACCACGGCCTCGGGCACGACCAGCGCGGCCGAGAACTGGACGGTGATGAGCTCGACGCCGGGCCTGGACTGATCGAAGAGCCGGCGCGAGGTCAGTGGCTTCGGTGGGTCGCCGGCGGCGCTGGCGGGCGCCGCCCCGGCGACCACCCCGACGAGCAGCAGCGCGGCGAGGAGCACGACAGTCGGGCGAGCTCGCTTGCCCGCCGCCGCTGGTCCAGTCCCCGGCGTCTGTCCCACGGTTCGCTCCTTGCAGCCTCTCGACGTCCCGGTCGGCCCCACCAGAAAAGAGTGCAAGATCGGCACCATCCGTTTCAAACCGAACGTCACCAAATCGCAACGATTGGATGAACGTGTGGCCCGCCGCGGCGAAGGGGCCGCGCGAGCCGGGGCTGTGACGGCGCGGCGCGACTCGGGGCGAGGGGGCCGCGCGAGCCGGGCGGTAAGGGCGCCGCGGGCGCCGCGGCGAGGGCGCCGGCCCAGCCGCTCGGCCAGGACGCGGAGGAAAGGACGCGGCCAGGCTGCCCTCTCCCTGGACAGCCTGGCCGCGAGCTTGTCGGCGCTTCCGCGGATCAGCCGTGCTGGCCGGGCACGGTCGAGGGCGGCGAGCCCTGACCCTGGCCGTGGGCGCCGGTGGAGTCCGGTGCCTGGCCGTTGCCGGCACCGGGGGTGGCGTGACCTTGGGCCTGCTCCGGGACGGTGCTCGGCGGGGTGGCGCTGCTGGCCGCGCCCTTCTGCCCGTTGCCGGCGGTGACGTCCTTGCAGAAGGCGGCGATCTTGTCGCTTCCGCCCGCGGCGGCGGCCAGGGCCTTGAACGCGGTGGAGTCGTTCTTGGCGCCGTTCTCGCCGCCCTGGCCGGACTGCCATGCACGGCAGAGGCCCTCCTTGGCGGCGCCTGTGGCGTCCGGCCCGGTCGGGCTGTGATCGGCCTTGTCGGCGCTGTGGGCGCCGCCGCCGTTGCTGGCTTTGCTGGCGTGGTCGTCGGGCGAGGGGACGCCGGCTGCACCCAGCATCCGGTGCGCGACCCGCTGGGCGGGATCGGGGAGGGTGCCGGTGGCGGCGCCGGCGACGCCGGCCACCGAAAGGGCGGCGATCGCCGCGGCTGCGGCCAGCTTGACGCTGAGGACCTTCGTGAACACGGTTGGCCTCCGACGGGCTGCTCGATGGGGGGACGAGCGCGCCACCGCCGCGAGCGCGGCGACCGCCGCCGCCTCGTCCGCCAGCTCGTCCGAGCTGGGCGGGGCGGCGATCGCCTCCAGGACCACGGCCGCACGCATGTATGCGGGCGGCGCGTCGGCAGGATCCAGTCCGCCGGCGAGCAGTCGCTCGGCCGTGCCCTCGTCGAGGGCCAGGGGGTCGGACCGGAAGTCCGGTAGCGGTGATAGGTGGCGCATCTCGTCGTGCAGACCGTCGCCGTCCGTCATTTCGTTACCCCACCGCGCCGCGAGGTCGACAGGTCGGCTCCGAGCCGCTCGGCCAGCCGGCGCAGGCCGCGGTGCGCGAGCACCCGCACGGCGCCCGGGCGCTTGCCCACGATGTCGGCGACCTGGGCCACGTCGAGGCCGGCGACGACCCGCAGGGTGACCACCTCTGCCTGGTCGTGGGGCAGTTCGGCGATCAGCGCCAGGGCGGTCCTGGTGGAGATCGCCTCCAGCACGATGTCGGCAGCATCGCCGGGCCCCGGCCGCTCGGGGACCTCGTCCGGGGGCATCGGCGTGGTGGGGTGGCGGGCCTCGCGCCGTCGCCAGTCGAGCATGCGATGGCGGGCGACCGTGAACACCCACGAGCGGAAGCCAGTCTCGTTCCCCTTGAACCGGCCGAGGCCGCGGGCGACCTCCAGCCAGGTCTCCGAGGCGAGGTCCTCGCTGGCGGCCTGGGCGACCACCCGGAGGTAGCGCAGCAGCGCCGGTTGCAGGTCCCGCCACAGGATGGCGAATGCCCGCTCGTTACCGCTCGCGGCGGCGTCAAGGACGGCGTCGAACTCTTCACCGATCATCGAGCGGCAGGCTGCCTGCCCGCCGGAAAAGTGTCAAATCGCCCTGACGAAATGGTAACGTGCTCGCGCTGGTCTCGCTCTGATGGGTGGAGGGGTCCCCCGAACGACTGCCCCTCCGGTCGGGCCAACGCAGCGACGGTGGCCCGCGTTGGGATCTGACAAGAATGCTGTGGAGGGATGATGGGCAAGGGGCTTCGACGCCGGAACGTCTGGTGGTTGGTCACCGCGTGCATGTTGGTCGCGGTCGCGGGGTTGGTGTCCTCCGCTCGAGCGGCGAGATCCGAGTCGACCAAGAGCGTGACCTTCCACGGGTACAAGGTCGAGGTCCCAACCTCGTGGCCGGTCGTGGACCTCACCCGCAACCCCTCGGCCTGCGTCCGCTTCGACGTGCACGCGGTCTATCTCGGCCATCCCGGCGCCAGCCAGTCCTGCCCGGCCAGGGTCGTCGGCCGCACCGAGGCGCTGCTGGTCGAGCCGATCGACAAGACATCGAGGGCTCGCGTGCGGGACGACACCATCTGGGCGGCGAAGGGGATGGCGGCCGTGCCATCGATCCCCGACCCGGCCGGCCATGAGGTGACCATCGGCGTGACCCAGGCCGGCGTGCTGGTCACGGGATCGTATGGCGACGATCGCGGGACCCTGCAGGAGGTCGTCGGCGGCGCGACCCTGACCCAGGAGGCGCAGCCGGCCGCGGAGCTGGCGCCGGCTGCCTCCACCGCCGCCTCCGTGGTCGCGCCGGGGACCTACGCGGGCCCCGGCTTCGACGCCTGCACCGCGCCGTCGTCGTCGGCCATGCAGACGTGGCTCGCGGCGTCGCCCTACCGCGCCGCAAACATCTACATCGGCGGCATCGATCGGGGCTGCGCGCAGCCGAATCTCACCCCCGCGTGGGTCAGCCAGCAGGCCTCCGCGGGGTGGGCGCTGATTCCGACCTATGTCGGGCTTCAGGCGCCCTGCACCTCCAATCCAAACCTGACCCCGATCGATCCGGCCACCGCTCCGGCGCAGGGGCGGGCGGCCGCCGATGACGCCGTGGTCAAGGCCGGCGCGCTGGGGATCGGCGCAGGCAGCGTCATCTATTTCGACATGGAGGGGTACCCCAACAACAATCCCGCGTGCAGCCAGACCGTGCTCACGTTCCTGAGCAACTGGTCGACGAGACTGCACGAGCTCAACTACCTGTCGGGCGTCTACTCGAGCGTCGGCTCCGGGATCCGCGACCTGGTCAGCGTCTACAACAGCACCTCCTACGTCCGGCCGGACCACATCTGGTTCGCCCGCTGGGATACCGTCGCGACCACCTCGGACCCGGCGATCCCCGAGACCATGTGGCCGAACCACCAGCGGATCAAGCAGTACCAGGGTGGCCACAACGAGAGATGGCCCGATATCGAGGGCGGCGTGACGATCAACATCGACAACGACCTCCTGGACGTCGCCTCCGGCCAGGCCCCTCCGCCACCCCCGGTCGACGACGGCGACCAGGACAGGCCGGCGGTGGTGACCCTCGGCAGCGAGATCCACGTGTTCGCGCGCGGCACCGACCAGCGGGTCTACGAGGCGGCCTACCGGTCCGGCGCCTGGTCGAACTGGACCCCGCTCGGCGCCTTGACCGTCGAGGGAAGCCCTTCGGTGATCAGGTACGGCACCGGGCTCAACCTGTACGCGCGCGGCACCGACCAGCGGCTGTACGAGACGTTCTTCCGGCCGGGATCCGGCTGGTCGAGCTGGGTGTCGCACCCCGGGCTGACGGTCGCCGGTGACCCGGCGGCGGTGCCCTACGGCACCGGCATCAACGTCTATGTGCGCGGCGCCGACCAGCGGCTGTACGAGACCTACTTCCGACCGACCACGCGCTGGTCGAGCTGGGTGTCGCATCCCGGGCTGGGGGTCGCCGGTGACCCCGCGGTGGCGGTGCTCAGCTCGGAGGTCCACGTGTTCTTGCGCGGCATCGACGGCGGGCTGTACGAGACGTTCTTCCGTTCCGGGTTCGGCTGGTCGAGCTGGCTGCCGCACGCCGGCGTGACCGTGGACGGCGATCCCGCGGCGGTGGTCTACGGGACCGGCATCAACGTCTATATGCGCGGCACCGACCAGCGGCTCCACGAGACCTACCTGCGGCCGACCACGGGCTGGTCGAGCTGGAAGCTTCACGGTGGCATGGCGCTCGCCGGGGACCCCGCGGCACTGGTGTCCGGGACGGAGATCCATGTGTTCGCGCGTAACACCGCCGCCGTGATGGCCGAGACCTTCTTCCGCTCCGGCGCCGGCTGGTCCGCGTGGATGTCGCACGGCGGCATCACCATCGCCGGCACGCCGGCCGCGGTGGTGTACGGCACCGGCGGCATCAACGTCTACGCCCGCGGCACGGACCACCACCTCTACGAGACCTATTTCCGCCCCACCACCGCGTGGTCGGCCTGGCACGTCAAGGGCGGCACAGTGGTCGGCATCGCCTGAGGCCAGGCCACGACGCAACTCCCGCAGCCGGGACCGGTTGCGGGAGTTGCCGTTGAGGTCCCTCGACCTCCACCTCACGGTGACCTGGCCCCGCCATTGCTGCTGGCGGGAATACCGGCGGTTGGGCCAGCGGGGAGGAAGGTCTGCGGCTGCCCGTGAAGACAGGGAGCGGCGCCTGCGCCATCGTGGGTGCGGAGATGGGGAAGCGACCCAAGCGACCCAAGCAGCGCAAGGGTTCCAAGGGCCGGCACCGACCGAGGGGCGGCGATGAGGCACTCGCACGGCGTGTGGCCGGCCTCGGCGGCGGGATGGTCACCTCGCCGAACATCACGCTGACGCTGGAGTCGGTCCCGGTACGGATGGCGGGCGCGGCGGGCGGAGCGCTGCAGACCGCTCAGCGGATCGGCTCGGCGATCGGCACCGCGGTCCTGGCCATGGTCTTCTACCGGGTGCTCACGAGCACTGGCCACGACTATCCGGCGGCGATCTCCGACGCGCTGCTGTGCGCCTCGGGTCTCATGGTGCTGGCGCTGCTGGTGGCCGTCGCGGAATTGCTGCGACGCCGGGCCCACCGCCTCGACGAATCAGCACCCACCCCGCGACCCGAGCATCACCTCGACCAGGGCTGACCCGGATGCGGTCGGCGCGCCTCAGCCCGCCTCGGCCACCCGCAGCACGGCCGCGCCGGTCACCCGCCCCTGCGACAGGTCGACGAGTGCCTTGTCAGCCTGCTCGAGTGGATACGGCGTGGTGGTGACGTTGATCCCGATACGCGACGCGATGGCCAGGAATTCCTCCCCGTCGACCCTGGTATTGGCGGTGACCGAGCGCAGGCGCTTTTCCTGGAACAGCTGGCGCTCGTAATCGAGACCGGGAATCGCATCGACGTAGATGCCGGCCACCGCCAGGGTCGCGCCGCGGTCCAGTGCTTCCAGCGCGATCGGGATGAGCGAACCGGCCGGGGCGAACAGCAATGCCGCGTCCAAGCCGATTCGCTGGCCCACTGGCGAGGGGCCGGCGGAGGCCGCGCCAAGCGACATCGCCAGCTCGCGCGCGCGTGCGCTGCGGGTGAAGACGTGCACCTCCGCGCCTTCCGCCACGGCCACCTGGGCGACCAGATGCGCCGAGCCTCCGTAGCCGAAGATGCCCAGCCGCCCGCCATGCGGCAGCGCCGCCTGGCGCAAGGCCCGGTAGCCGATGATCCCCGCGCACAACAGCGGCGCCGCCTGCTCGTCGGAGAAGGCGTCGGAGAGCGCGTAGGCGTATTCCTCCCGCACCAGTACATACTCCGCGTAGCCGCCGTCCTGGTCCCAGCCCGTGAACCGCGGGCTGAGGCACAGGTTCTCGGCGCCCCGCAGGCAAAACCGGCAGGTCATGTCGGTGGACCCCAGCCACGCCACGCCGATGCGGTCGCCGATCTGGAACCGGCCGGTCCCGGGGCCGAGCGCGTCGACCCGGCCCACCACCTCATGGCCCGGTGTGACCCCCTGGCGCTTGGGGGCAAGGTCGCCTTCGGCCAGGTGCAGATCGGTGCGGCAGACGCCGCAGACCAGCACCCGGACCCGCACCTGCCCCGGTCCCGGCTCCGGGACCGCGCGGTGCACCAGCTTCAGGGGCTCGCCGGTGACGGGCCCTGGCCGGTCCACCACCCAGGCCCGCATCTGGTCAATGCCGCTCATGAGGCGTTCGCGCGGTACGAATCCAGCGAAACCGCCCTCTTCCCATGCGCCGAAATTTTCCCGGCGGCCGGTGAGCGGCCGATTATAGCGGGCAGCGGGTTTGTGGATCGCTTCTGTGGTACCCGTTCGCATCCCGTAGCGGAACGCCGGGCGGCCGAACGGGGGAGCGATGAAGAGCGACATCGAACTTCGGGAGGACGTCGAGGAGGGGGCAACCTGGCAAAGATGTCGCATCGTCGGGGTAAGCTGACGCCCATGCGCAAGCGGGTGATCGTCAGATTCCGGGCCGGGCCGACCTGGAAGAGCGGTGGCGTCCGCGAGCAGCCCGGCTGGGACGCTCACGCCGAGTTCGTCGACGGGCTCATCGGGCGGGGAATGGTCATGGGCGGGCCCTTCAGCGACAACTCGGGCTCGATGAGCCTGTTCGAAGGCATCGACGGATCGGTGGTGCAGCGGCTGATCGCCGCCGACCCGTTCATCGAGAACGGCGTCTTCGTCCTCGACGAGGTCCGTGAATGGGACGTCTTCGTCGACCTCTTGACGAGTTCAGACGCGCCGGGCGCGGCTTGAGAGCCGCGGACACCGTGACCATGGCCGACGAGCGCGGGGACGCCTGGGAGCACGATCCGGGCCCGACCACGGCCAGCGGCTGGGCCACACTGTTCGCGGAGACGCCCAACTACCGTGGCCTGGGGCGCGCGGTGCTCGGCCGTGAGGCGTTCCGCTGGCACCACGGCCCGATGTTCTTCCGGGGCAGGCTGGACGGCTCCGCGAAGGTGGTGCTGGTCGGCCAGGAGGGCGCCCAGGACGAGTCGCTGTCGCACCGCTCCTTCACCGGCGGCACCGGCGCCCGCATGCAGCACCTGCTGCGCCACCTCGGCCTGGACCGCTCCTACCTGTTCCTCAACTCGTTCGTGTACCCGATCTTCGGCCAGTACACCGACGACCTCCGCCCGCTCGCCCAGGACCCTCGCTCGCCGATCGTGGCGCACCGCCACCGGATCTTCGACCAGGCGATCGGTGACGGGGACGCGCGGCTGGTGGTCGCGGTCGGCAACGCCGCCAAGGAGTCGGTCGCCACCTGGGTCGGTGCGCACGGCGGCAGCGCCGATCCCGACCATCTCGACAACGCCACCCTCGGTGGCCTGCCCGGCCGGCTGCGCCTGGCCGGGGTGGTCCACCCCGGTTCGGCGGCCGGCGGGTCCACCAGCGCGATCAAGGCCGACTTCCAGCGCGCCTGCAACCGGATCAAGGGCTGGCTGGACGCCGACGCGGGCTGGCTGCCCGCGGATCCTGGCGTGCCCCGCGACCTGGGCGCCCCCTTCCAGTACAAGTCGGCCGCGATCCCGTACCGCGACTTCCCGTTCGGCACCTGCCCGCGTCTCGGCCGCGGCGGCACCTCCAGCAACCGCACCGACGCCCAGCGGGGCATCCGCCTGTTCTCAGCCGGTGGCGCCTACAACGCCGCCGGCGCCCACCTGCAGGACCCCTCCACCGCCACCGGCAGCCGCGACGGCTACGACGACCCCGGCGACCTGCCCTACGAGCCCCCGCGCGCCGGAGCCACCGCCTTCGACCCGGGCCCGCCGAGCAGCCTCGCGCGCCTGCTGCTGGGCTTGGAGCCGGGTCTCGGCTGGCCGGACTTCGCCGCCCTCGGCGTCACCTCCCACGCCTCCTTCGGCGCCGGCCCGCTCTACCGGGGCCGGTTCCAGGACCTGAGCCTGGCCGTCCTGGCCGACCAGGCGTCCGACGACGACCTGTTCACCGGGCGGGCCCTGTCGGGCGACGCCGGCCAGCGGCTGGCGCGGTTCCTCCGCGCCGCCGGCCTGACCAGCAGCTACCTGGTCCTGCGCACCCTGCCCGTCGACACCCTCGACCTCACCCAGACCAGGCGCGACAGCCTCGTCGACCAGCCCAAGGTGCAGGCCCTGCACCGTGAGCTGCTCCATCGCGTCTGCTCCCAGAACCCGAAGGCGCGGGTCCTGCTCGCGCTCGGGCCCGGCGCGCAGCGCCTCGCGGCCCAGGTGGCGCCGGTCGGCGTCGAGGTGATCCCGCTCGCCATGGCCGGCACCTCCGGCGCGGCGGCCCCCTGGCAGGCGGCGCTGGACCAGCTCGCCACCCGCAGCTATCCCAAGGACATCGCCAACCCCTCGTTCCAGCTTCCCTCGGGCCGCGGCCAGATCCCGCGGATCGACCTGCCCTACGGGACGCTGCGCTGGGTCGGGACCTCCGGCGACCGCGCCGTGCGCCCCACCGACCTCGACCTGGGCAGGCCCTCCCCGGACTACCTCAAGCTGTTCGTCCCGTCGTGGGTCTCCAAGCTCCCACCGGCCCCGCTCACCTCAACCGAGCAGGCCGCGGCGGACCAGCTCTGATCAGCGGAGGACTCCGGTGTGGCCGAGGGAGTAGCGGCCGGGCTGGGGGAAGACGCACAGGCCGTGGGGGCCGGCGCCGACGGGGATGCGGGCCAGCAGGCGGCCGTTGCGGGTGTCGATGGCGTAGATCTGGTGGTGGTAGCGGCCTGACAGCCACAGGATCTTGCCGTCGGCGGACAGTCCGCCCATGTCGGGGCTGCCCCCGCCGGGCAGGTGCCAGGTGGTGGTGAGCTTGCGGGTGGCAAACGACAGCACCGAGATCGACCCCGCTCCACGGTTGGAGACGTAGAGCAGTTTGGCGTCGCGGCTGGGGTACAGGCCGTGCGCGCCCTGCCCGGTGGCCACGAACCCGATCACATGGAAGGTGTCGCCGTTCACCAGCCAGACCCCGCCGGCGTTCATGTCGGCGACGTAGAACACCTGTCCGTCGGGGGAGAGTTTGACGTCTTGTGGCATTGGTGTGCGGCCTTGCAGCTGCAGCGTGCCCAGCACCCGTTGGCTGGTGATGCTGATCTTGAGGAGTTGACCGCTGAACTCGCAGCTGGCGATGGCGTAGGTCCCGTCGGCGCTGAAGTCCAGGTGGTTGACGCCCTGGCAGGGGACCGGCAGGGGGTGGCGCAGGGTCATGGTGTGGGGGTCGCGGAAGTCGAGCCGGCCCATCCGTTCGGCCACCACCACCGCGTAGCGTCCGTTGGGCGTGAAGTACAGGTTGTAGGGGTCCTGGACTGGTATCTGCGGGCCTGGCTTGCCTGTGTGGGGGTCGATGGGGGTCAGGGTGTTGGCCCGGTCGTTGCCGACCCACAGGCGGCGCAGGTCCCACGACGGCGTGACGTGCTGGGGCTCCGCACCGGTGGGGAAGTGGCGGATGATCCGGTGGGTGCGCTGGTCGATGACGTCGACGGTGTTGCTGTCGGAGTTGGGGACGTAGATCAGCGCGGGGTCGCCTCGGACGGCCGCGCTGAGCATGCCGGGCCGGTCGGCGGCGTAGACGTTGTGGGGGTCCAGCGGCGGTGGCATCCCCGGCAGCAGCCGCGCCGCCGTGGCCGGCGCCTTGGCGGTGGAGGGGTCGGCCGTCGACGGCGCGGGCAGGCCCACCGGGTCACGCCGGTGCCCTGACCCGCACCCGGTGACCGCGACCAGCGCGACCACGACCAGCACGAGCCCCGGTCTCTTCGCAATTCGCGGTCGTCTCATCGTGTTTTCCTACCTCGGGACGGCTGCTGCAAGCCAACATCGACGTCGGACTCAACCCGAGCCCCCATGAGGCCCCGATGAGCCCCGCGACGCAAGCCGGTTGGGCCGTCCCAAGGGCTGTCCCGTGGCCGGCGGGGCGCCTCCACCCGCTGTCACACCCTCCATCTACACTGTGCGTAACTAGTGAAGTGCTTTCGATAGTGTTTGGAGGGGCGATGGCCTCCACCCGGAACACCGCCCCTGACCTGGGGCTGCGCCGCTCGCTGGGCCTGGGCGCCGGCATCGCCCTGGCCGTCGGCTCGGTCGCCGGGTCGGGGATCCTCTTCCTGCCCTCGCTGACCTACCAGATCGCCGGGCACGACGCGCTGGTGGTCTGGGGCGCGGCGACGCTGCTGTGCTTCCCCCTGCTGCTCGTCTTCGCCGACATGGTCCGCCGCGTCCCGGACGGCAGCGGCCTGGAGGGCTTCATCGCGCTGGGTCTCGGCCGCCACGTCGCCGCGACCGTCCCGCCCCTGTTCCTGTCGCTGGTCTGCCTCGGGCTGCCGGCCGGCAGCCTGGTCGCCGGCCAGTACCTCGCGCACGCCACCGGCGGCGGCCGCCCGGTGCAGCTCGCCGGCGCCCTGGCGGTGCTGGGGGTGGCGGCGGTCGCCAACCTCGGCGGCGCGCGCGCCGGCGCCCGCGGCCAGTCGATCCTCACCTGGGCGCTGCTCGCCAGCGCCGTGGTCCTGCTCGCGCTGACCTTCCCCAACGCCCATGCCGGCTACGGCGCCGTGCGGCCAGTTCTGCGGGAGCTTGGACCGTCCCTGTCCGGTGTGGTCGCCGCCTTCTGGGCCTACACCGGCTTCGAGAACCTGACCTTCATCGCCGGAGAGCTCCGCAACCCGCGCCGCGACTTCCTGCCGGCAGCGCTCGTCGCCCTGACCGCCTACGGCCTCCTCGGAGTCGCCCTGACCGCCAACGTCGCCGGTGTGGTCGCGCGCGACCGGGTCGACCCCGTCACCGGGCTCGCGCAGCTCGCCGCGACGATCTCGCCGCCCCGGCTGGCGGTCTCGGCGATCACCGCGATCGCCCTGACCCTGATGGCGGCCAACGCCGCGAGCTGGACCTGGGGCATGTCGCGCCTGGTGTACGCCTCGGCCAGCGCCGGGCGCCTGCCCAGCTGGTTCGCGCGGCTCGACCGGCGTGCCGTGCCGCGGCGGGCGATCGTCGCGCTGACCGTGGCCTTCGCCGCCGTCACCTGCGTCACGGTGGCGGCGCCACGGCTGCTGGTCCAGCTGGTCCTGGCGGCCAGCACCGTGTTCATGCTGCTGTACGTCCTCGCGCTGATCTCCTACCTCCGCACCGAGCGCCGGCCATCCAGGCGCCTGCTGGCCGGCGCCCTGCTGGCGTTCATGCTGGCCGTCGGCGCCGGCGCGGGCTGGAAGGTGCTGTACCCACTGGCGGTCTTCGCGGTCGCGCTCGGCACCTCGCTGGCCCGGTCCCGCCGCCGGAGCTGAATTCGACGGCACTCAGCTCTCCGCGGTGCGCGTGCGCCGCAGGCGGGTGATGTAGCCGCCGGGCCAGCGCTGCCCGAACGCCTCGGGGCGGAGCTGCCGTTCGAGCTGCATCAGGCTCCAGATCCTGGTGCCGTCCGCGCGGACGTAGGGCTCGACCTTCGCGGCCGCCCGCCGGATCGTGACCAGGTCGACGCCCAGCAACTCCGCACACCGGTCGAGCGGCGCCGCGATCGGCCGGTAGCGATCGGGGTCGTCGCGTTCCCAGGTTCGCATCGCCCTAGAGTAGTCGAACATACATTCGAAAACGAATCAGCTGCTATTGCGCTCTGCGTCATGTCGCAGACTCCCGCGGGCCCGTTCTGACCTGGGAAGGCGATACCGGAATAGCGGATTTCGCATCGACTGGGTCGCGTCGTGCCTTTACGGCACCCCGCCGTATTCCCCGCGGGCGACGCGTAGCCGGTGGCTCATCTCGCGCAACGCCCTGGACAGCCCTTGCTCGCCGGCGTTCGCTGGGATCAGCCCGTCGCGGGCAAGGCGGGTGCCGAGCCGACGGACCGGGCGAGAGGAGGCCTCGCCGGACAGCACCTCGCCTTCCATGACGGCAAGCAGCCCGGTCAAAGCGTCGTGACACGGTTCCCCGCGTCGACCGGCCTGGTTCGCTTCGGGTCAAGGCGTTGGCGCCGGGTTGCTGGCGAAGGCGTGGGCGGTTACGGTTCGGCACGGGCGGGGGCGGATCGCGAGCAGCGCGCGGAGGAGACGATGAGCGACCGGCGGGAGGCGCTGGGATTCGACACCAGCGTGGCGAACCCAGCCCGGATGTACGACTACTTCCTCGGCGGCAAGGACCACTTCCCGGCCGACAAGGCCGCGGCCGACCAGCTCTTGGAGGCGGTGCCGCAGACGCGGGTCGGCGCCCGTGAGAATCGCGCGTTCCTGCAGCGCGCGGTGGGGTTCCTGGCCGGCGAGGCGGGCATCCGCCAGTTCCTGGACATCGGCACCGGCCTGCCGACCCAGGGCAACGTGCACCAGGTGGCCCAGGCGATCGCTCCAGGGGCCCGCGTGGTCTACGTGGACAACGACCCGATCGTGCACGCGCACGCCAACGCGTTGCTCGGCGGCGACAACACCGCCAGCATCCTGGGCGACCTCCGCGAGCCGGACGAGATCCTGACCGATCCCGAGACGTACCGGCTGATCGACTTCGGCCAGCCGGTCGCGGTGCTGCTGGTGGCGGTCCTGCACTTCATCCGCGACGAAGAGGACCCCGCCGGGATCGTGGCGCGGCTCACAGCCACGATGGCGCCGGGCAGCTATCTGGTGCTGTCGCACGCGACCGGGGACCTGTACCCGCGGGAGATCGGCGCGAAGGCGACCAAGGCATACGACCGCGCTTCCGCGCCGCTGGTGCTGCGCAGCCGCGAGGAGATCGAGCGGCTGTTCGACGGGCTGGAGCCGGTCGAACCGGGGCTGGTGCAGCTCTCGCGATGGCGGCCGGACGGCGACCTGCCCAGCGCCAACGGGCTCTTCGGCGGTGTCGCCACAAAGGTCCGCTGACACCTCGCGGCCCCGCTCAGGCGAGGTCGCGGCCGCCTACCGAGCGCGGGCTACGAGGTCACCCAGGTGGTCTCGCAGGGCTGGCACCACCAGAGCCGCCCGGGGACACCGCCAGGCCCGCGGTCGACCGGTTTGAAGAGCTGCGCCGGCTGCTCGCAGAAGTCGCACGCCGGGCCGTGGCCCGCGGCCTCGATCCAGCCGACGTTGCTGGCGGTCGCGGCGTGCATGCCCTGCAGTCTGATGATGCTGGTCATCTCACCTCGGCAGCGGTCGGGGGGATGCTGCCAGAGCAAGCATACCCGAGCGCCGCGCCGTCGTGCCGCTAGTCGATGACCGCACGGCGGCTGATATTGGTGATGGTCCCGGTCGTGGCGGCGGCCCGGTCCGAGGGTAGGTCGCGAGCGGGTGGGTCGACGCACGGAGACGACCGGTGAGACGGCTGCGACCAGAGCCTACCTTTGGCGATCGTGGGATGATCCGCGCGTGACCACTCTTGGCGCGGTGTTCCTGCCGCAGTTCCCGCCGGAGCGACTTCGCGGCGTCGCCCGGGCCGCCGACGAGGCGGGCCTGGAGGAGCTGTGGCTGTGGGAGGACTGCTTCCGCGAGAGCGGCGTTGCCAGCGCGGCGGCGGCGCTGGCCTGGACCGGGCGGGTTCGCGTGGGCGTCGGCCTGCTGCCGGTGCCGTTGCGCAACGTCGCGCTGACCGCGATGGAGGTCGCCACGCTGCACCGCCTGTTCCCCGGCCGGGTACAGGTGGGCGTCGGCCACGGCGTGCAGGACTGGATGCGCCAGGTCGGGGCGCGCGTCGACTCACCGGTCACGCTGCTGCGCGAATACGTCACGGCGCTGCGTGCGCTGCTGTGGGGTGAGCAGGTCGCCGCGCAGGGCACCTACGTGCGCCTCGACAAGGTCGCGCTCGACTGGCCACCGACCGCTCCACCATCCCTGTTCGCCGGAGCCGTCGGGCCGCGGTCGCTGCGGCTGTGCGGCCAGATCGCCGACGGGACGATCCTCACCGGTGGCACGACCCCGGATGGCGTGCGCGAGGCACGCCGGCTGGTGGAGGAGGGGCGCGTCGCCGCGGGACGCGACCGGACGCAGCCGCTCATCGTCTACCTGCTCGCCGCCACCGGGCCGCGGGCCGGTGAGCGTGTCAAGGCCGAGGTCCAGGGGTTCGGCGGGGACCCGGCCCAGGTCGGGGTCGCGGGCGATGCGGCAGCGGTCGCGGACGCCGTGCGGCGATGGGCGGACGCGGGTGCCGACACGGTGGTGCTGCAGCCGACCGCCGACGAGCCCGACCCCGAGGGGTTCGTGCGCTTCGTGGCACGCGAGGTGCGCCCGCTGGTCCCTTGAGACCGGGTGGACGCGGATGGCGACCCGCTCGGACGGTCGCCAGGCGTGGACGACGCGAGCTGTCGGGCCGAGCTGTTACCGTAGTGGGCATGTGTGGACGGTTCACTTCTTCGACGCAGCTCTCGCTGCTGGCCGAGCAATTCCGCGCGGAGCCCGTCGGCGTGGAGGGGCACCAGCCGAGCTGGAACGTCACGCCGGTCAGCGACGTCCTGGTGGTCATTGCGGGCACCGACGGCGCTCGCCAGCTCCGCAAGCTGCGCTGGGGCCTGGTGCCGAAGTGGGCCAAGGACCCCTCGGGCGGGGCCAAGATGATCAACCTCCGCGCCGAGACCGTCCGCGAGAAGAAGTCCTGGAAGAGCAGCCTCGCGCGGCGGCGTTGCATCATCCCCATCGACGGGTTCTACGAGTGGCAGGACATGGGCAAGGGCAACAAGAAGCAGCCGATCTACGTCACCACGCGCGAATCGCAGCCGCTCGCCCTCGCCGGGCTGTGGGAGACCTGGCACGACCGGTCAGCCGACGCCGGCGACCAGGGGGCGGGGGACGGCCTGTACACGTGCACGATCCTGACCACCACGCCGAACCGGCTGCTGGCCTCGGTGCACCACCGGATGCCGGTGATCCTGCCGCCCGAGACCTGGGACGCCTGGCTGGACCCGGCCAACGCCGACACCGAAGCGCTCGCGGCGCTGCTGGTCCCGGCCGCCGACGACCTGCTGGTCTGCTGGCCCGTCGACACGGCCGTCAACAACCCCCGCAGCAAAGGGCCGGAGCTCACGCGCCCGCTCGAGGGCCACGAGCCCCGCACCGTCGATCCGGCGTAGCCCCGGCGGCCCTCCCGGCCCCGGCCCCGGCCCCCGGCGGCGGCGGATGGGCCCGAGCGCGCGGAAGGTCGTCCGAGCGTTCCTTACCCATTTCTCGAACTAGGCTCGACTGGCTCTTGAGCGGGTCGCGGAGACTGCGCGGCGTCCAGTCTCTCGAGCGAGAGGAGCCTCCATGCCCTCCGACCCCGGAGCCGCCGCGCAGCGTGACGCCAGCCTGCGGCGCGTGTCGCGGCTGACGCGCTGGCTGCTGGCCGGGGCGCTGGCGCTCACCGCCGGGTTCTCTGCGATCGCCGCTCGCGGCTTCTCAGGGAGCAGCGGTGGCCAGAGCACCGGCCAGACCGGCGGCACGGCCACCACCGGCGCGTCCGGCCAAACCAGCAACTCCGACTCCAGCGACTCCGGTTCCGACTCCAGCGACTCCGGCTCGGCCCTCCAGGCGCCGTCCAATTCGCCGTCGGCATCCGGCGGGTCCGGCAGCGTGACCTCGGGAGGCTCCTGATGGACAGGATCGGACGCGCGAGCTTCCTGGCGCTCGGCAGCGGCGCCGTGGTCCTGGTGGCCGACCGGAACCGCCTCGGGCCCGCCTGCCTGGCGGTGGCCGCAGAGGTGGCCGAGATCGACCGGGCGTGCAGCCGCTTCCGCGAGGACTCCGAGCTGACCATGGTCAATGACGCCGGCGGGCGCGCGGTCGCGGTCGGCGGCGTCCTGTTCCAGGCGCTCGAGGTCGCCCTGCGGGCCGCGCGCCTCACCGAGGGCGACGTCGACCCCACGGTCGGCCAGGCGATCCGGGTGCTCGGCTACGACCGCGATTTCGCCGCTGTCCCGGCGACCGGCGCGCCGCTGGTGCGGGTGGCCACCGTGGCCGGGTGGCGGCAGGTCCACCTCGACCGCCGCCGAGGGCGCGTCCGCGTGCCCAGGGGCGTGCGGCTGGACCTCGGCGCGACCGCCAAGGCGCTCTGCGCCGACCGGGCCGCCGTGCGCGCGCACCGGGCCGCCGGCTGCGGGGTGCTGGTCAGCCTGGGCGGCGACCTGGCCACCGCGGGGAAGCCGCCAGCCGGCGGCTGGGCGGTGCGGGTCGCGGACCGGCACGACGCCGGGCCCGACGCCCAGAGCGAGACCGTGCGCGTCCACGACGGCGCGCTGGCCACCTCGAGCACCACCGCGCGGCGCTGGAGCCGCGGTGACGAGCAGCTCCACCACCTGGTCGACCCCGCCACCGGCCGGCCGGCGCCGGTGGTCTGGCGCACCGTGAGCGTCGCCGCTGCGACCTGCGTGGACGCCAACACCGCGGCCACCGCGGCGATCATCCGCGGCGAGCGCGCCGCTGGCTGGCTCGACGCGCTCGGCCTGCCCACCCGTCTGGTCCGCCCCGGCGGCTCGGTGCTCCGGGTCGGCGGCTGGCCGCAGCCCGAGGAGGCCTCGGCGGCATGACCCCGATTCTCGCCAGCACGCCAGCCCTCTGGTACCTCGCGAGGGGCAGCGGCATCGTCAGCCTCGGCCTGCTGACCCTGACGGTCCTGCTCGGCATCGCCACCTCGACCCGCTGGGCCACCGAGCGCTGGCCCCGCCTGGTGGTGGCGGGACTGCACCGCAACCTGTCGCTGCTGTCGGTGGTGTTCCTGGGCCTGCACGTCGGCACGGTGGTGGTCGACGGCTACGTGCCGATCCGCTGGCTCGACGCGGTGATCCCGTTCGGCTCCTCGTATCGCCCGCTCTGGCTCGGTCTGGGCGCGACCGCCTTCGACGTGCTCGCCGCCCTGATGGTGACCAGCCTGCTGCGCGTCCGGCTCGGCCATCGGGTCTGGCGGGCTGTCCACTGGGCCGCCTACGCCTGCTGGCCGCTGGCGGTCGCGCACAGCCTCGGCATCGGCAGCGACAACCGGCAGGGGTGGCTGCTGGCGCTCGACGCCCTCGCCATCGCCGCCGTGGCCGCGGCGGTGTGCTGGCGCCTGGCGATCGGCCAGACACGCCAGCCGAGCAGCCAACTCGCACCGACGACGGGAAGCGGCCATGCGCACACTCGCTGACGTGACAGGACCCACAGGACAGGCCGCCTCCCCGGACGCTCCCCTTGGGCTGCCCCGGCTGCTGGCCGCGATCGGCGGCGACGGCGGCGCCACGCCGCTGGAGCGCCACCGGCTCCGCTATCCGGAGCCACCGCGGCCGGGCCGCCCCCGCGAGGACTTCATCGCCGCGGTGGAGCGGTCCGGCCTGCGCGGCCGCGGCGGCGCCAGCTTCCCCACCGGGACCAAGCTGCGGGCGGTCCGCGACGGGCGCGGCGCCCCGGTGGTGGTGGTCAACGGCTCCGAAGGCGAGCCCAGCAGCGGCAAGGACAAGCTCCTGCTGACCATGGCGTCGCATCTGGTGCTGGACGGGGCGCTGCTGGCCGCCGCGGCGGTCGGCGCCAGCCAGGTGGTCGTCTGCGTCGACGGCGCCGCCACCGCCGCGCTCGAGGGGGTCGGGCGGGCGCTGGCGGAGCGCGGGGGCTCCGACGGCCTGCCGGTGCGGCTGGCCGCGATCCCGTCCCGCTACGTCGCCGGCGAGGAATCCGCGCTGGTGCACTGGCTCAACGGTGGGCCGGCCACGCCCACCCGCGTGCCGCCACGCCCGTTCCAGCGGGGCGTCGACCGCCGTCCCACCCTGATCGACAACGTGGAGACGCTGGCCCACCTCGCCCAGGTGCTGCGCTTCGGGCCGGACTGGTTCCGCCAGCTCGGGACCGCCGAGGAACCGGGCAGCGCGCTGGTCACCCTCTCGGGCGCCGTCGAGCGGCCAGGCGTCTACGAGATCCCCATCGGCGCCTCGCTTGCCGACCTCGCCGGCCGCGCCGGGGGCCCGCCGGACGGCGCCGGCGCGGTGCTGGTCGGCGGTTACTTCGGGAGCTGGCTCGGCGCCGACACGGCCAGCGGCGCCAGCCTGTGCAACAGCGACCTTCGCCGCCACGGGGCGAGCCTGGGATGCGGAGCCGTGATGGTGCTGGGGCGGCGCGCCTGCGGGCTGGCGGAGACGGCGCGGATCCTGGCCTGGCTTGCCGGCCAGACCGCCGGCCAGTGCGGCCCCTGCGTCCACGGCCTGGCCGCCGTCGCCCGCACCACCGCGGCGCTGCACGACGGCCACGCCGGCGCCGGCGACCTCGACCGGCTGCGGCGCTGGGCCGGCCAGATCGAGGGTCGCGGCGCCTGCCGACTGCCCGACGGTGCGGTCCGCCTGCTCCGAAGTGCCCTCGAGGTGTTCGCCGGCGACGTCTGGCGTCACCTCGACGGCGGTGGCTGCCCGGCCGGGGTCCGCAGCTTCCCCCAGCGGGCCCCAGCCGCGGCGCCGACCCAGGGAGGCCTTCCATGGCGCTGAGCCGCCAGCTGCGCGTCGACCCGATCGCCTGCGACGGCAACGGGCTCTGCGCCGAGCTGTTCCCCGAGCGGATCACGCTCGACGACTGGGGCTACCCGATCGTCGACCCGGCCCCGATCGGCCCCAACCTCCTCGCCCACGCCCGCCGCGCCGTCAGCGCCTGCCCGCTGCTCGCCCTCCGCCTGGACGCCCCCGACCGGACGCGCGCGTAGCCGGGCTACGCCGGCGAGGGCCGTGGCCCAAGGCAGCGGTGAGGCCGTGGCGCCTCACCGGCTCGGCGCGCGTGCTCCGAAGGAAGGCGCCGAGGATCGTGAAGGTGAGCGCCACCACCGCGCCGCCCGCGAGCAGGTACAGGTACAGCGGCACGGGCTCCGCGGGACTGCTCGACTACCAGGCGCCCTGGCGCTTCAGGACCACCCCGACGGTCTTCAACAGGATGTAGAGGTCCAGGGTCAGGGACCAGTTCTCGATGTAGAACTGGTCGAGGTGCAGCGCCTCCTCCGGGGTCACCTCGCTGCGGCCGTTGATCTGCCACCAGCCGGTCATGCCCGCCGGCACCTCCAGCCGTGGGCCGAGCAGCTCGCGGTTGGCGGCGACCTGCTCCGCCGGGAGCGGCCGCGGCCCGACCAGGCTCATCTCGCCCGCGAGGATGTTCAGGAGCTGCGGCAGCTCGTCAAGGCTGAACCTGCGGAGACACTTCCCGACGGTGGTCACCCTGGGATCGTCGCCGAGCTTGAAGAACGGGCTGCTGGCGTCCGTGCGCCCGGCGTCCGTGCGCCCGGGCCCGTGGGGCAGCTCGTGCATGGTGCGGAATTTGTGCATCCGGAAATGCCGTCCCGCCTTGGTGACCCGCTCCTGGTGGAAGAGGACAGCCCCCGAGGAGGTCAGGCGGATGGCCGCGGCGGCCACGATCCACAGCGGCAGCGTGACCAGTAGGCCGAGCGAGGCGGCCACCAGGTCGAACGCCCGCTTGCCGGCGGCCTGCGCGCCGGCCAGGCGCACCGGCTTCACCGACAGCGCGATCACGGGCCCGATCTGCTGGAGCGCGAGCCGCGAGGTGAGCGTCTCGGCGATGCCGGCCGACAGGCGCACCTCCACGCCTTCCTGGCGGGCGACCTGCGCGACCTCGGAGACCTCCTCGGCGGACACGCTCGTGGAGGTGATGAACAGGCAGTCGGCGACCTGGTCGCGGATCAGCGAGCGGACCTGCCGCAGCTCGCCGAGCACGCCGTAGGGGCCCTGGGAGGTGCTGGCGGGCTGGCCGCGGGCGCGCACGTAGCCGATCGGGTTGAAGCCCGAGCCGGGCTGGCGCAGCGTGGCGGCGAGGTGGGTCGCGTCCCGGTTGGTCCCCACGACCAGGGTCCGCAGCGCCAGCCGCCCGTCCACCTTCAACCGGTGCTGGTACCAGCGCCACGCCCGCCGCGTCAGCAGCTCCAGGAAGAGCGCGACCAGCCAGCTCAACCCGACCCCCAGGCCCCAGAGCGAGTGCTGGGACCAGTACCCGACCAGCGCCAGCAGCACGACCCCGAGGCTGGACGCCCCGATGATGCGGCGGAACTCCTCCGCCGCGGCCAGCCGCTGCGGGCCGTACAAGCTGAACGCATGGAACAGCGCCACCCAGAGCAGCGGCGCGGCCAGGACCAGGAGCCGCTCGGCCACCGACAGCGACCCGATGCTGACCCGGGGACCGTAGGCCAGCAGCAGCGCCGCGCCGGCGCAGAACGCGTCCGTGACCACCAGGCCCAACCCGATGCGCTGGTAGCGGCGCTTCACCGCGCCGGCCACCGACGGCCGTGGCGCCTCGAGGGCGAGGTAGTCCCGCGCCACGTCGGTGCGTTCCTCAAGCATCGCGGTCTTCCGCCGGGCGCAGCCGCGGCGGCCGCCGCAGGATCTCGACCAGGAATCGAGGGTTGTTGCTCAGGTAGCGGCGGGCGAGCCGTGGCTCGCGCGAGATGCGGTACAGCCACTCCAGGCCCGAGCGCTGCATCCACCGGGGTGCCTGTGGCAGCAGGCCGGCGTGGATGTTGAAGGCCGCTCCGACGCCGAGCAGCGCCGGCGCGCTGAGGCGCTGGGTGTGCGCGGCCATCCAGCGCTCCTGCTTGGGGGTGCCCAGCCCCACCCAGACGAGGTCCGGCGCGGCGCGCTCGATGCGCTCGACCGTCAGGTCGTCCTCCACCGGCGTCGGCGTCCGGAACGGCGGCGACGAGGTGCCCACGACCTCGAGCCGGGGGAACCGCTCGACGAGCCGTTCGGCGAGCCGGTCGGCCACCCCAGGAGCGCCGCCGTGGAAGTACGACGACCAGCCTCGCTCCGCCGCCTGCTCGCACAGCGCCAGCATCAGGTCGGGCCCGTAGACGCGCCGCATGCGTGTCGCGCCGCTGCGGTGCCCGGCCCATACCATCGGCATCCCGTCGGGTGTGGTCAGGCCCGAGTGGTTGTGGATCCGGCGCAGCTCGGCGTCCCGGAGCGACTCCATGACCCCGTGCACCCCAGTGACGCACACGTAGTGGCGCTCGCGCCGCTCGACCCAGCCGGCGATCTCGGCGACTGCCCGGTCCATGTCGATGGCGCTCACGCCGACGCCCAGGACGTCGACGCGCGGGATCCGGGAGCCGACCGCCGGGGCCGGCACTAGCCGGCGACCTGCTTGCGGATCCATCGGTACGTCTGGGTCAGGCCCTCCTCCAGGGAGAACCGCGGTTCCCAGCCGAGAACCTGGCGGATGCGGGCGTTGTCGGAGTTGCGGCCGCGCACGCCCTGCGGTCCCTGGACATGGCGTAGGAACAGGTCGGGCTTGCCGGAGATGTCGATCACCCGCTCCGCCAACTCGTCGACGGTGACCAGCTCGCTGGTGCCGACGTTGAGCGGCTCCCCGTACCCGGACCACATCAGGCGCTGGATGCCCTCGACGCAGTCGTCGATGTAGCAGAACGAGCGGGTCTGCGCGCCGTCGCCCCAGATCTCGACGGCGTCGCCGGGCTCCGCCGTGGCCACCTTGCGGCACAGGGCTGCCGGCGCCTTCTCGCGGCCGCCGTCATAGGTGCCGTACGGCCCGTAGATGTTGTGGAAGCGCGCGATCCGCGTCTGCATGCCGAACTCGTCGGCGTAGTACCGGCACAGCCGCTCGCCAACCAGCTTCTCCCAGCCGTAGGCGTCCTGCGGGTCGGCCGGGTAGGCGTCCTCCTCCTTGAGCGGCGTGACGTCCTGGACGGTCTGCAGGTAGTCGGGGTAGATGCAGGCCGAGGAGCTGAGAAAGTAGCGCGACACACCGTGCAGCCTGGCGGCCTCGATGGTGTGCAGGTTGATGAGAGCGTTGTTGCGCAGGATGCTGGCGTGGTTGCTGGAGATGAAGCCCATCCCGCCCATGTCGGCGGCCAGCGCGTAGACGTGGTCGACGCCGATCGTCGCCTGGAGGCACTCGTCCCAGCGTCGCAGGTCGCGGATCTGGAACTCGTCGGCGTCGACCGGGGTGAACTCGGGGTACTTGCGGTCCACCGCGCGGACCCAGTAGCCGCGCTGCTTGAGATCGGTGACCAGGTGATGGCCGATGAAGCCGCCGGCGCCGGTCACCAGCACCCGCTGCCGTGCATGGTCGTTCATGAATGCCACTCCAGTGCAAGCCGCCGGGCACCCTGCCCGTATTTGGATTGCTTGGCAGCAGGAACAACCATCGCGGCCGATGGTCCGGCGGCGCGCCAAGACGTGACGTGAGGTGATCGGGCGCCCCCCCAGGCGCGGTTGATCTCGCCTTTGGCGTCCTACGCTAAGTGCCGTGGCGAAAGCCGTTGAATCGGCAAGCAGCCGATAATCGCGTAGTACATTTGCGCGACGAGGTGGCTGGTCAGGGTTGGACGCGGCGGGCTACGCTGTCGCCATGTTGTTCGAGCCAACTGGTGTGGGCGGCGTATTCGTCGTCTCACCGGAGCGCATCACCGACGAACGCGGTTTTTTCGCGCGCACATGGTGCCAAGACGAATTCCAGGCGCACGGCCTCAATCGGGTGCTCGCGCAGTGCAACATCTCGTACAATCCATCGAAAGGCACGTTGCGGGGCATGCACTATCAGACCGCTCCGTACGAGGAGGTCAAGCTGGTGCGCTGCACCGCCGGTGCCATCTACGACGTGGCGATCGACCTGCGCCCGACCTCGCCCACGTTCGGCGCGCACGCCGCCGCGGTCCTCTCGGCCGACAACCGGTTGATGCTCTACATCCCCGAGGGCTGCGCCCATGGGTTCCTGACGCTCACCGATGCACGGAGGTCTTCTACCAGATGTCGGCGCGGTTCGAGCCGTTGGCGGCGCGGGGCGTGCGCTTCGACGACCCCGCCTTCGGGATCCGGTGGCCGGGCCCGGTCCAGGTCATCAGCCAGCGGGACCGCGGCTACCCGGATGTGGACCTGTGACCGTCGGCGTTGGCAAGGAGATGTGGGAGCTGGTGGCGGAGCTCTACCCGCTGTGCCGCAGCATCACCGGCGACGGGGTCCGCGCCACGCTGGAGATCATCGGGCGCCAGATCGACCTGGAGGTGCATGAGGTCCCCACCGGCATCCAGGTCTTCGACTGGACCGTCCCCCGCGAGTGGAACCTCCACGACGCCTGGGTCGACGACCCCACCGGCCGACGGGTGATCGACCTGCGCGACAGCAACCTGCACGTGGTCTCCTACAGCACCCCGGTCGACCAGACG
>WNGJ01000402.1_pt1 | contig 62173 bp, 55 predicted proteins | sample 5400611 | NCBI WGS metagenome assembly WNGJ01 (sample SAMN13153375, study PRJNA577476) | soil metagenome | isolation source: 40 cm soil or saprolite under Garry oak tree replicate 1 | place: USA:California | collected 2016-06-15 | reverse complement strand
CCCTGGCATCGACTTTGCGTAATTGGCACCTGACGCGGCCCCAACGGCCGCGCAATCAGCCGTGAGGGGTACTTCAATGAAAACATTCGTCAAGATCAGTGTGCTGACAGCGGCGCTGACCGTCACCGCCTGTGCCCACGTGCCGGTCGATCCAGACGCGCGCGCGGAATATGACAAGGTCAATGACCCGGCGGAGCCGACCAATCGCGCCATCTTTGCCGGCAACCGTTTCGTCGACCGTCACGTCCTCAGGCCAGTGGCAAACGCATACGTGGATTATGTTCCAGACCGTGTACGGCACTCCATCCACAATTTCGTTTCCAACCTGAGTGAGCCGGCTGTTCTGGTGAATGACTTGCTCCAGGGCAACTTGAGCCGGGCCTGGACGACTACAGAGCGTTTCACTATCAACACGACGGTTGGCGCCGCTGGACTATTCGATCCTGCAGGTAGCTGGGGCCTTCCGCATCACAAGGCCGATTTTGGCCAGACCTTTGGGGTCTGGGGCATTGGCCCGGGACCGAGTGTGCAACTTCCCTTGTTTTCCTTTTCCAACGTCCGTGACACGGCTGGTCGCGTTGTCGGCATCTTCGCCGACCCGCTTGACTACATCTTGCCGGACGTAACGGCCGCCAGCGGAGGGCTCGACGTGGTCGATACACGAGCCGATTTGATGCCGACGACAGACTTGCTCGAGAAGACGTCCCCCGACTACTACGCTGCCCTGCGCAGTGTTATGGCACAGCGCCGCGCCGCCCTGGTTGAGGAGGGCAAGTCCGGTGGACAGGATGCCGAACCGACCTCAGCCGTGCCCAGTGCGCCGACCGCCGCGGCTGAGCCGCGAGCCGAATAGGGCGCCGCTTGGACGGGTGGCCGACGTGATTCGCCACCCTGCTCCAACGGCGAATCGCCTGACTGAGGTTCTGGAGGATACTCAAATGCGCAGTGTCACGAAGAGTCGAAGGCGGTACCGAGGCCTGCTTCTCCGGCTAACGGTGTCCGGCGCCTTGGCAGCCGCGGCGATCCTGGCAACTTACCCTACCAAAGCGGCCGATGCGCTCTCGCGCGCGGAACTGCCTCCGGATGCCCTCGTGCAATCGCTGTCTTCCGAAGTGCTCGATAGCGCCCGTGCCGATTTGGCTCTCGGCAAGGGCGACAGTGATCACCTGCAGAAAGTGGTTGACGAGGCAGTAGGCCCCTACCTTGATTTCGAGCGAATGACACGCCTGTCGGTCGGAGAAAACGGCTGGCGATCGGCCACCGCGGACCAGCAACGGGCGCTGATGCACGAGTTTCGCACCATGCTGCTGCGCATTTACGGCAGCGCTCTGTTGCAGGTCGGCCACCACCACGTCGGCATGCGCGCGTTTCGGGCCCGGCCCGGCGATATCGAGGTCATGGTCCGCACCCAGGTGGCCTCTTCCGTCGGAGCAGACCCCATACCGCTGGACTATCGCCTCGAAAAGACCGATGCCGGGTGGAAGATCTGTGACGTGATCATCCTGGGCGTGTCGTTGGTCGAGAACTTCCGAAGCTCGTTTGCCCGCGAGATCGATCAAAATGGCGTCGATGGGCTTGTCAAGGCGCTGAGCGATCGCAACAGGCAGTCGGCCACCTCCAGCGGCAAGAGTTGACTCGCTTTCGAAGACTGTGCGAGCGGCTCGGCACCATGCAAAAGCGTCAGGTCAATGTCACTAATCCGTTCGGCGTTCACGCGCGCCCCTCGGCCATGATCGTGCAGCTCGCTTCAAGATTCCGATCCCGGGTGTCACTGACTTTCAATGGGCACACGGCCAATGGACGGAGCATCGTCGCCGTCATGCTACTCGCGGCGGGCGTGGGGACCACCATCACCGTGGAAGCAATTGGTCCGGATGAACGCGAGGCAATCGACGCGCTGGTCGAGTTGATCAGCAGTCGATTCGAGAAATTACCCGTCACTTGACCAGATATGACTCGCCTTTTGGCTCTGTATGGAGTAGGACTGGTCTTTGCAAGCGTGCTCGTGGCTCAGCTGGGCGTGCCGATACCTGCTCTGCCAGTGATGATCGCGGCCGGCGCATTGGGGGCGGATGGAGGGGTTTCGGCGGTCGCATCTTTTGCTCTGGCGGTGACTGCAACCGTAATCGCAGACTCGATTTGGTACGTAGCGGGCCGGATGTATGGCGATCGCGTGCTGAAACTCCTGGGTAGGGTCCCCCATTTTTGGAGATTTGGCTTCCAGCAGGTCAACGCGCGCCTCGATCGATGGGGACCGCTCGCGCTGGCGCTGGCAAAGTTCATCCCTGGATTCTCGACCATTGCCCCGGCACTGGCGGGAAGTGGAGGAATACCGTACTTTCGGTTCCTGGTTTTTGATGCGCTGGGTGCGGTCTGTTGGGCTGGCACCATGATTGCGATTGGAGTGTTGTTGGGCGCCGAGTGGAACTCTTACGACCATCTTTCCTCCGGAACCGCCACCTCGATTTTGCAGGAACGCCGTCCTGCCCCCGAAAGAAGACCAGCACTGCCCTGCGAAGGTCGCGGGGCAGTCCCGGAAGCGCTCCCGTTCTAGTTCTGTTGGCCCGGCGGGGTGGAACTGTCCTCGAACGGCCACACTCCGTGCTCGAACTTCAGCACCAGCAGGCCGTTGTCCTGGCACGTGGTCCACAACGTCCCCTGCCTGCCGTGATCCTCCGAGACACGCAGGTGCACCTGCGCCGAGCACCAGTCGGGGCCGCCCGGAACGAAGTTGTTCCTGATCGCGTGGTTGGATCCCGGACTGACCGTCGTCGCTCCGGCCGGGTTGTAGTAGGCGATCTCCTTCGGACGACGCGGATTGCGGATGTCGAACACGCGGATGCCCGAATTGAAGTAGCCGCAGGCCAGCGTCGTCGCGTGGCGCTTGTTGTCCACGCTGCAGTAGTGACTGCCGTACGTGAAGATGGACAGGCCCACCAGGTCGGGCTGCACCTTGGCGCAGTTGGCAGGATTGTGAATCTCCAGTGCAAGCCGGGACACGATCTTCGGTTTCGTCTCGTCGCGGATGTCGATGATCCGCGCCATCGGGAACGGCGGGAAGCCGGCCGCGCACGCCGCCTGCTGCTGGGCCGGGCTGGTGCCACCACCCGATCCGCCCTCGTCGACAAAGATCACATAGGGATGGCCATCGATCTTCACCGGGATCGTGTGCTGGGCCACTGAACCATCCTTCCAAAGTAACTGGCTGATCAGCCGTACCTGAGGGTTCGGCGCGCGCGCTTGGATCTGGCTCAGGTCGTAGATCAGCAGCCCGTTGGTCGCCGGCTGGGTCGGGTCAGTCAAGGCAGCGGGCGTCGTAAAGCCCAATGAGACAAAGTAGCCGCGGTTGCCGTCGTCACTGATCGACATACCGTGAACATTGGCGATCCCGGGGACCCAGGCCGTAATCAGGCTCGGGTGCGTCGGATCCGTCGTATCGACCGCATAGTACTGAGCGTTACGCAGATCGCCGCCGTAGTAGGTCAGCCCGTCCGGCGCCCATGACCCTTCGTGGCCGATCACCGGGTGCGCAAGACCCGTGCTTCCATCGGCCTTGCCGACCGCCACTGTCGCCAGCAGTTGCGGCGTGCGGCAATCGCCCGAGACATCGTAGATATCGATCTCGGGACCGCCCCCGCCGTTGTGGCCGTTGTCCGCAGCCAGCAACTGGCGCCGCTCGTTCACCTTCAGCGATTCCCACGGGTCCAGCATCGAGGTCGTCGTCAGGTAGCCGGTCGGCGTCGGCTCATCAGGTTCGGTGACGTCGATCACGGGCGCACCCAGGTGGGTCCGGTTTGTCGTGCTGAACGACGTGCCGTGGTAGGCGCAGACGTGGTGGTGCTCGTCCCGAAACTCGGTCGTCTGCCAGTTGGCGCCATCGCCCCGGCTCTGGCCCACCAACTTAAGGTTGCAGTTGAAACCCTGGAAGCCGGCTGCGCGCAGAGCCGCCGGCACCTGGCCCTGCAGGCCTGTCTCGGGGTGATCGTATAGTGCACCGCACGAAAACGCGATCAGCGCGAACTTAAGCGGATTGCCATACCCGCCGCGCAACAGCCCTGGTTTCATGGTTTCTCCCTGAGAGGCGACGTCCGCCTCTTCTTCATTTGACTTCTTCTTCGTGCACGAGCGCCGGCCAAGCGCATGGCGCCGTGATGGCTTGAGAGTATGCGGCCTGCTGCAATATGTAAAGTAGACCAAGGTCGACCGATTTCTTATCGTTTGTGCGAGGTCCCGGAAGCGATGACGACCAACTTCAACTCTGCGTCGCTCTCGCCGATTTCGTCGATCCGGTCGGCGGTGATCGGCCCCTTTGAAGTTATTTAGATCGAGAGCAAGTCAGCGATGCTCGAAGCGGGTCAAGTCGACGGCTTTCGCAATCGCGCGACCCCCCGCTGCATTTGGGTGAAGGTGGTCGCCGCTGTCGTAGATCGGCAAAAGCCGCGTCGGCCAGGCCGGATCCCGCAGAGCAAGATCGGCATCCACGATGCCGTCGAATTCACCGCTGGTGCGAATCCATTGATTGAGTGCAACGCGCGCAGCTTCGTGCGCAGGCGTGTCGAAGCCGGGCAGGCTCGTATTCCCACCCATCGGCGAGATCGTGCACGCTTGTATCGTCGTGCCGCGTTCGTGCGACCGGGCGATGAGCTGCCTGAAGCCGGCGATCAGATCGTTCTGTGAAACAACTTCCGCAGCCGGGTAGAACGTGCCGGGCCCGGCGATGTCGTTCAGTCCGATCCAGACGATCACGTGCTTGACGCCGGGCTGTCCGACGACATCACGATCGAAACGCGTCAACAGGCTTTCACCCCATCGAGGGTCCGGTCCGCCCGGCCCGGCACTATTGTGAAGAAGCCGGTTGCCCGCAATCGCCTCGCTGACGACCCCCAGATTATTCATTCCACTGACAACAAGGCGCTCCGCAAGAGCTCTCGGCCACTGCGAGACGATCGTGGCCGAATCGGCGAACGCTACGATCGTTGCGGCGTCGCCGTCGTTGGTCGCATCGACGCCGAAGACAAAGGGCCATTCGGCGAGCGGAGTCGCGCCCGGCAGGTCGATCGTCGCCGTCTGGTCGCCGCCTGATCCCGACAAGTAGGCCGTACCTTGAAACAGCGTCGACGTTTCGCCTTGGGTCAGCGATGGCAAGTAAAGGCTGATCGCAATGTCGGCCAGCTTTTCGAGTCGGGCATCGACCAGGTCGCTCAGTGCAACCGCTCCGGCAGGAATGTCGACGGAAGAGTTGCCGCCGAACGTCAGAGCGCGATCCGTGCCAGGCACGATGCTGGAGCCCGAGTTCGGAACGGCGACGTGCGCCGCTCCGATGTGAAGGGTATCGCTTCCAAAAGTATTTGCGAATCGTATCCTGAACCGATCTCCACCGATGCTCGTGTGAACGATCTCGCGCAAAGTCTGATCTTGATATCGAGCGACGCTTGCGGGTACCGGATGAATGTGCCCCGTCGACCACGACGCAGCGGCTCGGCCTTGCTCTTCGTCGGCAAAGGCGCGGGAAGCCGTCAGATCCCAGGCAGCGAGCCCGATCCACAGGGCGGCAGCCACCCGCGCGTTCCGGATACGGACATGGCCGACCTGTCCCAACGGGGTCAGGAAGTGCGAAGCAGAAGCCTTCAACGGGAACGTCATGTCAGACCCTCCTCTGAACGCGCCGTGGTAGCGCCCGATCTAACGATAGCTGTTGTTGGACTTGTGGTCGCCGCCGACCCATCGCTTCAGTTCCGAGTGTGCGGCGGCCCTGCGCACGCGTTTGATTTCGTCCGCCTGCGGATGATCGAGCGTGAATTCCAGGATCAACCCGTTCGGGTCGGTCACATACACGGATCTACAGTAGCCGTGCTCGAGCACGAACGTCTGCGGCTCCTTGTAGCCCGCCGCGGCGAGGCGCTGCTCGATCGCTCGCTGGGTCTCCTGGTCGACATTGAGTGCGATGTGGTGAAACGGCGTTGCGGGCATTGCCGGGCCGAACAGGTCCTGATCTTCCTGCTTCGCGAACTTGAAGAATGCCAGCGCTCCTCCGTCGCCCAGCCCGAAGAACAGATGGCAGTACACCCGCTCGGCCCCGAACAGCTCGTCGGCCTCGCACCATGTTGCAACCAGCGGGAGCCCGATCACCTCTTCGTAGAAATACCGGGTGACTTCCAGATCGCGCGTGACGTAAGCGGTGTGATGAAGCCGTGACGGCAGCTTGGTCAAGTAGGCCATACGACGCCTCCAATTCAGAACCGGTAGCTTAAATCGACCCCATAGAGCCGAGGCAGAGCCTTCCACAGGAATCCGCCCGGCGAAAATTCGGTGTTGTACTTCTTGTCGAATAGATTCTTCGACCAGGCGGACAGGGCCCACTTTCCTCCTTCGAGGCCCATCCGCACATCGACCAGCGACACCGGATCTCGGGACGTCACGTTGTACGGATCCCACCACGTCCGCCCGATCTGCTGGAAGTCCAGACGCATCGTGCCGCTCAGATCATCAGGCAGCGGCTGACGGTACTGCGCTCCCACGTTCAGCGTCGTCCTCGAAACAAGGGGCGCCTGGTTTCCGATCACTTTCGGATCCGCCATCCGGGTGATCTCGCTGTCGGTGTAGCCGAAGTTCGCATACAGATCCAGCCGCTTGGTGGCCCTGAACGCGAGCTCGAGTTCCGCGCCCTTGTAGGTAGCGTCGAGATTGCCGAGGTTCTGCGTGGAGTTCGCCGCCAGGAACACGAAGAAGTAGCCGTTGCGCGAGCGGGTGCGAAACAGGCTCAGCCCCGCGTTCAACCGCCGGTCGAGGAACTGCCCCTTCGCGCCCACTTCGACCGTGTCGGCCACTTCGGCGTCGAACAGGTCGTTCACGCCCAATATGTTGTTCGCTCGGGCGACGGCGCCGACACCGGTCTGGTTGAAACCGCCGCTGCGGAAACCCCGGCTCCAGCTGCCGTACAGCGTGACGTTGTCCTCCGGCTTGTAGCGCAGCGTAGCTTTCGGTTGCAGCTTGCTCCACGTGTGATCGCGCACCTCGCCGGTGTGGGCAGACGGATCGGGCAGGAACGCGGTCGGCGTGTCGGTCGTGTTCCGGCGCGAATCCCGGTCAAAGCGCAGGGCCGCATCGAATTCGACCTGGTTCGTCAGCTCGTAGGTCGCATCGCCAAAGACGGCCCACGCGTTGTTGTTCTGCGTATCGGCGAGAAACGTGGCACTCGGGTTCGGCCCGGTCAGCCGGGGATCGTAGTAGATAGGGAATACTCCGGCACCCGTATCGACCATGTTGCCGGTGGAAATGAAGCGGTCGGTGTGGACGAAATACGCCCCGCCGATCCAGGAGAATGCCCCAACCTTGGGCGCGGTGAAGCGCAGCTCCTGGCTGTAGGCCTTGACGTTCAGAAACTGGCTCTGGTTGAGGTCGAAACCCAGCAGCGCCTTGAAAATGGATGTGGCGCTCGGGCGGAAATCGAACGCATCGCCGGTCAGGATCTCCCGCGTCTTCTCGAACGCCGATATCGACGTGATCGTGCCGTACCCCGTGTTGAAATCGAGCTTCAAAGAGGTGTTAAGCAGATCCCTGATGTTCACGCCGTCAGGGTCGGCCGTGATCGGGGTGCTGACGTTGTTGGCGTCGGGCGGAGTCGTGAACGTGCTGAACGGATTGGCTTCGTTGCTGCGCGGAATGACGAAGTACAAGGCGCGCGTGTCGAGCCGGTCCGCCGATATCCGAAAATCGCCCGTGAACTCGCCGTTGGGCTTCCACAGCATCCTCCAGCGCGCCGAGTAATCACGGGCCGGATCGGCCTTCTCGTGCAGATAGACGTTGTCGAGGTAACCGCTCGTGTTGTAAAAATTCACCGACGCGCGGTACTTCAGCTCGTTAGACCCGTCGAGGGGCCCGCTGGCGGCGACCTGCGCGCGCTCGGCCGGGCCGTTGCCCACCCCCACTTTGACGCTCCCCTCGAAGTGATCTGTCGGCTCCCGGGTGCGGATCAGGATCGCGCCGCCGATTGCGTTGCGGCCATACAGAGCGCCCTGCGGCCCCTTCAACACCTCGATCTGCTGGATGTCGAACAACTCCTGATTGAACTCGGCCGGATTCGTCTCCAGAACGCCGTCGACCAGCACGGCGACCGACGGCTCGCTATTGCGGGCCTGCGAGACGCCGCGCACCACGACAAAGGCGTTGCCCGCATTCTGCGTCTCGACCAGCGTCATGTTCGGCACGAGCGAAATGAAGTCGCCCGGCTTTTGGATTCCGGCCGACTCGATCGCCTGCTCAGTGAAGACACTGACCGACATGGGTACGTCCCGGAACGATTCATCGCGCTTTCGCGCAGTAACGACGATTTCTTCAGGCTCGCTCGACTGCGCCCGGACCACCAGCGGCGCGAACTGCAGTAAGCAGACAGTCGCCAACGCCAAAGCCCGCATCACATTGGATGTGCCCATGTCGTCTCCCCCTGTTGACTTCTTTTGGATGTGTCATTTCACGACTCAGCAGATCTGCCGAGTTGAGTGCGTGCGAGCTGCGCACCGGCTACCATGGCCTGCATCTTTGCGAAGGCGATGTCGCGCGGCAGGTATTTCATGCCGCAATCGGGCGCGGCGATAAGATTCACCGGATCGACGTAAGGCAGCGCGCGGCGGATGCGCGCCGCGACCTGCTCGGGCGTTTCGATCTGCTCATTCGACAGGTCGATCACCCCCAGGATGATTTTCTTGCCCTGGAGCGTGTGCAGGACGGCGCAATCGAGACTCGATTGGGCCGTCTCGACCGAGACCTGCCGACACGAGCAGTCCGCGAGCTCGCTCAGGAACGAGTAGCCTGACGGCCGCTCGTGGATGATCGCGGCGTACCCGAAGCAGATGTGCACCGCGGTTTGGCCTGAAATCCCCTGCAAGGCGCGATTGAGCGCCTGCAAGCCGTAGGAACGCGCCTCGGCCGGGCGCGCCTGCATGTAAGGCTCATCGATCTGAACAATGTCGGCGCCCGCGGCGAGCAGGTCTTGGATCTCCTCGTTGACCGCAATCGCGTAATCCATCGCAGCCAGCTGCCGGCTGCCACCGTAGAAGTCGATTTGAGCCTGCTGGGCCATCGTGAACGGGCCCGGCACCGTGACTTTGACCCGGCGCTTGGTGTGGCCCAGCAGGAATTCGAGGTCGGAAAGACCCACCGGATGGCGCCTGCGGATCGGCCCCACGACCCGCGGCACCGGGTTCGGGTGTCCGCTGCGGTCCAACGCGGTGCCGGGATTTTCCAGATCGATGCCATCGAGCGCGGTAGCAAAACGGTTCGAGTAGCTTTCGCGCCGGATCTCGCCGTCGGTGATGATGTCGAGCCCCGCGTCTTCTTGCGCCTTGATCGCGACCAGCGTCGCGTCGTTCTGGGCTTCGGCAAGGTCGGCCTCGGGTATCTTCCAGAGCTCACGGGCGCGCACGCGAGGCGGAAAGCGGCCCGCCAGGCGCTTGCGGTCGATCAGCCATTCGGGCTGCGGATAACTTCCTACGAGCGTGGTCGGGAACAGCATCGGAACCTCCTCGACTTCTCCGGACCGTCAGCTGGCCATCCCGGTCGTTTCCCCTTCGGCCGTTTCCCCTTCCAGGTCCGGCCACCGCTGTCCTGCGCCAAGCGCCTCGCGAATCGCGGCGCCATGCTCGTCGAGAAGCGGTGCCGCACGAACCGACCGCGAGCGCCGGCCGGAAAATTGGACGGGCGGCCGTACCGCTCGCGCGCCCCGATGCGGCGACCGCACCGGCACAATCAGGTCAAGGTATGCGACCTGCGGATCCTCGATGACTTCGTCGATCGAATGGACCGGCGCGAATGGAACGTCGTTGCGAGCGAGTCTTTCGGCCCAGTACGAAAGCCTGTGCTGCGAGAAGCGCTGATCGAGCTCGGCCGCCAGGGCGTCGTAGTTGGCAATGCGCGAGTCGCGCGTATCGAAGCGGGGATCGGCTGCAAGCGCGGGTGCATCAAGTGCCGCGACCAGCCCGGTCCAGAACTTTTCAAGCGACGACAGATGCAGGGCGATCAGACTTCGGTCGGCCGTCCGCAGGATGTAGGCCTGTGCGAGCCGAGGGCGATCGCTCGACGTCGGCACCACGCCCAGGTCGAAGTAGGTGGCGAACGGCTCCACGGCAAAGTGTGCCATCGCCTCGAGCATTGATACTTCGACGACACAACCCCGGTGCGTGCGGCCTCGCTGCACTAGAGCGCCCAGCACGCCGTAGGCCGCGTACAAGCCCGTGATGGCGTCCGCCAGCGCCGGCCCGAGGAAGCGCGGCCGGTCGGGGTCGACAACCACGCTGAGGAATCCGCTCAAGGCCTGCGCGACCGAGTCGTAGCTCGGCCGATTGACGTACGGCCCGCTCGATCCGAAACCACTGATGGAGCAATAGACGAGGCGCGGGTTCAGGGTTTGTACCTGCTCGGCACCCGCGCCGAGGCGCTCGGCCGTCCCGGGCCTGAAGTTTTGAATGAGGACATCGGCTTCCCGGACGAGATCCTCGAAAAGGATCTGGTCCGATGGCCCTTTCAGGTCGAGAACGATGGCGCGCTTGTTGCGGTTGTAGGCTTGGAAGTGGGGCGAGTACTGAGCCCCCTGATAGCTGCGATACGGGTCGCCCTCGGGACTTTCGACCTTGATCACGTCGGCGCCCAGGTCACCCAGCATCATCGCCGCGCAGGGTCCGGTGATGAATGTGCCCAGATCCAGGACCCGGGTGCCGTTCAGCACTGCAGCCATTTGCTCGAGCTGCCGCTCAGGCTTCATCGCTCGGCCGGAAACCTGCCGGAGCGGGCCCGTCGTACGAGACCGCCCCGGCCGCCGCGTGCGAGAGCACGAATCCGATCGGCCTTTGCTGTTCCTCGAACAGGTGAGCGATCAGTCCGGCCGCGCGCGCAAGAATCGGAATGCCTTTCAAAGCCAGCAACGGATAGCCGGCATCGAGGAGGACGGCTGCTATGGCGCCGGAGACGTTCAACGACAGCGCCTTGGCCACCAGGTTCGGCAATACCCGCTCGACGAGTCGCGCAATCGCGACGTGCCGCCCGGCAATGCCGACTTCCACTGCAACCTCGAGCAGCCGTACTGCGCGCGGGTCATATCCCTTGTGCAATGGATGCCCGTAGCCTGGTATCGCCCGCCCTTCGGAGCGGAACTGACGCACGAGGGCCTGCGCCGCATCGTCCAGCGGCACCGCGTGCTCCGCACGCTCGGCGATTTGTGTGAAGAAGCGCCCAGCGGCTTCGGCCGAGCCCAACACGACCGAGCCGCAGCCGAGAATGCCCGCGGCGACCGCTCCCTGAAGCGCCTCCGGCGCGGCCGCCAGGGTCATGCGGCTGGCCACGACGCTGGGCACGAGGCCGTGCTCGGCGATGGACACCAGCGTGGCATCGAGCATGCGCCGCTGCGCCGCCGAGGGCATGGTGCCGGTCAGCAGCAACCAGAAATAATCGGTGAAGCTGACCTGGCCGATCAACTCGGATGCGAGCTCCCGGCCACGAACGAGGATCGTCTGCTCGTTCGAAGCGCTGATGCCGGAGCTGCGGTGCGTTTGCGGGCCGATCTTCACGCGGGACGTCTCCTCGCGAGCGGGCGGCGCGCCTTATTCGCGAGTTTCGCTATTCGAATATTGATTCGTATGTCGAACATGCTGAACCGATGGAACCGCATCCGTCAAGTCCCGGGACCGTTCGTCTCTTCTTTTCGCATATCGAATAAACTGGGCTCATGGTGCGACGCAAAGCCGCGCAGCCTCGCCGCGAAGCCATGGGGGGTCTTTCCAAGGGACTGGCCGTCATTCGCGCGTTCACGCGCGAACACGCCGCGCTGACGCTCAGCGAAATCGCGCGCGGCGTCGCGATGCCTGCAGCCACTGCCCGCCGGTGCCTTCTCACCCTGGAAGAGCTGGGGTACGTCATGCGCAGCGGACGCGGCTTTCTGCTTCGACCCAAGGTGCTCGAGCTCGGTGCGGCCTACCTGGAATCGATGAACATCGAGCAGCTGACCAAAACGCACCTGGAAGAGCTCGCTCGCAACACTGGTGATTCGGCCGCGCTGTGCGTGCTGGACGGCACCGACATCGTGTACGTGGCGCGCGCCTCGGTGCGGACATTGATTCGTCTGGAGGCGCACGTCGGCAGCCGCTTTCCGGCTCACGCTACGTCCACCGGACGCGTGCTGCTGGCAGGCCTGAGCGCCGCTGGACTCGAGACCTATTTCAAGACGGCAAGGCTCGAAGCCCTGACCGATCGAACCGTGGTCGATCCGGGAAGATTGCGCCAGCTGATCGATGATTGCCGCCGCTCGGGCTACGCGGCGGTCGAAGACGAGCTCGCCTACGGGGTCGTCGCACTCGGGGTGCCGGTGTTCGATCACAGCCGACGGGTGGTGGCTGCCCTGAATACCTCCAGCCACTCGCGCAAGATCACCAAGACCAAGCTGGTGCGGGATCGCCTGGCCATGCTGCAGGAAGTCAGCCGCCAGATCTCGGCGGATCTGGCCGGAGTGCAAATCCTGTCTTTGAGCGCGGAAGCCTGACGCCGGGGCGCGCCGCGGGTTCCGGTCTTAGAGCACGCAAGCCCGAGGCCGGCTCGATTGCGGGTCCCGAGGCTTGACGGGCGCTAAGCTCGCCCTGTAGTCTCTTTTCGAACGCGTGTTCGATATACGAAAATATTCGACCGCGGCCTCCGCAATGCCCAGTTCGCTAGCTCCGGATCAGGATCTGTACTTCTGGGTCGAAGGCGCACGGCTGCGCTATCGCGATGCCGGTTCCGGATCCGCGGTGCTGCTGATCCACGGCTGGACGCTCGACCTGGACATGTGGGAGCCCCAAGTCGAAGCTCTCGCCGGTTCGTTTCGTGTGATCCGGCTCGACCGGCGCGGTTTCGGCCTATCGTCGGGCCGCCCGGCCCTGACCGACGACGTCGCCGATGTGCAGGCGCTGTGCCGACATCTCGCGCTGAAACATGTTTCGGTCGTCGGCATGTCGCAGGGAGCCCGTGTCGCGGCGCGCCTTGCAGCGATCGAGCCGGACCTGCTTTCCTGCATCGTCCTGGACGGCCCGCCCGCGAGCATCGCTGGCACCCCGGTAAGCGGCGATGGCGATGTGCCGCTCGCTGAATTCCGCAGTCTTGTCCGAGCAGGCGGGATGGACGCGTTCCGCAGTGCCTGGAGCCGGCACGCCCTCGTTCAGCTCAGAACCAGCGACCCCCGAGCGCGTGAGCTTCTCAGCCGGATGATTGCACGCTACCGCGGAGAGGATCTGCAGCAACCGCCTGTGAACCCAATCGAGAGCTGCGATTCTCCCGCGCTCGGATCCATCCGTAAGCCCGTGCTCGTGATCGGCGGAGCGCTCGACATCGAAAGCCGCCGTAACGCCGCTGAGGCGATCGCCCGAAAACTGCCCTTCGCGAAACAGCGGGTCGTGCCCGATGCCGGACACTTGGCCAATCTCGACAATCCACAGGCATACAACGCCCTGTTGCTCGGATTCCTGGAGCAGCACGCGGGTGCGCCGCCTGCCGAGGCGCCGTGAACCCGGCGAGCCACGATCATGGCGATTCACCACCACGGTCTCGCACGCGTGGTCCGGTCACACGCTGAACTTTGCTGGAGCACACTCAATGGTCAAGGTTCTGGTCCTGTACTACAGCAGCTACGGTCATGTCGAGCAGATGGCCCGCGCACAAGCCGAAGGCGCTCAAAGGGTTGCTGACGCGCAAGTCACCGTGAAACGGGTCCCGGAACTCGTTTCGCGGGAGGTTGCTAAAGCAGCGGGATTCCTTCTTGATCAGCCGGCACCGGTTGCTGCGCCAGAGGAGCTCGAGGGCTACGACGCAATCCTGTTCGGTACGCCGACTCGATTTGGCAACATGGCCTCGCAAATGCGCAATTTTCTCGACCAAACCGGGCCCTTATGGGCACGTCACGCGGATCGCAAGCAGGCTCGCGGCCGAAACCTCGACTTGACCATGATCTGCGCCGCAAGATTCGATAATCCCTGCAAAATTGTGAAAGACCCACCTGCGCCCTCGGGGCTAGGATTAGGCGGCGCGCGGACGCGGTCAATGTCCAACGAATCCATGGCTCTGGCCCTCGACGCTCGGCATCGGCCGATCGAGATCAGCGCACGCCGTTGGTCCAGCAGCGACGCGGCGTGGAGCGGATTTCCGGTCGAATGCCATGTGCTGGGCCCACGCGGACGCTTGAACGAATTCGGCATCGATTACACGCTGCTCGGACTGTGCGTCAAAGGCAGGGGCACACTGCGGGTCGACGACGGAAAGTCGGGCCAACGCGTGCGTTCCTTGCCGGGGCGTTTCACGATCCCGGGCAGCGGATTCGAGCAACGGCCGCTCCCCTGGACCGGAACCCGACGCGCGCCGGCAACGCCGCGCGGCATCGTGCTGTCGGCCACGCAAGCCCGTCGCGTTCGAGACTATGTGTGCGAACACCTTGGCAGCGACATCAGCCTTTCCGAGCTGGCCAGCCAAGCAGGGTTGAGTCCACACTACTTTTCGCTGCTGTTCAAGCGTGCGTTCGGGGTGTCGCCGTACCGGTACGTCCTGTCGGCGCGTATCCATCGGGCCAAGCGGCTGCTGGGCGAACGAAAGATGGCGATCTCGGAAATTGCGCTCGAACTCGGCTTTGCCGATCAGAGCCACTTCTCCAAAGTGTTCAAGACCTTCGTCGGTTCAGCTCCGGGGCAGTATCGGTCTTTATCTGAGTTCCAACGGCATCAGCTGTATCCAATTTAGAAGCCCAGCAGCGGATCCCACAGCGTGCAGTGGTGACCGGCCGCGACGTCCGCGTCGCTGATCAGACTACTCGATGGCAGATTCTCCGACAGTATCGTCTTCGCGCCGACTTGGCCGCTGAACTGAGGCCAGGGCGAATTGCCAGACCCGTTTGGATTGCCGGGGCGCCTGGACACTCGAGGCGATGATCGTCGCCGGCAACCTGTCTCATTCGGACATTAGGAGGGCAAGGCGCACTCGTCTTGTCGAATCGTCCGCATATTTGCAGACTGTTCCAATCCGAATCGAATCGATCGGCCCAGCACGTCCACTCGCGCGATCATCGCCCGATCGCGTGCGATCGTCATTGCGCCTCTAACTCGAAGCCGGTACGCGGTGAACGCGGGCCGAGACGAAATTCATAAATTCCGGACGATTCCACAAGACGGCAAATCGCGCGAGCTATATACACACGGTGAGGTGTACCGATTCCGACGCCATCAAGGGGGGCCCGTATGCGACGCCATCAAGTCATGAAGAAAGGCATCTCGATTCTATCCGCGGCCGTGCTTGCTTCATTCGCCACGAGCGCCTCGGGCTGGGTCAACCCGCTCACGCATCGATACGTCGACGGGGAACTGAATATCTGTGATCAGGGAAGTTTCTTTGTCGGAGGCGTCCCCAAAGTCACGAACTATGCCTCCTCTTCCACAGCGGGGCCACCGCAACAGATCATCATCGGCCAGATGTATGTTCAGTTCGAGATCCCAAAGAAGCGCCGTCAGTGGCCGCTCATCGTGATGCACGGGTCCTCGCATACCGGGGCGTGTCTCGAAGCGACGCCGGACGGACGGGAAGGATGGTTGCCCTATGCAGTGCGCCGCTACAACCTCGCCATGTTCGTCGTTGATCAGCCGGGACGCGGGCGCTCCGGGTTCGATCAGAGCCTCATCCAGGAGGCTTTGGGGACGAATAATTTGTCCCTGATTCCAACCAGCTGGGGCCGAATCACGGACAACGGCGCGTGGACGAGTTGGTTCGGTCATATCATTAACGGCACGAATATCGTCAATGGCACGATGATTCGGCACGGAGACCCCGGCGATCCTGATCCACCGGAGGACTTCTCGAATCCATCCGAAAAGCACGGCAAGTACCCGCCGGCGTTCCCTATCCCTCCAATCCCGAATTCCACGAATCCGGATCTGGTCGCGCGCCTGGGAGCGATCGGACCCGCGCCGAACCCGGCCAACGACACCTACCTGGGCCTGGATTACTACAAGCAGCTGGTCCCCAACGCCGAGGTGACACTGCCCACCTCAACGTGTGCCACCTGCGTGCCGACGACGGTCGCGTCGGTCAATACGTGGGGAGCGCGTGCCTTGGCTGACCTGATCGAAGGCCTCGGCGGAGCGATCCTGTCGGGCCACTCGCAAGCGGCAACCCCGCTGTTGCATACGATCCGATATCTGAAAGAGGACGATGCCGCGGGCAAGTGCGGTGCGCCCGGTGCCTGCCTGGCCATGTTGAAGGGCATGGTCATCCCGGAGGGAGGCGGTTTCAATCCCGCGGGTCTGGCGGGCGCGGGGCTCGTAGGGTCTGACTTCGACAAGATCCCGTTCCTGCTGGTGAACGGAGACTATCGTCCGCTCGCGACCCGGATAGGGAACCGTGCCGCCCGGGACATACTCAATGCCAGCCCGACGCGTTCCGTAGGCCCTGCACTGGTGTTGGATACGGAACTCATAGGGCCTCAGTTCAACGGTCAAACCCACATGAACATGATTGGCACGACCAATCTGATCATGTTTGACCTGATCATGAACTGGGCCAGCAAGAACATAAAGAATCCGATTGTGGAAAACGGGTGCGGCGAAAACGATTGAGAAGACGAGGGTGACGAGGAAGGGTAAGAATCCGGTACTCAGTCCACAAGCCCGAACATCGCGCCGAGCTCTGGCTCGGCCTCACGCAGTACGGCTGGAGCCGCCGTCGGGTGCAGCTCGTCGGCGGTCGCACTCAGTCGAGCCAGTTCCACCATCCAAACATCGCTTTGAGCTGGCGATGCAAGGCTGAGCAAAAACGCAAGGGCTGTGTGCAGAGGCGCAGGCCCCGCGACCATCGTCCGTACACAGCTAGGACGCTCGGGTCGGTCTGTCCGATACTATTGACAGAGTTTGGGCTTTGTCTATAGTATCGGACACAATGACTCGGACCTTTCGACGGCCATTTCCTTCGGTCGAGCGGCAGATGCGAGCCTTTGGCGAGCGACTGCGTGCCGCTCGATTGCGTCGACGCATAACGACGATACTTTTTGCAAAGCGGATGGATATCTCCCGGGACACTTTGAATCGCCTGGAAAAGGGCGACGGAACTATCGCGCTTGGGACTTATATGCGCGCTTTGCATGTACTCGGTCTGGAGAAGGATTTCGATATCGTCGCCAGGGACGATGAACTCAGCCGGAAGCTGCAAGAGCTCAATCTGCCTCAGCCTCACACTTCCAGGGGCACCGACCAAGAACGCGGCGGCGGGGGAGCCAGCCATGGCTAGACCTGCTGGAACGGACGTCATCGAGGTGATGCTGGACGCAACCGAGCTTCGCGTTAAAGCAAAAGTCGGAACCCTTTACCCCCAGGCAGTTCGGACCGACTTCCTGGCGCCCTTCCGATACGAGCCTTCGTGGCTGGGCGCTGAGCACGCATTCCTGCTCGACCCCAGACTCGAGCTGTGGAATGGCGAGCAGTATCCTCCGGCCGACGCGCCTGCGTTCGGCGTTTTCCTGGACTCTGCGCCCGACCACTGGGGGAGGGCCCTGATGGAACGACGCGAGGCCGCGCTGGCACGGCGGGAGGGGCGCGCGATGCGCGCCTTGCAGGAGCTCGACTTTCTGCTCGGAGCTCACGACGTGACCCGCATGGGCGCGCTGCGTTTTCGTGTATCGCAGAACGGGCGGTTTCTCGACCACGGTACCAATCCGGCGCCGCCAGTCAGTAGCCTTGCCGAACTGGCTCAAATCAGCCGGCGCATCGAGGAGCCCGGCGCAGAGAATTTGCCCGAATACGAAAGCTGGCTGGCCATGCTCAGCGCGCCGGCTACATCACTGGGAGGCGCGCGGCCGAAGGTGAATTTCACCGACAAGGACGGTCGGCTGTGGATAGCAAAGTTCCCGGCACATGACGACCGCTATGATGTGGGCCGATGGGAGTTTGTGGTTCACCGGCTTGCCGCCCGGGCGGGAGTGCGAGTTCCCGAGTCACGACTGGAACAACTCACCGACCGGCACGGTACGTTTTGTGTAGCGCGCTTTGACCGCATCCCTGGAAGTCGGCGGATGTACGCCTCCGCGATGACCCTGCTTGAGCGACACAACGACGAGCCAGGCGGCAGCTACCTGGATATCGCGGAATTCATCTCGGATCAAGGTGCCAATGGCCGCATCGACCAGGACCTGGAACAACTCTTCCGTCGCGCCGTGTTCAATGTGCTGATCGGCAATCGGGACGACCACCTTCGAAATCACGGCTTTACTCTGGAGCCGACCGGCTGGCGGCTATCCGATGCCTTCGGCATGAACATTAACGTCGCCAAGGCTCGGCATGACTTGACGTTTGACGGACAAAGCGCTGAACCCAACATCGGGACCGTTCTCCAGACAGCCGACCTCTACAGGCTCCAGGCCGCGCGTGCGAGAACCATCGTCAACGAAGTACGTCGTGCAGTCTCGGCATGGAGGGACGAAGCCCCTCATCAAGGCTTGACAGGATCGGAGCTGCAGCGGATGGAAGCAGCCATCGAGGCCTAGATTGCAAGACGTCGATGAGCGTAGCAACTTGCGCCTCGGAAAGATCATCCGGGGCGCCGCGCTGTGAGGAGCGGCTGGAAGTAGATGTCGTCGAGGCGGCGCGGCTGAGCGAATCCCGCCTCGGCCAGCAGCTGCAGCAGCCGCGCGATGCCGATCGCGTAGTACCGGCTGCGGAAGACGCGGGTCTCGCACGGACCCGCGTCCGGATCGCGCGTCAGGTACATGTGCAGGTCGTAGCAGTCCCCGTCCCATTCCCAGAGTTGATAGGCGAGTAGGCGCGCGCCCTGCTCCACGCGCACCGCGTGCGGGCGCAGGTCGGGGTTGCGGCGCTCGATGCGGGCGTAGTCGCGCACCGAGAACACGGCGATGCCGCCGGGCCGCAAACAGCGCAGGCAACTCCGAAACGCCTGCAGGATCTGGCCGTCGTCGAGCAGGTGCGGAATGCTGTTGTCGCAGGCCAGGACCGCCGCAAGCGAGCCGTCCGCGGCCGTAGCGCAACTCGCGCAGGTCGTCCAAGCGCGTGGCCGTCTGCAGGTCTCGGGCGGCCAGCTCCGTGCCCAGGCGCGCAAGCGCGCCGGCGGAGATGTCCGAGGCCGTGACCCGGAATCCGCGGGCGAGCAGGCCCAGGGTCTGGGTGCCAATGCCGCAGGACGCGTCCAGCACCTCGTCCCCGGGTCCCACGCCCGCGTCGCGCAGCACGCCGGCGAGGACTTCGCCTTGGCGCTCGATGGCGCGCTCCCAGTCCTCGAAGATGAGGTGGTAGAACGGTGCGAGCTCGTCGTAGAAGTCGGTCGTCATGGTGTGTCCGCATGGACAAGGGTCGTCGGAATCGCCAGGGACAATGCCGGTTGACCGGGTAAAGGTCGCTGCATCGAAACCGGCGCTATTTGCGCACGGTGTCGTGTCCGACACCCTGAAGAACTGCTTGAATCGCACCGTCCCGCTGTGACCAGCGAGACGGCAACAGAGATGGACGCTGCCGAAGTACTCGCTGATCAGTTCGCCAGGGGCGAACAGGTACTAGGGCAAGGGTCCATAGAATGCTCCGCTGTTGCAGTGCGAGAATTCTCTACCTTTGGAGTTTTGGATGTCAAGCGCAGATCGACGCCGATTCGATCCATCTTCGGAGACCCCGTGCAAAAAGGAGTGGTGGTCGCCCTGGGCTCGGCAGCGCTGTTTGGCATCAGCACGCCCCTCGCCAAGATTCTCACCGGCACCGTATCGCCACTGTTGTTGGCGGGGCTGCTCTACGCCGGGTCGGGTCTGGGGCTGTCGCTGCTTCTGGCTGCCCGTCGCTGGTCGACATTGCGGGAGTCTTCGTTCAGCCTGCCGCGGGGCGGCGATTGGATTTGGCTTTCGGGTGCCATCGTCCTGGGCGGCGTGGTAGGCCCGGTTGCGCTGATGTATGGATTGGTGACAAGCACGGCATCAACGGCGTCGCTCCTGCTGAATCTGGAGGGCGCCTTTACTGCAATTCTGGCCTGGTTTCTGTTCCATGAGAATTTCGACCGGCGCGTCATAGCGGGCATGTCTTGAACGAACCGCACGCCCACCCCCATGTCCATCCGCCCCTGGTCCACAGTCACCCTCACTATCCGGACCTGCATCATCGGCACCCGCATTAGCGGCAACCGAATCCACGCACCCAGTTGAAATCTGCGTTCCAGACGTTGACTTGAAGAACGGCCGTCGGCGCGCTACGACACGAGCCTCGAGCGGATCTTGATCTCGCGCGTGAGCGTTCTATGGATCGGGCACTTGTCGGCAATCTCCATCAGTCGGGCACGCTCGGCTTCCGGCACGTCGCCTTCGATGATGATGTCCCGCGTAATTTCTCCGATGTCGCCCTCCTTCGTTTCGCAATCGGCGCAATCCCGCGCGTGAATGTTGCGGTGAGAAAGGCGCACCGAGAAGCGTTCGGCGGCGATCCCCTTGCGCTCGGCATACAGGCGCATCGTGATCGAGGTACAGGCGCCCAGAGCAGCGACAAGGTAGTCATAGGGCGCCGGCCCGGCATCGTCACCGCCGACTGAAACAGGCTCTCCCACCATGAACGCATGGCGGCCGGCCCGCACGCGCTGCGCCAGAGGCCCCGTGCGCGTCTCGCTCACTTCGACCACGCCCGGGGGCAACGCCGCCGTTTCTGCGGCGACCGGCAAATAGCGCGATGCCCAGGCGGCGATCACATCGGCCAGATAGATGGCATCCTCACGCTTGCTGATCAGATGATCGGCCGTGTCGAGCGAGATAAAGCTCTTGGGATGCCGCGCAGCAGCGAAGATCGCGCTTGCATTTTCGATGTCGACGTATTCGTCGCGCGGTGCGTGGCACACCAGAAGCGCCTTCTTCATGTTCGCCAAGCCATCGAGTAAATTCTGTCCCGCCACATCGTCCAGAAACTGTCTGGTGATCGTGAAGGTGCGGCCCGCAAGTTCTACTTCGGCTGTTCCCTTCTCGACGATCTCCGTTGCCTTGCCCGCAAAATAACGCGTGATGTGGGCGGCGGAGGACGGCGCACCGATCGTGACGACGCCGGTCGCTTCGGGCACTTGCGGCGCCGCAGCGAGTACCGCCGCCCCACCCAGGCTGTGGCCAATCAGCAGGGACGGCGCGGCATAGCTGTGTCGCAAGTAATTCGCCGCCGCCACGAGATCGCTGACGTTCGACGAGAAGTTGGTATTGGCGAACTCACCCTCGCTGCTGCCGATACCGGTGAAGTCCAAGCGCAACACCGCAATGTCACTTGCTGTGAGACCTTGCGCAATCCGCGAGGCGGCGAAGATGTCCTTGCCGCACGTGAAGCAATGAGCGAACAGGGCAAAGGCGCGGGGATTTGGCGGCAAGTCGAGGCGGGCCGCCAGACTGCTCCCGGTGGAACTCGGAAAGTTGATCTTCCTTGACTCGAACATGGCAGCCTCTTAAAAATCCTGGAGTGTCGGGGATTGCTGTACTCGTACGCGCGCCGTCGGGCGCTGCCCGGATCGTATAGCCGGTTTCGTCGAATCGTCTATCCGCCGGCGCGCGTATCGTCCAGCAAGTCGGCAATCGGCACGTGCTCGCGACCGGTCTATCCTGTGGGGCCGTCGTGGTTTGGGAGAGGTGACATGGCGCACGCGAGGGCGAGCATCAGCACGACGAATTACGCGGTCTCGATCACGACGGGTCGTCATCAGCTTAGCGCCGACGAAGGCGCCGAGCGGGGCGGTAAGGATGTCGGGCCCGCACCGTACGACCTCCTGTGCTCGGCACTGGGCGCATGCACGGCGATCACGCTGCGCATGTATGCGGAGCGCAAGCAATGGCCGCTGCGTGCGCTACATGTCGACGTGCGTTTCAGGCTGGAAGGCAAGGAAGGCGCGATCGCGCGCGTGCTGAGCTTCGAGGGCGAACTGGACGACGAGCAGCGCGCGCGGTTAGCGGACATCGCCGAACGCACGCCCGTTACGTTGACGCTGAAGCAGGGCCTGCCGATCACGACGACGCTGAGGTAACGACGGCGTGTTCGAGCTTCGGGTGCGTGTCGCTTGACCTCGGACAATGTTTCTATATAATTGGAAATATAGATCTAATGTGCGCATCGATGAAATTCCCCCGAAATTTGTTCGAATCGCTACTTTTGAGGCCACCTCGTGCGAAGCGCCAAAGCGATGCCTGACCGCGATCCGGCTGGTCAGCCGACAACGGGAACGGCGGTCGACGATCCGGACGCCGTCGCCAGGCTGGCTGCGCTCGCTCAGGAGACGCGGCTTGCGATATTCCGGCTGCTTGTGCAAGAGGGTCCAGAAGGCCTGGCGGTGGGGGAAATCGCTGAGCGCTTGCAGCTGGCCGGGGCGACCCTGTCGTTTCACCTGAAAGAGTTGGCCCACGCGCAGCTGGTGGCTGCCCGTCAAGCGGGTCGCTTCATCTACTACAGCGCCAACTACCGGACCATGAATGGCCTGATCGATTACCTCACCAGGAACTGCTGCCAGGGTGCGAACTGCGACATTACTTGCGCCCCGGCGGCACAACGCAAGCGGAGGAACCCATGAAACGATTTCACGTGCACGTCGCTGTGCAGGACCTGGCGGCCAGCATCCGGTTTTACTCGTCGGTGTTCGGCACCGAGCCCTCGGTGGTGAAGCCCGACTACGCGAAATGGATGCTGGAGGATCCGCGCATCAACTTCGCCATCTCGCAGCGGGGCGCCGCCGCTGGCGTCAACCACCTGGGCATCCAGGTCGACTCGGCCGAGGAGCTGACGGCCTTGCGCGAGCGGGTGGCGGCAGCCGACATCCAGGCGCGCGACGAGATCGGAGCCAACTGCTGCTACGCCAAGTCCGATAAGTATTGGGTGACGGATCCCCAGGGCGTGGCTTGGGAGACCTTCCACTCGCTCGGCAGCATCCCCGTGTTCGGCGCGGAGTCCGCGTCCGAGGCGAGCGCCTGTTGCGTGCCGGAGGCGCCAGTGGCCTTCGCACCTCGGTCCAGATCGAACGCCCGTTGCGGCTGAGTGTGATCGCGTCCGTTCGCGTCCGATCCATCGCGCCGCATCCGGACCCCGGTTCCTATGCCAGGAAATTCTCGGGCAAGTATTCGCACCGGGCTGTCAAGGGCGGCATCGGACACAATCTTCCTCAGGAGGCCCCGCTGGCCTTTGCCGAGGCCGTCGTCGAAGTCGATAATTATTGATCGGCACCCAACTTGAATTGCGCGGAAGGCGGCGACACAAACCCTATGGGAAGCACCATGAAAGCAAACCATCTCTTGCTCGCCGCGACGCTCGCCTGCGCCATTGCGGCTCCGATCGAGACCCTGGCTAAGGATGACGGCATGGTCCAGCAGATGACGCCCCCAGCGATTCGATTGCCCAACGAAGGCGCGTTGCCCCCTTTCGACGGTGCGGCCGAATGGCTCAATTCGCCGCCATTGACGGCAGCCGGCCTGCGGGGAAGAGTCGTCCTCGTCGACTTCTGGACCTATACCTGCATCAATTGGCGACGCACGCTTCCCTATGTCCGCGCGTGGGCCGAGAAGTACAAGGCCCAAGGATTGGTGGTGATCGGCGTGCATTCGCCCGAGTTCGAATTCGAGAAAAACGCCGATAACGTTCGCCAGGCGGCGAAGGACATGAGGATCGACTACCCCATCGCGATCGACAGCGACCATGCGATATGGGGTGCCTTCAGCAACGAATATTGGCCGGCCCTTTATTTCATCGATGCGCAGGGGCATATTCGACATCATCAATTCGGCGAGGGCGAATACGGGCAGTCGGAAAAGATCATTCAACAATTACTGGCCGAGACGGGAACCGGCGGCATCAGTCATGGACTTGTCTCGGTCGATGCTCGTGGTGCGGAGGCCGCGCCCGATTGGAGCAGCTTGAAGTCTCCGGAAAACTATGTCGGCTACGAGCGCACCGAGAATTTCGAAGCTCCCGGCGGTGCCGTGCGGGGCGAGCGTCACGTCTATGCGGCGCCCGCGCGCTTGAACCTGAATCATTGGTCTCTTTCGGGCGATTGGACGATGGACAAAGGGGCCACCTTGCTGAACAAGGCCAACGGCCGGATCGTGTACCGCTTTCACGCCCGCGATCTGCATCTCGTGATGGGACCGCGTGCGCGAGGAACTTCCGTGCGATTTCGCGTGCTCATCGATGGACAGCCGCCGGGCGCGGCTCACGGAATCGACGTCGACGAGCGCGGCAACGGAACGGTGACCGAACAGCGGATGTATCAGCTGATCCGGCAGCCGAAACCCATCGTGGATCGACAGTTCGAGATCGAGTTTCTCGATTCGGGTGTGGAAGCTTTTTCTTTCACGTTCGGCTGATCCAGCCTGATGCCTACCTCCTATCGCACAGTGAAGGTCGACGGACTTTCCATCTTCTATCGGGAAGCGGGACCGAAGGAATCCCCAACGATTCTCCTGCTCCACGGCCTGCCCTCTTCGTCGCGAATGTTCGAGCCCCTCTTCGCCCGGCTTTCCGATCGTTATCACCTTGTCGCGCCCGATTACCCTGGCTTCGGTCACAGCGACTGGCCGGATCCGAAGACATTCGCGTATACGTTCGATCACTACGCCGAAATCATGAATCGCTTCACCGAAGCGCTCGGACTCTCGCGCTACACGCTTTACCTGCAGGATTACGGTGGCCCCGTGGGTTTTCGCATGGCCTTGGCCTATCCGGACCGGATCGACGCTCTGATCGTCCAGGACGCTGTGGCGCACAACGAAGGCCTGGGTGCAAATTGGAAGACGCGTCGGGCCTTTTGGGCTGATCGCGCTGCCAACGAAAGCGCGCTTCGCACCAGTCTCCTGTCGCTGCAGACGACGCGGACGCGCCATGTCGGGAACGATCCCAACGTGGAACGCTATGACCCGGATCTGTGGACCGACGAATTTGCCTTTCTCAACCAGCCCGGCCAGGCCGATATTCAAAGCGACCTCTTCTACGACTACCGCACGAACGTCGATTCCTACCCGAAGTGGCAGGCCTGGATGCGCGAGACGCAACCTCGCCTTCTCGTCCTTTGGGGCAAATACGACCTGTCTTTCGAGCTGTCAGAACCGGAGGCCTATCGTCGCGACGTGCCGAACGCTGAAGTTCACGTTCTCGAGGCCGGTCATTTCGCATTGGACACGGCTGCAGATGAGATCGCCGCGTTGGTCCGAGGCTTTGTCGGCTCTTAACGTTGAAGGGGCCGGATCGCCATCAGCTAGCCGCCGCCTCGCGATGGCGTTCGGGTATCAGTGCGAGTGCCCGCTCCAGCGACAAGGTCTTTTGCCATCTATCCACCCTGGCTTAGAACACGTGCATCGCGCTACATCACCCCGGTCGGCAACCGAGAGCGTACGGACGCGACCTACGGCTTGGCCGACTATTACGGATTCAAGACGGGAGAACTGGTCACCGACGACCAGCGTAATGTCACGCGCTGCGCATCGACGGTGCGGATGAACTGGACTGGGTGCTGACACTCGGAGCCGTGGTGCGCACAGAAGGCGGCGAGTCGCTCCGCAAGGGCGACACCAGACACCAACGTCAAACGACAAATCGGGAGAAGCACATGGGTATGGCGGCGAAGCACTTTGGAAGATCACTGGCTTCAGTACTAGCGCTCGTCGTTTCGGCTCCAGTCGTAGCAGCCGACACGCCGGTGACGACGCAGATCGTGGATGCGCTGAACAAGTTGTATGGCACGCATCCGGGATTCCGCGCCAACCATGCAAAGGGCGTAGTGGTAGAGGGTCATTTCAAGGCTTCGCCGGGGGCGGCGCAGCTCAGCCGCGCATCGCTGTTTGATGGGCGCGCCATCGCGGTGACGGTGCGTTTCTCCGACAGCGGCGGCCTGCCGGATGTCGCGGACGGGTCCGCAGGCGCCAATCCGCATGGCATGTCGATCAAATTTCACCTGCCGGGCGGAACCGACACCGACATGGTAATCAACTCGCTGAAGTTCTTTCCGGTAGCCACTGGAGAGGACTTCCGGGATCTGCTGCTGGCGATCAGCGAGAGTCCGCCCAATGCGCCGAAGCCGACCAAAGTCGATCAGTTCATGGCGAGCCACCCGAGCGCGCCGAAGGCGTTTGCCACCGTCTCAACTCCGGGCAGTTTTGCAGATGAGGAGTACTACGGCATCGACGCTTTCGTCTTTGTCAGCAAGGACGGACGCAAGCAGGCTGTGCGCTACATCATGGCGCCGGAGAAGGTGGTGCACCTGACGCCGCCCGAAGCCGGCAAGAAGGCCCCCGACTTCCTGGTGGACGAACTGCCCAAGCGAATTGCACAAAAGCCGGTCGTGTTTCATTTGAAGGCGCAGCTTGCCGCGGCCGGCGATCAAACCAAGGACCCGAGCGAACCCTGGCCTGACACCCGCAAAGTGGTGGAACTCGGCGTGCTGACGCTGGACAAGCCCGTGGCGGACAGCTTGGCGGTACAGAAGAAGTTGCTATTCATGCCAACGCAACTTACGGACGGCATTGAGCTTTCGGACGACCCTCTGCCCATCGTGCGTGCCGGCGCGTATACGGTGTCGTTTGCGCGGCGGCAATAAGCGTCGAAAGCTCGACGCCGCAGCATGAGGACTGTGAGGAGCGAACGGCTCAGGCACCTCCTGCGGTCGCGACGGCTTGCGCTTGCTTGGCCTCTGCATGAACCTTGGGACAGGTGCCCTGCACGTCCTCGCGGATGATTTGCGCCAGACGCAGCGCACCGGGTCCAGCGTAGTCGCGGTCGGCGAAGACCAGGTACAACTCTCCGGACAGCTTGGCCCCTTCGCGCAATGGCAGCGGCTTGAGCAGGCCGCTTTCCAGCTCGTTGCGGATGGTTTCCTCGGAGAACCATGCGAACCCCAGCCCCATGCACGCGGCGTGAATCGAGGTCGCCTTGTGGCTGACCGTCCAGATCTGCTCAGCCCCAACCCGACTGCCGCTGCGGCGCTGGCTGCCGCTGTCGCGAATCAGCAGGTGGCGGTGCTTGCGCAGATCCTGCAGCGTGAGGTCGCGACCCAATTGGTGCAGCGGATGATCGGGGTGAGCGGCTAGGATGAAGTTCAGCCGCATCAGCGGATCGCCGACGAAGCCGGCCGGCACTTGTGAGCAGACCGCCAGATCGACCTTGCGCTGAAGCAGCATCTCCTCGGTCCCGCTGAGCACGCTCTCGTACAGCTCGATGCGGGTCTGGGGCCGCTCATCGGCGAAGCGCGCAAAGCACTGCAACAGCAGCCAGGTCGGAAAAATGATCTCGACGGCCAGACTCAGTTCGGGCTCCCAGCCTTGTGCCAAGTTGCCGGCCGCCATTTCGAGCGAGCCAGCCTCATCCAACAGCGCCTTGGCCCGTCGGTACATCACTTGACCGGTCGGCGTCAGGTGAGCCTTGCGGCCGATCACTTCGAACACCTTGACCCCCAGCAGCGACTCCAGCTTCTGCACCGCGTAGGTCACGGCGGACTGACTTTTGTGAAGATTTTCAGCGGCTTGCGCGTATCCGCCGGCATCGACGACGGCCAGCAGGGCGCGCCATTGGTCCAGCGTGATCTTTGGGGTGATGGTCATCTATCTATCCAACTGATAACAACCGTCCAAATTTTCGTCTTTTCTATCCAATAAATCAATAGTTAAATGGCGGCAACTCGGGAGCGAAACCGGCTCCTTCACCCAAGGACCAGGAGATACGCCATGACAACGCTGCTTCAGATCAACAGCAGTATCAACAACGGCAACGGTCAGTCGAGCCGCCTCGCCGACCAGTTCGTTGCCGCCTTTCGCGAACGCAACCCCGATGCGCGCTTCATCAAGCGCGACCTGGCGGCCGAGGCCGTGCCGCATCTGACCGCCGAGCGGTTCGGCGCCTTCATCACGAAGCCGGAGGAACACACCCCGACCCAACGCGCGGTGGTGGCCTACTCGGACGCGCTGATCGCCGAGTTGAAGAGCGCGGATGTCATCGTGCTGGGATTGCCGATGTACAACTTCGGCGTGCCCTCCCAATTGAAGGCATATTTCGACCACATCGCGCGCGCCGGCGTAACGTTCCGCTACACCCCCAACGGTCCTGAAGGCCTGCTCACCGGCAGGAAGACCTACGTGTTTGCGGCTCGCGGCGGTCAGCACGTCGCCACGCCGCTCGATACGCAGACCAGCTATGTGCGCGACTTCTTCCGCTTCCTCGGCATTTCGGATGTCGAGTTCGTATACGCGGAGGGCTTGGCCGTAGGTCCCGAGGTGCGCGAAGCGAGCCTGGCCAAAGCGACCGAGCACGCGGTTCGGCTGGCGGCCTGAGCGACCGATTCCCCAGGATCTTTATTTTTCGATTAACGACCTCATTTTCAGGAGTACTTCGATGAACAAGCCTTTTGAATCCACCCGCCCTTACACCGACCTGGTCGGCCGCGTGCTGATTGCCGTGATCTTTCTGCTTTCGGGCTGGAGCAAGATCGCCGGCTATGCGGGCACGCAGGCCTATATGCAGTCGGCGGGCGTTCCAGGCGCGCTGCTGCCTGTGGTGATTCTGGTCGAGCTGGCGGGCGGCGTCGCGATCGTCGCGGGTCTGTACACGCGACTGACGGCGCTGATCCTGGCGGGCTTCTCGATCGTGGCCGCGCTGCTGTTCCATAACGGCCCCGACCTGATTCAGCACATCATGTTTCTGAAAAATCTGGGCTTGGCGGGTGGATTCCTCTTCCTGGTGGCCAATGGCGCCGGGCGGTTGAGCGTCGACCACGCACTTCAACGCGCTTGAGCCCATCTGTAACCCACCCCAACGCCTCAGTCCGAAGGAGACTTTGATGAGTAGCGCCAATCCGCGCACCCTGGCCCGCGTGATCCAATCGTTGCCGACCTCCGACGGCGCCGGCGTCAAGTTGCGCCGCAGTCTCGGAGCGCAGCCCGGCCTGCACGTGGACCCGTTCCTGATGCTGGACGAATTCTTTTCCGATAACCCGAACGACTACCTGGCCGGCTTCCCAGCACACCCTCATCGCGGCTTCGAGACGGTCACGTACATGCTCGACGGCCACATGCGTCACGAAGACCATCTGGGAAATCGTGGAGACCTCGGTCCCGGTGGCGTGCAGTGGATGACTGCGGCGCGCGGCATCATTCACTCCGAGATGCCTCAACAGACCGAAGGGCGGATGCGCGGCTTCCAGTTGTGGATCAACCTGCCGTCGAAGGAAAAGATGAAGCCGGCCGGGTATCGCGACATTCCCGCGGGCGAAATCCCGGTGGTGCGTCTGCAAGGTGGCGGCCAGGTCAAGGTCATCGCCGGCGCGTTCGGCGATACGCGGGGCCCGGTCAACGGCAATGGCGTGCGGCTGTCGACCGACCCGCTGTATCTGGATGTGCATCTACCCGGCGGGGCAGAGTTCGTCGCACCACTGACGTCCGGCCACAACGCGTTCCTCTACACCTATGAAGGCAGTGCCGAAATCGGTCCGTCCGGCCAGGCGAAGCCGTTGCCTCATCGCGCCGCCGGCGTGCTGTCGGACGGCGGCGAAGTGCGGGTGAAGGCCAGCGCCGACGGTGTGCGTTTCCTGCTGCTGGCGGCCAGGCCTCTGCACGAGCCCGTGGTGCAGTACGGGCCGTTCGTGATGAATACACGGGAGGAAATCGAGCAGGCTCTGGCCGATTATCGGGGAGGGCGCCTGACTGCGACGGCCTGATGCATCGGGTACGATGGATCTCGGAGGAGGGTGAAGACGTCCGGCAACCGAGGCGCTCGGCGCGTCGCACTCTCGGACCATCGCCGACTATCGGGCCGATGACCGGTTCAGGGCTACAGCGGCGCGTATGAGCGTCTTGAAGGCATCCTCATCTATTTCATCACCCTCATGGAAGTCGATAGCGCGCCTGGCGTTGCCTTCAAGGCTGGAGTTGAATAGCCTTGAAGGGTCCTTGAGCGACGCGCCCTTGGAGAAAGTCAGCTTCACGACGCTCTTGTACGTCTCGCCGGTGCAGATCAGTCCATCGTGAGACCAAACCGGAACGCCTCCCCACTTCCACTCCTCGACCACCTCAGGGTCAGCCTGTTTGATGAGAGCGCGGACATGGGACAGCGTCTTGCCCCTCCAGTCGTCCAGTTCCTTGATCCTCGCGTCGATCAGCCCAGAAGGGGATTCGCCCTTGGTCGTTGCGCTCTTTTTCATATTGCTTGCACCTCATTCGGCTGTTTTTCTATCCGCGCCAATACCTGCTCCAGGGCCGCAAAGAACTGCGGCCACCCGCCCTTGGCGCCCTGGTAGGCCTGCTGCTGATCCGGCCGGAAGCCCGACTGCTCCATGCGCAGGTGGGTCCCCGTGCTCGTAGGGGTGAGAGTCCAAGTGACGACACTCTCGAGACCATAGGCCGCCCACGTGTAGGACAGCGTTTTGCTCGGCTCGACTGCCAGGACCTGACAGTCGACGGCGCCCCAGTCTGCGCGAAGATTGAAACGGTGGGTCCACGAGAGTAGATCTTCGAGTTGGTCGAATCGATAACCTGCTGGCTATTGATTTAAATATAACCGGCGAGATATATGTGGGTCAAGCAGGTCGAGCTTCGAGGCGTTTTCGCGTGCGCAGCCTGCAGAATCGCGCCCGCTTCCTAATGCTGCGACGCTTCCTTCATCCCAGCCGCGTGAGCATTGCTCAGGTCCACCCCCGAGCGCTCTGTGGGGTAGGGGCGACTGCCCATCAGGCCGGCCCACAGCACGCGGTTGTATGTAGCCGAATCGACCTTGTCCTCTTCGGAGAAGTCGAAGTGCCGGGTCCTTGCCGCCCAGTATTTCGCACTGTGCGTTGGCTTGGTCGCCGAGGCATACATCACGCCTGCAGGTAACGGCAGCCCGGTTGTCTTCAGCAGACTGGACGCGGCCGCCATATAGTTCCAGGTGGTCTGCTTCAAGTCGAACACTTCAGTCATCGGGCCCTGGTTGGCATCGTAGATGCCCAGGTGATCGAGACCCAGGACGTCGGTGATGGTCCTGATCACATTGACTGTCGTGTAGTGCTCGCTGATCACCGCGGATTTCTTCACATAGGGTCCGACGACGAAGGCCGTACTGCGGTGCGCATCGACGTGGTCCGGACCATCCTGAGCGTCATCCTCGACGATGAAGATCAACGTGTCGCCCGCATAGGGACTCTTGGCGACCGCCTCGACCAGGCGTCCGACGGCATAGTCGTTGTCCGCGACCTGGACCTCCGGCGTGTTCACGCCGTCGATCGCGCTGCCATAGTTGCCCGTGTGGTCGTTCATAAGTCGGACCAGGCTGAGGTTGGGCAGATTGCGGTTGGCGACATACCCGTTGAACTCGCGCTCCCATTCCCGCTCGCGATAAAAGTCCGGGTAGTTGTCATCGAAGCCACGGAAATACACGTCGGTCACGGTCGCTGGCGCCAGGTCCGGATTGGCCGCGTAAGCTTGCACGATGCCGTGTGCGAAGGGTGTGCGGTCGAGCGGGATCTGCAGAGCCGCATACGGCGTGCCCGCCAGGTGATATCGGGTCAAGTCAATGAAGAACCCGTAGTTGCGCACGCTCAGATTGGCGCGCAGGGCGGCATTCCACAGGTAGCCCTGTTGCGTGTCGCCGTCGGGGCCATCCGGCGAGGCCACGTTGCCGGTGCCCGGCAAGGTGTCGGCGTCGAGGCTCTGCGACAGCGGGTTCGCGGCATCGCGGGCGCTACCGCTCAAGCCAACATTGACATTTCGGTTGGTCCCTTCCCAGTCGTACGATCCGCCGCCGCCGTTGCCCGCGTAGTTCGGGGGCAGCATCTTCGCCCCGGCATCGGACTCGCGCGCCGCGGTACTCCACGGCCAGCCATTGCCACTGACTTCGCCCGTGTCGTAGAAGTTGTCGAGCGCGACGAACTCGTTGGCCAGCGCGTGAAGATTCGGCGTGGTCTTCTGCGGGAATTCGGCCAGCGCCGGGTCGCTGTTGCCCTTGCCCAGGTCGCCAAGCACCTGATCGTAGGTGCGGTTTTCCTTGATGATGTAGATGACGTGCTTGATGTTGTCGCGCAGAGCGGCCATCACCTGCTCGTCTTCCGGGCTGATCTGGCTGTCGAACCCGTTGTTCTCCACCACCTTCCGGGTGAGCTGAAGCAATTGGCCGTGATTCGGAACCGGCAAGCTCAGCAGGGCGGAGCCGGTGAGGTTCTCGACGTATTGGTTGGCGCCGAACGTGACGGGTGAATTCGCCACCGGGCAAGGAAACGTCTCGTAGCCCAGGCAGTTGCCGGGATTGGGGCCAGGCACCGTCTTGGCATTGCTCACGTACAGCGTTTCTCCGTCGGCCGAGACACGCACATCGGACGGGTACCAGCCCGTCGGGATGAGCCCCGTGACCCTGGCCCTTGATTTTACGAGCGAAACCACTGCAAGCGAGTTGGTGCCACGATTGGCGACGTAAAGCGTTCTTTCGTCCTGCGACAGCGCCAGAGCGTCAGGCGAAGCGCCTTTGTACCGTGCCTTGCCGGGGGTGAGCAGGCCGGCAGGCGCGACCGTCGCGACAGTGTCCGTGACGATGTTCTTTTGCGTGTCAATGATGGAAACAATGTCGGCGTTGTCCGAGGCCACGTAAAGCGTCGTCTGGGTCCGATTGAGCACCATCTTGTTGGGGTTGCCCTGCACAGAAATGCGTGCCTTCACCACAGGCGTCGCGCCCGCGATATCGACCACCACGACCTCGCGATCCCGCTCGCTGCTCACGTAGGCCGTACGATTGCCGACGATGGCCACCGAGTTCGGGTACTCGCCACCGGGCGTGCCGCGGGTGCCCCCGCTCTTCCCGGGCCGCAGGTCCTGTTCGGCGAGCACTTTCGAATTGACCAGGTCAACGACGCTGACGGAGTCGTTGTAGCGGTTGGCCACCACAGCCCGGGCGCCGTCGGCAGTCACGGCGATGCCGGTGGCCGTGGCGCCTTGGCCTATGCCGAGGCCGCTCGTGTGGCCAAGCTTGATCGGCGCTCCCGACTCGGTCCAGGTGCCTGCGTTCAGCGCAAAGACGTGCACGTTGTCCTCGCCGGCGCCAGGCACGTAGAACTTCCTCCCGTCCGGCGAAAACGCGATCCCGACGTAGCTGTTCGATACCTTGAGCACCTGCTTTTGCACCGGCGCTCCTTTGCTCACGTCGAACACGAACACGAACTGGGTGGAGTCGGCTGGCAGAAACCTGCCTTTGTCGTCGACGACGAAGTTGTAGCCGCTGGTCAGGACCAGAAGCGTGCGACCGTCCGGGCTCAGGGCCTCGGACTGTGCAAAGCCGGCGGGCAGCGTCGGGTTATCCGCAAGTCCAGGATTGAGGATCGAATAGGTGGCACCCTGCGCCGCGGTAGGCGAAATGCGCTGGCCGGTCGGAAGCAGTGTCGTTTCGGTGGCTTCGGTCGGCTCCTCCGTTTCCGCGACTGCTATCGACGGTCCCGCCAGCCATGTGGCACTGCCGAGCAGCGCCATCGTTGCCAGAGTCTTCAATCGCATAGCGTTCCCTCCTTGAAGAAGCCGCGCGCGGCTCCTGGTTCTGGAACGGGATCGCAGGCCCCAGATCGACCCGGCTTGCGGTCGTTCCCGGGAGGCCTGCGCGCATCGGCGTGCCATTTTTCTCCCACCGTCTAGCCTCCGCATGCGGCGAAACAACGTCGACCGCGAGGAGGCAGGATAGTCGGTGATTGTAAAACGTCACGATCTGCGCGAGCAGAATCTCGGCGCCAGCGCGTTCGGCCCGCATGATGAAGCTACCCGTCCCGTCGATGGTGCCCCCGATAACTTTGTCACCAGCGCAAGTCGCGACTAATAATTCGCGCGCGCGCGGTATTTGATTCGACCTTGGTCCAATTTACATGGCGGAACAGACTAAATAGTCTCGTCGGCTTCGGTGCACCGGAGGCGCAAGCCATCCATGGCGACTACGGCGACTCCTGACGGTTTCGATCGCGTCTAGAGCATCTTCCTGCGTCGTGTCTTAGACCCAAGCCCTTGCATGCCTCGCGGGTTAAGCGCTTCGAGCACGAGCACCAGTAGCAAAGCAGTTGGCGGGAGTACCCGCCGCAAAGTCTCCACCAAGCACGGAGCGAGTTGAGCGCTGTTTAGCACGATCACCCGAGGAGAAGACGATGTCGAGACCAGAACGATTACCGGGTTCTCGCGAGGAAGATGCCTGGTTGAGCGACGAACAACTGGAGCGGTGCGCACCGGCGGAAGCCGAGGCCTTCCAATCACCCATCCCAACCCGGATGGTTTCCAATGGCGAGTACATGCCGCACCCGCAAACGGATAAACAAAGGCGCGTCGAGGAGCGGGTCAAGGAGCTGGCGGCCTCGAGCGCGAAAAAGCTCGGAATTACTCGGCGGCAGTTCCTTGAAAGTACTGGCGGCTTGGCCGCGTCGTTCCTGGCCATGAACGAGGTGTATGGCGCCAACTTCAAAGTAAGCCAAGTGGAGTTGTTCGAGCCGGCGGCGCACGAGGAGAACGGGCCTCCGAAGGACTTGTTCGTGCTCGACGACCAGACGCACATCGTCCGATCGAGCTTGAACGGCCCGAACGGCTTGCGAGCCCTGGCTCAGGGACCGGGGTCAGTGTCGACCGGTGGGGGGTTTGCGTACAACCCCTTTAACGGCGTGGGTGGAAACGCGGCCGGCGTCGACGAGCTGGGCAATCCCTGGACGGACTGGAATCCGGCGCAACTTGGCCCCGATTCGCCCCCGAACTCGGGTCCACCGACAACGCTGCTTGGCGAATTCCACCTCGGGGAGTACATCAAGCGGATGTATCTCGAAGCCCAGACAACCGTCTCGGTCATCAGCAACGCGAACTTCGCCCTGTTCACACCCCCTGGCTCAACGACGCCGCAACCGGTAACCAACATTCACGATAGCTTGGTCAATGAGATATTGACTGGGTGGCAAACCGCACAATGCCGGGATTTCATCAATCGGCTAGCGGGGTCCAGGCGAGCGCTTGCTCATGCGCAGCTGTATCCCGGACCCGGAAACGCCGCCGATCCGCTCTTCGGCGACTACACGCAGTGGCAGATCGAGAACATGGGGCCGGACTCGTGGAAGGGTTACAACGTCGCGGACGCGGCAAGCAGCGGTCCCGGAGCGCCATTTGCGCAATGGCGGCTCGACGATGAGGTCATCGCCTACCCGATGTATCAAGTCATCGCCAGGAACAAGCATCTGTTGAAGACCCATCCCGGGTTCTTCAACATGTGCATCCATAAGGGCCTGTCGCCGTCGCCGGACTTCAAGGTCGGGACCAACAACACTCCGGAGTTCGGCAATCCGGACGATATGGTGAAGGTGGCAACCGATTGGCCGCAGTTCAACTGGATCATCTACCACTCGGGCATCCGGCCGGCCTTCTGGGTGCTTCAGTCGCTGCAGGACATCGAGAACCTGGCCGGCGCAATGGACCCGATCACGCTGACCGACAGTGACGGGCATACCGTTCCGAACATCCGGTGGTCCACCCAGTTGGCGCAGATCGCGGCAGGCAAATACGTGGCGGGAGCCGAACCGACGTCGAAATCTCCCTCGAGCACTCGGCGACTGAGCAATGTCTACGCTGAGCTCGGCACGACGATGGCCTCGATGATCGTCACGTTCCCCACGGTGTGGGCGCATCTGATCGGCCAGTTGCTGTTCTACATGGGGGAAGACAAAATCGTTTTCGGCTCGGACTCGCTCTGGTATGGCGGACCTCAGTGGCAGATCGAGGCGCTGTGGCGCTTCCAGATGCCCGAAAGTATCGCTGAACGGTGGGACTACCCGGAGCTGACCCAAGCGGGGAAGAGGAAGATTCTGGGCCTGAATTCGGCTCGGCTGTACGGGCTCCCGGTCTCGACCTTCCGTTACGGGCAGGGCAACTTGGGAGCGTATGCCTCGGCCCCCGAGCTTAAGCCCGGCGGTGCCATGGACAACGTGCTGATGGGCGTCGGCTATCCGACACCCATCGTTCCAGCCAGCCCGCTTCCTGACGACCGATTGTCACGGCTGAAGAGGTGGGGCGACGAACTGGCCTTCGGGCGCAGCAACACGCGCAGCGGCTGGATTCGAACGACCGGGTAGCGCCAGCACTCGATCTGCGGGCGGGGTGTTGTTCAAAGACGGGGACCGCAATTCCCCGACTACGCCGCTGCGCTGGGGCGGTTGGATATCACCTCGTACCAGCGCTTCAGCGCGACATACTCCGCCGGCGCGGACAGCTCCAGCGCCTTGGCCGCGAAGTCCACCGTTACCAGAGCGGTGATGTCCGCCGCGGAGTAGCGCTCGCCGGCAACGAAAGGGACCTGGCCCAGCCGCTCGTTCAGGTCGGCGAAGAAATTCTTCACGCGCAGCACGCTGCGCTCGACCAGCGCCGGGATCTGCTCATAGTCGTGCGGCCCAGCGATGGCGCGCCCCTTCAGCCCCGCGACTCTGTTTCGGACGCCTTCCATCACCGCCGCGAAGCCTTCCAGCTCGGCGCGCCGCTCCCACATCGCAATGAGGCCCTTGTCCTTGGGCGTCGCGCCCAGTAGCGACCTCTCCGGATAGGCCTCGTCGAGGTACCGCATGATCGCAGGGACTTCGCCGATGGCGGTGCCGTCCTCCAGCACCAAGGTCGGCACCACACGGCGCGGATTAATCGCCCGATAGGCTTCGGAGTGCTGCTCACCCTTGCCAAGGTCAATGACTACCAGGGGGACCGTCAAACCTTTCTCGGCAAGGAAGATCCGCACACGCCTGGAATTCGGCGAAGCGGGCGAATGGTAGAGTTTCAAGGTGTCCGGGGACATGGCGGTAAACCCTTTCTGTTGGTTCGCAGTTATCGAAAAGCAACACCGTTGCCGATCAAGCTCGCCGCCACGTCGCGGCTCCCGCTGCTGCGACCGGTTCAGTCTTCGGCTGCGACCTCAATGACATCGACTCGATCCGGGTAGAACGCCATGTACTCCCTGATTTCCGATGCGGCCGCGTAAGGAGCCTCGTAGGTCCAGGCGGCGTTGATCGAGCGTTCCCCGCCAGCGGGGATGCTGTAGTAGGCGCACTCACCCTTGTAGGGACAATATGTCTGGTGCAAGGTCCGTTGCAGTTGCACCCAATCGACGTCCTTGCGGGGGATGTACCGCACTGGGGGATAGGTCGCCTCCTTCAAGGTCAGGGCCTCGTGAGTATCAGCGACGCGCCTGCCGGCCACGATCACCGTCACCCGGCCTTTCAGCGGCGTAATGGTGATCGGATGATCCGGTCCTGGAATCTTGATCGGTTTGCCGTTCATATCTCGACGTTCCTGAAAGTTGGCTCTAGCTGGAAGCGTTCGCTCGGGCTGGCTCAGGCATTCATTCCGCCATCAACGGTAAGATTCGCCCCGGTAATGTACGAGGACTCGGGACCCGCGACGAACGCCACCAACGCGGCGACCTCCTCAACATGCCCATAGCGGCCCAGCGCTGTGGCGGCCTTCTGAGGCACCGCCCAATCGCCCGCCGCGGGATTCAAATCCGTGTCGATCGGACCCGGCTGGACGTTGTTGACCGTGATACCCCTGCTCCCGACTTCTCTGGACAACGCCTGACTAAACATCTTTACCGCTCCCTTCGTGCCGGCGTAGGGGACCAGCCCAGGCGCCGCGACACGCTCGCCAACGGCCGATCCGATCATGATGATGCGACCGCCGCTCTTCATGTGCTTCAGCGACGCCTGCGTCGCGGCGAATGTGCCGCGGACGTTGATGTCGATCACGCGATCCATCTCCTCGAGCGTCGTCTCCTCGAAGGTTTTCGGAATGGCGGTGCCGGCATTGTTCACCAGCACATCAATCCGACCGAAGGTCGCGACGGTCTTTTCGACCGCGCGCTTGACCGCTTCGACGTCGGCAGCGTCCGCCTGGATCGCGACCGCCTTTCCGCCGCCGAGTTCAATCGCTTTGACCACCGCGGAAGCCGCGCCGGCGTCCTTCGCGTACGTGATGGCCACGCTCGCTCCATCTGCGGCCAGACGTTTCGCAATCGCTGCGCCAATGCCCCTCGAACCGCCGGTAACGAGCGCCACTTTTTCGGCTAACTTAGACATGTGACCTCCTATGCCTTTCTGTGAACGATTCACCACTGCACGGATTCCACTGAGTGTTATCTTGTCCGGAGCTCTCGGACTTCCGATCTGACCGCATTATTGCAAGCAGATTTGGCACTCTGCGGCATACCAGCTATTCCGAATAGGAATACATAGCGCAGAAGAGGAAACTTTCTTTTGGTCTGTATTCTTTACATCTGGCAATGAGGCGGAAGAATCGCTATTCCTCGCAGACAATCCATTCCATAGAGGAATACGGAGGCTGGTGTGGACAGACTCGATGCAATGCACATGTTCGTCCGAGTAATTGAAAAAGGCAGCTTCTCCGCTGTCGCGAAGGAACGTAGAATTGGCCAACCTGCTGTCAGCAAACAGATCTCCGCCCTTGAAGATGAGCTCGGCACCGAACTTCTTCACCGCAGCTCTCGTTCGATTGCCCTGACTGAAGCAGGTCGCGACTTTTACGAGTCTGCTTTGCGCATTCTCGACGACTTTGAAAACGCGACTTCACGAATCGGTCGAGGCCAAACTGCACCGAAAGGCGTCATTCGTGTGACCGTTGCTCCCACGTTTGCCCGCCTTCATATGGTGTCAAAGCTGCCTTCTTTTTTTTCCGCCTACCCCGATATGGCAGTTGAGATGGCGGCATCGGAGAGCCCGACAACGATCATCGAAGACGGCTTCGATTTAGCCATACACTCAGGTGATCTTCCAGACTCCACTCTGCTGGCGCGAAGAATCGCGCAGACGACGATCATTCTCGTCACCACTCCTCAGTACCTCACACGACACGGCGCACCGGAATCGCCGGACGATCTCAACCGCTTTCGATCTGTCGTTTTTGTCGAGCGGGGCTCCGCAAAGCCGTGGAGCTTTGGCTCTGGACGAGACGTGAAGCGCGTTATCCCGACAGGGGTCTTTCGAACCAGCGATATTGAACAGATGCGGATGGGTGTACTTGAACATCTGGGGATTGCCCAGGCGCCAGCATGGCTCTTCGCCGCAGAGCTCAGAGAAGGTACCGTCGTCCGTCTTCTGACTGCCTTTGAGCGAACAGTGCCAATCCTTGCCGTACGGCCTGCCAGCCGCCGGCTGTCCACCAAAGTTCGGATTTTCATCGAGCACCTGGAGAAGACTTTCGCGCTCTGTTCCCAGTTCAACCCACGACCCAGCTAAGCCTGTTCATCTGCCCTCGCCTTTCAAAGAGACCTCGGTGTCCCCTCGCCTTGTATCGGTCAACGTCGGGTTGCCCCGCGAGCATTCGTGGAAGGCCAGAACGGTCCGGACCGGAATTTGGAAGGATCCGACCTCCGGCCGACGGATGGTTCGGCGGCTCAATATCGACGGCGATGGCCAAGGGGACCTGGGGGGTCATGGCGGCGAGCAACGTGCGGTACTCGTCTATCAAGTCGAATCCTACCGCTACTGGGAGCGCGAGCTCGGTCGATCCGGGTTGTCGTTCGGGCAATTCGGGGAGAATTTCACGGTGGAAGGATTGGCCGATGACGAAGTTTGCATCGGTGATCGTTATCGCATCGGGACAGCACTGTTCGAAGTCACCCAACCTCGCGTGACGTGTTATCGCGTCGGAATCCGGATGGACGAGCCGCGTATGGCTTCGCTGCTCGTTTCCCACGGCAGACCCGGGTTCTACCTTCGCGTCCTGCAGGAAGGAGAGGTGGGCGCCGGTGACGAAGTGGAGAAGGTGCTCGAAGGGCCCGAGCGCATGACGGTCGCCCAGGTGAATGCGCTGCTGTACCTGCCCGGCCATCGTCGCGAAGATGTTCGGCGCGCGCTGCGCATACCGGCGTTGAGCCCCGGATGGAAGCTCTCGTTTGGTGCCTTGTTGCGCGAGCCATCCAGCGCCGATTCGATCTCCGGGAATCCCGGACTCTCTTCCGAGGGCGGCCCGCCTCCGGCATGGCACGGATTCCGGACGTTGCGTATCTCGCGTATCGATGCCGAAAGCGCGGCGGTCTTATCGCTGATCCTGGTGCCAACGGACGGGCTCCCGCTGGCTGCGCCGCTCCCGGGGCAATTTATCGTTGTGCGCCTGCGCCCCGCCCCCGACGGTACGCCGCTCCTGCGCAGCTACTCGCTGTCCGACGCCCCCACCGAGGATCACTATCGCATCAGCGTGAAACAAGAGGAAAACGGCGACGCGAGCCGATATCTGCACCAGCATGCCCGGGTCGGCGACCTGTTGGAGGTCAGCGCACCCAGGGGCGCATTCACGCTCGGCACCGGGGACGGGCCCGTGGTCCTGCTCGGCGCCGGCGTCGGGATCACACCGCTGCTGGCCATGCTGCACGCGCTGGCGGCCAATGCGACGACCCGGCAGGTGTGGTGGTGTTACGGGGCGCGCAATGCAGCCGATCATCCCTTCGCTTCGGAATCGGCCCGCTTACTGCGGCGCATTCCTGCAAGCCGAAGGTACATCGTCTACAGCAGGCCGGCGGACTCGGAAATCCCAGGTGACCGTTTTGATGCACGCGGGCACTTGGATGTCGAGGCCCTGCGTCGGCTCAACGTACCTCGAGACGCCGACTATTACCTCTGCGGGCCGCCCCCATTCCTGCGCGACTTGAAGCGCGGTCTGGCGGAGTGGGGCGTGCCTGCCGGTCGCATTCACACGGAGCTCTTCGGGCCCGGCGAAATGCAGACACCGGGAATCACCGAGAGTCCGCATCCACCTCACGTCCCGGCAGGCCCAGCCGGCCGAGGCCCGCTCATTTCATTTGCGCGCTCCGGACTCGCCGTCAGGTGGGACCCGCGCTTGCAGAGCCTGCTCGAACTGGCTGAGGCATGCGACGTTCCGGTCCGCTGGTCGTGCCGGACCGGCGTCTGTCACACCTGCGAAGTCGCCTTGATCGCGGGCGGCGTGAGCTACCACCCCGATCCGCTGGAGTTGCCCGCGATCGGGAGTCTGCTGACCTGTTGTGCGCAACCCGTGGAAGACGTCGTCATCGATCTATAGTCGTACTGCGCCGTCCCGGTTCAGTCGCTAGGTCGCCAGCGAGCCGTAGCCCCGGGCCATGGCTGCAGCAAATGCTATCCCGGATCAACCCATATTGCGGACCGACAGTCGATAGCGCTTGACAAGGTACCGGGCGGTACCGTACGATTCCATCAGTGGTACCTATCGGTACCACAACTAATGACAGGAGAACATCATGCGTACCGCCCATCGTTCGACCGTATCAGCCCTGCGTACAGCATCCTTCATCGCCCTTTCCGCCCTGGCTTCGATCGGCGCCGCCGCGGCAACACGGGGATCCACTGACATCTACGCTTCGAATGAAATTGCCGGTTCGTTCGGAGCCGCCGCAACGCAGTCGGTCTCGCCGCCAGGGACCGGCAACTACAGCGGGTCCACTGATACGTGGGGGGTCAACGGCTTCCCCGCATCGTTTGGACCGGCCGATTCGATTGCCCCAGCGACGAGCGTTTGCCACAGCGGCTCCACCGAAATGTACGGCGTCAACGGATTCGTTGCTTTCTCCGGCCAGCCGACGTCCCAGACTGCCGTCGATCTGGCGCAAGCCTGCCGCGTTGCCGTGACTGTCCTGCGCTGACGCCGCCGCGGCCGTGATCACTAAACGCGTCAGATAGGGGCCTCTTCAGGCCCCTATCCTTTCACGCGTTGGGCTTGCGGCGTTCAACGTGGAGCGCTTGCGTTCCGCGCGCTACTTTTGACTGGAACCTCGTAGCCCCGTCGATTCACGCGTCGCCTGCTCGGCCACGGTGTAGATGGACTCCGGTGTCGCTTCGAGTCTTTCCTTCGGTATAGGTTGGTTGCTGGCGTCGGAAAGCCCATAGGTGCCTTCCGAGATCTTTTCCAGTGCCCTGTCGACCTGTGCGAGTCGCTGCAAGTTGCGAGCGACCAGATTGCCGTCGAGCTCTAGCGTCGTAAGCCTCTGCGCGTCATCTTCGTATTCCTCCGCTTGCCCGCTTGACTGAGAATTTACCTCCTTCTCCTCGGCCTCTTCGCCTTGCGTTGCGTCCACCAACTCGTCGCGCAGTTTCATCAATCGTCGGCGTTGTCGCTCAATAAACGCTTTATCGAGTCTCTCTGCCTTGCTGTTCATAAGTCCTCCAACTATCGCAGTGGTCGGAACGCGGCCCGAATTTCCTCAGCGAAGAGCTGCGGCTGCTCCCACGCGGCGAAGTGGCCGCGCCCATGTCTCCGGGGGTCGATAGACGTCCTCCGGGAATACCGTGATGGCCACCGGCAGCGAGATGTCGGCGGTCTTCTGCGAGGCCGCACTAATAACGCTGCCTCGCCCGCCGTTCTCCCAGTACAGCCGCCCTGCCGAGGTTGCGCTGTTCGTCAGCCAGTACAGCGTGATGTCGTCCAGCACCTCGTCTTTCGTCGGCGACTTTTCGGGATCGCCGCCGTACGTCCACTGCGCGAAGCCTGGATGCACGAGCATCCACGCCGCGAGGAAGGCCGGTGAGTCGGTCACGCCGTAGCCGATCGTCTGCGGCCGCGCGGTCATCATCACAAAGTAGGCCGAGTTCCCCTTTTTGGCGTACGTGACGAGCGCGTCGAACACCGCCTTTTCCTTCTCGGAGAGTCCCGCCGGCGCGGGCCCGCCGCCGGCGAGCGCCGCGGCCACCTCGGGCGGTACTGTCGCCGGCAAGTTGAGGTGGATACCGAGCAATCCTGCCGGCGCCTGGCGCGCCATCGCGCTGGAGATGGGGGCGCCCCAGTCGCCGCCCTGGGCGACGTAGCGGGTGTATCCGAGGCGTTTCATCAGCTCCGCCCAGGCTCGCGCGATGTGGTCGGGGTCCCAACCGGCGCCGGTTGGCTTGCTGGAGAAGCCGTAGCCCGGTACTGACGGGATGACGACGTCGAAAGCGTCCTCGGCGCTGCCTCCGTGCGCGGTTGGGTCCGTGAGCGGCCCGATGACTTTGATGAGCTCGAGCACAGAGCCCGGCCAACCGTGCGTGATGATCACCGGAAGCGCATTCTTGTGACGAGAACGGACGTGGATGAAGTGAATGTCCAGCCCATCGATGTTCGTCATGAATTGCGGCAAGGCATTCAGCTTCGCTTCCGCCTTGTGCCAGTCGTAGCCGCTCCCCCAGTACCGAACCAGCTCCTGCAGCTTCGCCAACTGCGCACCCTGCGACTGATCGGCGACGGTTTCCTTATCGGGCCATCGCGTAGCAGCAATGCGCCGCCGAAGATCATCGAGTGCGGCCCGGGATACGTGGACGGTGAAGGGGCGGATCGAGCGATCTTCGGCCGCTTGGCCCGTGGCTGGCGCCGCCGCGACAACGACGGCGTCGGTGTTCGAAGTTGTCACGGTCTGAGCGTAGCCAGGAGAGGCGAACACGAGCAGACCGATAGAAAGCGCGGCTACCGAACCGGCAAAAAAGCCGCGCCGAGTCGGCGACGAGGACAGAGCTGTCCCGATCGTTCGACTCCGCGTAAGGACAAGGTCGTCGGATCTCGACGGGTACTGCATCGCCATCCTATGCCTGAAAGGTATGCCCTCCAGCTTACAAAGTCTTTTTCCCGCGCGCTACGGAAGCCTACAGTGGCGTTCGGCACCCTCATCGGGACGCGGTCAAACGGAGGAAACCCGACATGGCATCGCTCGCAACGTACCTTTCAGTCGCGGTCGCCACGGTCCTCTGGGGCGCGAACTTCAATCTTGCCAAGCCAGTGGTCGCCGAGATGCGACCACTGATAGCCGCGGCCGATCGCTTTCTGATCGCCGCGGGAATCATGCTCGTCATCACCTATGCCACGGGCAATAGGCTCACATGGCGACATGCCCGGATCTATCTGATCCTCGGCCTGCTCGGCGTCTTCGGTTTCAACCTGTTCTTCTTTCTCGGCATGTCGAGCACGTCACCAATCAATGGCGCACTGATCATGGGGCTGAATCCGGTGCTGACCAGCCTGATCGCGAGCTGGATTCTCGGTGACCAGCCCACACGCCTGCAGTGGCTGGCGTTTCCAGTGGGATTGCTCGGTGTCGCAATCGTGGTGCTGGGCGCGGGCGCGCGCCTCGAGGTTTCCCGCGGCGATGCTTTGATGTTCGTGGCGTGCTTGAGTTGGGCTCTGTACAACGTCTACTTGCGGAAGCTCCCACCCAAGGGTGCAAGCGCTTTGGCAACTACGACAGGCACCATGGTGGCCGGAGCGGCGGCTCTGACGCTGGTCGCACTCCTCAGCGGTGAGCGCTTTGTCGTACCCAGCCCGTATACGGGCAGTGCGCTGTTGATGATGTCGGTGAGTGGCGGAGTGCTCGCGTATCTGTTGTGGAGTGCCGGCATAGCAAGGCTCGGCCCCGCGCGCGCCGCCATCTTCATGAATGTAGTCCCAGTCGCTTCGATGGCGATTTCTACGGTTTCTGGAGTGCCACCGACCCCTGCGCAGTTGCTCGGCGGAGCACTCGTCATCGGAGCGGTGATGTTCTCGGCGCTCACCGGCGCGCGTGCCAAGGTGACTACGTCGCCGTGTGTTACGTCGCCGTGTGGTTAGCAACCGGGGTGAGGCTAGCGGCGAACGCTGCTCGCCGCCGCTGCGTCAATGTAGGCCTGCACGTCGTCCGGGAGCAGCAAGCGGCGCTCCTCCAGTTCCCGAGCTGCCCGCGTAACCCGTTCGACGTAATCGTCGTGGCTGCTGTAGCGCTCCTCCAGCGACGGCCGCGGATCTCCCGCGGAGAGCCGGGCCGCGCGGGTAGCGGCAAATGGGATCCATTGCCCCGACGACTCGCAGCCGTCGGGGCCACCGAAGGCCGGTGCACGCAGCGCCCATCCGCTGGTGGTGGCGATTGGTACCGCGACCGGGGGCAAACGCACGCCGGCGATCTCGTTGCCGTCCGAATCCACCTTCGACACGAACGACGGGTACACCGGCCCTGAGAACGCCGGCGGATAGTTCGTCAGGATGCCTTGGTCGAACTGGGGTCCCCAATCGAACAGGTGGCGCGCCGTGATCACGCCGCTGTAGGTCACGCCAGGAATGTCGGGCCATCCGAGGGCCTTCTTCGGCACGACGCCGAGCCCATCGGCTTGCGGCACCGCGAAGACCGCATTGCCGTCCTCGACCCGCGGGACCTGGCTGGGCGGCGGCGCGCGATGTTGGCCGACCCACTCCTCCAGTACAACGAAAAGAGCCCGCAGCGCGGGGTTGGGGTTGGTGGTGTTCCCGTACTGCTGACAGATGCCCGACGAGAATGGCGCCGCCCCGGCGAGCGTGTGCTCCAAGCCGGAGAGCAGGTAATGGCGGACGCCGCCCGCATCGCGGCGGCCGTCTTCACCGACGCCCTCCTCCTGCGAGCCGTGCCCACTCAGGTCGTGTCCGGCTGGGTCAGTGTGCACCAGCGAGCCGGCCTTGACCCAATATTCATTGGCTGAAATCACGTCGAACAGCTTCGGGCAGGTTTCGCTCTCGCGGCAACGCAGCGCGCGACCATCGGTCTTGCCGGTCAGATGATCAACAGTGGTCGCAAAGGCGAACGGAAAAGTGGCCTCCGGGTACAGGTGATTCTGACGATTGCGCTCGGTGCGTCCGGGCTGCGCGAAGCGGAAGTTCAGGGCGACGCCGTCGCCGGCTCCGATCCAGTTCTCGATGCCGTCGAACACGCGCCGGCCGCCCTCGTCCTCGTTGAATCCGAGCCAGACGAAATCGTTCACGTAACGCGCCGGCTGCGAGACCGTGAAAGCGACCGTCTGCCGCGCCGAGCCGGCCAGCGGGTTCGGATTGCCGAAGTCGTCTGCTGTCGCGTGCCGCAAAAAGGAGACGAAGTCGCGTGTTGCCGCGAATCCAAGACCCGCGACGACCGGATCTCTCGCCGTGTACGAAAGCTCGTAGATAGCGCTTTGCCGGAACATCGTGCCGGCGGGCAACAGCTGGATCGTCTTCGCATTGACGAACTGCCAGTCAGTCGGCGCGAGAAGTGTCGGCGTGTCGGTCAGGTGCTGGCGCACCGTCAGCCGGGCCAGTGTGGGATCGAGGCTGTTGGCGGGGTAAGTGATGCCCGCCTGGACCGTGGTGGCATTGTCGAACACGAGGTACTCGTAGGACGGACCCGTGATCAAGCTGCCGTCCGCGTTGTGAGCGACCGGCACCTGGATCGTCAGCCGGCTGCCTCCGGGCGCGGCGGTTGGATCCCATCCGCCCCAGGCGAGCGCATAGCCCTGGTTCATCAGGAATGCACTGCCTGCGTCGGCCGCCGTCGTGGGATCGTTGGTGATCGGCGCGCCGTTGAAAGCGCCGAACAACTTGTTGCCCCGGTTGTTAACCTCGACGAACAGCTTGCGGTTGCCCAGATGCATGTCCACCGGCTTCAGGATATAGACGTCCATCGCGTATTCGACCTTGCCGCTGGCGTTGCGCGGCGCGAGCACCAGGTCGATGATCAGCGCGTTGCGCGGATCGTTGGGATCGACTTCGCCATAGGCGCGCCCGATCAGCTTTTCATAGGTGCCCACGACGCCGCCCGTGCCGAAGGTGCGACCTTCGAACGTCGGGGATTGGACCGTCGTGATCTGCAGACGCGTGATACGCGCCTCGGCTGGACCATGGGAAACTGCCAAGAGCAAACCCGCGGCGATGCAACCGGCGATGGGCTGCGTCATGTGTCGTCCTCCTTCGTGGTTATGCCACCGCCCCAATGTGCGAAAGAGACATTACGCCATGTCGATCAGCTTGTGCATGCGCACCGCAACACGGAAAGTCACCGCCCGCCCGAGATGGCGAGGGTCGCAAGAGGTGTAGTCAACAACCGTGCCGACAGTTCAAGTCGGGCCACGAGATTCCCGAACAAACCTTCGTCCACCGCTTTCTTGACGATCGCCTGCTCGATTTGAGCCTTGCAGGGACGCGGATCGACCTAGGTCGAATTGACACTGCTTTATGTGTTACCTAAAGTTGTCTGTTGGCATTCGTAGTCTCTACGCGGGAAGCTGCAGCAAGCGTTTCAAGCTACTAGGTGCTGAGCTGCATTCAATCAAAACCATAGCCTCCACGCGGGAAGCTGCAGCAAGCGTTTCGAGCTGTTAGGCGCTGAGCTGCATTGTCGACTGGCGACAAACCTCTTGCTCGTCGCCCGCAGCGCGGAACGGGACGACACGTCAGTGCCAGCTTTTTGTGCTGTCAGACGGGACGCCGTCGAGCCATGTTGGACCACAGAGGAGCGTATTCATGAAACAAATGAAAGGTTTGCATAAAGCGATGTCGCTGCTCACCTGCGCAGCGCTGGTCGGCGGCGCGGCATACTCGCGCGCCGACGACACGCTCGAGCAGAATTTCGGGGGAACGGACAACCAAAACGAGCTGCCGGGTCCCACCAGGCATATTACCGTCGAGATGCATGAGGGCACGAACATGGCCGCCGTGCCGTCGCCCGACGGCAGGCAGATGGTCCTGTCGCTCCAGGGCGGTTTATGGATCATCCCCTCGAGCGGCGGCACGGCGACGAAGATCACGCCGTGGGACGTCGAATCGACGCAGCCCGTATGGTCGCCCGACGGGGAGTGGATCGCGTTCCAGAACTATTCGACAGCGGCCAACTTCGCGATCTGGGTGGTGAAGCCGGACGGTTCGCAACTTCACGCGCTGACGAGCGGTCCTTTCGACGACCGCGAGCCGTCGTGGTACCCGGACTCGAACAAGGTGATCTTTTCGTCGGACCGCAGCAACGACAAGCAGTACAAGATCTGGTCGGTTACGCTCGACGGCGCACTGCAGCAGCTCACGACCGGCACAGGGGCTGAGAGCAACCCGGTCGTATCGCCGGACGGCGCGAAGATCGCGTTCGTCAACACAGGCAACACCATCTACACGATGCCGGCGAACCTGAGCGCTGCGCCGACGCAGTTCGGCAGCGGCAGTTATCCCCAGTGGACGCCGAACAGCCAGAACCTGGCGTACCAGAACACGGCGGGCAACCTCGTCGTGAACGGCAACGCAGTCACGAACGGCGAAGACATGTTCCCGTTCCCGGTGCACTTCATGGGCGCGAACGAGTTCGTGTACACCGCGAGCGGCAAGATCCGTACGCGTGACGCGAACGGCGGCAACCTGGAGGACATCGCGTTTAGCGCGACGCAGGTCCTTCGTCGCCCGGTCATCACGCCTCGGCCCACGCGAGCGAGCCTGGGCGCCACGACGCCGCAGCCGGTGAAGGGCATCAACGGCGCCGTCATCTCGCCGGACGGTCAGAGCGTCGCGTTCATCGCGCTGAACGACCTCTGGATGATGAAGAGCGGCGAAGCGCCGGAGCGCCTCACCAACGACGCGGATCGCGCCGTCGATCCGCGATGGACAGCGCCGGTGCGGCTCACCAACGACACGGATCGCGACGTCGATCCGCGGTGGACAGCGGACAGTCGCTTTATTTACTGGTCGACCGACAAGAACAACGCGGGCAACCTCGCCGTCGACAAGATCGACGTCGTCACGCGGCAGCGCACACGCGTCGCCGCGATCCAGGGCGTCTCGATGATCCAGCCGACGCTGTCGCCGACCGAGGATCGTTTCGCCTATTCGACCGCGTCGGGAATGACCGAAGTGATGGACATCGCGACGGGCACGCGCACGCAGCTCGTGGAGCACCTTTCGCCCCAACCCCAGGTGGGCCGGCCTTCCTGGTCGCCCGACGGCACGAAGATCATGGTCACCGACAACGACCGCGTCAATCCACGGTTCCGCGAGGGTTACAACAAGCTGCGGGTCATCGACATCGCGACCAAGACGGCGACGTGGTATGCCGTCGGGCCGGCGCCGGCGGCGATCTCCGACCGCACGGAAGGCGCAGCGGCGTGGTCGCCCGACGGCACGAAGGTCGCTTTCATCAGCGACTCCGTGCTCAAGGTGATGCCGACCAACGCGGATGGCTCGCCGTCGGGTCCCGCGGTACAGATCACCAACGAGGTTTCGGACATGCCGTCGTGGCAGGCCGACTCGCAGACCCTTCTGTACATGTCAGCGGGCAAGCTCAAGAAGATCAAGCTCGACGGAACGGGCCAGCAGGACGTTCCTCTCCGCATGACCTACACGCCGGCGGCGCCGACCGGTACCACGATCATCCACGCGGGACAGCTGTGGTGGGGCGGCTCGCCTGTGATGAAGAGTAACGTCGACATCATCATCAAGGGTAACCGGATCGCCTCGATCGAGCCGCACCAGTCCAATCGTCCGCAAACGCCGGGGACTACCTTCGTCGACGCCTCGCAGCAGACGGTGCTGCCGGGCTTGTGGGATCCGCACTTCCATCCACTGAACGTCTACCAGGGCAGCCAGTTCAACCAGGTCTGGGCAGCGATGTTCGCGTACGGGTTCACGTCGGTGCAGTCGGTGGCGGGCCCGGTCTACGCGAGCACCGAGATCCGTGAAGCGCTCGATGCCGGCAACCTGATCGGTCCGCGGCTCTTCACGTCGACACCGCTCCTCGAAGGGAATCGCATGTCGTACGACATGTCGCGCGCGGTCCGAAACGCGCAGGTCGCGGATCTCGAAGTGACGCGCTTTGCCGCGGTCGACATCGATTGGATCAAGACGTACGTGCGTGATCCGATCCCGGCGATGAACCGGTTCGCCGCGGCCGCGCAGAGGATGGGCATTCCGAGCGGCACGCACCTGTTGTATCCGGGCTACTCGACGGGTATCCAAGGGCTCACGCACCTGCAGGCCACGCAGCGGATGGGCTATGGCTGGGCGAAGTCGCCGACGGGCGTCGCGTACCAGGATGTCAATGCCTTGGTCGGTCCCGGCGAGATGCACCTGACCGAGACGCTCGGTGCGAACCGGCTCGCCGCGCAGAGCCCGATCCTGCTGGGTGGCGATCGCTTCAACGTGCTGATGCCGATTCCGTACGTGAGCAACCTGCTATCGATGATGCCGCCGACGCCGGCGCAGATCGCCGCAATCAAGGTTGCGACCGATGACGACGCGCGAGCAATCGCCGCGGGTGCGCTGTTCGCGATCGGGACGGACGTGCCGCTCAATCCCCCAGGTGTCACGAACCATTCGAACCTGATGGCGCTGGGCTTGAGCATGTCGAACTACCAGGCACTGCAGGCCATGACCATCAACGCCGCCAAGATCGCTTACAAGGACAAGGATCTCGGCACCGTCGAGGTGGGTAAGCTCGCCGACCTGACGATCGTCGATGGCGACCCGCTCCAGGACCTCAAGTACGCGGCGGCGGTGCACTACGTCGTGAAGAACGGGGTCGTATACACGCTCGACCAGATCATCGCGCCATTCAAGTCGCCGGCTCAGCTCGCCGCTCGTCGCAAGGCCCTCGTCGCCTTCGACAAGAGGTGCAAGGAGGATTCGCGGAACTGCTTCGTCGAGGCGCACTCCGCCGGAGACTAAGGGCGCGCGAAACTTGCGGGAATCCGCAGCATCCCACGTCGGGCGATGGTCGCCCGGCGCGGGGCGCGAAGGCGGCGGCCGCGGGCCGCCGTCTTTTCAAAGGCGCCGTAATCGGGATGATTCGCCATTCGAGGCGCTGCGATCGCCCGTTGCGTGCATAATATTTGAAATTGTCGCCAGAGATCCATGCTGTCGGGCAGAGCGACGAGCGCAATCTCGCCAGAGAAACGCTTGCTCGCGCAGGCGTTCGCGTCGTGCGCATCGGCCGCGCTGATGGGTGCGGCCGTCGCCGCGCCGGCGTCGCTGTCGCTGACCGAAGCGCAGCGGCTCGCCATCGAGCGCTCGCCGCAGATGGCCGTGTACGACGCGGCCATTGCTGCGGCGCGTGACTTGGCGGTCGCGCCCGCCCAGTTGCCCGAGGCGACGCGCCAGATCGGCATCACTTCCCTGCCCATCGAAGACGCCGACGCCTTAAGCTTCGGGCGAGACGCAAATCCGGTGCGCCGCATCGGCGTCCCGCGTGAGCTCACGAGTCCTGAGCAGCGCGAGGCGCTCGCAGAGCGCTACGCGCGCGAGGCCGATCGCGCCGCCGCCCAGAAAACGGCCACGAGCGTTGACGTCACGCGCGAGACCGCGCTCGCCTGGCTGGAGTGCTATTACGTCGAGCAGATGACGCGCATCGCCGGCGAAGAGCTCAAGGCCGCGCAGGACGAGCTCGAAGGCGCCGAAAGCATGTATTGGGCCGGACGGCTGAGCCAGGCCGAGTTCTACGGCGCGCGCAGCATGCTCGTCATGCTCGAGGACAAATCGAGCGGGCTCGAGCACCGCGTGCGCGCTGCGCGGATCGCGCTCAAGCGCTGGGTGGGCGACGTGGGCGATGCGCCGCTCGCCGCGCTGCCCAACATCGATCGGATCCGGCTCAGGTCCGCGGCGCTTGAAGGGGACCTCGCACGGCATCCCGAGGTCGCCCTCCTCGAGAGACAGGAGGATCTCGCGGCGAGCGACGTGCGCCTGGCGCAAGCTAACCGGCAATCGGAGCGCGAAATAGCGCTGATGCGTGCGAGGCGCGGTGAAGCCCGCGCGGCGCGAGACGAGAAGCTTCGCGCGAAAGTGGCGGAAACGCGCATCATGATCGACGAGTGGCAGCACGCGCGCGACCGACGCGATCGCTACGCGAACGAGCTCGTGCGGCTCGCGCGCGAGCGCACGCTGGCCACACTGGTCGCGTATCGCGGTGGCAAGGCGAGCCTCACCGACGTGCTCGCCGCTCGCCGCGCAGAGAGCGAAGCGCAAGTGCAGAGTGTCGAGATGGAGCGCGAAGCTGCGCGGATATGGGCGCGGCTCGACTTCGCGCTCCCCGAGACATTGCCCACCGCGCCGAGCGGATCTTCGCGCCAGGAGAGCGCGCGATGAGCGGGCCGCCCCAAGGCGCTCATTGCTCCCCCTCGGGGGGCAGCGAACCGGCACCAGCCGCGAACGTGGAGGTCGTATGAGCCTGCGCGCGCTCGCAATCGGCGGCGCTGCGACGCTCGTTCTGGCGCTCGTCGCATACGCAGCGTTCGAAGCGGGCATCGAGCGCGGTCGCACGAAGGCGTCTGGCATCGTCGATACCGCGAATGCGGCGCGCGCTGTGCCTTCGGCTGCGGCGAGCTCGCACACGCTCAAGCCAGGGGACGTCGATCCGTCAGCCGGCAAGCGCGTGCTTTACTGGCACGATCCGATGGTGCCGGGGTCGAAGTTCGACAAACCCGGCAAGTCTCCCTTCATGGACATGCAGCTCGTCCCGGTCTATGCCGACGACGCGCCCGACGCAGGCGGTGTCGCCATTGACGCGCGGCTCCAGCAGAACCTCGGCGTACGAACGGCGAAGGCGGTGGCCGGGTCGCTTTCGAGCGCGATCTCCGCGGTCGGCAACGTCGCTTACAACGAGCGCGATGTCGTGCTCGTGCAGGCGCGCAGCAACGGTTTCCTCGAAAAGCTCTTCGTTCGCGCCGCGCTCGATCCCGTGACCAAGGGCCAGCCGCTCGCGGAGCTTTACGTGCCGGAATGGATCGCGGTGCAGGAGGAGTATCTGTCGGCGAAGCGGCTCCGTAGCGACGTCGACGCGCTCGCGCTCGGCGGGCTCGCAGACGCGGCCGGGCAACGGATGCGGCTCGCCGGCATGAGCGAAGAGCAGATTCGCGCGGTCGACGCCCGGGGTGCCGTGCAGCCGCGGTTCACGATCACTTCGCCGATGGACGGCGTGGTCGGCGAGCTCTCGGCGCGCGAAGGAATGACGGTCGCCCCTGGCGCACCGCTCTTTCGTCTGAATGGTCTTGCGACGGTGTGGGTGAACGCCGAGGTGCCGGAGAGCGCCGCAGCGGAGGTGCGACCCGGCAACGCCGTCCAGGCGCGCACGCCAGCGCTCCCCGGATCGGTGTTCAAGGGACGCGTGAGCACGATCCTGCCCGAGATCAACGCGACCACGCGAACGCTCAAGGCGCGCATCGAACTTGCGAACCCTGGCGGCCGTCTCGTCCCGGGCATGTTCGCGACCATCGACTTCGCACCGACGCGTCGAAGAAACGCCGTGCTCGTGCCGAGCGAAGCTGTGATCTGGACTGGCAAGCGTACCGTCGTCATCGTCGCCCAAGGGGGAGGGCGCTTCGCGCCCGCCGACGTGGAGACGGGCGTCGAAAGCCACGGCCAGACGGAGATTCGCAAGGGCGTTCGCGACGGCGACAGCGTCGTCGTGTCCGGCCAATTTCTCATCGACTCCGAAGCGAATCTGAAGGCTGCGATAAAGCGCATGAGCGAGACGCCCGCGGACGGTACCGACCATACGCGCGCAGCGATGACCGCTGATCACAACGTCGATGGCGCGGCCGACACGCACCGCGATGGGGTGCACGGCACGTCACAGCGCGCCGAGTGAACGCGTGATCGCGCGGCTCATCCGGTGGTCGATCGACAATCGGCTACTCGTACTGCTCACCACCGTGCTCTTCACCGCGTGGGGCGTCGTCTCGCTTGTGCGCACGCCGCTCGACGCGATCCCCGACCTTTCCGACGTTCAGGTGACGATCCGCATGACGTTTCCGGGTCAGGCGCCGCAGATCGTCGAGCATCAGGTGACGCATCCGCTCGCGACGACCATGCTCTCGGTACCCGGCGCGAGGGCGGTGCGCGGATATTCGATGTTCGGCGACTCGTTCGTGTACGTTCTCTTCGACGACGGCACGGATCTCTACTGGGCGCGCTCGCGCGTGCTCGAGTACCTGAACCAGGCGCAATCGAGGCTTCCTGCGCAAGCGAAGGCGTCGCTCGGTCCGGATGCGACGGGCGTCGGCTGGATCTACGAGTATGCGCTCGTCGACCGCACGGGACGCGTGGATCTGTCGCAGCTTCGTGCGCTGCAGGACTGGTTTTTCAAGTACGAGCTCAAGACGGTGCCGAATATCGCCGAAGTGGCGAGCGTCGGCGGCATGGTTCGGCAATACCAGATCGTTCTCGATCCAGATCGACTGCGTGCCTACAACATTCCGCACGGCAAGGTGATCGATGCGGTGCAGCGCGCGAACCAGGAGACGGGCGGCTCCGTTATCGAGCTGGGCGAAGCGGAGTACATGATCCGAGCATCGGGCTACCTGCAGTCGCTTGACGATTTCCGACGCATTCCGCTCGCCGTCAGTGAAGCCGGTGTGCCCGTCACGCTGGCCGACGTCGCGCGCCTGCAGGTTGGGCCCGAGATGCGCCGCGCCATCGCGGAGCTCGACGGCGAAGGTGAGGTCGCTGGCGGCATCATCGTCATGCGCTCGGGCGCCAACGCACTCGAGACGATCGACGCGGTCAAGGCGAAGCTCGCGTCGCTCCAGAGCGCGCTGCCGCCCGGTGTAGAAGTGGTGACTACGTACGACCGCTCGACCCTCATCCGCCGCGCCGTCGACAACCTCAGCAACACGCTCGCGGAGGAGTTCGCAGTGGTGGCGCTGGTGTGTTTCGTGTTTTTGCTTCACCTTCGCTCCGCGTTCGTGGCCATTGTGTCGATCCCCGTCGGCGTCGCCATCGCGTTCATCGTCATGCGGCATCAGGGCATCAACGCGAACATCATGTCGCTCGGCGGCATCGCCATTGCGATCGGCGCGATGGTGGACGCCGCGGTCGTGATGATCGAGAACGCACACAAGCACATCGAGGCGTGGCAGCAGACGCACTACAGTGCGAGCCCAGACCCGCGGACGCGATGGCAGCTGATCGCGGAGGCGTCGGTAGAAGTCGGCCCCGCCCTCTTCTTCTCGCTCCTCATCATCACGCTTTCGTTCGTTCCGGTTCTCACACTCGAGGCGCAAGAGGGACGCCTTTTCTCGCCACTCGCCTACACGAAGACGTACGCCATGGCTGTCGCCGCCGCGCTTTCGGTGACGCTGGTCCCGGTCCTCATGGGCTACTTTATCCGCGGGCGCGTCCCGGGCGAACTCGAGAATCCTGTCAATCGCGTGCTCGTCGGAGGGTATCGACGCGCGCTGAGCGCCGTGCTGCGCGTACCGATGGTGACCGTTGCGCTCGCGCTCGGGATCGCTGCCTCGGCGCTCTGGCCGGCGAGCCGCATCGGCGGCGAATTCATGCCAGCGCTCAACGAAGGCGATCTCTTGTACATGCCGTCCGCTTTGCCGGACATTTCAGTGAGCAAGATGGGCGAGCTGCTGCAGCAAACCGATCGCCTGATCCGTTCGGTGCCGGAGGTCGCGCACGTGTTCGCGAAGGCGGGACGCGCGGATACGGCAACGGATCCTGCGCCGCTCGAGATGATCGAGACGGTCATTCAGTTCAGGCCGCGCGACGAATGGCGCCCCGGGATGACGCCTGAGAAGCTCGTCGAAGCGCTCGACCGCACCGTGCGCGTGCCCGGGCTGTCCAACGTGTGGGTGCCCCCGGTGCGCGCGCGCATCGACATGCTCTCCACCGGGATCAAGAGTCCCGTCGGCGTAAAGGTTGCGGGTCCCGACCTCGGCGAGATCGACCGCGCGCTCTCCGACGTCGAGCACGTCGCGAGGCAGGTTCCAGGCGTGAGCTCGGCGTTCGCCGAGCGCCTCACCGGCGGGCGCTACATCGATGTGCACATCGACCGTGCGAGCGCGGCGCGCTACGGCTTGAACATAAGCGACGTGCAAAGCGTCCTCGCGGCCGCCGTGAGCGGAGATAACATCGGCGAAACAGTCGAAGGCCTGCAGCGCTTCCCGATCAACGTACGTTACCCGCGCGACGCACGCGATTCGGTCGAGGCGCTCCGGCGGCTGCCCATGCTGACCGCGCGCGGCGCGCAGCTTCGCTTGGGCGACGTCGCGAGCATTGCCGTGACCGACGGACCCTCGATGCTCAAAAGCGAGAATGGCCGCCCGTCCGGCTGGGTCTATGTCGATTTCCGCGGACGGGACCTGCGCTCTGCCGTGCGGGACCTACAGCATGCCGTCGCGGATCAAGTCAAGATGCCGCCCGGTTATTCGATCTCCTGGTCGGGTCAGTTCGAGTATCTCGAGCGTGCGACGCATCGCCTGAAGATCGTGGTGCCGGCGGTGCTCGCCACCGTGTTCGTGCTGCTCGTCGTCGTGTTCCGTCGAGCGAGCGATTCCTTGATCATCATGGCGACGCTGCCGTTCGCGCTCGTCGGCGGCCTGTGGCTCATGTATCTCCTTGGTTACGATATGTCGATTGCGTCGGCGGTCGGCTTCATCGCGCTCGCCGGCGTCGCGTCCGAGATCGGTGTCGTCACGCTCGTGTACATCAACTCCGCGATCGACAGGCGCAGGGCGGCCGGCACGCTTCCGGACGGGCACGCACTCGCGGAGGCGATAATCGACGGCGCTGCGCTGCGCGTGCGACCGATCATAATGACTGCCTCCGTCGTCATTGCGGGTTTGCTGCCGATTATGTGGAGCAGCGGCACCGGATCAGAGGTGATGCGCCCCATTGCCGCGCCAATGATCGGCGGCATGGTTACAGCGCTCGTCCTCTCGATGTTCGTGGTGCCTGCGGCATGCCTGATCGTGCGCCGTATGTCGCACACTAGTGACATGTAAATTACTGTACTGGAGTCAAGGAGTAGCGCGTGCGATGGTGCGTACTCGTCTTCGCACTGATCAGTAGCGAGATCATGGCCGACCCGCTGACCGAGGCTGAAACCCGATTCCGCGCACTGAACACTTATCAGGCCACCGTGCGCTCGCTAGCGGGCGACGGTGAGCGGCAAGAGATGCACTATTTCTATCGCCGGCCAGGCTGGGTGCGGATGGAGTTCATCCAGCCGCACCGTGGCATGGTCTTGATCTACGACCCGGGTACGGGCCGGGTGCACCTGTGGCCGTTCGGGCCGAAGCATGTGCCGGTGCTGACCTTCGCGCCCGACAGTCCACTGCTCCGTAACCCGCGCGGCCACCGGGTTGATCGCTCCGATGTCGGCGCGCTGCTGGCAAACTTGCGGGCACTGCGCGCGGGCGGCAGCATGTCGTTGCTCGACGACGCGGAAGTCGCCGGGCGGCCAGCCACAGTCCTCGAAATCGTAGGCAATGCGGGGGCCGCCGTAGCCGGCGTGCATCGCTACAAGGTGTGGCTGTCGCAGGACACCTTGTTTCCGCTCAGAGTGGAAAGCTTTGCCGTTGGAGATAGCCCGATCGAGACCGTCGACATGGCCGACGTCGAAACCGACGTAACGTTTCCCGAGCGATTTTTCACGCCCTGAGTCGTCGTGATCGCATGCGCAAAGCCGACAGTAACCAGTACCGTCTCACCACCCTGTACCATTTCGACGCCCCGATCGATGCCGTATGGGACGCGATCCTGCACGCTGAAGCGTGGCCGAGCTGGTGGACAGGCGTCGAGCGTGTCGTCACCCTCGAGCACGGTGACCCGAGCGGTCTGGGGGCCCGGCGGCGCTGCACCTGCAAGAGCGTTCTTCCTTACCGTCTGACCTTCGTCACCCGCGTAACCCGGCTCGAGCCCTTGCGCTTGCTCGAGGGGCGGGTCGACGGTGAGCTCGAGGGCGTCGGCTGCTGTCGTCTCAAACGAAACGATGGCCTCACCACCGTGCGCTACGACTGGCAAGTGCGCACCACCCAATGGTGGATGAACCTGATCGGCCCGGTGGCGAAACCGCTGTTCCTCTGGAACCACGACGCGATCATGCGCGCCGGCGGCATCGGGCTGGCTCGCCACCTGAGCGCACGCCCAGGGTCGAGGACGGCCGGGGCTTCCTGAGCTTAGGTGCTCACATGTGCGGACCGTGAATGCAGCTCCGGCACGCGACACATGCCTATCCGACGAAAGATCACGAAAATTTGGTTTCCGACGACCATAAAAACCGAGTCACACTTGATCGTGGCGGCGGTAGCCGGTGTCGTTGCGGGCAGCCTGGCCACCGTCGTGCAAATGCTCATATGGTGGCTGAGCGCGACACCGGTGCTCGAAACGCTCTTGCGCGACGCGCGGCTTACCGCTGCTATCGTCATGGGTCGCACGGTTGTGACGTCAGTGCCCGCGGGGCGATGGGACGTCCTGCTGATCGCGACGTTCATTCATTTCTCCCTTTCCGTCGTTTACGCGGCGATCGCAATGCTTTTCGTCGTGCGACTGAGTGCAATGCTCGCCATTGTGACCGGGTCCGTTTACGGCCTGGCGATCTACGCCGTCAATCTGCACGGACTTACCGCGATCTTTCCCTGGTTTTCGGTTTCGCGCGGCTGGGTCACCATGCTCGTCCATGTTGTCTTCGGTATAACCCTGGCCGGGGCGTGCCGCTTCCTTGCCTCAGCCGGAGGCGGCGGGCGATCGCCGTCTGAGAACTAAGAACGTGACAATCTCCCTCTTTCGATCAATGGTCAGCCAAGTCGCCCAGCATCCGGGCTAGGCGCAATTCCGCGTCCGGGGTCTGGAAGCCGTGCTTCATCGCGGCTTGGGTCCGGCTTTGGCTTCGGGATTGCGCACGCCTTCGCCGAACAGATCGACGTCGCCAAACTACAGGCCGCGCAAGACCCGCATCAGACCGTCAACCTTGCGCCCGTTGGCAGCACGGCTCGATTTAAGATTCTGCTCCATACTCAGACCGGCAAAAAAGGTCAGAACCATAGCGGCCAGCTCGTCCACATTCGCCTCCGGCTTCTCAGCCTCGATATTCCTGGCAATGAGTTGCTTCAATTGCACTCGGCTCTGCCTCAGAATTTCGATGGCCTCAGGTGGCAGGATGGCAAGTTCTCGCATCGAGCTGATGGCGAAACACCCCTTCTGCCCCTCCGTACTGGACGGACCCAGCTTCAAGAACTGTTCGATGTTGTCCCAGCCCAGTGGCTCGACCGTGAGAAGCCCGCGTTGCTGCAGCCGATCGAGGTAGAAGCGAAGGCTCTCCAAAAACAGGTCCTCCTTGCCGGCGAACTCCGCGTAGAGGCCGGATTTATTCACCCCGGTGGCCTTTTCCAGTTCCTGCAGGCTGGCGTCGGCAAAACCGTGCTTCCAGAACACCGGGAGGGCCTTTTGAAGCACTCCTTCACGGCTGAAATTTCTAGGGCGGGCCATGTCGCAAGCTTACCGTAACGAACCGATTAGTTCAATATCGCTTGACACTCGCACCCGTTTCGTCCATTATGAACCGATCGGTTCTGAATCTGGGAGTAAGAACATGTTCAAAAGCAATGTGGTGAACTTCGCCTCTGTCCTTTTGATGGGACTGGCCGGCTCGCTCGCGGGCGCAACATCCGCTCTCGCTGCCGCGCCCCAGCAGCACGACCAGGCGCCGGGGTTCTACCGGCTGAAGGTGGGCGATCTCGAGGTGACGGCCCTATACGATGGCGCGGGTGCATTCGATCTGCACTGGCTGAACGCAAAGAAGGCGACAATCGACGGCGTCACGAAAGCGTTGCGCGAGGATCCGCACCTGTTGGACGTCGCCGATGCGGGCTTTCTGGTGAACACCGGCAAGCAGGTGATCCTGGTCGACGCGGGCGCCGGCACGTGGTGGGGCGGGCCAGCGTTCGGACGCCTGGGGAACAGTTTGCGCAGTGCGGGCTATACCCCTGATCAGGTTGACCTGGTTCTGATCACGCATCTGCACGCCGATCACGTCGGCGGACTCACCGCCCAAGACGGGCAGCGGGTCTACCCAAACGCCGATGTCTTTGTCGCGAAGGCCGAGAGCGACTTCTGGTTGTCGCCGGAAAACGCCGCGAAGGCGCCCAAGGACGCACAGTCATTTTTCCAAAGCGCGCAGGCCATTGCAGCGCCCTACATCAAGGCTGGCAAGTGGCATACGTTCAGCGGCTCCGAGGCAATCGCGGACGGGATGAAGATTGTCCCTTTGCCGGGACACACGCCGGGGCACATGGGCTATGAGTTTGCCTCGAAGGGCCAGAAGATCCTGTTCTGGGGCGACACTTTCCATGCGCCGCGTGTTCAGCTGAAACATCCCGAAGTCACCGCAGTCTTCGACATTGACCAGTCGGCCGCTGCTGCGACTCGCAAGCGGCTGCTGCCGAGGCTTGCCGGCGAGGATATCGTGATCGCAAGTCCGCACGGGGCTTTTCCCAGTTTTGCGCGTTTGCACAAAGACGGGAATGGCTATAGCTGGGCGCCAGTGGTATTCGCCGATCAGTGGGTCGAACGATAATCGTGTGGCTGATGGCGCAGGGACCGAAGGCTCCGTTTGCCTCCGCCGGAACTGAGGTGTCGGACGCGGTGGTGCGGACAAATTGCAGTGGGAGAGGTGCCGGATGAAGAGATACCAGATCGCCGTTTTGGACGACTATCAAAACGTAGCGCTTCAGAGCGCCGACTGGTCGATGCTCCGCGATCGGGCGGACATCACCGTATTTCAAGATCACGTCGACGACGCCGATGGCGTCGTAACTCGGCTCCTTCCGTTCGATATCGTCTGCGTCATGCGTGAGCGCACCCCGCTCCCGCGCAGCATCATCGAGCGCCTCCCCAATCTGAAACTCATCAGCTCGACCGGGCCCGTCAATGCGGCGATCGACGTCGCTGCAGCAGCAGATCACGGGGTCGCGGTTTCCCATACCGGGTACCGGTCGACCCCGACCATCGAATTCACCTGGGCCCTTATCTTGGCTTCGGCGCGCAATATCGTGGCCGAGAGCAACTCGGTTCGATCCGGCGGCTGGCAAACATCCGTGGGTGCGGACCTCCACGGGAAAACCCTCGGCGTCCTGGGACTTGGGCGGATAGGATCGGCGGTGGCCAGAATCGGCCGAGACTTCGGCATGAACCTGATCGCCTGGAGTCAGAACATGACATCGGAATCCGCCCGAGCCGCCGGCGCCGTCCTGGTGTCCAAGGATCAACTCTTCGAGCAGGCCGACATTCTTACGATCCATCTGGTTTTGAGCGGCCGCACCCGCGGCCTGGTGGGGGCTGCGGACCTGGCAAGAATGAAGCCGACGGCTCGGCTGATCAACGCCTCGCGTGGGCCAATCGTGGACGAACAGGCCTTGATCGACGCCTTGAGGAACAAACAAATCGCAGGCGCGGCGATCGACGTGTTCGAGACGGAGCCGCTGCCGGCATCCCACCCATACCGAACGCTCGGCAACGTGCTGGCGACGCCGCATATCGGCTATGTATCGCAAGGTCTTTACCGCACCTTTTACGAGGACACCGTCTCGAATATCCGGAAGTGGCTCGACAGCCAATTAGCGGACGCAAATAAGGGCACATGAATCCGGACTGTGGACGTTTGGCTACTAAAGCTTGGGGTGCCGGCTCTCGGTGGCCGCATGTCGAAGGCTGCTCAGCTTGCGCGAGATCGGGCATCAGCGCGCACGCGAGCACAACTGCCATGAAGTGCGCGAGCGCCGGTTGTGCAATATTCACCATGACAGGTGCTGTACGATGAAGGCTGAAGAGTAGATGAACGCCGCGCAATGGTGCCTAGACCAGGCTGACAGGTTCTGAACTCGCGGTGGTCACCTAACATTCGGCGGCCGCGCAAGCAGGTGAGTACCCATGCGCATTGTTGGACTCGGTCATGGCTTGTTCGCCATAGCAGGAGCGGGCCTCGCTGTCTTGAGCCTCACTTACCGCGACTTCGCGCCAATATGGCAACCCTTACCCGCCTGGATTCCCTGGCGGGAAACCTGGGTCTACGGATCCGGGCTACTCGTCTTGGGCGCCAGCGCCGGTCTTTGGTTCTCGCGCACGGCCTTGCCGAGCGCGCTGATGATCGGCACGTACCTGGCGGTCTGGGCCGTGACTCGTGCAGCCCCAGTCGTCTTCAAACCACTCAGCGTTGGCTCATGGTATGGCCTTTGCGAAGCCCTGGGGCCGCTGCCTGGTGCCTGGATCCTTTACGCCACGTTGCGATGGCCATCGCGTGTGCCGGAGACGCCGTTAATCGCCAGCGAGCGCGCCGTGCGCGCGGCACAGGTTCTGTTTGGCCTTACGTGTGTCGTATACGGACTGGCGCACTTTGCCTACGCCGACTTCACTGCCAGTATGGTGCCTACGTGGCTACCTAGCCGGTTGGGATTCGCTTACTTCACTGGGCTCGGTCACGTCGCGGCTGGAATTGGCATCATGATCGGGATTCTCCCCCGCTTGGCGGCCACCCTCGAAGCGATCATGATGAGCTTGTTTGGCCTTCTGGTCTGGGTGCCGAGCCTGTTTATGCAGCTGCCGCCCGAATGGGCAACGCCGCCCAGAAATCAATGGTCCGAACTCTTCGTGACCCTGTTGTTGGCGGCCTCCGCGTGGATTGTCGCAACATCTTTGCAAAACCGCCCCTGGGGCTTCGCTTCGCGCTCACGCACACATCGG